>Ga0182030_10002822_pt1 | contig 36995 bp, 33 predicted proteins | sample 812S3MmetaG_FD_121299 | JGI IMG/M metagenome (GOLD analysis project Ga0182030, IMG submission 121299) | Permafrost microbial communities from Stordalen Mire, Sweden - 812S3M metaG (Illumina Assembly) | ecosystem: Environmental > Terrestrial > Soil > Wetlands > Permafrost | place: Sweden...
AGGCGCTCTTGACGACCCAATCCTGCTTGCCGGTCGCGGCATCGAGCGCAATGACGTAGCCGTCCAAGGTGCCGAACACCAATTTTCCGTCCGCATACGACAATCCTCGATTGACCGTATCGCAACAGGCCCGGGGGACCGCCGATTCGTCGCGGCCGCCGGTCTTGGTGTAGCTCCAGGCCTGCACCGGGTGGTCGGGGTCGCTCAGATCGAGCGCCTGAACGATGTTGGGCCACCCGCTCTCGAGGAACATCATCGGCTTGCCGCCCACGTCCTGGATGACCAGCGGCTGTCCTTCATGACCGCGCAGCGTGCCGCTCGATTGCGACCACACCATCTGCAGCGAATTCACGTTTCCCGTGTTGATGTCCTTCAACGAGCTATAGCGCGTTAGACTCAGGTTGCCCGCCGGGGCTCCCCACTGATTGGGATCACTGAAGCGTTGAAACTGTTCCGTGTCCGACGCCGCCATCGCTGCACCACAGGTCGTAGCGAGCGCTGCAACGGCATATAGGACCTTGACCTGACGTTTTGCTGTGAGCCATTTCATCTCAATTCTCCTGCTTAAGGTCTGAGCATTTCGCCGCTGAAGTGGCGAACGGCGCGCACCAAGTCCTGGATGCTGGGTGCCTGGGGAAAAAAGCGGATCTTGTGATTGTCATGCCTTCAAACTCCCTCCTTCACAATACGTTGTATTTGTCTGGCTGCACCGGTCGCGACCAGTCGGATCCCTGGGCAGCGACGCAACACCGCCGTGGATTGTGCTTATGATTAGCAATGCTTATGCCATCCACGGCAAATGCGAAATAAATACTGGACACGGACCGTAATCTTCCTAAATCAATAAGTTACGATGTAGCGAAACGACGGGGTCGACGACCGTAGAAGACGAACTGTGCCACGCACGTTACAGTCGGCTCGACGATTGCGCCGTTCGTGATGCGATGAAGCGGGCACTCTCGGAACGCCGCGCAACGTGTACGTGTCGACCCTCGCGATGCCGGCGGAGCCGCATCGACGCAAGTTCGAGTGGCGCCGGCGGCGTTGGCGGACGGGCGACGTGTGCGCAATGCGAATTTTTTGTACCGTTTCCGCGACGGTTCGACAGCCGACGGGGCAATTTGTAACGGACTTTAGAGTGACTCCCGCAACGGCATCGGCATCGCGGCCGCTACGCCCCGACCTTCCCACCCGCGCATCCGAGCAGTCTTCCCAGCCACGTGACGGCAGTCAGCCCGCTGTCTCCTCCAGCTCTCCCGAGTCTCCGGCATGTAATTTGCACGACATTTCACGACAAGGGGGAAGCCGGCGTCGACCGTCATATCGGCGGGTCGCAGATTGATGTTAGTTTTGACGCGTCGACCAATTCGGCCGCTTGGGCTGCGGCCGGTTACGCTTAACGCCAGTATCGAGAGATCAAATGATATGAAAACCAAAGCTGCAATTTGTTACGCGGCAGGCAAGCCGCTTGAGATCGCCACGGTGGACCTCGAGGGTCCGAAAGCCGGCGAGGTGTTGATAGAGCTCAAGGCGACGGGCATCTGCCACACCGACGAGTTCACCCGCTCGGGCGCGGACCCCGAGGGTCTGTTCCCGGTCATTTTCGGGCACGAGGGCGCAGGCATCGTCGTGGATGTCGGAGCCGGCGTCACCTCCGTCAAGAAGGGCGATCACGTGATTCCGCTTTATACGCCGGAGTGCCGTCAGTGCAAGTCCTGCACGTCGCAGAAGACCAATCTGTGCACGGCGATCCGGGCGACGCAGGGCAAGGGGGTCATGCCCGATGGGACGAGCCGGTTCTCCATCGGGAAAGAGAAGATTCATCACTACATGGGCTGCTCGACGTTCTCGAACTTCACCGTGCTGCCCGAAATCGCCGTGGCGAAGATCCGCGAGGACGCGCCCTTCGACAAGGTCTGCTATATCGGTTGCGGCGTGACCACCGGCGTGGGCGCGGTCGTCCACACCGCCAAGGTCGAGGCGGGCGCGAACGTCGTCGTATTCGGCCTGGGGGGCATCGGCCTGAACGTCATCCAGGGCGCGAGGCTCGTGGGTGCCAACAAGATCGTCGGCGTCGACATCAACCCCCGGCGCAAGGCGCTCGCCGAGAAATTCGGCATGACGCATTTCGTGAATCCCAAGGAAGTGGGCGACGACCTGGTCGCTCATCTGGTCAACATCACGGACGGCGGCGCGGACTATAGCTTCGAATGCATCGGCAACGTCGACATCATGCGGCAGGCGCTCGAATGCTGTCATCGCGGATGGGGAGTGTCGGTGATCATCGGCGTCGCGGGGGCCGGCAAGACCATCCAGACCCGTCCGTTTCAGCTGGTGACGGGGCGCGTATGGAAGGGCAGCGCCTTCGGCGGTGTGCGCGGACGCACGCAGGTGCCGGGAATCGTCGACTGGTATATGGACGGCAAGATCAACATCGATGATTTGATCACGCACACGATGCCGCTCGAGAAGATCAACGACGCGTTCGACTTGATGCACAAGGGCGAGTCGATCCGCAGCGTGTGTATTTATTAATCAATGAGGAGCTCAACATGACTGTCAAGATTCATCCTGCCGTCGACAACGGCGTCAAAGCAGGCACGCCCGGATTTTCCGGCGGGACGTTGTCCTGCAAGTGCACCACCGATCCTGTGAAGGTGTCGATCGAGGGCGATGTCCTGTTCAACCATGTCTGTGGCTGCTCGCAGTGTTGGAGACCAACGGGTGCGCTTTTCTCGATGATCGCGGTGGTGCCGACCCCGAAGGTCAAGGTGCTTGCCAACGGCCACAAACTGAAAGTGGTGGACCCGTCCAAGACCATTAAGCGCAACGCCTGCACCGTGTGCGGTGTGCACATGCATGGACCGATCGACAACCCGAAGCACGCCTTCAACGGACTGACCTTCGTGCATGCCGAGCGTCTCGACAAGAGCGGCTGGGCACCTCCGGCATTCGCCGCATTCGTCTCATCGGTCATCGAGACCGGCACCAAGCCGGAAGACATGAATGCGATTCGGGCGCGCCTGAAGGAGCTCAAGCTCGAACCGTACGATGCGCTCTCGCCGGCTCTGATGGACCTGTTGGCGGCCAATGCCGTGAAAGTGAACGGCGTCGCGAAGGCCGCCGCGTCGTAATTCGACGGCTCCCGCGGATCGGACCCAAGCCGTAACGGCCGGGGTCCGATCCGTTTTGCGATTGGCGGGCGCCCGCGGCGACGCGCCCGCCCCTTTTACCTCAGAACTTCTGACCGAATTGCAGCCACACGGTGCGCGGCTGCACCGGGCTCACGTAGGGCTGGTTGCAGGTGGTCGGTGTGCAGGCCGCGAATCGCGTCAGCTCACCGTACGTGTTGAAGGTGTTGTCGACCCGGACCTGCACTGCCAATCCGTTCTTCTCGACGCCCGCAGCCAGATTGACCAGCGTATATGGCGGCAGTTCGCCGAGATGCTGCTGCCCCGCCGGGCCGTTCTGGTAGAAGGATGGGAAGAGCAGCGGCACCGAGGCATCCTGATAAACGACGGCGGCCTGCGTATACGCGTTCCAAGCGCCGCTGAACAGCGGGAAGTTGTAGCGCCCGACGAGATTCGCCTTGAGCCTGGGCGTGCCGGGCAAGCGCGTGCCTGCCGGCGCGTAGGGCCCTGTGACCACCGTGCCATCGGCATAGCCGATGGGAGATCCCTTCGCGCCGCTCTGCTGATTGGGACAGCTCGTGGGGAACACCAGGGTGAGCGTGCCGCAGAAGTTGCTGGTCAAGTAGGAATCCAGATAGGTGGCGCTGCCGGAAAGCACCCAGCCGCTTCCTATCAGCCATTCGAAATTGGACTCGATGCCCTTGCTGCGCGCGCCCGCTGCATTCTGCACCACGGTCACGCTGTTCGGGCCCAGATACGAGAACTGGAAGTCGTTCCAATCTTCCCAGAAGATCGCGCCGTTCCACCGCAGGTGCTCGTTGAACCACTGCGTCTTCCAGCCGATCTCGTAGTTTTTCAACTGATCCGATTGATAGGGCGGATAGATGGCGCCGATGTTCTTGTCGTACACACGATTGACACCGCCGGGGCGAAACCCCGTCGAGTAGGTCGCATAGACGAGGTGATCGGGATCGAACTTATAGCTCAATCGCAGCAGCTCCGTATGTCCGTCGGCCGATACGCTGGTGAGATTCAAATCGGTGCATGGCGCAAAATGAAACGGCGCGTACGTCGGATTTGCGGCGCCGCCGGTCGGGCCACAGGAGACTTGCCCGGAATGCGCGCCAAGTGTGTTGTCGTAGACCAGCGAATAGCCGTAAAACCCCTGTATCGAGTTGTCGTATTTGTATTGCCGGAATCCTCCGGTCAGCGACCATCCGCCGGCGATGTCCCAGGTGACCTGCGCGAAGGCGGCGGAATCGCGATCGACGCGCTCCTCGTCGGTGAGCCAGATGGAGTTGTTGTTGAGGCCGGGTATGGTGTAATTGCTGCCAAGGCCCTGTGGATTGTACGTGTAGGGATTTCCGCCCAATCCCGGCATCACGTAGTCCTCCCAGATCTCGTGGGTTTGACGCTGGGCGAACAGTCCGACGGTAGCCTTCAAGGGATACTGCTGCGGCGTGCTTACGCGAAGCTCGTTGCTCCACTTGGTGTAGTGGTTGTTCTCGATCACGAACTCCTGCCCCATGACTGGATTCCCGGCGTTGTTGACCCAGTAATGTCCTGAGCCGTAGTACTTGTCATACCAGAAGGAATAATCCGAATAGTCCGCGATCGAATGCTGATTGCGCACGAACCAGGCGCCGGCATAGGTGATGTCGAAATCGCTCACTTTGCCCTCGACCGTGAGCGCAGTCTGGGTGAAGGAATCCTGATCGTTCTCGGGACCCGAGTGCACGAGATCGAGCGGACCCACCGTCGGATCGTAGGCGAAGAATCCGGTCGCAGCGAGCGACTGCCCCATGAAGGTGGGAGTGACTGTCCAGTTGTCGCCCAAGTCGAGCTTCAGCGCGGCGCGGCCGCCGCGGGTCTCGCTCGTGTTGTAGTTCTTGCTGACATAATCGGCATTGCTGAGCGTCTCACCGCCGTTCGCGGCGCTCCACGTCGGAAAAGTCCGATTGCCGTTCACGATGCCGGCGTTCACATTGGTGCCCGCCACATTGTTGATATAGCCTGGATCATGCTCGTCCCATCCGACGATGCGCACCGCTGCTATCGGCGACAGCGGGATGTTGACGAAGCCCTCGGCCTTCCACCCGGCGCCGCCGCCGTTGGTGATCTGCTGTCCGCTGACATCGTAACTGGCCTCGAATTTGGTGGGATCCGGCTTGTTGGAGATGATGCGAATGGTGCCCGCCTCCGAGCTCGCTCCGTACAGGGTGCCCTGCGGTCCCTCCAGCACCTCGATGCGCGCGACATCGTAGACATGCACATCGACCGTGCCGTCGATGGTCGTCACCGGCTGTTCGTCGAAGTAGGTACCGACTGTGGGCTGCGAGCCGGAATGATTACCATCCTGGCCGGAGTTGATGCCTCTCATATAGACGTGGGTCGTGCCGACGCCGTTGCCGCCCTGCCCGATGCTTTTGATGGTCGTGACGCCCGCCAGATACTCCACGTAGGTATCGAGGTTCACGACATTGAGCTGCTCGAGCTTCTGCGTGCCCAGCGCCTCGATGCTGACCGGTACGTTCTGTAGATTCTCCGTGACCTTCTGCGCGGTCACCGTGACCTCCTCGAGTTGGTCCGTGGGCGCCGCCGTCTGCGCGCGGGCCATGGGCGAGACTCCGGCGAGGACCGCCGAGATTGCCGATGCGAGCGGCAGCTGACGTAGCACGAGCTGGTGAAAGTCGCCGGAACGAGTGCCTCGATGTCTTGAATTGAGTCGGCTGCGAGTCATGATGTTTCCCTATGCCCCCTACTGTGTAATTGATCGACAATCCCAGAATTTATTGGCGGCTCGTCCGCAACCCGCGGGTACTCCGCCAGAACCGGGCCCAGCGCCCGCTTGAGCGGCTCGAGCCAAGGTTCGTAATGCCGCCAGTGATCCATCCCTTCGGTGAAAATGGGTCGGCGTACCTGTTCCGAGCTCGCGGTACGGACCGGGCGCTCGTTCTCGTAGAATTTGAGGCAGCTTTCCTCGAATGGCATTCCGCAGTACTCGAGCAACCGGCGGACCTCGACCTCAGTGTCCTGGACCAGCGACTCGTAGAACACCCGATGGACGCGACCCGGCATGACCTGGTCGATGTGAGCCATGAGATCCACGTAGTCCACGTAGTAGCGGCCGATATCGCTCAAATCGTAGCTGAAATTCTGGCCGCGGGCGAAATGCTGCTTGAACGCCGAGAAACCGCAGCCAAGCGGATGCCTGCGAGCGTCGATGATCTTCGCGTTCGGCAGGATCAATTGAATGAGGCCGATGTACAGGAAGTTATTCGGCATCTTGTCGATGAAAAATGGCTCGTTGCTTTTGCGATGTACCCGGGTCGATGCGAGATAGCGCTCCCCGAGTGCGCGAAGATCCTGCGCCGATAGGGCCGCGACCGACTCGAAGAAGCGGCCATGGCGGGCGTCCTCCTCGCGACCGATGAGTTCTCGCGCAATTTGCGGAATGTCCGGGAGTTCGACCGTGCCCTGCACCAGGCTATGGCTCGCGAGGATCTGGTCGAGCAGCGTGGAGCCGGCACGCGGCAGGCCGAGAATGAAGATCGGCTCTGCGGACGCGGCGCCCTGCGATTGGCGGGCTGCGAAGAAATCAGTCGTGTATTGCTGCTTGCAGCGGCTCACGAAGCGGGTGTTCTCGTCGGCGCTGTAGGGATTTCTGAGGCGATTCTGTGCATTGCCGCTCGCATAGTGAACGAAGGAATCCGCGTAGTCGCCCTCGTCCTCGAGCGCCTTGCCGAGTGCGAACTCCAGATGAATTCGGTCCTCGTCGCCGAGATCGCCGCGATCGAGGACCTTTTGCATGGACAGGCGCTCGTCCTCGGAAAAGCGCACGGTCTTCAGATTGGCAAGGCTCCAGTAGGCCTCGCCCAACGTGGGTTCCAGCTCGATAGCTCGACGATAGGCTTCTACCGACTCTTCCTGGCGGCGAGAGGTGCGGAGGCCGTGACCCATGCTCATCCATACCTTGGGCTGGCGGGGAAACCGGCGCAGCACCTGGGCGTACAGCTCGACGGAACGGACGTAATCACCCATGTTCGCGAGGATTGCTGCTTTGAGATTTAAATGAGCCGGGTTGTCCGGTTCCAGTGCGAGGAGCCGTTCGACTTCAGGCAATGCAGCCTCGGGCTTGCCCTCCCGGTTCAGCACGCCGGCATAGTTCTGTCTCGCCGCGGCGAAATTTGGGGCGAGCTCGAGGCAACGCTCGAGCAGCTCTCGAGCCTCTGCATATTGCCGCAACCTTCCCGCCACCTCGGCGAGCATGCGCAACGCGGCGACATCGGTCGGAAATGCAGCGAGGTGAGAGCGCAGCAGCGAATCAGCCACCGGCAAATCATTTTTCACCAGCGCCGATGCGGCTTCTTTCAAGCGGGGATCCTTCGCCGCTGCCGCGACGTATCGCACCCTCGCGTCCCCGGCGCCGGCCGGATCGCCGTTAGCCTGAAGATAATCGGCCAGCAGACGCCAGCCGTCCGCCGAACCCGGTTGCAGTTGCACTGCCCGGCGAAGCGCCGAAATCGCAGCTTGCAGCTGCCCCGCTTCGGCTCGCGCCACTGCCAACTCCAAGTGGACAGGCGTCGCGCCGGGCTGCTTTCGGCCCAGTGGCTCGAGGATTTCCAATGCCTGGAGCGTCCTTCCCGCGCGGCGTTGCGCCGCCCCCAGAATCAGTAATGCCGCGGGATGCGCGGGAGCCACAGTCAAGATTTCCCGTGCCTGTTCCGCCGCGAGGTCGGGATTCTTTTCCAGGAGTCGCCGCGCATGCGCAATGGCCATGTCGACCGACCCAAGGGGCTCTGAAGCAATATTCAATCGCGCACCCTGTGGCATCCCCGATGTTGTTATATGAGCTTATAAGAAACGCGTTGCGTTCCTTTGTCAATGCGGGAGTTGTTGCGAGAAAGATGCGGATTGAACGAACATCGAGGAAGTCCAAGGCACAGACTCGCAACTCGACTCGCCGCGCGGCCCGCGCAAGGCTATGCTATCCATCCGGGAAGCCATTCATCGTAGAGTAGGGTCGAGTCATGGGTAAGTTCGTCGGAATCACGGTCGCGCTGCTGCTGTTTGCCACTGCAAGCTTTGCGGATCCGCCTCATCACAAGCACCATCACCACCACGCGCATCACCATCATCGGGCGCATCCCAACCATTGATCGCTCATCGCCGTAGCGCTTGTCGCGGCGGCGATTTGGGTGATGGGTTGATTCAATGGTGAATCCGCCGAATTATCGGCGGAGCGGGTGTCGTTTGGCCGCGGTCCGCTCGATTCGACGAGCCCGATTGTTGCTTTTACGCAACAAGAACGGCACGCCGTCGTTGCAGCGCAATCCCGGCGCCCACGTCAGCGGAGGATGACATCCGCTGCGGTGTTTGGCTGATAACCACCGCGGCTTGCGTGGTCCCATGCTTGGGACGCCGCAGCGAGAAGGAGTTTGGCGGGCAGTGACGCGATCCCCACAGGTCGTCCTGCTCCCGGGCGAACTACCCATCACTCCCCCGAGCTCCTCTCGATGCGGCGAACTTCCCCCTTGCAGTCACACCTCTCGCGATAGACGGCATGCATCTGCGCGATAGAGATCAGCAATTTGACTTGGCGACGCCGCCGGGACTACCGTCGCGGCGAATTAATCCGGATTTGGTTTCCGAATCCATCAAGCGGAAGGAGTAGTGAGTCGTGAATCTCAAAGGCAGTAAGACGGAAAAGAATCTGAAGGACGCGTTCGCGGGCGAATCGCAGGCGAATCGTCGCTATCTGTACTTCGCGGCCAAGGCGGACGTCGAAGGCTTCAACGATGTGTCGGCGGTATTTCGCTCAACTGCCGAAGGCGAGACGGGCCACGCCCACGGTCACCTCGAGTATCTGGAGGCGAGCGGCGATCCGGCCACGGGGCTTCCCATCGGCGCAACCTCGCTGAATCTCAAGGCGGCGATCGCCGGCGAGACGCATGAGTACACCGACATGTATCCCGGCATGGCGAAGAGCGCCCGCGAAGAAGGCTTCACCGAAATAGCGGACTGGTTCGAGACGCTGGCCAAGGCTGAGCGCTCCCATGCCAACCGCTTCCAGAAGGCGTTGGACAACCTCTAAATCAAGTAACCAGGCCCCCGCCGGGCCCAACCCGAGCGGGCTCCGTTCAGGAGCCCGCTTTTTGATCCCTGGAGACTCGCTGTGTCCGACGGACCGACAAGCCAAGGCCGCGAGGGCAGTCTCGAGGCGCCCACGCGCCACGCTCTCGCTTGGCAGGATCCCGAATTCTACGATTCGGCCGCCCTCGAAAAGGAGCTCGAACGCGTCTTCGACATCTGCCACGGCTGCCGTCGCTGCTTCAACCTCTGCAATTCCTTCCCGACGCTGTTCGACCTCATCGACGAATCCAAGACCGGGGAGCTCGACGCCGTCGACAAGAAGGACTTCGCCAAAGTCGTCGACCACTGTTATCTCTGCGACATGTGCTACATGACCAAATGTCCGTACGTGCCGCCCCATCCCTGGAACGTCGATTTTCCGCACCTCATGCTGCGAGCCAAAGCGGTCAAAAATCGCGATGGCGGCGTGCGCTGGCGGGACAAGGTGTTGAGTTCGACCGACACGGTGGGCAGGATCGCCGGAATACCCGTGGTGAGCGAGATCGTCAACGCGGTCAATGCAAGCTCCCTGGGGCGACAAGTGCTCGATGCAGTGCTCGGCGTGGATCCGCAGGCGCCCATCCCGAAATACCATTCCAAGTCGCTGCGCAGCCGCTTGAAGCGGACTTCTGCGCGGGCTGACGCACCACAGATTGCGGGCACCACCCGCGGCAAGGTCGCGCTCTTCGCCACCTGCTACATCAACCGCAATGAACCGGGCATCGGTCTGGATCTCGCCGCAATCTTCGAGCACAACGGCATCGAAGTCGCCCTGGCGGAACGCGAGAATTGTTGTGGGATGCCGAAACTCGAGCTTGGCGACCTTCAGGCGGTCGCGGATCTGAAGATCAATAACGTACCGCCGCTGATCGCCATGATCGAGCGCGGCTACGACATCGTCGCGCCCATTCCCTCGTGTGTGCTGATGTTCAAGCAGGAGCTGCCGCTCATGTTTCCGGACGATGCGGACATCGCCAGGATCAAGCGGCACATGTTCGACCCGTTCGAGTACCTGGCTCAGCGGCACAAGACAGGCCTTCTGCGCACGGACTTCAAGCGGCCATTGGGCACGATTGCATACCACGTGGCCTGCCACCTGCGCGTCCAGAACATCGGTTTGAAGACGCGCGACATTCTGCAGCTCGTCCCGGGTACCACCGTGCAACCGATCGAGCGATGCTCCGGTCACGACGGTACTTATGGCGTCAAACGTGAATTTCGAGAGACATCGATGAAAATCGGCAAACCCGTGATCCAGAAGGTCGAATCGAGCAAGGCTGACTTCTATGCCAGCGATTGCCCGATGGCGGGCCATCAGATCGAGAGCGGCCTCCCTGACGGCCGGCCGCCGACCCATCCTTTGACGCTCCTCAAAATGGCCTACGGACTCTGACACCATGGAAAAACTATCCCGAAGCGACTTGATGAGCCTCGAGCAGTACTCGATCGAGCGCTTGCGCCTGCGCAACGAGGTCATCGCGCACAAGCAGCTGCGCAACGTCCCAGTCGGCCCCAATATGACCTGGTGCTTCGAAGATCGGACCACGATCCGCTATCAGGTCCTGGAGATGCTGCGAGCGGAGCGCATCTTCGAGAGTGCGGGGATCCAGGACGAGCTCGATGCCTACAACCCGCTGATCCCAAGCGGCAGCAATTGGAAGGCGACGCTGCTGCTCGAATTTCCGGACGCAGAACAGAGGCGCGTGGCCCTCGGGCGCTTGATCGGCGTCGAGGACCGCTGTTGGGTAAGGGTCAGCGAGATGGACCGCGTGTTTGCGATCGCCGACGAGGATCTGGAGCGGGAGAACGAGGACAAAACGTCCGCCGTGCATTTCCTGCGATTCGAGCTGACGCCGTCCATGGTGCAGGCCATGAAGAGCGGCGCCACCTTGAGCATCGGCGTCGATCACGAGCACTACCGGCACTCGGTGAGTCCCCTGCCGGATGCGGTTCGCAGCGCGCTCGCCGGAGATCTGGACTAATCCAAAAAACGGATTAACGTCGTATGCTGTGAGCTTGCGGAGAATTCCAGGGATGTCGAACGAAAAGGCCATGCGGCGCGAAGTCGGCGCAATCGCATTGATGTTCACCGGTCTGGGATCGATCATCGGCTCCGGTTGGCTGTTCGGCGCGTGGCGCGCGGCCCAGCTGGCCGGTCCCGGCGCCATTTACGCGTGGGTCATCGGCGCCGCGATCATCACGTTCGTGGCCGTCACCTATGCCGAGCTCGGCGCCATGTTCCCGGAATCCGGGGGCGCGGTGCGTTATGGACACTACTCGCACGGTTCGCTGGTCGGATTCGTCGCCGGCTGGGCCGCCTGGATCGCCATCGTGTCGGTCATCCCGGTGGAGGCGGAGGCCTCCGTTCAATACATGAGTTCATGGCCCTGGAGCTGGGCACAGGGGCTCTACATGCACTCTGCGCACGGCCACGGCGAGTTGACGGTGCCGGGGCTTTGGATCTGCGCGGTGCTCGTGGTGCTGTATTTCCTGGTCAATTTCTGGAGCGTGAAGGTATTCGCCGGCACCAACAGCGCCATCACGTTCTTCAAGCTGATCGTTCCTGCCGCCACGGCGATCGCGATGATGTGCACGGGTTTTCATTCCGCCAACTTCCACGTGGGAATCCACGGCGGCGCGTACGTCGGCGATCTCGCCTCCATCCTGACCGCGGTGGCGACCTCGGGCATCGTATTCAGCTACAACGGATTTCAAAGCCCGGTCAATCTGGCCGGAGAGGCGCGAAATCCGGGCCACAGCATACCCCTCGCCATCTTTGGATCGCTGGCGCTCAGCACCGTGGTGTATCTGCTGCTGCAGATCGCGTTCTTGGGTGCCGTCGCGCCCGAGCATCTTCACGAGGGCTGGTCGGCGCTCGAATACAGCTCACCGTTCGCGCAGCTCGCCCTTGCCCTGAATCTCAACTGGCTCGCGCTCTTGTTGTACGCTGATGCTTTCGTCAGCCCGAGCGGAACCGGGACGACCTACACCGCGACCACGGCGCGCATGATCTACGCCATGGAGCGCAGCGGTTCGCTGCCGCGGATTTTCGGCCGGTTGCACGACCGTTTTGGAATTCCGCGGCCCGCCATGTGGTTCAACCTGCTGGTGTCGTTCCTGTTCCTGTTCTTCTTTCGGGGCTGGGGGAAGCTCGCCGCGGTCATCTCGGTCGCAACGATCATCACCTATCTCGTGGTGCCGGTCAGCGTGGCCGTACTGCGGCGCACGGCGCCCGATGTCCACCGCCCGCTGCGCATGCCCGGGCTCGCCATCCTGGCGCCGCTGGCGTTCGTGCTCGCGACGCTCATGCTCTACTGGGCGCGCTGGCCGCATACCGGGCAGATCATGCTGCTGCTCATCCTGCCCATGCCCATCTATTTTTACTCTCAAGCCAAGGGCAACTGGGTCGACTTCGGCCGGCATCTCAAGGGAGCCTGGTGGCTGATCGCCTACCTCACTGCGATCGTCGCGCTGTCGTGGGCGGGCAGCAAGGAATTCGAGGGGCGGGGCTACATCGGCTACGGCTGGGACCAGTTATGCGTGGTGCTCGTGTCGTTGTGTTTTTTCTACTGGGGCCTTCGCAGCGGGTGGCGAACTCCGGCACTCGCGGCGCGCGCTGAATCGAACTCCTCCCACAACGCGTGAGCGCTGCGCGCCGCTTGAATGTGCTGCTGCCCACGCTGGGCAGCGCCGGGGATGTGCACCCGTTCATTGCGTTGGGAACCGCCTTGCGCGCTCGGGGACACCGCGCGACCATCCTCACCAATCCGTTTTTTCGAGAGAGCATCGAGGCGCAGGGACTCGGGTTTCTGCCGGTCGGAACCGTTGCGGACGTGCAAAGCGCGATCTTGGATCCGGATCTGTGGCACCCGAACAAGGGCTTCGAGGTCGTCGCGCGGCGGGTGATCGTCCCCGCCACAGCCGAGATTTTCCGCCTCATCGAGAATCACGCGGATTCCGACACCGTCGTCGCCGCCTCGAGCATCTCATTCGGGGCGCGTGTGGCGCAGGAAAAGCTGGGATTGCCGACGGCGAGCATCCATTTGCAACCCACGGTGATCCGCAGCCTCATCGATCACGGGATGTTCGGGACTTTGAGAATTTCGCCCTCGCAACCGATGTGGTTCAAGCGCGCGCTGTTTCGGCTCATCGACTGGGCGGCCATCGACCGGCTGCTGCGAAAGCCCCTCAATGATTTTCGTGCGACGCTGGGTCTGTCCCCGGTCAGCCGCGTGCTGCAGCGCTGGATCCACTCGCCCGAATGCGTGATCGGAATGTTTCCGGATTGGTTCGCGCCGCCGCAGGCCGACTGGCCGCCAAACGTGCACTTGGTGGGTTTTCCTCTCTGGGACGGCGGCGGAGATGGTTCGCCGATGGAAACGCAGATGTCCCGCGAGGCGCGAAATTTTCTCGATGCCGGTGAGCCGCCGGTGATCGTGACGCCCGGCTCGGCGGCGGCCACCATGCAAGACTATTTCATCGAGTCGATCGCCGCCATCCAGGAACTCGGCCTGCGTGGGATGCTGATCACGAACTATCCCGCCCAATTGCCCGCATCGCTGCCGCCGGGGATCGCGAGTTTCGGCTATCTGCCTTTCAGCGAGGTGCTGCCGCACGCGGCCTTGCTCGTGTATCACGGCGGCATCGGCACCCTCGCCCAAGCCGTCAAGGCGGGCGTGCCGCACCTGGTGGTGCCGAGCGCCCACGATCAGTTCGACAACGGCTGGCGCATTGCGCGGCTCGGGCTCGGACGTTCGCTGCCGCGCACCCGCTATCGCGCGATGCGGGCCGCCACCGAGATGAGCGCCATCTTGCACGACCACGGGGTGGGTCGCCGCGCCCGGGACGTGTCGAGCCGAGTCCAGTCGGCCGATGCGCTCAGCCGGGCCTGCGAATTGATTGAGCAGTTGAAATAGGGCCGCGTTTCCCGCATCGCAGCAACGTCCTACCGCGCCCCTTTGAACACCACTTCAGACGCTCCATTCTGTGACGCCGTGCCGCCGCGCGCAGTCATCCGATGGGCGCCTCACGCGTTGCTCGGTTAATCGCGACTGGGCGATGCAGGAAACTCGCTTGGGAGAAATTGCCGATGAAGCGCTTTGCCGCCGGCCTATTGCTCGGCGTTTCGATCACCGCCGCCGGCAGCGCGACGACCGCGATGTCGGCGGCCGCAAGCCCGGTCGACGAGGCTCTCGCCGCCGTCCAACTTCTTCGCGAGGGAGGTTGTGGCGGAATCGTCCCCGCGGTGCGCCCGCTCAATCACGATGGCCTGCTGGATCGAGCAGCCGCGCAATGGGCATCGGGTCAAACGCTCGCGTCGGCGACTGAAAACAGCGGGTATCGGCCCGAAGCTGCGGCCGGCGTGCACTTGACCGGGCCGCCATCCGCGGCGCTCGAAACCCTCAGACGATCGGATTGCGCCACGCTCACCAATCGCGGCATGCGCGACGTCGGCATCCATCATCGCGGCAGAGACACGTGGATCGTGCTCGCCTCGCGTTACGTCGTGCCCTCGCGCACCGAGGCGCCCGTGCTGGCCGCGCGGGCGCTCGATCTGGTGAACGAGGCGCGTGCTCGGGGAGCGCGTTGCGGCACGCGCTGGTTCGCTACGGCGCCGCCGGTGCGGCTGTCGGGCACGCTGGATGGCGTCGCACTCGGTCACGCGAACGACATGGCCGAACATGACTACTTCGAGCATGAGGATCTCGCCGGCCACTCCCCGGCCGACCGCGTACGCGCGGTCGGATACCGCGAAACGCTGGTGGGCGAGAACATCGCCTACGGCCTCAAATCGGCCGACGACGTGGTGCATGGCTGGCTCGACAGTCCGGGTCATTGCGAGAACATCATGGATCCGCGCTTTGCGGAGATGGGCATCGCCTATGCGCAGGGGCGCGCGGTGAAGCACGGTCTGTACTGGGTGCAGGTGTTGGCGGTCCCGCGGGCTTGATTCCGGCGCCACGGCCTCGCACACTGTGCCGGCGTTCACGTCATCCGAAGCGAGGCCTGTGCGTTAATAGATACAGGGCCATTGCTCTGAAACGGAGAAAGCATGAAATCGTTACGTGGAATTAAGACTCTCGCGGGAATCGCCGTGCTATCCGGTGCGCTTCTCGGTGGCTGCGTGGTCGCACCCGCGCCAGGTTATTACGGCGGCGGCGCGGTCGTCACCGTTGCCCCGCCTGCGCCCCAGTACGAAGTGGTTGGCGTAGCGCCGACTCCCGGCTTCGTGTGGTTCGGCGGTTACTGGAACTGGGTGGGCGGACGTCACGAGTGGGTTGGCGGCCACTGGGGTCCGGGTCGTGCAGGCTACCGCTGGGTGCCGCATGCCTGGGTGCGTGAAGGCGGCGGCTGGCGAATGCATGAAGGCCACTGGGCTCGCTGATCGCTGATCGCTGATCGGCCTTGGAAGACGCCGCTGCCGAGATGCTCGCGCAGCGGCGTTTTCGTTTGCGACGCCGTTCAAAGTGCGACTTCGGGTATCGACGCAGACCGCGTTCCCTCGCGGGGCGCATTACTCTCCCCGTGATAGGTGAACACCAACGAGAATTTCACCGCATCGCTGAGATTCTTGCCCGCCGAGTGCAGGGTGTTGCAGTGGAAGAACACGGCGTCCCCCGGCGCGAGGCGCGGCGACACGGCCCGTCGGATGATCTCCCGGTTGGGCTCATGCTCGGCTCGGAAGAATTTTGCCTGGTCGAATCGTTCGGCCTCGAGCTTCATCCTATGGGATCCGGGCACCAGCCAGAGTGCGCCGTTGTCGACGTTCTCTTCTCCGAGAGCGAACCAGACGGAGACGAGATCCGCGCGCTGGAATGACCAATAACGGATATCGCGGTGCCATCCGGTCAAGCTGCCGTACTGCGGATGCTTGGTCATGAGACAGTTGTGATGCGCGCGCGACATCAGCACTCGCTCACCGAAATACGACTCCATCCATTCGCGCACGCCGGGCGCAACGGCCCGGGCGGCGAACACAGGATCCCGAGCGTACGCGTCCAAGAGTCTGCGCACCGTGCCGCCCCCGGCATCGCCGCGCGACTTCGGCGCCCCGGGATACTGTAGATCGGCCTCCAACTCGAGCGGATCCGCTCGCGCGCTCAATTGCGCCCGCGCGATTTCGTTGAGCGGGTTCAATGCCCCTTCGGGAACGAACCGCGGTACGAGGACGTACCCCTCCTCACGCAGCGCTTCGACATGCTCCATTGGCCGAATTTTACACCGAAGCGGCTGGGAGGCCGGCATCGGACGGTTACGCGCGGCGCAGTGGTCGTGACAGAGTAATCAATCGAAGCGTGACCGTTGCTGTAGAATTTCCGGCCCATGGCACGCCGCCAAGCCCGGATCAAGAACTACTTCGCCGAGAATCGTCTCTTCATGGTGCGCGGCATCGTGGCGAGCGTCATCGCGTTGGTGCTGCTTTTTTGCGTCGCCGGCCGGCTGTTCTATCTCCAGGTCATCAAGTACCAGTACTACTCGACCCTCTCCCAGGGCAACCGCATCCGTACCGAGCCTATTCCGCCCCCTCGCGGTCTGATCCTCGATCGCAACGGCGTGGTGCTCGCCGACAATCAGCCAGCTTTCAACATCGAGCTGGTCCGCGAGCAGGTAGGCGATGGCAAGGCCCTCGACGCCGCACTCGCCCAGCTCGTCGACATCGGCGTGCTGCGCCCGGAGGAATTGGCCGCCATCCGGCGCACCGTCATGTCGCACAAGGTGTACGAGAGCGTGCCCATCAAGCTGCAGGTGGACGAGGAGCAAATGGCGCGCTTCGCCATCCACCGATTCCAGTTCTCTGGCGTCGATATTCGGCCCCGCCTGGCGCGGCATTACCCGATGAAGGAAATGGGCGTTCACGCCATCGGCTACGTGAGCGCGATCAACGAGGAAGACCTGAAGAAGATCGACACCGCCGAGTACGCGGGCACCAGCCTGATCGGCAAGCTCGGCGTCGAGGCGGCCTATGAGGCCGAGCTCCACGGCAAGCCCGGGTTCCGCGAGATCCTGGTGAATGCCGCGGGCCGGCCGGTCGAGCGGGCCGGCGAATACGCTCCGCAATTGCGCACCAAGGCGCCCGTCGCCGGCCAGGATCTCGTGCTGGGCATGGACGCGCGCGTGCAAAAAGTGGCGGAGGAGGCACTCCAGGGCAAGCGCGGTGCGGTCGTCGCCCTGGATCCCAAGACCGGCGACATCATTGCGCTGGCCAGCACACCAGGTTTCGATCCCAACGATTTCGTCCGCGGGCTGACGGTGCCCGAATACACCGCGCTCTCGACCGACATCGACGTGCCGCTGCTGAACCGCGCGCTGCGGGGCGCCTATCCGCCGGGATCCACGGTGAAGCCGCTCTATGCGCTGGCCGGCTTGAGCTATGGAGTATTTACCCCGGAACAGACGGAATTCTGCCCCGGCTTTTTCCAGCTCCCGGGCAGCGCCAACAAGTACCGGGACGATAAGAAGCATGGCTCTCTCGACATGCGCCATGCCATTTCAGAGTCCTGCGACGTGTATTTTTACAAGCTTGCCCATCAGATGGGCATCGACCGGATGGCCGAATTCATGAAGGCATTCGGCTATGGGTCGCTCACCGGAATCGATATTCCGGGTGAGAAGGCCGGCCTCTACGCATCGCCGGAGTGGAAGCGGCACGCGTTCAAGCGGCCGGAAGAGCGGGTGTGGTTTCCGGGTGAGACCATCAGCATGGGCATCGGCCAAGGTCCGATCACCGTGACTCCGCTGCAGCAGGCGCATTTTGCGGCGGAGATCGCCGAGCGCGGCAAGATCGTTGCCATTCCCCGCTTGGTCGCGGCCATTCGCGAGGCGGGATCCACGACGGTCATGCCCAAGAGGCCTGAATTTCTGAAGCCGGTGGGTCTTGGAACCGACGCGCAATGGTCGGTCGTGTACGACGGCATGATGGGTGCGTTAGGGCCCGGCGGCACCGCGTATGTGGCGGGCGTCGGCGCAAAGTACAAAATTGCCGGGAAGACCGGCACCGCGCAGGTGTTCACCATCAAGCAAACTGAAAACACCCGGGCGAAGATCACGGAGGAGCGCAAGCGCGACCACGCATGGTTCATCGCCTTCGCGCCGGTTGACGATCCGAAGATCGCGCTCTCGGTGTTGGTGGAGAACGGCGGGTTCGGCGCCTCCGCCGCGGCGCCTATCGCCCGCAAGGTGCTCGATGCCTACCTGTTGGGGCCGGACGCGGCGGCCGGAGCCGGCCCGGTCACAAGCCCGACAGGCGCCAGCCCCGCGGCGGCAAGCCCTGGCGTCGGGAGCCCGGCTGCTGAACCGAAGCCCGCGATCGCGCCGGAGCCTGCGCCGAGCAAGCAAGGCGCTTGAGCGGGGTCCGTCTGGGTAATCGTCAGCCCCCTCAGCTCACGGCTGAGGCTGCGTGCCGATGAACGGGCCGCGCTGCGCAGGTGGTACCGGTTTGCGACGGGTCTTGCGCCACAGATCGTACACGGCGAGCCCACCCGTCAATGCCGCCAGTGCAGCGAAGTAAGCGCGCGGGCCGAACGCGGTCATCAAGCCGCCCGCGAGCACCGGACCGATCGCCGCGGACGTCCCGTTCAGCCGCAGCAGCGCGCTGCTCGCTGCGACCATCTGCGAAGTCTCCAACTTATCGTTGACGTGCGATACGGCGAGAGAATAGATGGTCAGCACGAAGCCGCTGAACACCGCCGACAGCACGAGGAACACAGAGTGTGGCAGGTCGTGCACCGCGGTGATGATGCCGGCCACCACCGCGTCCAGCGTGCACACTGCCGCAATCATGGTGCGGCGGTCCATGCGATCGGAGAGCCGCCCGATGGGATATTGCGTCACCACCGTCGCCAGGATGCTCACGGCCATGAATCTCGCGACGCCGGCCGTGTCGAGCCCGCTGAGCCGTGCGTAGACCGGGCCCATTGAGAAGATGAACGCTGAAATCATGCCCGACACGGCGACCGCGACCACGCCGAGCGGCGTATCCCGATAGAGCTCTCGAAGCCGCACCTTGCGCGGCACCGCGTGCTCGGGAACCTGGCGCGACGAGACGACGATGGGCACCAGTGCCAACGAAATGAGCACCGATACCATCATGAACGGCGTTTGCGTGGCCGGATTCGAGAGCACCAGCAGGAATTGAGCGGCGCCGAGTCCTACATAGAGCACCACCATGTAGATGGCGAACAACCGTCCGCGGTTCTCGCGGGTTGCCCGATCGTTGAGCCAGCTTTCCGCCACCACGTAGATGCCCGCCAGGCAAATCCCGGTCACCAGGCGCATGGCGCCCCATACGAACGGGTTCACCCAACATCCCTGAACCAGGATCGCAGCCGAAGAAATCGCCGCCAGCGTCGCGAATACCCGGATGTGCCCGAGGCGGCGCAACAGCGGCGGTGCGATGCGTGTGCCGAGCAGGTACCCGAGGTAGTAGCACGACATGATGGCGCCGGTCACCACCGTGGGGAAGCCCTCGAGCGTTGCGCGAACGCCGAGCAGCGTGCTCTGCAGACCGGAGCCCAGCATGAGCACACCCATGCCGAGGAGCAGCGGCCAAGTCGCGGCGATCGCGCGAGTCGGCAGCATAGCGGCGAGGGAATACGGTGCCGCAGCCGGCATCTCTTTCGACGAACTTTCCGCTACGACGCTCTCTCCGCTGTATCGCTCGGCCAGGGGCCGGCCGAAGGCAGGGCGGATTCTATCGGTTACTCGGCGCTTGCGCGAGCGTCGCGGACGCAGTCGCGGGTGCAGCCGCTGGTCGCCAACCCACGATCGCAACGATAGAATCCAGTGTTTGCCGGCTGAATTTCGAGGGGGGACCTCCATGCTGACGTGCGGCGAGCTTCTGGTGAAGCTCCTGGAAGATTTTGGCGTCGATACCGTGTTCGGTATTCCGGGGGTGCATACCGTGGAGCTCTATCGGGGTCTGCCCGCGACGCGCATCCGGCACATCACCCCGCGGCACGAACAGGGCGCGGGATTCATGGCGGACGGTTACGCCCGCGTGTGCGGCAAGCCCGGCGTGTGCTTCATCATCACGGGCCCCGGCATGACCAACATCCTCACGGCCATGGGCCAGGCCTACGGTGACTCCATCCCCATGCTGGTGATCTCGAGCGTCAACAACACGGAACAATTGGGCATGGGCGGGGGACGCCTTCATGAACTCCCCTCGCAGCGCAGCTTGAGCGCGAACGTGACGGCGTTCAGTCATACACTGATGCGTCCCGACGAACTGCCGGCGATATTGACCCGCGCTTTTGCCATCTTCGGCAGTGCGCGGCCGCGGCCGGTGCATATCGAGATTCCCATCAATGTCATCACGGCACCCGCCGATCACGTGAGTCGCAAGCTCGGCGCGATTCCGAGCCGACCGGCGCCCTGCCCGGCGGCCATCTTGCGTGCCGTCGAAGTGCTGAAGGCGGCGCGGCGCCCCGTGATCTTTCTCGGAGGCGGCGCCAGCCACGCCGCTGCAGAAGCCCGTCAGCTGGTCGAGGCGCTGGACGCGCCGACCGCCTGCACCATCAATGCCAAGGGCATTCTGCCGAAAGGACACCCGCTTTCGCTCGGTTCCAACACGTCATTTTTGCCGGTGCGCGAGCTCGTGCGGGCTTCGGATGCCGTACTCGCCATCGGCACCGAGATGGGTGAGACCGATTACGACCTGGTGGCTGACGGCAAACTTCGCATCGAATGCCCACTCGTCCGGATCGACATCGACCCGGAACAAATCAACCGGAATTATTCCGCGGACGTGGCGATTCTGAGCGATGCGAAGCTCGCGATCGGAGCGCTCCTCGCGCAGATCGAGAAGCGAGGCACGCCATCCCGGGAAAGCCCCGGCGCCAAGCTCACGGCGGAAGCTCGCGCACGTCTCGACGCACAGTGGCCCGCCGCCTGGCGGGGTCAGCGCAAAACCCTGGAAACGCTCCAGGATGCTTTGCCCGAGGCCATCATCGTCGGCGATTCGACACAGCCCGTGTACTCCGGCAATCATCTCTTCGAGGCGAACTCGCCGCACTCCTGGTTCAACTCGGCAACAGGCTACGGAACGCTGGGCTATGGATTGCCGGCGGCCGTGGGTGCAAAGCTCGCCGCACCGAACCGCCCGGTTGTTGCGCTGATCGGCGACGGCGGCATCCAATTCACGTTGCCGGAACTCGGCTCCGCAATCGAAGCGCGCGCGCCGGTCATCGTTCTGTTGTGGAACAACGATGGTTATGGCGAGATCAAGCGCTACATGCAAGAGCGCGGCATCCCGACCATCGGTGTCGACATCTACACCCCCGATCTGCTCGCGATCGCGAAGGGGTTCGGCTGCGGTGCCGAGCGGGCGTCGAGTCTCGATCACTTGCGCGAACTGCTGCTCAGGGCCGCCCGTGCGGATCGCCCAACGGTGATCGAAGTGCGCGAGGACGCGGATTTTCTCAAGGCGCAGGGTCCGTGACCGAAGCGACTCCTCCGTGGGTAGCGATCGCGTCCGAGGATCTGACCGCGGAAATCGATCCGCTCGGCGCGCAGCTCTCGCTGTTGCGCGACGGCCTGGGGCGGGATTTGCTCTGGAACGGTGACTCGGGCGTCTGGAAAGGACGCGCTCCACTGCTCTTCCCGATTGTCGGCGCTCTGGTTGGCGGCAGCTATCGGCTGAATGCCAATTCCTATCGCTTGCCGCGGCACGGTTTCGCCCGCGAAAGACGTTTCGAGGTTATCGGCTCGACCGCCGCCAGCGCAGAGTTCGAGCTTGCGGCCGATCAGGCCACGCTCGAGGTGTATCCGTTTCGGTTTGCTTTGCAGGTCAAGTTCGCATTGGACGGCCCGACACTGGCCGTGACGGCACGCATTCGCAACACCGGCGATGAGCCGATGCCCGCGAGCTTCGGCTATCACCCGGCGCTGCGCTGGCCACTCCCTTTCGGACGAGAGCGGTCCCGCCATTTCATCGAGTTCGAGCGCGACGAGCCGGCGCCCGCACGGCGCCTGGATTCAGACGGTTTGTTGACGCCGGTACCGCATCCCACGCCGGTCTCGAATCGGCGCCTCGCCCTCGCCGATTCGCTGTTCCAAAACGACGTCATCATCTTCGATGCGATTCGCAGCCGCAGCCTGATTTACGGTGCCGACCAAGGTCCGCGGCTGCGGATCAATTACCCCGCCATGCCTTACCTCGGCGTATGGACCAAGCCGGGCGCGCGTTTCATCTGCATCGAGCCCTGGCATGGGGTGGCAGATCCGGAAGGATTCGGCGGCAATTTCGATGCGAAGCCCGGTGTGTTCGTGGTCCCGCCAGGCGCGGACCGTAGTTTCGAAATGTCAATCACCCTGCTCGACGGCTGATCAAAATTCGACCACGGCAGTCCGGGCGCACGGATTAGCCGCCCGCCTGGCGCAGGAGGTACTGCTGGTACGCAGGGAGGGCGATAGCAGCAACAATGCCCAATACAACAGCGCCGATTACGATAATTGCTCCCCAGACTGACCAACGCCTTTGCACGTGGTTGAACTGCTCGAGACTCTCCCATCGCTTGTTCCGCCACGCCAGCTCACGGCCTTTGACGCCCAAATAGACGGCGACGAGGAAGCCTATATAAGGAATGAGCGCCAAAAGGCCGAGCCAGGTCTTGTTGAAGACGGCCCAAATCCAGCTGAGGAAAAAGGCCCCCCAGCTCCAACCGCTCACTCCCGCGGGCGGGACGATGCCTTGACCGCCGCCGGAATTGTTTTCGCCGGCCAAAAGAACATCATCGAGCTGCGATTGGGGCGGACTGTAGGGGTTTGGCATATTGCCCATCCGTGGTAGACATGCGGCCAAAGGCTAACCTTTAGCGGGCTGCAAATCCAGGGTCCGGTTGGGAGTGCGAGTACCGCGCCAGCCATTAAACCGCCCCGGCGGCCAGGTAAGTCTCACGATGGTGCATAATGATGAAAATTGCCAGCGTGATATCGGAATGAAACACAATCCACAAGTCATTGCATTCATGACGCCATTTCCCCACACGGTTGACGTCGACGCACCGTTGGAAGACGCGCACAAGATCATGCGCGAACACCGCTTTCGACATCTGCCGGTCACGACCAACGGAAGAATTGTTGGAGTCCTGACAGACCGGGATATCAATCTGATCCTGGGACCTGGCTTCGATAGCCCGGATGAGCGGGAACTGAAGGTTCGCGATGCCCACATCGAAGAGGCCTGCATCGTGCCAGCCTCGACGCCTGTGGCGAAGGTGGCACGTCTGATGGCTGATAATCGCACCGGGTCCGCGATCGTCACGAAGCACGACAAGCTTGTCGGAATATTTACGGTGACGGACGCTTGCCGCGCTCTCGCGGAGGTCCTGCATGATCACGACGAGGAGCCTGACATCGTCGCTTGAGCCCGTGTTAGCCGGCTGCTCGAATGGTCGCGCTCACCGCACCAACCGGCAAAGCAGTCATAAGGGCAGGCGCATCACGGATAGGTGACGCGTTTGCCCTCAAACTTTCCGGGCGCAGTTGGGCCGTTCGCCAGTATACCGTTGGCGCCATACGAGCGCGCTGTCGAAGTACCGGCGAACGTGTCGTGATTCACCTTGATATCGAAAGATATCTCTGCGCGGCCCGTGAATTTATGCGTTGTGCGATCGGCTATCACCTAAGCCCACTTTCCCTTGATCCGATCGCCGTCGATGACCCAAATGCCCTTGCCGTCGCTGTCGCTGGATTTTGGGTCGCCCGCATCGGGATTTGCCTGCTGCAACGTCCCATCTCCATTGAACACGTACATGTGGTACGGAAAAGGTGCGTCAACGTCATCGACAAACCATGCGCCAACAACAGGATTGAAACCAACGGTCCTGGCCGGAAGTGCTAAAGGCAGCTGTCATTCGCCGACTGCGTTAAACTAATGATCACGGCCGAGCGCAAGGAGCGCACTGGCGCGATGTTCGGATGGCAGAGCGCAACCTTAGGAGAGGTCAATGAAATCATTCGTGGTGCTGTGTCTGATCGTTTGTATGGTCGGTGGTTGCACAACATTGCATCCGATCGTGAATGCGCCGAGTGACCTATCCCAACACTTCAGCGACGGTGGCGTTCTGCAGCCGGGAGATCGCGTAATCATTACGACGGTCGCGGGCGCCAGGCGTCATTTGCGCATTCGTTCGGTGCACGATGGAGTGATATTTGGGGATCACGACTCGGTACCATTTTCCGAGATTGCCTCCATCGACCGGCGAGATTTCAGCGCAACGAAGACGACCATTTTGGTGGTCGTGATATTGGGCGTCGTGGGGGCGATTGCGGCCGCGGCTAATTCGGCCGAACATCCCCACGTCGGCCTGTGATGTAACGTCGTTGCATGACAATTGAATGTGGCATATCAGAGCATCGCGTTCCGGTGAATTAAAGGAGCTGCATAGACTCTGAGCATTGCCTCCCCGAAAGCGGTCCGTCACGAGGGGCCGCACAGGTTCGAGAGTGCGCGCTGGCGACTCGATGCCGGGCGGCGGTCTCTGACCGGCCAAAAGCGGAATCTCGTCGCGTATTCACAGAATCCCAGTTAGCGGCCATTCAACTCGGAGTATTCTCTCCCAACCCGTCTTCACCGAAAATCGTGAAAAAGCTAACGGCGCGAAAGGACTTGACTCGGGACAGGAGGGAGAAAATACATGGCATCTGGAATACAAGATCTCGAATGGTTTGCGCGCGAGTCTTTGTTGAGAGGGCTCGGTAAACCAGAGATACGCAAGGCGATGCTGGATGCTGGTTGGACGGAGGATCAAGTTCGCAACGCAGTGGACGCCTATGCCGATGTAACTTTCCCTGTTCCCATACCCAAACCGCGACCGCAATTGTCGGCGCGGGACGCATTTCTATATCTGATCCTGTTCACGACACTCTACTTCAGTAGCTACAACCTCGGCAGCCTGATTTTTGAATTCATAGACAAAGCACTCCCCGATCCAACCGTCCGTACCTATCAAATGTTTGGTTGGGATAGCATGCGCTGGTCCGCATCAGCACTGATTGTCGCATTCCCTACATTCCTGTTCCTCTCGTACTACATCGGCAAAGACCTGACGCGAAACCCAGTCAAGCGGTTTTCGCCGATTCGACGTTGGCTAACTTATCTCACGTTATTCGTCGCCTCATGCGTTCTTATTGGCGATGTAACGACGTTGATTTACAACGCGTTGGGCGGTGAGCTCACCAGCCGACTCATACTGAAGGTAGTCACTGTCGGAGCAATTGCCGGCACGGTTTTTGGCTACTACTTGTCGGATCTGCGCCGCGAGGAGCGCGAGTGAGTCTGGGCCCTCGTCGCATTATGTTGCCCGCTATCGTGAGCGCGGTAGTCGTGTCGGCCGTTATAGCCGCGATAGTCGTAATCGGCCCTCCGAGTGTCCAACGACAACGCAAAATGGACGAAGTGCGCGTGCAGAATCTCACCTACGTCGGGCTGTCCGTAAATGGATACTTTGCCCGCCATAAAGAATTGCCGCCCGATTTGGATGCACTTGCAAAGGAGCCGGGTTACCACATCGTGCGGAGCGATCCTGACACTGGCAAACCTTACGGTTACCAAATTCTTAGCCCCACGTCATATCGTCTTTGCGCCGACTTTGCGGCCGACTCAGCGAAAAATTCGCACGACTCCTATAACGCATACATAAATGTGACTTGGGCTCATGGACAGGGGCGTCAGTGCTTCGATCGGAATACGGACAAGATCATTCAGTAATCTCGGGTAACCATCGAGCTCCCATACCTCACGAACGGCTGCATTCTGCATTCTCAATGACCGCTCCCGAGCGGAGCGGAGGTCCGCAACGGGTCGCGACCCGCCGATAAGCCGCCACGCTGGCGTTGTTGGTATTCACCTTTTTCTTCGTCGCGGCATCGAGGCCCTTGAGCGCCCCCGGTGGAAAGGTTCGCTCGACCAGGTAACGGTGCACGGACCCCTTCGAGGCCGGGGCCGCACTCAGGATGCGAAGCTCCCTAACTTATTTTGCCGAGGCCAATCCGGTGGAACTCTTCCGCCTTGCCGTCAGCATAAGAAGGCAAACGGCGAGCAGCGCAATTGCGGAAAGAGCGCCCCCTGCATTCAACTCGGGGGCGCCCATGTATTTCCAGATGCCGGGTGTTGAGTTCGAAACGGAAATAGGGCTATTGCCAAAATAAACGTCCGTGAACTTCAAACTATCGCCCTTCGCCCCGATGCTTAGGACGCCGAGAAGTTCATTGTCGTATGGAGGGCCAGGCAAATTCGCCATAGTGAGATCGGCACCAACAAATTTCCCGTTCTTCTCATTGAACTGAAAGCTCATCGGACTACCCGCCGAACTACAGACGACTGAACAACCGTTCGCCGGAAACTGCGTTGAGTACGAACTTCCGGCAATACTTACGCTGACATTAAAGGTAAGGTCGCTGACGGGACCGATTAAATCGAGTTGGGCAGTAATGGTCTCCGGTCCACCGACCCCCGTCATGACTGCGCCCTGGTAGTCGTACACCGTGTCTTGTGCCGCTGCCACGGAACTTACTGCCATGCACGCCATCAACATGAGTGTTTTCATTTGTCCGCTCTCCCCGCGCAGGCTACATCGCGGCAACGAAGTGTGTATCACGTGATCAAGGTCAATTCCAGTAGGCAACAGGGCCATGGCGCGACGGCTGCCTTTTATCGGTGGAACTGCTGCCCGTGCCTGCAAAAAATAAATGGCGGTAAGAATTGTCCGACCGGCTTTTAAGCTTTTCCCCGACTTACGTGCGATTCGGGACGCCGGGCGAGCAAGAACATTGCGCTCCTCACCAGAGCTGCCATTGACCGAACGCCAGAACATAGATTGCGAGCAACGCATTAGTCACTGCGTGAGCCGCCGCCGCCTCGCCGATCTTGCCCGTTCGGATGACCAGCCAACCATAGGCTAGACCCGCGAGCATCGCGGGGCACCAGAAGCTCCCGTGGAGCATGCCGAATGCAACAGAGGTGATTGTCAGCGCCAGCCAGCGGACATTTCGAAACGAAACGGCTTGAAAATCCCGATGAACCAAACGACGCATCAGATATCCGCGGAATGCCAGTTCCTCCGCCAGGGGCACCGTTATAGTTGCGCCCAATGATCGCAGAACAATCCAGCCTACACGAGCCGCCTCCGGCAATCTTGCGAGCGTATCAGGCATTACCCGACGAGTGGTTATGAACCGGGCCGTCAAGATCCACGCCGCAAACACTATTGAGCCCACCGCAAGCGCTCGCCAACCGAAGCGCCAATCAAGTTGTCGATACTGCGCTCGATAAATCCACAGTGCCAACAATCCGCCGATGAACTTCAACGGATAGAACACGTCGACGCCGTCTGAGAGCGCCTGCGTGACCATGCCGATGGCGAGAGTGGTGGCCAGGGGCGATAGATACGGCGCGACCGGATTGACCCATGGAGATCCCGCCGATTGTGGCTTTTGGGGGTGGTCGGAACCATCCGGAGCTCCGAGCGCCAGCCAGTGGCTTCGCTTGGAAATGACCGCTATGGCCAAAGCCGACAAGTTGAAAGCAATCCAGCCGGCCTGGGTATGAAATCCGGCGCTTGCAATTTCAGGATAGCCCGCATCGCCAATCATCAGAAGGCAGGCGATGCGGATGGCGTTCAGCATGAAAATCATGAGCAGCGCCGCCGGCACTATGGCCAAAGCTCGCGGGAAGCGATATTCATGCCGGAAGTACCATAGCCATCCCGCACCGAAAACCAGCATCAATCCAACCCCTTCCAAGCCGCTGCAATAATCGGTCACGATGACGCCGAAGCGGTCAGTTGCGAGCGACCGCACGGACGGATCGACGTGCAGGTTGGGGTATAAAGGTCGCAGAAGAATTTCCGCCAACCGAAAGGTGACCCCCGCCGACGATGTCCATAGGGTCTGGCTCAAAGTGACCGCAAGAACCGCACCGATGGCCATCACCAATGCGTAGCCGAATAGAGCGTGGCTTGTCCGCAACGCCAGGCCCCACGTGCGCCATGGCGCAAACGCCGCGCAGAGTGCAAGACCAGCGCATATGGCAAAGACCGGGCGGGCAAGGGCCGCTAAGACCAAAAGTTCGGGAGACAGGGCAGCGACATCAATAAACACTGACGACATCAGGAGCAACATCAACAGCGTGGCGTGAAAAATCAGCCAGCGCTTTCGCACAGGGACGACCGCAACGGATGCAAACATGGCGAAACGATCTCGATGCGCAGGCAAAATCAAGATTGCAATCGAGCCAACGTACGCGATAAGGAATCGAAATAGCCAGCCCTGAATGGCGTGAATCGCCTGCACCACCGCTGCGACTTGTGTACTGGCCTGAGCAATCGGAACGCCGCGAATGCACAGAGATACAGCGACTCCCTCCGCGACGAGGAAGAGGAGGATGATCCAGATTCGCGATTTCAAATTCATTCGCATCAAAAATGGGAATCTCGTCATAGCCTACCGGAACCACCGAGAGGCAGGTCAATGGCGCCTTTTTCGGTCATCGACCGGCCGGTTTTGGCCGATTTATGCCGGACGCGGCCGATACCGGCTATGTTCCTCTCATCCGGAAGTTCTTCGCCAGAATTCGCACGGTTCGTAAAGCCTTTCAAATGACGTTTAGGTATGCTGTCAAGGCGTATCGACCGGACGCGTACGCCACGCTTTCTCGAATTGCCGATGATCTGCCAGCCTTCTTTATCCATGACTATCGCTTTCGAATCACCCGATCAGCCGGAAGTGATCGCCCTTATTACCGAGTTGGACGCGTATCAAGACACCCTGTACCCGCCAGAGAGCAGGCACTACCTGGACCTGCCTTCGCTGAACCAATCCAATGTCTTCTTCGCCGTGGCAAGGGATGGGGAGGATCGGGCGATCGGCTGTGGTGCGGTGGTGCTCTACCCGGAATTTGACGAAATCAAACGCATGTATGTCAGTCCTCGCGGCCGAGGACAAGGCGTCGCGGGGAAGCTTCTGATTCTGCTCGAGTCGCGGGCAATCGAGGCCGGTTGCCAATTACTCATGCTCGAGACGGGACCATATCAACATGAGGCACTGGCGCTATATGTCTGGCCCGTTGCGCAAGCTGCGCCTGAAGCCGATGATCGGCGGTTGAGTTCCGTGCGCACACCGAGCGAGCAAAACTATCAGCGTTGCGACTACTACCAATACGGGGAATGCTATTCGCGCTGGAAAACGCGTGATTCTTGCTCCTAGTGGTTAGAATGTACGGACGATATCTATCTACAACGTTCACCGGGAAAGAGAGCTGCCGAGCGGATGCATCACAGAGATTCGATGGGTGGGTTGGACTGAGACTGCTGTCGCCTTGTGCGCGGGCTTCTTCGTCAGGTAAGGCAGAATGACGGCGGCCGACAGCACCACGGCGATGAGCGGTAACACCCCCGCGAACGAGCCGGTGAGATCCTTGGCGCGGGCGATGAGGATGGGGCCGATCAATCCGGCGAAGCCCCAGGCCGAGAGAATCAGGCCGTAGTTCAGTCCCATGAATTTTGCGCCGAAGCAATGGGCATTGAATGAGGGCATGGTTCCGAATCCGCCGCCGCAGCAGAGCAGGATCACCGAGACCGCGCCGAGCGCGGGCAGCAGAGAGTGTGCGTAAGTAAGCAGCAACACCGTGACCGCTTGAACGGCAAACATGGCGGCGAAGGTGTGGTTGCAGCCGATTCGATCCGAAATCGCTCCCCAGAGGCAACGACCGAGTGCATTGAAGATGCTCACGAGGCCAAAGAGCGGCGCAATCGCCGCCGCCGAGACCTTGGTCAGATCGGCGAGAACGAAGACGGCGTTCGATATGATGGTGATGCCGGCGATGACATTGACGAAAAGCTGTAGCCACAGCAGGTAAAACTGAGGCATTGCGATGATTTGCGAGGGCGCGTAGCCGTCCGCGGCCTTCGGCACCGCAGGCAGAAGCTGGCTCGGCGGATTTTGAAACAGCGATGCTGCCGCAAGACCGACGATGAGAAAGAGGACTCCTGAGACGACAAACAGGTGCATCACGGCGCCAAGGTCATCCGCGGTGAAGGATTGTGCAGCGCTGAGCGCCGCCGGATCGAACCTCGTGCCTGCGGCCTTGGCGGCGGCTCTTGCGGCGATGAAGCCGCCCGCATGTTCGGCGGCCGCGTGAAAGCCGGCGAGACGAGGAACCACTTGGTTGTAGAGGAATGCTCCTAGTCCGAAGGCGCCCGCGACGAGCCCGCCCGCGAGCCCCTTTCTGTCCGGGAACCACTTGGTGACCATCGACATCGGCGTGATGTAGGCCATTCCGGCGCCGATGCCGCCGATGATTCCATAGCTTGCGTACAGCCAGGGTGCACCGAAGGCCACGGTTCCAAGACCCGCGAGTACATTGCCTAAGCCCCAGAGAGTCACGCCAACCATTGCCACCGTCCGAGGGCCGACCTTGTCCTGCCAGAAGCCGCCAATCACGGCGCCGATGGCCGCCAGGGAGAAATTGGCGATCGCATACGCCCAAGTCGTCACGGTCAGATCCCACCGGAAAGCGACCAGCAGAGGCTGAGTGAAGATTGCCCAGGAATAAATGGTGCCGATCGTCAGCATCAGCATCGCGCCGGCGACGGCTATGAGCCATCGATTGGGTGCCGCGGCTGACCCTTCGGCAATGCGCTGATTGATTTTCATGAGTAGTCCCCTGTTGTGGACGCACGAGGCGAATGCTGCGCGGCGGCGGTCGGCCGCCGCGCAGCAAGCAGTTAGCGGCTCTGAGTGGCGGCAAGGACGATCGGTGTCGGCTGACCGTTGTGCGCGCTGTATACGGCGAACAACGCTGGTTGGTCGACCTTGGCGACCGCATCCGCGATCGCTTTGTGCACACAGACCGCATGCGCTTCGGAGCTCAGGTTGCGCAGGTCGAGGGGAGGGCAAACCTGACGGGCCGCCCGTTGGATGCGGGCATAGAGGGCAGCCGCACCTTCCGATTTTGAGACGTTGAGGTCTGCGTATTTGACAGTCGTTTGCGGCGGATCCATAGGGTCAGCCGCGCTGCACACAGTCGCCAGGATGCAGCCAAAAGCGCTGAGGACGGCGGTTGCAAGGACGCCGCGAAAGCTGCGGGAAGTGGTCATGGTGTTCATGGAAATCTCCTGTGGTGTCAAAAGAAACTGATTGAGCGGTTGGGACATCGATCCGGGTCGGCCGAGACGACGGCGCCTGGCTACGCTGCCGAATCGATGTTTTTCGCCGCTTCATCCATACAGACACGGTCCCGGGGCCGCACCCGACATCCGCAAACGAGATATTCTTGAGGTGCATGGACCATGCGGACGCGCTACCTTTGCGACATCGCAGGGAGGGAAGGCGCTATTGAGCCAGCTCACCGAGCTTCTCGGACGAATGCAGGCCGGCGATTCGGGCGCGCGAGATGCACTGTTCGCGGCAGCCTATGCTGAGCTACACCGCTTGGCACGGGCGCGGCTGCGCGAGGGCGCGCGCGATGTCGTGCTGGACACAACCTGCTTGGTGCATGAGAGCTATCTGAGGTTCGTGAGTGCGGGCGAGCTTCGCGCTGAGGACCGGCGCGCCTTCTTCGCCTATGCCTCCCAAGTGATGCGTTCGGTGATCGTCAACACGGCCCGCGAGCGCAACGCACAGAAGAGGGGCGGCGATAGGTCGCACTTGACGCTGTCGACCAAAATCTCAGCCAGCGTTGCTGACGGCAACGAAACTGTCTTAAAGGTGCATGAGGCACTCGAGGAATTGGAACAGGCGGAGCCCCGTTTGGCCCAGGTCGCGCAGATGCGCTACTTTGGCGGGTACAGCGAGCAGGAAATTGCCGAGACGCTGGATGTCACCGAACGCACGGTGCAACGCGACTGGGAGAAGGCACGGCTGATCCTCGCAGAGACGCTGCGCTGAGCGCGGAGGGGTGGCGGCACGTGTCCAGCGACCGAGGGACCGATGAGGCTGACGATCCAACAGATGGCACTGATGAGTCGACTTCTGGATGAGGCGCTGCCTCTCGATGAAGCCGCTCGCCGCCGATGGCTCGCGGATCTATCTCCCGAATACCAGGACCTTGCTCGAGCACTGCGGGCGGCGCTGCTACCCGAAGAGACGGAAGTCGCGCAGGTCCAATCGCTGGAGATGCTGCCGGACCTTCAGGAAGTCGATCCGGCGAGCCGCCTGCAGCCCGGTGAGAAGGTGGGTCCGTACGAATTGCTTCGATCACTCGGTTTTGGAGGCATGGCCGAGGTATGGCTAGCCCGGCGCGCAGACGGCGCATTCAAACGCGAGGTGGCCCTCAAACTGCCGCTGCGCGGGCAGTTGCGGCGGGACCTCGCGCAGCGTTTCGCGCTAGAGCGCGACATCCTGGCGAGCCTCGAGCACCCCCAAATAGCACGTCTCTACGATGCGGGAATCGACGACAGTGGGTGCCCGTACTTGGCCATGGAGTACGTCCAGGGTCAATCGCTGACGGACTGGTGCGATGCGCACCGCTTGGGACTTTCTGATCGCCTGGAGCTCTTCCTGCAAGTGCTCGAAGCCGTGCGGTTCGCGCATGACAAGCAGGTCATCCACCGAGACCTCAAACCCTCGAACATTCTGGTGACCCCATCAGCGCAGGTGCGGCTTCTTGACTTCGGGGTCGCCAAATTGCTCGAGGGGGACGATGCGGACAAAACTTCTCTCACGAGCATCTATGGCCGTGCGCTGACGCCGGACTACGCCAGCCCCGAGCTGCTGCGCGGCGATCCGGTCGATGTGCGCAGCGACGTTTATTCCCTGGGAGTTTTGCTCTACGAGCTGTTGACGGGCAGTAGGCCCTATCGACTGAAAAGCGCTGCGTCGATGGGTCTTCTCGAGCAGGCGATCAGCACGCTCGAGATAAAAAAGCCGAGCATGTTGCAGAGTCTGCCCACCAGCGCAGATCGCACGTTCACGACCGATGTGTCGGCGCGGCAACTGCGCGGTGATTTGGATGCCATTGCACTTAAAGCGCTCGACAGAGAGCCATCGAAGCGATATCCGAGCGCCGCAGCCTTCGCGGAAGATATCGAACGCTACACCGCGAGAAGACCCATCCAGGCGCTACAAGCGCGAATCACTGATCGCTTGCACAAATTCGCGCTGCGTAATAAAGCGGCCGTTGCAGCTGCCGCGATGGCACTCGCGGCAATTATCATTACAGTTGGATACACAATCCATCGTGAAACCGCCACGCGAGCAAAGATAGCGGCAAGCGCGATCGCATTGCCGCTTTCAATCCGCGCCGATGCACCGCCCGCGATGATCGAAGCATCGGGTGCCGTCTCCGCGGCAGCGCCGGAACGCTCCGTCGCGGTCCTGCCGTTCGTCGACATGAGCGAGAAGAAAGACCAGGCATATTTCGCGGATGGGATCGCGGAAGAGCTACTGGATCTCTTGGCGCAGGTGCCGGACCTCAAAGTGCCGGCACGCTCATCCTCGTTCTACTTCAAGGGCAGCTCCGTGCCGGTCAGGAACGTCGGCCACGACCTCGGTGTTGCCTACGTGCTCGAGGGCGGGGTGCGCAAAGCTGGTGACACCATGCGTGTCAGCGTGCAGCTGGTTCGTGCCGATAGCGGCTACCAAGTATGGTCAGATACCTACGAGCGCAACGTCCGCGATATCTTCAAGGTACAGGACGAAATCTCCAGCGCCGTGGTCGAAGCCTTCAAGTTGCGGCTGAGTTTGCCGGGTCCGCAGATCGCCGAACGGCGCACCGCGAATCCGGAAGCCTACGATCAGTATCTGCGCGGTAAGCATCTATTCGAACTCGGCGACTACGACGGCCTCCTGGCTGCCCGCGACGCCTATCGGCGGGCAATCGAACTCGACCCCAACTATGGACCGGCGTTTGCCGGCCTTGCGAACGTCGAGTACTTGACCGTCAAGGACTTCTCGGACACGGACCAGCCGGATGTTATCCGCCAAGCGCTGGACCACGCCGACCATGCGGTGGCCCTTGCCCCGTCGTTGGCAGAAGCCTACTCGGAACGCGCATTGCTGCGACTTAACCAATACGACTGGGCCGGTACTCGGGCCGATCTTCAGAAGGCGCTCGCGCTCGATCCGCGTGATGTTAAGGCAAATCGGCGCATGGTGCTGCTGCAGCTGTCACTCGGCAACGTGGACGCGGCGCTTCCCGCCCAACGGCATGTTGTGGACCTCGACCCGCTGGACATGAATTCCGTTGAGATATTGGGCATGACTTACTACTTCGCGGGTCAGGGAGCCGAGGCGCGGCGAACATTCGAAAAAGTGCGGGTATTCAGCCCCAATTTCGAAGGCTTGTCAGGCAACGCGGGATTCTCTTATCTTGCGGATGGCCAATCTGCGGCCGCGAAGCGCGAGTGCGAACCGCGTCCTGACGACACTGCGCGCGCTTGTCTCGCCGCGGCGGAGCATGCGCTCGGGCAGAACGAGCGCTCGCAGGCCATCCTCGCCGAGCTCATCGAGAAACACTCGCGGCGTGCCTGCTATGTCATCGCAAAGGCGTACGGGTTTACCGGCAACGCCGCGCTGGCGCTCGAGTGGTTGAATCGGGCCTTCAGTGCCCAGGTGAAATTGCTCACCGATGTGAAATCCGAACCCGCTTTTCGCGCATTGCATGGCGATCCGCGATACCTGGCGCTACTTCGCAAGATGAACTTGCCGGAGTGATGGTCATCCGACTAGACCGAGAAGAAGCCGGCGACGAACCGGCATTCATTGCTGTTGCGCTCGGCAACATCGCTCCTGCACACGGCATGGTACAGCTCGCGAAAGAGACCGGCCTCACACGAGAGGGGCTCCACAAGGCACTATCCGCCGAAGTTAACTTGAGATTTGGCGACGTCATCTCCGCTGTCATTTCCCCCAATAGACATCCGTTTTCCGGTTGAGGACGGCCAATACTGGAAATCCAGCAGGATGAAAACTCTCAGAGTATCCAATTAGAGGGGGTAGTGAACTGCCCAGCAGCTGACGCTCGTGACCGTCAACAACGGGTCGAAAGTACTCGTTGACGGTCGCTACCTTCGCCCCCACCCGCGCCTCAATTAGCGGGCCTGAAGCTAGGCTACCTTGGCCCAGGCCGAGTCCGGTTTTAGAACAGCCAATACGTAGATGCCGTCCCCCACCTTTTGTACCGATGCGTTCGTGGTAGCAAGCGAAGCAGTCAACTGCTCGGGCGAGAGCTTGTACATGCCTCCGTCGATGGCATCAACCGCTAGGCCGACGAGGCCGCCGAATGCCACATTGCCCCATACCCATCCGCTTACGCTGCGGGTCAGAGTTAGGTCGATCGGCTGATAGCCAGCCATTTCGATCCTGACAATGTGATTGTCTTTTCTGGTCAGCTTGGCGATTACCGGCGTGTTACCGGAGCGAAGATTGTCGATCGTAACTGCGGCTCCCGTGGGAGCGCTGCTGATGCCGACATCCTGGTGCGTGCCGTGCATTATCGAGGCACACGCTCCCAGTAACAAGACGAGCAACCCGGTGGTGCTTCGAACGATAATCTGGCGAGCGGAATTCATTCTGAGCCTCTCCCTGTGCTTCGTTAGGACGCCGCGCGTTTCTCGCACCGGGACGCGGCCTACTGCGCGTTGCATCACATGGGTCGTGTCGGGTGTTGTCCTGCGGCCTCGAAGTGAGAACTGCGTCGGGCGCGCGGGCACGGAGTGAGCCGTGATGGATCACTTCCAGCAATAATAAACTGTCCGATAGCAGACAGTCGTCTAGGACTGGAGTGGGTCGAGGGCGGAAGTACAACCGTTTTTCCAGGCGATGGGCAGCATGCGGACCACAACTGGCCGCCCGCCCGTTGAACGAGCTGCGCTGAAGCGGGCATTCGCGTGTAAGATTTACGAAGTTTCCGAGCCTTGTCGGCGTCTAAACCAGGGTTATAACCTCATAGTTGATGGCGAGGAGATCGCAATGTATCAAATCGATTTGGCCCATCAGAGGAACCGTTGCGTCGCGAAAGTCACGCTTCACGGCGGCCTATCGAAGTTCTGGTCCCGTGCAACAAAGCTGTCCGTATTGTTTTTCGTCAGTACGCTAGGGTTCGCTTCGGCAACCGTCCAAGCCTCTGTAGCCGAAGATCAACAGGCTCTCGCTGATCTTGATACAAAATACCAAAAGGCCGTTGAGCAGAATGATGCCAAAACTATGGCCGAAATTCTCGCAGACGATTTTGTGCTTGTGGAAGGCGATGGCAAGCGATCTACTAAGGCCGATTTGGTGGACGACGCGAAGAGCGGTAAAACCCATTATGTACGCCAGGACGACAGCGAGCGGACGGTAGCGGTGTTTGGCGATACTGGGGTGGTAACTGCGAAGTTACGGGCGAAGGGCATAGAGGATGGCGTCAAGGTTGCCTACTTGCAGTGGTTCACTGACGTATATGTGCGCACCCCCAACGGGTGGCGCTATGTCTACGCGCAGGCCTCGTTGTCACTCCCGAGTAAATCGCGCCATTGAATTTGGCGGATGGTGAAAGGGCCCGTGGACGCATCGTTATCGCGAATTCTCAACTTATCGTTCCGCTGGATTGAGCACGACAGACATCGATGATCTTGCTTTCGTTCACCCTTTCGTGCCCGAGCTCGCAGAGCTGCCGGTAGAGGCGCCCGGCTAGCGCGGCGAACGGGCTGCCAATGCCAGTGGTCCGAGCGAAGCGGAGTCCATACTCGACATCCTTGAGGCGCAACGCAGAGCTGAACACGATGATCTGTTCGTGATCATCAGCTGCCATGC
>Ga0182030_10002823_pt1 | contig 36993 bp, 39 predicted proteins | sample 812S3MmetaG_FD_121299 | JGI IMG/M metagenome (GOLD analysis project Ga0182030, IMG submission 121299) | Permafrost microbial communities from Stordalen Mire, Sweden - 812S3M metaG (Illumina Assembly) | ecosystem: Environmental > Terrestrial > Soil > Wetlands > Permafrost | place: Sweden...
AATAACCCACCCCACACAATTGCTGTGTACGCTTCGCAGTGGTCGTCACCTTCCACCACGCAACACTCGCTAGCGGGCGGCTGCTAACCTTACCCGCGTCGGTCTTCCACCGACTGGACCGCGCCAGCTTGCCTGGCGCACCCAAGATTAAACGCCTGAGCCAGCCGCCTTGCTAACGCGTGTGCGCAATGCTTCGAAATACGTAGCATCTGCCGTCGTCCCAGGCGCGGACTCAGCCCCAGCGAGCAGCAATTCGCGCAACCGCATGCGATCCTGATCCCGGCGGATCAATTCGCGCACATACTCGCTGCTTGTGCCGTAACCGCGTCGGCTGACCTGCTCATCGACGAAGGTCTTGAGCGGCTCGGGCAGGGAAATATTCATTGTCGCCATGAGCTTAAAAGGGCTCTTGGCAAAATGCGGCAACATTGTGCCGGACTCCAAATCTAATCCGTCCGTAGCGTCTCCAGCGGTATGTCATAGCGTTCGACATAGGGGCGGAAGCGTTCGGCGATCTCGCCGGCGTCCAGGCCGAATTCCGCCGGACTGTAGCCGTGCTTGCCGAAACGGCCTTTGGGGCGGGATTCGACATGGGCCGTCATGGCGTTGAGCGCCCGCTCGGTCGGCGCGTCACCGAATTCGCCATAGACCCGCTTCATGGTCGCGATCGGATCGCGCGCCAGGTCGGCATAGTTCACATCGACGATCTTTTTGTCCGGATTGGCGTCGCGGAAGCTGTTCACGCCGTCGATCGAGCGGGCGAGCATGTCAGTCCAGTGCCGAGCGATGAATGTTTTATGGTCGGCGTCGGAAAAGGTCTTGGTGAGCGTCGTGATCAAGCTGCAGACCGAGGCGGCGAGGACCACCGGGTCGCGGTGCATCACCACCAGCCGCGCGTCGGGATAGACTGCCGTCAGCGCATCCAGATGAAGCGCGTGATGCGGGCTTTTCAGTGACCATCGCGTCCGGCGCACACCGCCGCTCTGCAGTAGCTGCAGCACCTTCTTGTGATAGTCGTAGGCTGAGCGGTGGTCGGTCCCATGCAGCCATTTGCCATAGGACGGCACATTCGCCATCGCTTCCCAGGTCAGGCTCTTGAAGTCCTGATTCAGGACCGAAATGCATTCAGTCGGGCCGTCCGGCTGCTCGCTCTGCACGATGCGCATGCGGGGGCTGACCTGATCCATGAAGGCCATCTGCGCGCGGGTCGCGTCGATGCGCGGGTCGGTGGCGATCGTTTCCGGAGTGGGTGGCGGCACGCAGTCCCCGGCTTCCCACCGGAACAGCGGGCGGTGCCGTTCGTCCTTCTCCAGAAGATAGGACATCAGTGTCGTTCCGGCGCGGAAGATGCCGACCGTCACGAACGGCGCTTCTATGCGCTCCTCGGCAACCTCGGGATGGTTCTTGACCCAATCGACGATTTTCAGACGGTTGGCGAGAGCGCCGATGATGGCGCCGGGGATGGCCATCGCGCCGAACTCGTTCAGCTGCCCCTCGGAAGAGGCGGCCTCGCAAAAAACATCCAGCCCCTCGCGGAAACTATCGCCGCCGAAGTCGGTAAGGCCGGTCTGGCCGCAAGCGGCAGCGATCATCAAATCGGGTTGAATCTGACTCACGGCAACCTCAACATCGGAGGGCTGCGCAGAAATGACTGTCTTGCCTTCATCGGCTTATTCCCCTGTTCCCCGTTTCATTGTCTTTTGCGAGCGCGCCCACTGACCGTAATCATACGAATGCGTTCGATTAATCGCAACTGCAATGGCGCAGACTAACCCAAGATGGCGTTCAAGCCACTGTCGCTGTTATGAATGACGAAGCGAGAGTGAGGACAGGCCATGACACAGAAATCGCGTAAAGAGGCCTTCGACGATTCGGTGCCGGATATGTCCGACGCGGAAATATCCGACGCGTTGAAGGCCGGACGGGTCGCCATCGGGTTTCGCGGCGAACCGGTGATGCTGACCGAAAACGAGATCGGCTTCATCGCATTGAAATTCTCGGTCCTGGAAGGCGACACCCAGGTTTTGCTATTGGACCAGTTCGCCGCACGGGTTCTGCACAGGATCATCGAAACGGCGAATAATCTGGACTGGAAGGCCGAGAATCTGTCGGCGCCGGATATGAGCAAATAGCCGGTCCTGCTGTGCCCCCCACCTCACCGTTTCTGCTGACCGATCGCATTGCGCTGGTGACCGGCGCGTCGCGCGGGCTGGGGCTTGAGATCGCACTGGGGCTGGCCAGAGCCGGAGCGCATGTTCTGGTGAACAGCCGCAGCGCAGAGCGCACGGCGGCGGTCGCGGCGCGGATCGCGGGGGAAGGGCTTTCGGCAGAAGCCGTGCCGTTCGACGTGGCCGACGAGAAAGACGGGCAGATCGCCTTCGACGAGATAGGGCGCCGTTTCGGAAGGCTGGATATCTTCGTTCATAATGTCGGGATGCGGTTCCGCGCGCCGCTGGACCGGATATCCACCCCGGATTTCAGCCGTATGCTGGCGGTCGATCTGACCTCGGCCTTTACGCTGACCAAGCTGGCGGGCAAGCTGATGGTGGCGCGGGGCTATGGCCGGATCGTGTTCGTCACCTCGATTTCCGGCGTGCTCGGCGGCCGCAACGATGCCGCCTATATCGCCGCCAAATCAGGCCTGACCGGATTGATGCGGGCCTTTGCCTGCGAGTTCGGCGCTGCCGGCATTACCTGCAACGCCATTGCCCCCGGTCCCTTCGCAACCGAATCGAACGCGGATATCACGGCCGAACGGCTGGAGCGGGTGCATCAGCGCGTAGCGCTGGGCCGTCGCGGCGAGCCGCCTGAAATCGCCGGTCCCGCAGTGTTTCTGGCGTCGGAGGCGGCATCCTATGTCAACGGCCATATATTGACGGTGGACGGCGGATATAGCGTGACGTCCTGATGTTCTGCCTGGGGGCGCTGGAATTCGTGTAGTGTCGGCGCGTTCGAACGAATCGAGAGTGCAATGACCGTAAAAGACAGCAACGGCGCGGAACTGAAGGACGGGGACTCGGTCACTCTGATCAAGGATCTGAAGGTCAAAGGCACCTCCATCACATTAAAGCGCGGCACGATGATCAAGAATATCAAGCTGACCGCGAATGAAGAGGAAATCGAGTGCCGGGCCGAAAAAGTGAAGGACCTGGTTCTGAAAACCTGTTTCCTGAAGAAGGTCTGACACCATGGCCGACGATCTCGTCTTTACCCAGCGCATCACGAACCCGGACCTGCCGGATGTCGAGACGATTATCTTCCGGCTGAAGAACGGCAAGCTGCGCATCCTCATGGAATCCGAGTCACGGGCCACGGCATCGGCCTTCACGCTGCTGGATGGGGAGTTTGGCGAACTGATCGAATGGCTGGTCGAGAATGCGGCGACAGAAGAGCGTGCGCCGGAAGAGGGTTGAGGGGACAGTCGCGAACGGCGGCCCGAGGAGTTACAATCAATCCATGATCCGATTGGCAAATTACACCAAGGCACTGGACCGCCTCGCTGCGCTGGAGCGCGACGAGGAAGCTGACCGGGAATTCGATCGGGTTTGCGCCGAGGTGCTGGGCATCGATTTCGGCGATCTGTTCGATGCGGATGTGAAGCGGATCGACCCGACGGTTTCGTCCGCCGGGATCGCGGCCGGTGTTTGCCGGTCTTTGGGATATGACATCGCGATCAGCGGGTCACAAACCGTCACGCACTGGTGGGGCTTCTCGGTTCTGATCGTCGCGAAAAGCGAAGGAATAGTGCCCAGCGACCCGGCGTTGCGCGCCAAACGCCGCGAGGCGATAGAAGCCGACGACCTGCTGCACGCGGACGATCCGGACGAGGAAGACTAAGGGCCTGCGATGCGGTCGGCTGCTGTCGTGCGCGGGGATTGGACAGAGGCGGCCGGGGGCGGAAGCAGAAATTCTAGCTGACCCACTACCCAGGCGCGAATAGGATGCCACGCCCCGCCAGTCGATCCGCGACCTTCGACGCAATCTCACCATGCAAGTTCATCGCTACAGTCGACACCCCGGTGCGTGACCAGAGAGTCGCCCGTAATTCTAAGAACGATTCCGGCTGATGCTCTACCGAATCGTGGAGAGGTTATGTCGCAGCACGGCAGCTTCGCCGGCCGGCAGCGGAGCAGCGATCTACAAAGCCTGTCGATATCCTCATCCGAAGCACTTATATACGAAATATACAAATAAGGTGCTTGGGTACTGCCGGACGGTGTGAACCGCGTCGCGGCAGAAGAAGGGGACGTTTGATGGACGATATGGCGAACGCAATTCACGACGAGTCTGTCCGCTTGCGCGACGAGGCCATGATTGCTGCGGATGCGGCCTATATGAAGGGTGATGGCGTCCCTGTCGCGGGAAGCATTCCCCTGTCGACTTCTCGCTATCTCAACAGCCCGCTTTTTGCGCATGCCTATACCACCCTCGCGCTGCGCCGGTTCGGTCACGATATTCCGGTCACCTACGACATTCCGGACATGCAGCGGGGTATGGAGGACGTCGCGGATCTGAAGAAGACCGTGCGCCTGATCGCCGAGGAGCGCGAGAAGAAACCCGAATTCGCGGCATGGCTGGACCGGCGCAGGGACACCCGCTGGAAGCCGGCGGAAATGAGCCATTACGCCCGCGGCACTCTGGGCGCGACGATCCGGGATTTCATCGTGAAGTCCGGCATGGACATCGAGTTTTCCTACAAGGGCAAGGAGGTCACCAGCGACATTGAATATCTGTTCAAGCGCGGGAGCCAAACCCACGACATCCAGCACATGGCAACCAGATTTGGACCCAACATTGCCGGGGAAACGGCGATGGCGATGATGAACGTAACCTGCGACGCCAACTATTTCAGCCCCGAACTCGCCCACGCCATCTATATGGGAACGCTCTTCGTCAGCAGCGCGAGTTATATGCGCGCGGGCCTTCATTATCCGGCCGGCATGCCGATTCTGCTCGAGGCAATGGAACGCGGCATCGCCGCCGGACGTGCGATCAGGAAGCCGTTGTTGATGGTCGATTGGGAAGACTATCTGGACTGGCAGATCGTGGACATTGCGCCTGATCTTGGGTTCGAACCAGGGCCAGGCGATGCCTGGGCCGCGTTTGACCCTGTACTTCTAGGCTAAGCGTCCGGTTCCGAGTTCACGCGATCAACGGTCTGGCGACCAACTTGGGTGGCTGACCGCTTCCGAGCGCCTAACATCAAAAAGCAGACGTTCGGGACGACACGCGATTAGCCCGCTTCTGAGAGTAACCGCGTGTGTTTACAAGCAGAGATTCTCAGCCCTTGAGCAACTTGCGAATCTCGTTGCTTAGGTGATGCCATCTCAAACGGCTTTGTCGTCACATCCATTCCCGTATCGGCTGGTCCTTCCCGATCGCCGCGTTCTCCGCGAAGCGGACAGTCTCGCCGCCACCTCAACCAACTCCGGTTTCGGCTTCGCTGGGCGCCTCATGGAGGACGCCTTTGAAGCGCGGCAGACAGAGGTACACTGACTACCCTTGCCGAGTTCGGAATTGGATGCGGATTTGTCCGCCAGACTGACGCGGAAGGCCATAGACTAAGTACTAAACCTTTACCCACGAGGTCTTTCTGATTTGTCGCATCAACTCGATATCAACGGCATGCCCGACACGGCGCGTCACGATTGATCCGGCAATTCTTGCCCCCTGCGGAGACACGGCCATGAACGAGCCGAGCATATCCAGCAAGCGATGCCAGCAAAGTTCCTCGAGTAGAGCCGCCTTGGCCTCGTCGGTATCGGCCATGAGCGAGACGGTGATCTCGCCGTGCGGCCACCCCAACATTCTGGCTAGCGCGGCATAGGCTTCAATCCCCCGGTTTCGCAAGTATGGTCGCGCTGAGGAGAGACGCTCGTTCTGGCCGGCCTCGCCGGCAACGCCACGCAAGGTCGCCTCGCCGAGTTCCGGATAGCCGACATTGATGTCGAACGCGAAGCTGCGGCAGCCGGGCGCGGCTGGGACGATCTTGATGTAATGGTCCGGCGACGCGGTAACGGCCAAGGGCGCTGGCACGGTGAGCCACTCGAGGGTGCCCGACGGACGAAGCGCCGGACGGATCGCGTCCCAGAATAGCTTGGCCCGGCCGTCATAGGGGAGACGAAAATTACGCGGGGTAATGAGAACGCCATCGAGCCCCAGGTTGAACATGAGACCCAACAGGTGTTCGGGTATTCGAAGAATGAATTTTTTCCACCTGAGCGTGAGGAAATGGAGCAGTCGGTTTACTCCGAGCGTCATGTCTGATAGCGGCACAGCGTCGCCCGTTGGCAGCATCACGTGGATGCCAGGGTCTCGAACGGGTTCCAGGACACAGGTCGTTTCCCATCCAAAGGCGCTAGGGCCGCTCACGAGAACCGGCCTGCTCAATTCGGTCCGGTTCATCGGTTTCTCCGTGTACTTGGCATTGGCAAGTTAACTCGAACGAGGTGCAGGAAGCTAGAGTCGCGTCCCTATCCCCTGATCCGGAGTTCGGTGTCGCCAGGACCTTGGTTGATCGCTCGGACCACACGCACCGACTAGGCTGTGCGCATCCACGCGATCATCCTCTTGTTGAGCCGGAAGCATTCTTATGACAGCGTAGAACTGCCTTCCGCCTGTGAATCGACAGCGAACTTTGAACACAGAGTTTACCCAGGGCTCCCGTTTGCCGATCCTCTGGCAATAACTGCTTTTCAGCGCTGTTATAATGCTCCTGAATGACGTGCGTGGGTCGACACCTGCCTATCTCCTGGGGGTGGATTTACGGAAGTCCCCGTTATTGAGCGGGAGGGGCCGCAAGCGGGTGCTCGCGCTGCCTGCCCGTGGGGCACTCTATTTCCCGGCCCTTTGAAGATCTAAGCGTCCAGGACCTTGCGCAGCGAGGCCTCGATCTGGCCACCGCAATAGGCGTCGCCATAGTCTTGCCGCGCCTTTGCGGCCAGCTTGGCCAACGACGGCAGAGCTGCGACCCGCCGCGTCAAGGCGGCCGTCATAGGGGCGGATTCTTCAAGGATCGCTTCGATTTCGCGGAAACGGTCTACCATGGTCGACCACAGGGTGGCTGTCACGACGTCGGCGATACTTGGCGCCTCGCCGCCCAGCACGAAACCGGAGTCCGCCTTTAGGCCGTGGCGGCGTCCGATCTCTTCCCAGAGCGACATCCATTTCTTCAGGCGAGGGACGAAGTCCTGCCAACGTTTTTTCGTCCACATCTCGCGGCCGCCATCTACCGTGATTTCGTCGATCACGTCGTTGGCATCGTTGACGATCTTCATGGTCAGGGCGCGCAAAGCAGGGGTGGCGGGCATGAGGTCCAGCGTCTCGCCCAGATAGAGGACGACGGCCGGCATCTGGGCGATGGCGAAGTCCGCCTTTTTGTCGATCAGCACGGGCGGGCCCATAAATGGAACCGGCATGTCCTTCACCATCCCTCCCATCAGCTTTGAGATCGCGGCGTCGCCGCCCTCGGTCCAAGTCTTGCCGGCATAGGCCAGGACGGCGCGCACGAACTGACCGCGGAACGGTACAGACCAGTAATAGAGGTCGTAGTCAGACATTTCAGGGACTCCACGTCATGCGGGCGATATCCATTAACAACTCTGCCAGGCTCTCTTGGTTCAGGAGATCGCCGTCTTCTGAAGGTTAGCAATGGGGTCGGGAGCCAACCAACTCCTCGGGGTGATCTTGAAACGGAAGATACTACGGCGGCCGCCAGTCCGTCAGCGTGACAATGACCGCTTCTCTATCGCGGCGAAGGTCAAGCATGATCTTCTTACGTCATGTGCATTGCTCCACGCATTGGTCTCCTCGGTCTGATGTCGCCACACGGGGCTCGTGCTTCTCTTCGAGGTCGGCGTTGGGCCGCCTCATGATGGGGTAAGAAGGATGGCGCGGTTCAATCTATCGAGCGCACTTGCTGCCAAAGCAGCAGGATCTGCGGACATTACGAACTCACGCCACCCATCGTCCCCGTGAGGACATCTTCCTGCCGAGGCAGAACCGGTTGATCTCGTAGTCAGTGAAGCGGCTTGATCATGCGGCGGTCACGGCGGTGGCGGCGTTGCTCCAGCGGAAGTCGGTGCCATCGATCCACATCCGGTGGAGTATGACGGCCAGCCGCCTGGCGAGCGCGACGATGGCGCGCCTCATGCCCCGGCGCTGCGCGACGCGCATAGCCCAGGCCTTCAGCCATGACCATTTCTGGCTGTGGGTGAGCATCGTCTGCGCAGCTTCGTAGAGCATCGTGCGCAACATGGCGTCGCCGCATTTGGAGACGCCGCCGTCATAGTCGGTCTCGCCCGACTGATGGCGCTTCGGCGTCAAACCGACGTGGGCGCCGACCGCCCTGGAATGGACGAAGCGGTGCGGCTGATCGACCGAGGCACGGTAGGTGAGCGCGACCACCGGTCCGACACCGGGCACGGTCATGAACCGTCGGCACTCTGGATCATGGCGAACGGTGTGGAGCAGCATCTTTTGGAGCGCGGCCAACTGCTGGCGCATCACCCGTCTGATCGTCAATAACGGCTCGACGATGGCAGCCAGTACGGGAAAGCCTTCGACCAGATCTCGGATCCTGGCCTCGTACCCGACCGTGTTGACCACGCCGACCTTCAGCCCGAAGTTGCGCAGCGTGCCGCGCATGTCGCACTCGATGTCCATCAGCTTGCGCTGGACAAGCTTACGGCTGGTCAACAGCATCCGTTGTTCTTGGGCCGCCAGCGTCTTTACGTGCACCGGCTTGAACAGGCCGACCCGCATCATCTGGGCGATCCCGCGGGCATCGTTGCGATCGGACTTGTTGATCTGCTGCGCCGTCAGCAAGGCCTTCATATGCCGTGTCTCGACGCACACGACTGGGAGCCCCGCCTCGGTCAGACCATTGACCAGCCACTGCGAAAGCGGTCCGGCTTCGATCCCGACCCTGACATACTCACCGCCGACCGAGGTCAGCAGCACGGTTATGTCATCCGGCTCGGTCGCCACCTTCCGCTCACAAACTACCTTGCCGGCATCGTCCACAACGCAAACCGAAGTTTCCTTCACCGAGACATCCAGACCTACGAAATGTGCCATCGCCATCGCTCCTTCCCTTGATGCGCGGGGTCAGGCTCGATCCCGCTCCAGGCATCGTACGTGAAGGGGCTGCAATCTAAAGAAGGTCGAAATGCAGCCGCCGCGATACACCATCTATTAGGAAGCGCAGAAAACCTCCTGGACGACAACATAGGGTCGACAGCCGCCCAACGGCTGGGGTGGTTTTGCGACGCTGGATCGGGTCGAGCCTGTTGTGAAAACTGCTGAGACAAGTGACGTACCCGATTCCACGGCTGACGAGTGGCGTTAGAATCCCGCATCAGCTACTTCGGGGGTCGTGCCAGAAGCGACGGGCCGGCCAGCCTATCACCCTGGTCTGCTGTTGAAGCATATTCCCAAGGCGCGGGGGGCTAAATTCCCAGCTGTTTGGGCGCTCACCTCGCGAGAATTCGGCCCAGCCGTTCAGAGGTGAGCTAGAATAAAATTGCTCTGGGGATCGGGGAGCAGTCGAGACGCTCAGATTTCGGCCGACTTTTCGAGAGCGATTTCGATACGGCAGATCAGGCCTGATGGATCGAACTCGATGGCTACACTGCCGGAACCTCTAAGCGCCCGTTCGATCATGCGTGTGCCAAAGCCGGCCTTGCCCGAGGGTGGCTGTATCGCGGGTCCATCTTTCTCACGCCATGTCATTTCCAAAAGACGTCCTGCGTTGCGCCTCACGATAGCCCAGGTCAATTCTACTCGGCCATTCGGCGATCCGAGCGATCCATATTTGAGCGCATTCGTGCAGAGTTCGTGCACCACCATCGTCAAGGCAAGCGCCTCCGCGGGCGGCAGTTCGACGTCCGGTCCGATCAGGCCGACGCGCAGATCCAGGTTGCCGACAAGGGGCTGAAACACGCCGATGAGAAGCTTGTGCAGGTCGGCGGCTTCCCAACGCTCGCGGGTCAGCACCTCATGGGTTCGCGCCAGTGCCCCGATGCGCGCGAGGAAATCCGGCAGGAGCTCCTTGCCTGCGATTTCCTTGTTCATCGTCGAAACCGCCAGCGCATGTACGGTCGCAAGGGTATTTTTAACGCGGTGTTCGAGTTCTCCGGCGAGTAATCCCTGTTGTTCCTGACTGCGGTCGATCTCGTCCATAAGCCGGTCGAGTTCAGCGCCGAGATTCCCTATTTCCCCGTTGCCTGCAACTTGGCGCGTTCGTGCGAGCCGATCGCCCGAACGCCACATTCTCAGCGATTGCGTTATCTGTTCGATGGGCCGAACGAATACCCTGCTTCCCATCGTCCATGTCGCAAGCAGCGTTGCGAGCGCACCGGATATCACGAGCGCCACACCAATGCGGGTTGCATCCTTCACAGCCCGATAGCTTGCATCGGTGGAAAGGCCCGCACTGACGTAAAGGCCGACGGGAGGCGCCGAGAGCGGCACGTATCCGAGGACGCGCCGCGTACCGTCTTGGCTTGTCACCTCTTCCCATCCGGGTTGCTGCGCCGTGAGCAGCCTAAGATAAGGGGTTGGAATTCTTGTTCCGACAAACCGGTCGGAAAAGGGTTGCCGCGCGATGATGACCCCGTTGCGATCGGCAACGGTCAAGGATCCACCCGGGGGGACGCCGCGCTGTTGCAACATGTCGCCAAGCCAGGAAAGGTCGAGCGACGCCACAATCACGCCATTGGTGTTTCCGGCCTGGTCTTTTATCGCCAGGGCAATAGGAAGCACCGGCCGGCCTGAGATTTTGCCGATCGTATATTCGCCGATCACCGGTTTGCCCGATTGAAGTGCGTCGCGAAAATAGGGTCTTTCGGCGAAGCCTTCCTCAGGCACATGCGTCGGTGGAAAGCCACACCGAAGGTGACCTGTCGAATCGAGTACGACCAGGGCGTTCAAATTAGGAAGGTCGGATCGAAGCGCAGCAAGATATGAGCTGCATCCGGCATCGTTCAGGTCCCGGACGTCGGGCACATGCGAGACTGTGGCAATGAGAATTTTTACGTCGCTGATGATTCGATCAAGCTCGAAAGCGCCCTGCAAGGCGCTTCGCACAGCAAGTTGTTCAACCTCTAAATGACGCGACCGATTTACTTGATATTGCGTGAAAGCAACGATCGCGAAGCCGGGAATCAGTGCGGCCAGGGACAGAGCGATAAGCCGGGTCCTGAGCGATGCTCCGGAGAATTTTGCGGACCAGGCGCTTCGACTCTTCAAATTTCATTCGCATTCTGTAGGCGTAATCGATTGATTAAACCCTTCTTTATCAACGGGCAATCCGAATTCCGGAGTTTTAGACAGCGGACCAGCCGCCGGATACGACAAGTTCTTCGCCTTGGACAAAGGACGAATCGTCCGAAGCCAGAAACAGCACCGCCTTAGCGACCTCGTCGGCATTACCGAAGCGGCCGGCGGGCGTGCGCGATAGGATCGCCGCAACAGCCTGGTCCCGCGCTTCGGGCGGCAGACTGCTGTGCCCGTGCAGAGGTGTCAGAATCGACCCGGGACTGACCGTATTGACCCGAATTCCCCGCCCGCTGAGTTCGGACGCCATCACCCGCACCATCGATCTAAGCGCCGCCTTGGTCGCCACATACATAGTCGTGCTGGGCAGGCCGATATGGATCATTGCCGAGGTATTGAAGATTACGCTCGAGCCATTGCGCAGCAGCGGCAGAGCCTTCTGCAGGGTGAAGAACGCGCCTTTGACGTTGGTCGCGAACATCAGGTCGAACGTCGCCTCGTCGATATCCGTGATCATGACCGGCCGAAAGATGCCGGCATTGGCGAAGACGATATCCAACCCGCCGAAGCGATCCCCGATTTCAGCCATCAATCGGTCCAGGTCGGCGGACTGTTCGACCGAACCGCGCACTGCCAGAGTCTCCCCGCCAAGTTCCGCGCGGACCGCTTCCAGGCGGTCTGGGTCGCGGCCATGGACGACCAGCCGCGCGCCTTCGACCGCGAACAGCCGCGCGGTCTCAAGCCCGATGCCCGAGGTGGCGCCGGTCACCAATGCGATCTTGCCGTCCAGTTTGCCCATGAATTCCGTCCTCTAACGCATGTATCGGTTCGCAAAGGATTCCATATCGCGAATTTTGTCATCCAGGCTCATTCGGCTGGCGCGGCCGTTTTCGTCCAGCCAGGCGCTCTTGTGGATCTGGGTCACCCCCATCTCCTCGACCCGCTGCAAAGTATCGGTGCCGTAATCATAGAGGTTGAGTTGGATCTCGAACGGATCGTTCGCCTTGCCCAGGGCTGTCCGCTCGGCGCGGAGCGCGGCGACGATCTCGGGAATTTCCGCGACGTGATATTGGGCGCCGATCCAGCCGTCGAATCGGGCGGCCCGCTTATAGGCGGCGGGGCTGCGGCCGCCGATCAGGATCGGTACTGGCCTGGTCACGCCCGGCGACATCTGCAGGCGCGGGAAGTCGTAGAACTGCCCGTGATACTCCACGATCTCTCCAGTCATCAGCCTGGGCATGATGTCCAGCATCTCGTCGGTGCGCTTGCCGCGGTCCGAGAAGGGCTGGTGGGCCAGATCGAACTCCGACTTCTGCCAGCCGATGCCCGCGCCCAGCACGACCCGGTTATTGGACAGCCGTGCCGCTGTCGAGACCGCCTTGGCGGCGCTGAACGGGTCGCGCATCGGCAGGACATAGACGGTGGACATAAATTTGAGAGTCGTCGTGACCTGTGACAGTGCCCCGATCTCAACCCAGGGGTCGGGCCAGTGCGTTTCCGGATACCATAGGACAGCAGCGTCCTTGCTATAGTCATAGGCCTGATATTGGGATTCGAAGGTGATGAGATGGTCGCCCAGCGCCATCCCTTCGAACCCGAACTCCTCCGCCTTTCGGCAAAGGGCCGGCAACTGGTCCATATCGACCAGCGCCATCACCTGCCAGAACTTCATGTGGGACTTCTTAGACTATCGGGCCATAGATCCAGGCGAAGAGGTCGATCAGCAGCAGCGTGATCATGCTGACGAAGCTTGCCTCGATGACGCAGCGCGACAGTTTCCATTTTTCGCCCGGCGGCTCGTCCAAGCGATAGACGTTGGGGAAGCTGACGATGAAATAGAGCATGTAGCAGAAGCTGCCGATGCGCAGCATACGGGCCTTGTCCAGGTAATAGACCGTATTGGCGACATCGGGCTGGATATAGAGATAGGTCTCCATGAAGGCGAAGAAGAAGGATGCCGCGACGACGATGGCGACCCAGCTACCCCAGCGTGCGCCGGGATTCCAGTTGTTGGTCATGCTGCGCACCCGGCGCATCACGATGCAGGCGACGTTGTGATAGATGGTGAAGAAGGCCATCGTGTTCAGATAGATGCCGAGCGGGATCTTCTGGTGCGTAGCTAGCGCCGTCGCTTCGTCCGGCCCGCAGAGGCGCGAGTCGAAATAGAGCGACACATTCGGGAAATTGTAGCGCATGCCCAGAACCGAGAAGAACCACTCGGTGTGGAAATAGGTGGCGAAAAAGACGAAGACGCCGATCCAGATCTGGTACTTGAACCACCAGTCCTGGTTCCAGGCGACGCCCGATTTGCGGCGCAAGATCAGCGGCAAGATCACGCAATAGGGCAGCCACATCAGCAGATCCTGGGTGATGTGCCAGAAGTTGCCGGCGCTGACCCAACCCATCTTCTGCATAACGGCGTTGTAGATGAAGAAAATCGGAACGAAGATCAGATAGAATTTTTCCGCCCAGGCCCTGTCAGGGTTCTTCGAAAACCAATAGCCGCCCATGATCGTCTCCCCCATTTTCCCGGCCGCTTTTGATTGGCCGTATGGGGGCGAGCCTATGGTTCGGTGTGCGACTAATCCAGTTACTTCTTGGTAACCATTTTGCTTGACGCGCGGACCTGCGGGCGCAAGAAGTCATCCCGCATGCAAGTAATAAGGTGATGGCGATTCCCCAGGATGATTCACAGGCATTCGGAGGTCACCGGGTCGGCCTGCTGTCCCGCGAACTGCTCCATACGATAGGGGACACCTGGTCGGCGTTGGCGCTTTTTGTGCTGTATGCCGAACCGCTGCGCTTCGGCGATCTGAAGCGGCGCATGGACGATATGGGGCCGCGGCTGCGTCGCACCGGGATCAGCCACAAGGTTCTAGCCGAGACTTTACGGGGCTTGAGCCGCGATGGGCTGGTGACCCGTTCGGATGGCGTCGCCGCCGCGCCTGCCGAATACAGCCTGACACCGCTGGGGATGAGCTTCTGGCGCCCGATGATGGCGGTTCATGACTGGACAACCGACCATATCGACGAGATTGAAGCCGCGCGGCGCCAATTCGATTCCGACCTGGAGAATGGCGGCAGCGGTTAGCCCCGTGAGGAAACCGTCACCGCAAATCCTGATTCGAAACCGGGCGGTTCAGCGCGACGAGCGTTCCGCGATATGGCGACGCCGGCAGCGGAGCGGGGATGGGGGCGCTGTCATCCGACCAGCAAGAGGCCGCGATCATCCTCATCGGCTGGTCGGGGTTTTGGCCGAGCTGGGAAAGCGAGGCCTCGGCGGCTGGTGGTTCAAAGCCTGTCGCGGTCGCGGTGCATTGCTGAGACCCGACTCCGGCCTGCATCGAGATCGGCATCCCGCCCGGAGCGCCTACGGCGTCGCCCCTTGGGGTAGATGCGCACCCGGCCAAAGCCACGCCGAGCGCAAGGAAAGTGACCCCAGGCCTCACGAAAGAGTCTGCGACTAATATCCGGTGGCCCGAAGACCGAGGTGTTGAATTCGCCATGATAATCCCGTCCATCACAAGGTTTGCCGAACATGGTTGTGCGAGCTTCTCCCGCTGCAAAATCACGCTTGGCGTTCAAGTTTCCTTGGACGGTCATAGCCATCCGATACTGAGTGCCAAGGCCCTTTGCATCAAGTACGACTTTGTCGATATTTGTACTGTCGTGTGACGAATTGTGGGTTGGTTCCGGTAATTGGACAGCCGGTAGAGTTAGGACATCCATGCCAGTGAATGAGTTTTCCCGCCCGGCCGATGCGGAGCCGGCCGCCGTCCTCGCCGATTTCGAGCGTCGCGCTCGGCGGTTTGAGACGCCGTGCGGCGAGGGCGCACTTGTCTGGCGCGCCTGGGGAAGTGGGCCGCCCGTTCTGCTCGCCCATGGCGGGCATGGAGCCTGGTCGCATTGGATCCGCAATATCGATGCATTGGCGCGCATGCGGACGGTATGGGCGCCCGATCTTCCGGGCAACGGCGATTCGGCCGTGCCGCCCAGCGTTGACCATGAGATGATCTCGGACGCTCTGGCCACGGGACTCAGGCAACTGATCGGGCCGGAGCTTCCGCTGGATATCGTCGGCTTTTCCTTCGGCGGCGTGGTTGCCGCGCATCTTGCCGCCTTTCACCCCGAACTCGTGCGCCGGGTGATTTTGGTGGATACCGGCGGGCTGGACCTGCCGATGGGCCATCTCGACGTGCGCGGCCTTCGCGGCCTTGGGGACGAGGAGCGCCGCGCAGTGCTGCGCGCGAACCTGCTGTCGCTGATGCTCCACGATCCGGCCAGCGTGGACGAGCTCGCGCTTTATCTTCTGGCAACCAACGGACGGCGGGGACGGATAGCGGCCGAGACGCTAGTTTTGCCGGACAAGCTGCTCAGCGTGCTGCCGCGGGTTTCGGTTCAGATCGACGCTATTTGGGGGGAGTATGACAACCCCCATCCCGATCCCGCCGCCCAGGAAGCGGTCCTTCGCCGCTTTCAGCCGGAGCTCGATTTCCGGGTGATCCCCGGCGCGGGGCACTGGTCGATGTATGAGAATCCGGCCGCGTTCGATCATGCGGTTCAGGACCTCCTGTCCCGTCCGCTGAGGCCGCGCTTGCCCGTCCGGTGACGGGCGACTGAAATCGCTTTCACGGCCCCGTCCCGTAGATTGCCCTCATCCAGCGGGTCTGGATGAGCGGCCCATTCGGAACATGTGGAAAGCCGGGGTTAAATGCCGATGCTGCTTAAACTTTGCCGACTGCGGATCAAGAGACTCATATCGAAAATGCCCGGCGGAGTGCTCGCCGTCGGGGCCGTTGCCCTGATGCTGATGTGCATCGAACCTTCGTGGGCCAAGGCAGGGAATTTGGACCCGGGCCCATCTTGCGGCAAGGGACCGGTATGGGGACTTTAACCCGAGTATACTCCGGCGCAGAGCATTAGCGGAATTCACTGTAAATTCGCCGACAACAGGCTGACGGTCGCTCGGGGTTATCGGGTCGCACGATTGCGAAGTTTTTCGTCGGATTTTTAGCCCCGCATTCACCCCCCACCCAACACTCCCCATTGGGGGAGGGCTTTAGATCGAAGGCTAAGCAGTGACGCTGCGCGGATCGCGATGCCGATCGAGCGAGCGATCTATTTGAAGGCCTGGGCATAGACCTCGGGTTTGAAGCCGACGATCAGTTTGCCGCCCTGGTCCAGGACCGGGCGTTTGATCATGCTGGGTTGGGCCAGCATGATCGCGATGGCCTTGGCGGCGTCGATGCCGGTTTTGTCGGCGTCGGGCAATTTGCGGAAGGTCGTGCCGGCACGGTTCAGCAGAACCTCCCAGCCAACGGCTCGGGTCCAGTTTTCCAGTAGGTCGCGGCTGGCACCCTCGGTCTTATAGTCGTGGAAGTCATAGGCGACGCCGTGGGTCTCAAGCCATGTGCGGGCCTTTTTCATCGTGTCGCAGGCCTTGATGCCGTAGACTGAAACCGGTTTGGTCATGTCTTATCCCCGATAATCACTGAAATTGCGGCAGGACTTCTTCCTGGAGCGCGGTCATGGATGCCCGATAGGCCCCCATGTCGTCCAGATGGTCATAGACGACCTGCAGCATGCAGCCGAAATCGCCCACCGTGTCGCGCAGCTTTGCCAGTTTTTCGGCGGCGGTTTTCGGGCTGCCGACGATCCAGACCTTGTCGGCCAGATAATCGACCGTCACGTCTGAATCGGCCACGCTCTGGTCGTGTTTGCAGCCGGAGATGAAATTATTCTGGCGCATTAGCGGCAGCATATAATTGTGCCAACATTCGCCCATCAGCCCATTCACCGCCAGCCGCCGCGCCTCGGCGTCGGTTTCAGCGATGTAGATTTCGCAGCCGATGCGCCAATCGGCGCGGTTTGGCGTCAGGCCTGTGCTGTCCGCGCCCTCGCAATAGACCCGCCAGTGCGACAGAAGATGGTCGGGGCTCCAGCACAGGCTCATCGGCATCAGGCCGCGTTCGCCCGCAAAGCGCAGGGTGGGGGAAGAACCGCTGAGCCCGGCGATGGCGACACGGGGATAGGGTTTGGTGCGGGGTGTAAGATGGAAAGCCAGGTCCTGCCCCACGGGTTCCGGCCGGCCGCCCTTGTAATAACGCCCCTCATGCTGAAACGGGCCGTCGATGGTCCAGAATTTCACCATCAGGTCGAAGGCCTCGACCATCATGTCGCGGTTCTCGCCCGCTGCGGCATCGACGGCGAACATCGTATGGTCGGTCGGCAGGCCGCCCGCGCCGATGCCGACCATGAAGCGCCCGCCCGATATCTGGTCCAGCCAGGCGATGCGATGGGCGAGTTCGGCCGGCACATGATAGGGCAGCAGGAATGCGCCCGCGCCCAGCCGGATTTTTTCGGTCTTGAGCAGGGCCTGGGCGATGAGAAGATCGGGCGCGGGCAGGGGCTCGCGCTTGCAGGTGAAATGCTCGCCGACCCAGGCCTCATCGAAGCCGGCGCGGTCGGCAAAGGCCAATATGTCCAGGTTATGGGCATGCCCCTCCGCATAGTCGCGGTGCGGCGGGTGATTCGGCATCATGAACAGCCCGGATTGCATCGGCATTTCCCCTTTTGCTTATCGCCTTCTCAAGCGGCGGCAGGCTTCTGCGCGCCCGTCCGCCACCCGATATCTATCGCACAGATAATTCAGGAAGGTTGAGGAATTTGTCGATAGCGGACAGCGCGATGAGACGTTGGAAACGAAGATCGAATTTTTCTGTTGGACCCTCTGTTTATTCAATATTCTTGTTTTGTACATATACTGACGGAGAGCCCTACAGCGCGGAACGTCGCCGCCGAGAAGGCCCCCATCCAGCGGCGGTGGTCGCGCGACCCCGACGTTGTCGTCCCCGTTGATGACGGGGACGGAGACCCGGACGCCAACGGTCACGGACCGCCGCACGGTTAGATCCGCAAGTCCTCGCTAGTTCGCTTCCTTCAACACTCACCCCATACCGACACGATAACGCCTTCCCCCCTGCCCAGAGGACGCTACTGCGTTACGCAGCCGCCGCCTTAGGCCGCAGGGGGGAGATCGCCGGCGTTTGCGTGCCACAGTCAATCGCCTTGCGCCCGGAAATGAGGGATCACGTGGCGACCGATATTGCCGATGGTCTGCATAATGATGTCGTGCGGGATCGTGCCCATCTGGGGCAGGAATAGAATCTCGTCGGCGCCTGCCGCCTTCAGCCGTTCGACATAGGCGATGGCGTCCCAGACGGTGCCGTAAGCCGCGTCGAAATCGTAATAGCCGGTGTGCTGCTCGGTGGGTGTGATCTTGACCTCGTCGAGGAAGGCCAAGACGCGTTTTTTGTGACGCTCCATCTCCTCCGTCTGCTGTTCGATGCTGAGGTCGGGAATGTCGGGCGGCGGGCCGCCGGCATACCAATAGGCGAGCGATTCGGCGAAGAAGCGCTGGCCGCGCACGCCGATCCGCCGCGCCTCGTCTCGGTCTTCGAGCACGACGGCGGGGCACAGCACCGCCAGATGCTCGTTGGGCCGGAAGCCCACCTGATCGGCCGGGTTCCGGTCGCGGTAGGCCTTGCGGTACATGGCGTTCTTGCGGGCGAATTCTTCAGGACCGCTGAAGCCCAGGACCAGAGCACCCATGCCGCGGGCCCCGGCGATCATCACGCTCTCGGGTTTAGAGCAGGCCATATACATCGGCGGATGCGGGTCCTGATAAGGCTTGGGGTGGATCGGGCGGGGCGGAATCTCGATCAGCCCGTGATGCTCGAATTCATCCTGCATCCACATCTTTGGGATCATATACATGGCCTCGTCGACCTGGGCGGTGATCTGGTCGAGCGGGATCTGGAAGGCCCCGGCCTCCTGCACCGTGTTGCCCTTGCCGACGCCGAAATGGACCCGGCCGCGGGACAGAATGTCCAGTGTGGCTACGCGTTCGGCGACTTTGATCGGGTGGTTCATGGCGAAGGGCAAGCAGATGACGCCGTGGCCGACATGGATGCGCCGGGTAGCGCCGGCGATGAAGGCGAGCAGGGATTCGGGCGCGGAGATATGGGAGTACCAAGTCAGCGCCGTGTGCTCGACCGACCAGATGACGTCGAAGCCGAGATCGTCGGCCAGCAGGCTTTGCTCGGCCATGTCGCGGTAAAGCCGCGCCTCGCCGGACCTGGTGATGTCGCTGGTCGCGCCTTCGTAGATGATCGAAAACTTCATGTCCCCGGCCCCTTCGCATGCTTGGCGATGCTTTGCCGCCTTTGGGCGACATTAGCCGCATGGCCCGGCAATGCGCCACCGCGGAGTTGCGGTCGAGGGCCGAAAGGGCGTTTTATGGAGGTGAATCGTGGAGGGGCGAGATGTTCGATCGGGTGATCAAGGGCGGAACAATTGTCGACGGCTCGGGTGCCAAGGCCTTTACCGGTGATATCGCGATTGCCGGCGGAAAGATCGTGGAGGTCGGCAAGGTTTCCGGTGCGGCGCGCGAGGTGGTCGATGCCGACGGGCTGCTGGTCACGCCGGGCTGGATCGACGTCCATACCCATTACGACGGCCAGGCGACCTGGGACCCGCTGCTGACGCCGTCCTTCTGGCACGGGGTCACCAGCGTGGTGATGGGCAATTGCGGCGTCGGCTTCGCGCCGGTCAGGCCGGGCAAGGAACCCTGGCTGATCGGGCTGATGGAAGGGGTCGAGGATATTCCCGGTTCCGCCCTGGCCGAGGGCATCAAATGGGAGTGGGAAAGTTTCCCCGAATATCTGGATGCGCTCGAGAGGGGAAGCAGGGCGATCGACATTGCAGCCCAGCTGCCACACGGCGCATTGCGGGCCTATGTGATGGGCGAGCGCGGAGCGATGAACGAGGCCGCGACACCTAAGGATATCGCCGAGATGCGCCGCCTGTCGGTCGAGGCGCTGAAAGCCGGGGCCTTCGGAGTCTCGACCTCGCGCACGCTGGCCCATCGGGCGATCGACGGGGAGCCGGTGCCCGGCACCTTTGCGGCCGAAGCGGAACTGCGGGCATTGGCCGAGGCGGTCGCCGCCAGCGGGCACGGAGTGTTGGAGATTTCGCCGGCCGGCGTCATCGGCGAGGATCTTCTGGCCCCGGCCAAGGAGATCGACTGGATGGACAGGCTGTCGCGCGAAACGGGCGCCCCGATGACCTATGTCGTGGTCCAGGTTTCGCCCAAGCCGGACATGTGGCGGGAGCAGCTGGCGCTGACCAAACTGGCCCGCGCCAGGGGGGCACGCATCACGCCGCAGGTCGGCATCCGCGGGGTCGGGATCTTGCTGGGGCTGAAGAGCCGCTTCGGGCCTTTCATGGCCTCACCGAGCTGGCGCGCCCTGCAAGCCATGCCGCATGCAGCAAGGATGGCTCAGCTCAAGGCCGATGCGGGTCTGAGAGAGCGGATCGCGGCAGAGGGTATGGGCGGGGCCGAACCCGCACCGGCCGATCTCAACCCGATGATCCAGGCGATGTTCAGCGCCGACGCCTGGGGCAGGATCTATCCGATGTGGGGCAATTACGAGCCGGGCCCCGATCAGACGATCGCCGCCGAGGCGCGGCACCGGGGCATCGACCCGCGGGCCATGGCGCTGGAAGTGATGCTGGAACGGGACGGTGAGGGGCTGATCTGGGTGCCGGTCCAGAATTACTCCGACGGCAATCTCGACCCGGAATATGAGATGATCACCAGCCCCGACACGATCGTGGGCATCTCTGACGGCGGGGCGCATTGCGGCGCCATCGTCGATGCCAGCGCGCCGACACTGATGCTAACCCACTGGGTTCGCGACCGGACACGCGGGCCTAGGCTGGGGCTGGAATATGCGGTCAGGCGGCAGACTTCGGATCTGGCTCGCTTCTATGGCTTCCCGGACCGGGGACGGCTGGCGGCGGGGCTGAAGGCCGACATCAACCTGATCGACTTTACCCGGCTGAAGATGAACCAACCCTTTATGGCGAGCGACCTGCCGACCGGGGCGGACCGGCTGATGCAAACCGCCGAGGGCTATGTCGCGACTCTGGTGTCGGGAGAGGTTGTGCAGCGCGAAGGCAAGGAGACGGGCGCCCGGCCGGGGAGGCTGGTGCGCGGCGGACGGCGCTAGGGGGTCAGTCCCCAATCTCCCGCCAGGGCGGGCGCACGGATGGGGCTTGTCCGTCTATCCGGCCAGGGAACAGGGCCTGCCAATGACCGTCGGACCCGCGCCGCACCAGGCCGCGGGCCTTGATCTGCTCGGTCTCCACAGCTTCGTCCAGGCCCAGCACGGGGGCCAAGCAGCAATCGGCGGGTTCAAGCTGAGCGACCGCCTGGTCCTGGGTCAGGCCGGCGAAAAACTGGGTGATCTCGGCGATGAGATCGGTCTGGGGCAGCGGCGCGTCCCCCCGGGCGATCCATTCGGGGTAGCCGGCGGCATTGCAGAAGGCGGCCCAGAACTTGGGCTCGATGGCGCCCAGCGTCACGAACCGGCCATCGGCGCAGCGATAGACGCGGTAGCGCGCGGCGCCGCCGTTCAGTAGCTCGCCCTCACGCACTGGCGCGCCGCGCCCGGCATCCAGGCCGGCCAGCGGGAAGCTAATCAGCGGCATCACAGAGTCGGCCAGGGCCAGGTCGAGGAAGCAGCCTTTGCCGTCGCGGGCCCGCTTGTTGACCGCGCCCAGCATAGCGATGGTCGCCATCATGCTGCCGGTTACGTCGGCCACCGGCGGGTCGAAGAACACCGGCAGGTCGGCCATCCCGGTACCGGCCAGAGCGCCGTTCAGCGACAGGTAGTTGTTATCGTGCCCGGCCTGACCGCGGCGGGGACCAGTCGCCCCGAAGCCCGACAGGCCGCAATAGATCAGCCGCGGATTGCGTTCGATCAAGGTCTCGTGGCCCAGCCCCAGCCGGTCGAGCGTGCCGGGGCGGAATGACTCAAGCAAGATGTCGGCCTCATCGACCAGCTCAAGGAACCGCGCCTTGTCCGTCTCTGCACGAAGATCGAGTTTGAGGCTGACCTTGCCGGCGTTGACGGCTTCGAAATAGATCGATTTCCCGCGCTTGCCCATCGGGCCGATGATCCGCATCTCGTCGCCCGACGGCGGCTCGATCTTCAGCACCGACGCGCCGAGATCGACCAGCAGCAGGGACGATAGGGGCCCGGGCAAGTGGCGCGACAGGTCGAGCACCTTGAGGCCGCACAGGAACTCGCCCCAAGGGCCCTTGGCGGGTTCGGGCCACAGACTATCGCTCATGATGCGTCTCGTTCGTCGATGCGGCTGATCTTGCCGCCGGATAGATGGAATACAGCGTCCTGGGGCGGAGGGCGCCCAGCCCAGATCTGGTCCGGCGGCACACCGCTATAAAGGGCGCGCATGATGCGCCCGGCGATGCCGTGGGACACCACGATGCGGCGTATGCCGTCGGTCTCGTCGATCTCGGCAATGAAGTTGCCGATGCGCCCGGCCATTTCCTCGTATCGCTCCCCGCCCGGTGCGCGCAGAAGCCAGCCCGGCTCTCGCATCGCGCCGGGGGCAGCGGCTTCGATCTCGTGGTGGTGAAACCCCTCCCAGTCGCCGACATGCACCTCCTGGATACGCGGATCGAGGGTGATTTCAGACCTAAGACCGATGATCTCGCGGATGATCTGCGCCGTGTGAACGGTGCGGCCGAGCGGGCTCGCGATGATGGACCAGCGCTCGCGGTCGTCCACCAGCGGCTTCAGATGCTTGCCCATGCGGCGAGCCTGCTCACGGCCAAGGTCGGTCAGCGCCGAATCCCACTGGCCCTGCAGGCGCTGGGCATGGTTGAACTCGGTTTGGCCGTGACGGACGAGATAGATCAATTCTTCTACGCAAAGGTTGCCGATACTCTGGCTGTACGACTACCCTAACGGCTGGCAAAGGGCACGCCTCATTCTGCTAGCCCCGCCAATTCGGGAGGATCGATGGTCGCGTTGGAAGAGTTTACAGGCGGCAAGCCAGTGGCTGAGGGCCGCTGGCAAGCGATCATCGACGGCCAGCATGTGGATGCATTGTCGGGCGCGCGGTTGGATATGGTATCGCCGTCCGACGGGCAGGTTTTCGCGTCGATTCCCCGTTGCGGGGCTGAAGACATCAATCGCGCAGTCAAGGCGGCGCGACGCGCATTTGCAGACGGACCGTGGGGCAGAATGGCACCGGCCGATCGTGGGCGGATCCTGATGAGGTTATCGGCATTGATCGCTGCAGAGCATGAGACTCTGGCGCAGATGGATGCGCTCGACGTTGGCAAGTCGATCAAACAGGCGCGCGCCGACATCACGGTCCTGTCGCGCTATTACGAGTTCTATGCCGGGGCAGCCGACAAGACCGGAGGCGAGACGATACCGCTACCCGGCGGCTTCACCGCGATGACCTTCCGTGAGCCGCACGGCGTCGTGGGCGCGATCCTGCCCTGGAACTCGCCCACACAGATGCTTGGGCGCACTTCGGCGCCTGCTTTGGCAATGGGCAATGTAATGGTCGTGAAGCCGGCGGAGGATGCCTGCCTTTCGGCGATCCGTATCGCCGAGCTTGCGCTGGAGGCGGGGCTGCCACCGGGTGTTCTGAATATCGTGACCGGATTGGGTGAGGAAGCAGGCGCCGCGCTCGCCGCGCATCCCGACGTCAACTTCATTACCTTCACGGGCTCGCCGGAGGTTGGCGCGATCATCCAGAAACTTGCCGCCGACAACCATGTCGCGGTGACTTTGGAGCTGGGCGGCAAGTCTCCACAGATCGTCTTTGCCGACGCCGACCTTGAGGCGGCGCTGCCGATTATTGTCGGTGCGATCACGGTCAATTCCGGCCAGACCTGTGTCGCCGGCAGCCGCCTGCTGGTCGAGGAAGCTGCCTGGGATCGGGTCGTCTCAGCCTTTGCCGAACGCTTCGGGCAACTGGTCACAGGGCCGCACCAGGGCGACTATGATTTCGGCGCGCTGATCAACGCCAAGCAGCGTGATCGGGTGAAGCGCTTCATCGCTGGCGCCAAGGCTGACGGCGTCGCCGTTCTGGCAGAGGGCAAGGTCGCGCCCGATGCCGCTTCGTCGGGCTATTATGTCCCGGCGGTATTGTTCGGACCGGTGCCGGTCGATCACGCCCTGGCGAAGCAGGAGGTGTTCGGGCCATGCCTGTCAGTCATTCCGTTCAAGGACGAGGCTGATGCCATCAGCCTTGCCAACGACACGGAATACGGGCTGGCAGCCGGCGTGTGGACCCGCGACATCGGCCGCGCGATGCGGCTGGCGCGCAAGGTTCGCTCGGGCCAAATTTATATCAACGGCTATGGCGCCGGCGGCGGTGTGGAACTGCCCTTCGGCGGCTTTAAGAACTCGGGTCACGGGCGGGAAAAGGGATTGGAGGCATTGAAGGAATTCTCTGCCACTAAGACTGTCGTCATCAATCACGGCATCTAAGGAAGGCTGCGTCCGAAGCAGTCTCGACAGCGGGGAGGGAAGCATGGCCGAATTCATGGCCGATTATGTCGTCGTGGGTGCGGGCTCGGCTGGTTGTGTCGTGGCAGCGCGGCTTAGCGAAACCGGGGCAAAGGTGCTGCTCCTTGAAGCCGGGCCGCGCGACTGGCACCCGATGATCCATATTCCGGCCGGCATTCTGAAGCTGCTTTATAACCCGCGGGTCAACTGGAATTATACCGCCGAGCCGGAACCCTCGACCGGCAACCGGCCGATCCATTTTCCGCGCGGCAAGGTGCTGGGCGGCTCCAGCTCGATCAACGGCATGTTCTATGTACGTGGCAATCCGGCCGATTATGACGGCTGGGCTCAGATGGGCTGTCGCGGCTGGACCTTTGACGACGTGCTGCCGATGTTTCGGAAATCCGAGCGCTATATGTCGGGCGGCGACCCCGAGTTCCGAGGCCAGGACGGGCCGCTTCAGGTCGAAGATTACCGCACTATCCTGCCGCTGACCCACCGCTTCGTCGAGGCGGCCCAGCAGGCCGGCTTTCCACTGACCAAGGATTACAACGGCAAAACGCAGGAGGGCGTGGGCTACGCCCAGATGACCCGGTTGGGCCGCTTCCGCGCCTCGACCGCGCGGACCTTTCTGCGCGCCGCAGCGCACCGGGACAACCTGCAGGTTCTGACCGGGGCCCCGGCCACCAAATTGCTGTTCGAAGGCCGGCGCTGTGTTGGCGTCGCTTTTCGGCGTGGCGGCAAGACTGAAAAGGCTCTGGCCGCGCGTGAGGTGATCTTGTGCGGCGGTTCGATCAACTCACCCCAATTGCTGCAGATTTCGGGCGTCGGACCGGCGGAGCATTTGAAGTCTATCGGCGTCGAGGTGGTGCTGGACGCGCCTGGCGTCGGCGCCAATATGATCGACCATTACACAGCGCGGATCACGCATCGCGTGAAAGATCTGATCTCGATCAACCAGCTGTCGCGAGGACCGCGCCTCATGGGTGAACTGGTGAAGTTCGTGACGCGCGGCAACGGCGCGCTCACCTTCGGGGTCACCAGCGCCACTATCTTTTGTCGCAGTCGCGAGGGGTTGGCGAGCCCGGATCTGCAGCTTCTGTTCACGCCGGCTAGCTATGACCAGAACCGCTTCGGCCAGTTGGAATACAAGTCCGGCATGACGGTAGCAGTCTGCCCGACCCGACCCGACAGCCGGGGATCGGTCATGGCGAAATCGGCCGACCCGTTCGAATACCCTGCCATTGCACCCGGGTATCTGACGGCGGAAAGCGATCTCGACGTCATGCTTTCGGGCATCAAAAAGGTCCGCCATATCTTTGCCCAATCTCCGCTGGCGCAGCACAGTCTGGGCGAAACCCTGCCGACCGAGGCGGTCGCTAGCGACACGGACCTGATCGAGTTCTGCCGCCGCGGCGGCACCAGTCTCTATCACCAGGTCGGTACCTGCCGCATGGGGGAAGACCCCGGCGCGGTGGTCGATTCTCGACTGCGCCTGCGTGGGCTCCAGGGATTGCGGGTGGTCGATGCCTCGATCATGCCGACGCTCACTACAGGGAACACCAATGCTCCCAGCATCATGATCGGCGAGAAGGCCGCGGCGATGATCCGCGAGGACGTGCGGGCATGAGCCCACGGGTAACGGCAAAGTATCGTCGATGAATCCGCATAATATTAAACGTCGTTGCGGGTGAAATTTAACCACGATACGCTTCTTCTTAGGAGCGCGGATCGAGTCAGGACCGCGTGATCATAAAAAGGGGGACCTATGCCGTCGTTTTTTGACCGCAGCAGCCAGATCGCAAAGCCCGGGTTCAGCCGCTGGCTTGTTCCTCCCGCCGCCCTGGCCATCCATCTCTGCATCGGCCAGGCCTACGCCTTCTCGGTTTTCAAGCTGCCGATGACCAAGCTGATCGGGGTTACCGCATCGGCGCCCGATGATTGGAAACAGTCTGAGCTGGGTTGGATATTTTCGATCGCGATCGTCTTTCTCGGCCTATCGGCTGCCGTGTTCGGTCGCTGGGTCGAAAGCGGCGGCCCGCGGCGGGCGATGTTCGTCGCCGCCTGCTGCTTCGGCGGCGGCTTCCTGGTCGCGGCGCTCGGCGTTCAGCTTCACAATATCTGGATCGTCTATCTGGGTTACGGCGTGCTGGGCGGGATCGGGCTCGGCATCGGCTATATCTCCCCGGTCTCGACGCTGATCAAATGGTTTCCCGACCGGCCCGGCATGGCGACCGGCATGGCGATCATGGGATTCGGCGGTGGGGCGATGATCGCTTCACCCCTGTCGCTGATGCTGATGAAGTTCTACGCGACCCCGCAGTCGGTTGGCGTGACCCAGACCTTCGTGACGATGGGCGCGATCTATTTCCTGGTGATGATGTTTGGGGTCTTCCTGGTCCGCCTTCCCGCCGACGGCTGGAAACCGGATGGGTTTGTGCCGCGAGCCGTGGCCGGCACCATGATCACAGTCGGTAACGTGTCGGTCGACCAAGCGTTCAAGACCCGTCAGTTCTGGCAATTATGGCTGGTCCTGTGCATGAACGTGACGGCCGGCATCGGCATCCTGGAGACGGCCTCACCGATGATCCAGGAGATGTTTCCGGGCCATGTGACCGCCGCTGCCGCCGGTGGTTTCGTCGGCCTGCTCAGCATTTTCAACATGGCGGGCCGGTTCGTCTGGTCCTCGACCTCGGACTATATCGGCCGCCGCAACACCTACATGATCTTTTTCACGCTCGGCATCCTCCTCTATGCGTCGATACCCTCGATCGGCCATATGGGTTCGGTTCCGCTTTTCGTGGCGGTCTGCGTAATTCTGCTCAGCATGTATGGCGGCGGTTTCGCGACGATCCCGGCCTATCTTAAAGATGTATTCGGCACGATGCATGTCGGCGCGATCCACGGCCGGCTACTGACCGCCTGGTCGGTCGCGGGCGTGCTCGGCCCGGTTCTGGTCAATTACATCCGCGACTATCAACTGGCCCAGGGTGTGGCCAAGCCTGACGCCTACAACGTCACAATGTATCTGATGGCGGTTCTGCTGATGGTGGGCTTCGTGTCGAACTGGTTCATGAAGCCGGTCGACACAAGGCATCTTTATCAGGGCGAGCCGCTCAAGGCGTAAGCAGGATTGGAGGGTACGATGACCGAGAAAGTAACCAAGACTTCACCGGCACTGATCCTGCTCGCGTGGGCCATTGTCGGCATTCCATGGCTCTGGGGCTTCAGCCAGACCCTGCAGAAGGCCGCGGCCTTGTTCCAATAATCCTCACGCCACCGGCGGGATTACCCCCAGTTCCTGATAGCGCCGCATGTATTTTCGGATCATGTCGGCTGTGTCGATGACACCGTGGAAGCCGTGCTGGTGGATCTTGACAGTGCTGGCCAGCCCATAGCGCACCACGTCCGTCGCCGCGATCGGCGCAGTCCAGGCGCCGCCCACCTCCAGCGATTCGCCGAACAGCGCCCCAGGGTCCTCCGGCGCACGCAAGCCATATTTGCGGACCATGCCGGGCCACAGATGGAGCAGCTTCCTGAGCTCGGTGATGATCTCGAAATTGTCGGGCGCGCCCAGTTCCATATTCAGGGCCTCGGCGACGATCGGGAAGGCGTCGTGCAGCGAGAAGACGTCGCCGTTGGTCAGGTTGAAGGTCTCGTTGCGCGCGGCGGGTGATTCCGCCGCCCATTCCAGTCCTTCGGCGATCAGGTCGGCGTCGGCGACATCGGTCACCATGCTGGGGCCGGTCGGCTGGGGCAGGGGAAGGCCCGCCTCCTTACGTAGGGCGGCGAAGATGCCCAGCACCAGATAGGAATTCATGTTCGAGCCGATCGCGTCGCCGGCGATCATCGCGGTGCGGAACACGGTCGACGACCATGTGTGTCCGGCCCGCTTGGCAGCGATGTAGTCTTCCTGGTGATAATAGAAATTCTCATGCGGAATGCGCGGCAGGCTTTCCTTAAAGGGAATCGGCATGACCCGGTCCCAGAGGTGTGATCCATAGGCCTTCATCCCGTGCATCAGCGAGATGTGGCGGAAGCCCTTGGCGGCGCTGAGCAGCGGGTCCATCACATTGGTCAGCATCGCCAGGTTCTTGGCCGCCTGCCCGGGGTCCTGCCAGCCGACAACCATATTGCCCTGCATCTCGTTAACCGCCGTATAGGCGACATGGGTGATATCGTTCATGGCGCCGAACACCTCGCGGCAACGGGCAGTGTCCAGCAGGTCGACGGGAATGAACTGCGCCTTGCCCAGTGGCACGAAAGGCGCGCGGCGCGACACCGCGACGACCTCCCATTCGTCGCGGCCGCCAAACAGCTTGACCGCCGAAGTGCCGACGAGCCCCGACGCCCCCACGATCAGTATCTTCTTCCCCGCCATCGAATGCTCCATTTCCTATGTACGGGAGGCTCTTAGCACAGCTGATCCGTGTGCCGATCCGAAAATTGCGACGCATCTACAAAGATAGCGCCGAGCTCCGATATAGAGTAGACTAACCTTGCTTAGTTCACTGGAGGCGTTATGCGCACCGTCAACATTCATGAGGCCAAGACCCAGCTGTCGCGATTGATCGATCAGGCGACCAAGGGGGAGTCGTTCGTGATCGCCAAGGCGGGCAAGCCGCTGGTAAAGGTTGTCGCTATCGACGCGCCGTCGAAGAGTCGCCGCCTCGGCTTCATGGCGGGTCAGTTCGAGGTTCCCGATGATTTCGATAGAATGTTCGAGGCGGAAATAGATGCGCTGTTCGGGACTGGCGCTTGAAGCTTCTGCTCGATACGCATCTCCTCCTCTGGGCCGCAGGCCAACCAGAACATCTGTCGAAAGCAGCACGTTCACTGCTCGACAATGCGGAGAACGAACTCTTGTTCAGCGTGGCCAGTTTGTGGGAGGTCGCGATCAAAAGCACGCTGGGACGCGCCGACTTCCATGTCGATCCGAAACTCTTGCGGCGCGGGTTGCTGGACAACGGTTACGTTGAACTCCCGATTACCAGCGCACACGCTGTCGCCGTCACGACTCTCCCCTTGATTCATAAAGACCCGTTCGACCGCCTCATCGTGGCACAGGCGCTGACGGAAGGAATCACCTTGGTCACATCGGATTTAGTCGTATCCCAATATCCTGGGGCGATCCGCGCAGTTTAGACTTGATATGGGTGATCCATACCCTGTTTGTTCTTTTTGCCAACGGATTTCTTCGCGCCTACCCTACCCAGCTACCCCCGCATCCTGCGCACGACATCCACTGTGCCATCGATCAGGAAGTTGCGATAGGTGCGTTGGCACACGCGCCAGCCGTCTGCGGTGCGGGTAAATTCATCATCGTATTCGCCCCAGCAAGTGTAATGCTCGCCGGCGCAACGGTTGATGCCATTGTGGACGGCGTAGAAATGCGCCTTGGATTTTGCCGTGTCGCCGTCGACCGTTACCCGGAAGTTGCACACATTGTGGTGCGTCGCGCCGCAGTCCGAACCCGGGCCCATACCGCGCGTTACATGTTCGATCAGCGGCGCCAGTCCTTCCTGCATCTTGCCGTTGGTCGAGCGGTAGTCGCCGACGCAGTCGTCGGTGAACACCTCGGTCAGGCGGGCGAAGTCCTTCTGGTCGATGATGTCGCAATAACGGACATAGACCTGCTCAATGGCGAGCTTGTCTTCAAGAAAAGCGAGAAAGTCGGCCATCAGCCTTCTTCTTCGATGGCGATCTGCGCGATTGCCCGCGGGGTCGCATTAAATCCGGTTGCGATGAAATGGCCGAGTGCGACTGCGGATACGCACAGCACGACCGACGCGACGACATTTACGGCCGCTCGCACCATCGCTCCGTTCCGCAACAGGTCGAGGGTTTGCAGGCTGAACGACGAAAATGTGGTAAATCCGCCGCAGATTCCGATCATGACGAACAGACGAATATTCTCGCTGACCGGAAAGCGCCCATGAGCAAGTGTCAGTGTGCCGAATAGACCAATAATGAATGAGCCCAGTATATTGATGCCGATCGTGCCCCAGGGAAGATTCTGGCTGATCGGCAGGGCGGCCACGGAAATCAGATAGCGGGCGAGTGTGCCCACAGCTCCGCCCAAAACGACCATCAGACACGTTGAGAAAGACATTCGGGTCTCCTAGCTTCGTGGGCCGTTCAGCATATGAAGTATCGGGTCACGGCGCGACGGGCAATTCGGTCGTCTCAACCCAGTCCACGATCAATTCACGCTTGGCGAACAGCCAAGCGCCATCTTGCCTCATGAACCGGTCCTGATAGCGGATCCCCCAGTCGATCCGGACCTGCTTGCCGCCTTCGGGTCGCTTCAGATGGTAGGCGACTGCATAGGTCTCGCCCTCGGCCGTGTCGCCTGTGATGGTCACAGTTTGATTCCGGACCGTATGCAGCGTCGATGCATAGAGGCCGTCCAGTCGTGACGGAATGCCCAATATTTGTGTGCGGCCGCGCCAAGCGTTGCCGCTGCGGTCGATCACCCCGTTTTCGGTAAATAGACTTGCCAGCGCTTCGGCATTTCGGCGGTCGACCGCTTGGGCATAGAGATTGGCCAGGCGATACAGCGCCCATTCGTCCTGGGGCGCGCTTTCGCTCATGTCACGCTGTCCCGCCACGCTGTGATGCGCTTGAAGAAAGTGGGAAGCTCGCCGGCCGTCTTGCACCATGCGGAGGGAATGAACTCGATGACGTTGGCGCCGGCTTCGATCATTGCCGAGACGGATCCCAGGGTCGATTCCAGGTCGGGACGATCCTGACCCGGCTGTACTGCCGGCCTTATGCCGACACGAACCTGGGCAACCGCAGGGTCGCGACCCTTGGCGGCGAAGGCATCGCGCAGCGCCTTGATATGAACCGCCAGTACTTCCGGATTCCGCTCCATCGGAATCCAGCCGTCGCCGTAATCGGCGATGCGGGCGAAATTCTTTTCAGTCGGCTTCAGCCCGAACCACATCGGGATGCCGCCCGTCTGGACTGGTCGCGGGAAGGCATGGATTCGATCGAAACTGACGGTTTTTCCTGCAAAGCTTGCCGGTGCCTGCGACCATAGAAGCTTACAGACCGCGACCTGTTCATCCATTCGAGTATAGCGATTTTCCCATGGCAGGCCGGATGCGTCGTATTCTTCCTTCTGCCAACCGATGCCCAGTCCTATCGTGACCCGGCCGCGCGATATTACATCCAGCGTCGCCAACTGCTTGGCGAGCAGCACCGCAGGCCGGAGCGGGGAGATCAGTACTCCGGTTGAAAGGCGTATGCGCTTGCTGACGGCGGCGACTGCCGCCAGCACCGTCAACGGCTCGAACCAGGGATAATCCAAAGGCATGGGAAAGGGACCGTAGGGGTAATTCTCCAGATGTTCGCCCATCACGACATGGTCTGTGATGCTCAGCATATCGACGCCGGCTTCGTCGGCCAGACGTGCGGCATCGACCACGCCGGAGAAGTCGCCGCCGTATAGACGTTCCATTCCGATGATCCCGATGGACACCTTCACCATGACGATTCTCCGATTGTCTTTGCGAATAAAGGCAAGTTGTAGCGACGCAATCCCGCCGCCGCCAGGGCGTGCGGCTAGAGGGTCAGAACCTTGCCCGGATTCATCAAATTCTGTGGGTCGATCGACCGCTTCAGCAGCTTCATCAGGTTCAGAGCGTCGCCGTGCTCCTGGTCCAGGAACTTCATCTTATAGCTGCCGACGCCGTGTTCGCCGGTGCAGGTGCCGCCCATCGAGATCGCGCGGCGGACCAGCCGGTCGTTCAACCGCTCGACCTCGGCAACGTCCTTGGGGTCTTCGCGGTCGATCAGCATGACCAGATGAAAATTGCCGTCGCCGACATGACCCAGCAGCGGCGCCTTGAGCCAGGTCGCCGCCAAATCCTTCTTGGTTTCGGCGATACATTCCGCGAGCCTTGAGATCGGCACGCAGACATCGGTTGGGAAGGCCTGCTTGCCGGGCTGGAGAGCCAGGATCGCCCACAGCGAATCATGCCGCGCCTGCCACAGCTTGCTGCGTTCCTCCGCCACAGTCGCCCATTTGAAGTCCTGCCCACCGTTGTCGGCTGCAATCGCCTGTACCATCTGGGCCTGTTCTATGACGCCGGCCTCGGTTCCGTGGAATTCCAGCAGCAGTGTCGGGGCGACTGGATAATCCAGCTTCGAATAACGGTTGAGCGCATCCATCTGGGTGTCGTCCATCAACTCGATCCGGGCGACTGGGATGCCCGACTGGATAGTCGTGATGACTGTGTCGACCGCGCCATCGATCGTCTTGAAGTTGCAGATGGCCGATGAGGTGGCCTCCGGGATGCCGTAGAGCCGCACAGTGATTTCGGTGAAGATACCGAGCGTGCCCTCGGACCCCACGAACAGGCGGGTCAGGTCGTAACCCGCCGACGATTTCCGCGCTCGTCCGCCGGTATGGATGATCTGTCCATCGGGCAGTACCACGGTCAGCGCCAGAACATTCTCCCGCATGGTGCCATAGCGCACCGCGTTGGTGCCCGAGGCGCGGGTCGCGGTCATGCCGCCGATCGAGGCGTCTGCCCCGGGGTCGACCGGAAAGAACAAACCGGTGTCGCGCAGATGCTGGTTCAGCTGCTTGCGGGTGACGCCTGGCTGAACGGTGACGTCCATATCCTCGGCATGCACGGCTAATATCTGGTTCATCTCCGAAAGATCGATGCAGATGCCGCCTTTCAGCGCACCTATATGGCCTTCCATCGAGCTGCCGACGCCGAAGGGGATGATCGGCGTATCGGTCGCGGCACAGATCTTGACAATTGCCGAGACTTCCTCCGTCGAATGAGCATAGACCACGGCGTCCGGCGGCAGCGGCGGATGCCAGCTGGCGTCCGTGCCGTGATGCTGGCGCACGGCCATCCCGGTGGTAACGCGGTCGCCGACAAGGGCCTTGATCTGGGTAACGGCGGATTCGAGATTGGTCATTGTGCGGCTTCCGGGGCGTAGGGGAGTACGGATGGGGTTTCTTCGGGAATGGGGCTGATGGTCTCGAGCGTGCGGCCGGTGGTTTTGGCGCCGTAGGCCAAAGCGATTCCCGCAGTGATGACCCAAGCGCCTGCGATATAGGCGAAGACATAGGGATATCCCAGGCCGGTGAATATGGCCGAGATGACGAAGGGGTTTACGACATTGGCCAGCCGCCCGACACCATAGGCCAGACCCGTGCCGCTGTTCCTGACGTCGGTCGGATATTGCTCGGGCGTATAGGCAAAGCCGAGCGCGGAGAATGTGTCCATCATTGTTGCTGCGAGAAACCCGAAGATCACGATCGCTACCGGCTCGAATGTCAGCCCGTAGAGAAGCCCGAACAGCGCAATCGCCAGCGCAACGGCCGCGATGCTGTATTTCCGTTCGACACGATCCGACAGATAGACGGCGAACAGCGCGCCCGGCAGCGCGCCCAGGTTGATCAATGTCACGTAATTCAGGCTGTGCACCATCTCAAAGCCGTGGCGGGCCAGCAGTGTCGGCACCCAGGACATGAACCCGTAGAAGCCGATCGTCTGGAAGAACCAGATGCCGCAGAGTGACAGTGTCGTGCGTAGATAGGTTGGGCTGAACAAGGCGCTCCAACCCAGGGTCGGCGCCAGCGGCCGTTTCGGCTGCGGCGGCGGTTCATAGAGCGGGCCGTTCCAGCGCTCGATCGAGGCCTCGATCTTCAGCAGATTGGCTTCTGCCTCATCCGCGCGCCCGACCCTCAGCAGCCACCGCGGCGATTCGTAAAGACTGCGGGCCAGGATGATGAAGGGCAGGCCCAGTGCGCCCCAGACGAATATCCAGCGCCAGCCGTTTTCGCCCAGCGGAATGACCAGCCGCGCGACCCAGCTGGTGATCGTAATTCCCGAAAGCGCGATGACCATCGCCCAGGATTGCCATCGCCCGCGCACGGCTGCCGGGAATATCTCGGCGATATAGGTGATGACCGCGACTGTTGCCGAGGCGATGCCAAGTCCGGTCAGGAACCGAAGCGCCACCAGCATCGGCACATTCGTCGAAAAGCCGGTCGCCAGAGAGAAGATCGAGAAAATCGCCGTGAACATCATCATCCCTTTGACGCGACCGATCCGGTCCGCGATCATCCCGCCGAATGTGCCGCCGATCGCCATTCCAAGGAATCCGGCGGCAGTGGCCAGCGCGATCTGGTCGTTGGTGATGCCCCAAAGCTGGATCAGGGCGGGCGCGGCATTGGAAAAGGTGAAGATGTCGCTGACGTCGAAGAACAGCGGAATTGCGACGATCCAAAGCAATCGCCGGTGCATCGGCGATATCGGAAGTCGATCGATCCGGGCAGCGACCGTCTGATCGTTCATTACCGGTTAATCCCCTAAGCCGCGCCCATCCGGCGCGTTTCGCCGCTGTCGTAGATTCCTATACGGCATTTCCTAAGCTTTGGTGAAGGCCATCCGGCGGCGGTCAAAAAGAAACGGGCCTCCCAAAGGGAAGGCCCGTATGTCGCAGAAGACTTGTCGGCGTTTGGGATCAATAGCCCGGCGGCGGTGGCGGCGGATAATAAGGCTGCTGCTGGGGGGGCGGCGGTGTTGTCGCATAGCCCCCGGCCGCACCGGCAGCGCCGCCGATCAAAGCACCCAGCGCGGCGCCGCGGCCGCCGCCGGCAATCGCACCTAAGCCGGCGCCTGCGCCGGCACCAAGTAAAGCGCCGCCTGCGGCACGCTGCCCGGGGTCATAGGGATTCGTGCAGGCTGTGACGGTGCCCAGCATCAGCAGGCCGACCGTGGCTGTTTTGAGTAAGCGGTTCATTTTGAAGCTCCACTTTGTAAACTGGAAATTTAACCCGCTGACCGGACAACGGTTCCGGCAAAATTGGTTAGCGGGCCGGTGGCAAAACACGGGCCCGCCAATATGGCCCGATTGTGACGGACGTTAAGCCCCGAACCTACGCTCGCGCCGTCGCCCTCTCTCGCAAGTTCGGCAGGAACGCAGTCAGCAGTCCGATCGCCGGCAGGAATGCACAGACCTGATAGACAAAGCTTATGCTGGTCGCGTCTGCCAGGCTGCCCAGCACCGCTGCGCCGATGCCACCCATACCGAATGCGAAGCCGAAGAACAGTCCGGCCACCATGCCGACCTTGCCCGGGATCAGTTCCTGCGCGAACACCAATATCGCCGAAAAGGCAGACGCCAGAACTACGCCGATGATGACGCTGAGCACGCCGGTCCAGAACAGATTCGCGTGCGGCAGCATCAGAGTGAAGGGCAGCACGCCCAGAATCGAGACCCAGATCACCCGCTTGCGCCCGACGCGGTCGCCGATCGGACCGCCCAATATCGTACCCAGCGCCACCGCGCCCAAGAACAGGAACAGGTAAAGCTGCGAGACCTCCACCGACAGCTGGAACTTGTCGATCAGATAGAAAGTGAAATAGCTGGTGATGCTGGCCAGGTAGAAATATTTGGAAAAAATCAGCAGCAGCAGGATCATGATCGCAAATCCCGTGCGCTTAGCCGACAGCCCCGTGGCGGCTGCCCCCATGCTCCGATTGCGTGGCGTATTAGCCCGCACATGTGCGGCGTACCAGGAACCGACGCGGGCCAGGATGAACATGCCCAGCAGCGCGGCAACCGAAAACCAAGCGACGCTGCCCTGGCCGCGCGGCAGGACGATGAAGGCGGCAAGCAGAGGCCCCAAAGCCGAGCCGAAATTGCCGCCGACCTGGAAGAAGGATTGCGCCAGTCCGTGTCTTCCACCCGACGCCATCCTGGCGACCCGCGACGCTTCGGGATGAAACACCGAAGAGCCCAGTCCGATCAAAGCCGAGGCTGCGAGCAGAATGTAGAAACTCTCGCTGCGCGACAGCAGCAGCAGCCCCAGGAAGGTAAAGCCCATGCCGAAGACCAACGAATAGGGGCGGGGCCTGCGGTCCGCCACCAGTCCGACGACTGGCTGCAGCAGTGACGCCGTCAGTTGATAGGTCAGCGTGATGAGGCCGACTTGCCCGAATCCCAATCCCAGAGAGGTCTTAAGGATCGGATAAAGCGCTGGCAGAAGCGACTGCATCATGTCGTTCAGCAGATGGCAAAAGCTGATTGCGCCTAGGATCGCCACCGCGGTCGTCTCGGCCGGGCGCGAGTCCGTTATGCTGATTTGGGTCATCGTACCGTCCAGAGTCGGGTCATGCCGCAATAGGCGCGGACCCTAACATTGAATACGAACCGCCGTGTCATCAGGTTCCTCGCGAGAAACCCCGGCGTTGAGGCCGGGGAGGTAAGCGAGAGGGGCCATAGGGTGGTTCCCGCTGGGATTTGACGTATTGGGCGAGTGTCGACAGGGGAGCCCCTGCGC
>Ga0182030_10002825_pt1 | contig 36985 bp, 36 predicted proteins | sample 812S3MmetaG_FD_121299 | JGI IMG/M metagenome (GOLD analysis project Ga0182030, IMG submission 121299) | Permafrost microbial communities from Stordalen Mire, Sweden - 812S3M metaG (Illumina Assembly) | ecosystem: Environmental > Terrestrial > Soil > Wetlands > Permafrost | place: Sweden...
ACAGGTCCAGACGCAGACGCAGTACAATGTCACCCCGTTCGAGCACCCGCCGGCGCTCGAGCGCGACATACGTTTCTGGATTCGCGTGTACACCGAAGTCACCACCGACGGCGGATTGTTGCACGATGATTGGAACCTCGGCGTGGTGTACGAAGTGCTGCGGTTCGATGCGGCCGACTCTCCGGCGCAGCGCGAGCATCACGTTGCGCTTGCCAAGGCTCGCTATGCGGAGCTGCTACGACGTTTCGCGGCCGGGGATACCGAAAATCTCACCCCGCATGAGCGCCGCATATTGGACGCTTTCGGTGAGAAAACCACGGCGGCGGAATTTCGCGATGCCATCCAGGGCATCCGCTTCCAACTCGGACAGGCGGATCGCTTTCGCGAGGGGTTGATCCGCTCACAACTGTACGAGCGGAACATCTCCAATGTTCTCGCGCAACGCGGCGTTCCTGCCGAGATCGGAGCACTGCCGCATGTCGAATCTTCGTTCAATCCAGCGGCGTACTCGCGCGTCGGCGCCGCCGGCCTGTGGCAGTTCATGCCGTCCACCGCGCGTCGCTACATGCGCGTCGATGGTGTTGTAGATGAGCGCCTGGATCCCTACACCGCGACGGAGGCTGCAGCCAACTTGATGCTCTATAACTATCGCTTGGTCGGCACCTGGCCTCTGGCAGTGACGGCCTACAATCACGGGCCTGGAGGCTTGCGGCGGGCGCAGGACGAACTCGGGACCAGCGATATTGCGGTCATCGTCAAACGCTACCAGGGGTCGACCTTCGGATTCGCGTCGCGAAATTTCTACGTGGCCTTCCTGGCAGCACTCGAAGTGGATCGCAACGCTGAGAAATATTTCGGCGCCATGACGCACTTGCCCGACACCCAGAGCACGGTGGTCGAACTGCCCGACTACATACCCGTCGATGCACTCGCGAAGGCGTTCAAGGTCGATATGGGCGCATTGCAGGTGCTCAACCCTGCGCTGCGGCCGCCCATTTGGAACGGCAGCCGGTTCGTGCCGCGCGGCTATGGATTGCGCCTGCCCGGTACGCGGCAGAGCAGCGAGATCGCCGATGGGTGGTCAAGGCTGGCGCCTGCGCAACGCTACGTGGCTCAGCGCAACGATGGCACTCACAAGATGCGTCGCGGTGAAACCTTGGCGGGTGTAGCGGCGGCGAGCGGCGTTTCCTTGAGCCGCTTGCTTGCCGCCAACGGCTGGACGGCGCCACACGAAGCGGCACGCGGGGAGGCGGTGCGTATTCCCTTGCCGGCCTCGCGCGCAACGGCTGCGAGCCCGACTCTGGCGGCATCAGAAGCGCCGCCAGCCGCGGCGGTGCCGGCGCTTGCGCCGGCTGCCGCGTCAGCGCCGCCGCCGCGTGAGCCGGTATCCGAACGCCAGGCGGAAAGCACGGCGCTGCTGCCTGCGGCCGCACCCAGCGGCACCGGCGACTCCACCGACTATGGCGTGCGGGCCGATAATACCGTAATCGTGCAGCCGGGCGAGACTCTGGGGCATTTTGCCGACTGGTCCAAGGTTTCCTCCGGGTCACTGCGGACCTTGAACAAGCTGCACAAAAGCGCGATGGTAACCATCGGTCACAAGGTCAAGTTGGATCTATCCAAGGTCAGCGCCGACCAGTTCGCCACCGCACGCCGTGACTATCACCGGCAGCTGCAAGATGAATTCTTCGCCACGCATAAAATCGCCGAGACGGAAACCTATGCAGTGAAGCGCGGCGACTCTCTTTGGATCATTGCTCAGCAGCACGGAGATTTGCCGGTGTGGCTGATCAGTCAGTACAACCCGGACGTGGACCTCGGTGACATGCGCCCCGGGACCACGATTACGCTGCCCCGGATCGCCGCGATCAATCGCCAGTAATGGCGCGGGCGCGGATGAACTCGCTGAGCATGGCACGTGTGTCGCCGCTTGGAACGAAGGTGACGTTGCTGCCGTCCGCTCCCTGCACATCCAGGTTGAGTTTTTGACTGGCCGCCATACGTTGCAGCATTTTGACGTTCAGCTGGAAATAGGCCGTTTGTCCCCATGAAGCGACCGGCTGATATGCGGCGCGGCCTAGCTGAGGGGCATCCATGGGCACCAGCGCAACGCTGGCTTCATCCAGCACCAGAGTGATGGCGGACGGTGAGCGAATATCGGTCGCCACCCAATCGTTCCCGGTTGCCACGTGCACCCACAGGCCATAGCCATATTGGCCGGCCGTGTCCCATTCCACGGGTCCTAAATAAGCGAAGCTGATGCGCTTGCCGATGCCGTGAACCGGGGTGGCCAGGCTGGGCACCATTTCGATCGGCTCTTTGAGCGCACCCACGGTCATTGCCGTGCGTTCATCGAGGTATTCGACCGGCTTGGTAGAGGATAGCGCCGCGCACCCGGCGAGTCCGATCACGGCGAGTACGGAACCAAATGCTGTTCGCATGATCCGCAGTATAGCTAAGGACGTGAGCTAGAGCCGATTCTCGCCTTGGGCGCACAGGCTATAATTTCATGATGATCAGTCGTTATGGCCGTGCGGCCGCCGTTTTCTTGGTTTTGCTGGCAGCGTGGGGCTGCCTGACGGGCGTCATCGAGCCGGCTTTTGCCAATAGCGTTGCCGCGGCCAAGGGTGCCGCTGCCAACAAGGATACCTTCAGCGCCGAAGATATCGCGGCTGCCGATCGCGTCGAGGTACATAAAGCTGCGCGCAAGCTGTATTTGTATCGCGGCCAGCAAATGCTGGGCGAGTACAAAGTGGCTTTGGGATTGGCGCCTGTAGGACAGAAAGAACGGGAGCGCGATTTCAGGACGCCGGAAGGACGCTACTTCCTCGCTCGGCGCAATACACGCAGCGATTATTTCCTTTCCATCCAGGTGTCCTATCCGAGTCCCGCGGATGAGATGCGCGCGCACAAGAATCATTGGGCTCCCGGTGGCTCCATCATGATTCACGGGCTGCCCAACACGCCGCACCATCCGGCGGCGTATTATGCGTCCAACGATTGGACCGATGGCTGCATTGCGTTGTCGAATTCCGACATGGTCGAAGTTTGGATGCGAACGCAGGACAACATTCCCATCGACATCTACCCATAACAAGACAGGTGCGGCGTGGAAACCTCGATTCTCTCATCGGACATGGTTGATGCGAGGGTTGCGCCGAAGGGCACCCTGGAGCAGCTCTCCCAGCAAGAAATAGCCAAGCTGCTCGACTCGAGTCAGGGCGGCCTGTATCCACTGTTCCGCAAATGCGCGTTGGCCGTGCTCAATTCCGGCAGCCCCATCGACGACTCGCGCCAGATATTCGATAAATACAAGGACTTCGAGCTGAAAATCGTGCGCCAGGCGTGGGGCATCAAGCTCGAGATCAAGAATGCGCCGGCCGCTGCCTTCGTTGAGGGCGTCATGATCAGGGGCTTGAAGGACCATCTGTTCGCGGTGTTGCGCGACGTGGTGTTCATATACACCGAGATCATGGAAAGCGGACGCTTCGATCTCACCGAGTCATCGAGCATCACCAACGCGGTGTTCTACATCCTGAGAAACGCGCGCTTGCTGGAATTGCAGGTGCGGCCCAATCTGGTGGTGTGCTGGGGCGGCCACTCGATCCGCCGAGTCGAATACGACTACACCAAGAAGGTCGGCTATGAGCTCGGGCTGCGCGCGCTGGACGTGTGCACGGGTTGCGGGCCCGGCGCCATGAAAGGTCCCATGAAGGGCGCGACGATCGGACACTCGAAACAGCGCATCAGCGACGGCAGATACTTGGGCATAACGGAACCAGGCATCATCGCGGCCGAGCCGCCCAATCCGATCGTCAGCCAGCTGGTGATCATGCCGGATATCGAGAAGCGCCTGGAGGCCTTCGTGCGTCTCGGACACGGCATCATCGTCTTTCCCGGCGGCGCGGGAACCGCGGAGGAGATTCTGTATCTGCTCGGCATTTTGCTCGACCCGGCCAACAAGGACATGCCGTTTCCGGTGGTGTTCACCGGTCCGGCCGACAGCGCCGAGTACTTCGAGCAAATCCATCAGTTCGTCGGCGCCACATTGGGGCCCGAGGCGCAGTCGCGCTACCGCGTGATCATCGACGATCCTGCGGGCGTGGCACGGGTAATGGTGCAGGCGCTGGCGGAGGTGCGAGACTATCGGCGCCGGACCAGCGATTCCTATGGCTTCAACTGGCTGCTGAAGATTCCGTTGGATTTCCAGCAGCCCTTCGAAGTAACACATGCCTCGATGCGCGCGTTGCGGCTGTCTCACGATCAGCCGATACACAGGCGCGCCGCCGACCTGCGCCGCGCCTTCTCGGGGATCGTGGCGGGCAACATCAAGGAGTACGGTGTGAGCGCCATCGAACGTTACGGTCCGTACGAGCTGAAAGGCGAGCGATCCATCATGGAACCGCTGGACGCGCTGCTGCGCTCATTCGTGGCACAGGGACGCATGAAGTTCGCGGGCGCCGAATACAAGCCGTGCTATCGATTGGTCGCCTGAAGGAGCGCGCGTGACGGGAAACCTAGGCATTTAACTTACCGCGACGGTCTGTGAGATGCGTATCGCAACCCTCGTCGCTGATCCGCGACAGTGCCGGGGGCTCGTGACACAGTTCCTGTCGAGGAGTGAGCGAGACCTTAAACTCGCTTCCATCACAGAGGCAACAGCGATGAGCGATTCAAAGATCCCAACTCGATACAGCGGTTTAGACCGACGCACGGCGCGGGTTGATGCAAATCTGGCCAAGTCGGGCACCGTTGGGCCACGCGACGTCTACAAGACCGGCGGCCGCCACGCTGCGATCACCAACAATTTGTACAGCTGGCACAGCTACAAGAACTGGGCGGAAAAAGCCCGCGGCAACTTCGACCAGAAGAAATAATCTTCTTTAGGCGGTTTCCGACAAGGAAGTGATGCCATCGCGCTGTTGCTGCATGGCTTCTTTGGTCTTCAACCACTCGATCAGCGGCCGCCAATCTTCCAAATCCTGAGCCACGACATGAGCTTTCATTTCGTGCAGCCCCACGCCCTGTTCCGCGGCGCGCACGTAGTTCTGCGAGTCGCGCAGCGTCGCGATCACCGGAATGCGCAACGTGTTCAGAAAGCGCATCAGCGACTGATAGATCAGCGTGTTGCGCTTGACGCGATTCGCGATCACGCCAATGCGGTACTCGTCGCGGCGAATCTTGGCGATCAGCAATAGATCGGCGATGCACTTCGAGCAGGCGTGAATATCGATGTCCGATGGCAGTACCGGCACGATGATGACGTCGGCATTCTTGGTGATCTCCGGCATATCCTGCGCGGGCACGGCCGCGGGCGTATCCACGATTACGTGCCCGGCATCCGGCGGGATGCGCATCTGCCAGGCGCGGGTCATGCGTGAATTGCGCTCGTAGGCCGCCACGCCGTAAATAAACGCCTGTTCCGGTTTGCGTTTTTTGAGCCAACGGGCGCTGGAGCCCTGCTGATCGTTATCGGAGAGCAGCGGACGGTCACCCTGGCTCGCGAAGTAACTGGCGAGGTTGGTGGCTAATGTCGTTTTGCCCGAGCCCCCCTTGGGGTTTAGGACGAGAATTCGCTGCATTGCGGAGAGCGTACGCAGCCCCGGCCGGCCTGGCAAGGGTGTGATGGCACTCACGGCACTCTGCCAGGCGCCGCGTCTACACTTCGCGGCATGGAATGGATGCTGCAAGTAGCCGATGAGTTTGACGATGCTGTGGGCGCTTTACGGATGTTTGCGATGGCCTGTCGCGCCGAGATCGCCATGCTGGCCGCCGCCGCTGCCGAGACCGCACAACGCGAGGTACGCTTCCAGCGCCGCAAAATCCTTTAAGATGCGAGCCATGGCGAGCTCCTCTTATCGGCGATCAGCCGGCTTCGCGTGTGTTGTCCTCAGCTTGAGCGCGTGCAGCGCCAAGCAGGAGCCCCTAAATTCCGCTGTCCCTGTGCCCGCCGTCGCGACCCTGCAAAGCGTCGTTCTCAAGCCGGGTGATGGCGCCGCGATTGGCGCGGGACAAATCGCGACGGTGCAGTACACGGGCTGGCTGTACGAGACATCGGCCAAAGACAACAAGGGCAAGCGCTTCGACAGTTCGCTCGATAGCGGCAAACCTTTCAGCTTTCCCTTGGGTGCCGGCTCGGTCATCAAGGGTTGGGATCAAGGTGTGCTCGGCATGAAGGTCGGCGAGAGCCGACGCCTCATCATTCCGCCTGATCTGGCTTACGGCGACGCCGGAGCCGGCGGTGTGATTCCGCCAGGGGCCACGCTGGTGTTCGACGTTGATCTCGTCAAAATCGAATAGGCATAGCGCGTGGCCGTAGTTCGCGGCGAACCTGTCTGCATCGACGGCCCGAGCGGCACCGTAGAGGCCGTCGTTGAGGATCCTGGGGCCGGCGGTGCGCACTACGCCATCATCTGCCATCCGCATCCGCTGTACGGCGGCACCATGGACAACAAGGTAGTCACCAGCGTGGCGCGAGCGCTGCACGATTGCGCAATTCCGACCCTACGCTTCAACTTCCGTGGCGTTGGCCAGAGCGGCGGCACTTACGATAACGGCATCGGCGAGACCGCGGACGCCGCCGCCGTGGCAGCTTGGGGCGCTATGCGCTGGCCCGGCCGGAGCGTGATCGTGGCCGGGTTCTCCTTCGGGGGGTATGTGGCGTTGCGGCTGGTGGGCCAGATCGCGGCGGACCGATTGATCGGCGTCGCCCCTGCCATATTGCGTTTCGACGCCACGCTGGGGGCGCCGCAATGTCCTTTCACCATCATTCAGGGCGACGCCGATGACGTCGTGGATCCGCAGGCCGTCATTGCCTGGGCAGCGGCGCTCTCGCCCGAGCCTCGCCTGATAGTTCTACCCGGCGTGGGTCATTTCTTTCACGGTCGCCTGCACGACTTGCGCGACGCAGTAATCGATGCGATTCGGAACGGCTGAGAGCATCCCAGCCGACCGAATTGCAAGCATCAATCAGTTCACGAATTCCTTGAGCGTCTTCAGTGCCGCGATGCGTACTTTCTTGCTTGCCGGCTTTGCCTTGAACATCATCTTTTCGCCGTTGAACGGGTTGATGCCTTCGCGCGCCTTGGTGGCGGGCTTCTTCACGACTTTCATCTTCAGAAGTCCGGGCATGGTGAACAGGCCATGACTACGCAGGCTCTTCTTGATGGCGCCGGAAAGAGAGTCAAACACGGCTCCGACCTGCTTCTTCGAGAGCTCTGTATCCTTCGAAATCGTTGCGAGAATTTCAGACTTGGTCGGTGCTGCATTCTTTTTCGCCATATTTAATCTCCTGCTATTTGTGTGCGAGCGCGGACAACAAATGCCCGCTGATTCAACTCGGCGCCGAAAATAACACAGAAAAAAGCGGATGTTTAGCGCAATGTCGAAAAAAACCTTTCGACCTCAACGCGATTCGCCCTTATTTTTCAGGCTTGAGAGGCTCCGCAAGTTTGGTTCGCACTGTGATATCAGCGATGTAGAACGCGATGTTCAACGAACCAACACAAGCAACGCGCCGATTGCGATGGAGACCCACAGGACGGAGAAATCGATTTGCCCGATCGGCGGAATCATTCGCCGCACGGGTTTGAGCACCGGTTCGCACAGCTGGCCGAGCAGGCGCAGTCCCGGTGCATACCCGCCGGGTGAGACGAAACTCGTCAACCAGTACAGCAGCAGCGCGAACAGATAGACGCGCAATATCAAGCCGATCAGATCGACCACCGTGATGTGCAGAAAAACAAGCCAGTCCCAGTCGCGGATATCCGCGCCGCCCAACAGCATCTCGACGAAGCTGCGCAGCGAAGCGATCAACAACACGGCGACCACGGTGGCGGTATCGACCTTCCGTATCGGCGGCAACACGCGGCGCAAAGGCAAAATCAGCCAATTAGTCACTCGTACCAAGGCGTCCGCCATCGGATCGCGGAAGTCGGCGCGTACCAGTTGGAACAGCAAGCGCAGCAGGAAGGCCAAGGTCAGCAGCCACAGCAGCGTATCGACGATATATCTAATCGCTTCCATTGATCGTCCGGTTCAAAAGGCGGCGAATTGCGCCGCGAGTTCGCCGGACCGAAGATCGGCCGCAGCGACGGCTTGCGCGACGATAGCACGCAGTCCGGCAGCCTCGAATACCGCCAGCGCCGCGGCGGTGGTGCCGCCTTTGGAGGTCACCTGCTCGCGCAGCACGGCCAGCGGCTCGAGGCTTTGTTGCGCCATTTGCGCGGCTCCGAATGCGGTCTGCAACGTGAGTTCGTGCGCCACCGCCGCCGGCAGACCGCGTGCTTGTGCTGCCGCCTCCAGCGCTTCCATCAGCAAGAAGAAATACGCGGGACCGCTGCCCGAGAGTGCCGTGACGGTGTCCAGCTGCGATTCTTGCTCCACCCACACGGTGATTCCTACGGCCGCCATGATGGCCTGCGCCACCGTGCGAAGCTCCGCGCCGACCGCAGCGGGCGCGTACAGGGCCGTAGCGCCGCAGCCGTTGAATGCCGGCCGGTTCGGCATGGTGCGAATCACCGTGGCGTGCGCGCCGAGCCAGCGGGTCAGCGCCGTATGCGGGATTCCCGCGGCAATCGAGATGATCAGGGCGTCCGGCGATAGATGCGGAGCAATCTGAGCGGCCACCGTGCGCAGGAACTGTGGCTTCACGGCGAGAATCACGATCTGTGCATGCTTGACAGCGCTGACGTTGTCGGTCGCCGGCCGAATGCCATAATCCGCCTGCAGGCGGCGCAGCGCCTCCGGCACAGGATCGGCGACCACGATGCGCTCGGCGGGAAGTCCACGCCGCGTGAGGCCGCTGATCAGGGCAATCGCCATGTTGCCGCCGCCGATGAAGGCCAGCGCTTTTACATTGCTGAAATCTGCGTCGCTCATATTTCTCGTCTGCCTACCGCGCGCCAAACAGTGCGGTACCGATACGTACCATGGTTGCGCCCTCGGCGATGGCGGACTCGAAGTCTGCGCTCATCCCCATGGACAGTGTATCCAGCTTCAGGCCGTTTGCGTTCAGCTCATCCTTGAGCTGGCGTAAGCGCGCGAACAGAGCGCGTTCGGCGGAAAGCTGCGACTGCGGCGGCGGAATGCACATCAGGCCACGCAGCTGGAGCCGCGGCAACTGTGCAACCGAGGCTGCAAGCTGCGGCAACAATGCCGGCGCGACGCCGCCCTTGGCTGGTTCCGAAATCAAGGCCACCTGCAGGCAAACCTGCAAGGGGGGCGCGTGAAAGGGTCGTTGTTCTGACAGCCGCTGAGCTAGCCCCAGCCGATCGAGGCTGTGCACCCAGGCAAATCGCTGCGCAATGGGCCGGGTTTTGTTCGACTGTATTTGGCCGATGTAATGCCATTGCACCGCTAACTCGCCAAGCTGGTCCATTTTGGGGAGCGCGTCTTTCAGATAGTTTTCGCCGAAATCCGTGACGCCCGCCGTGGCGGCCTGCCTTATGGTTTCGGCACTCTTGCCTTTGGTTACAGCCACCAAAGTGACGGCATCAGGGTTTCTCCCCGCGGCCAACGCCGCGTGACTTATCCGAGACCGGACGTGGTTCACATGGGCGGTTAAATTCTGCGGACCAATTAACATATTGGGTGAGGACACCCTCTTATATACTGCTGGCGAGACAAACCAGTCGAATCAGGAGCCGTAATGGCGGTCGATATCGCGCAACTTCTCGCCTTCGCGGTGAAGAACAACGCCTCGGACTTGCACCTGTCCGCGGGCGTCGCACCGATGATTCGAGTCGACGGCGACATGAAGCGCGTCAACATGCCGGCGCTTGCGCACAAAGAAGTGCACAGCATGGTGTACGACATCATGAACGACAAGCAGCGCAAGGCGTTCGAAGAGTTCTTCGAGACGGACTTCTCCTTCGAGATACCCAAGCTGGCCCGCTTCCGCGTCAATGCGTTCAACCAGAATCGCGGCGCCGGCGCCGTGTTCCGCAACATTCCGTCCGCCATTCTGACCTTGGATGAGTTGAACTCTCCCAAGACTTTCAAAGATCTGTGCATGCTGCCCCGCGGATTGGTGCTGGTCACGGGACCCACCGGCTCCGGCAAATCCACCACCCTCGCCGGCATGGTCAATCATTGCAACGACAATCGCCCGGATCACATTATCACGATCGAAGATCCGATCGAATTCGTGCACGAAAGCAAACGCTGCTTGGTGAACCAGCGCGAAGTGCACCGGGACACACTGGGCTTTACGGAGGCGCTGCGTTCGGCGCTGCGCGAGGATCCCGACGTGGTGTTGGTCGGGGAAATGCGCGATCTGGAGACCATTCGCCTGGCGCTGACCGCTGCTGAAACCGGCCACTTGGTGTTCGGCACGCTGCATACCAGCTCGGCGGCGAAAACCATCGATCGCGTGGTCGACGTGTTCCCGGCGGCTGAGAAGGAGATGGTGCGCGCCATGCTCTCCGAGAGCTTGCGGGCGGTCATTTCGCAGACCCTGATGAAGCGCGTCGGCGGCGGCCGCATTGCGGCGCACGAAATCATGATCGGCACGCCAGCTATACGAAACTTGATTCGTGAAGGCAAAATAGCGCAAATGTATTCGGCCATCCAAACCGGCCAAGGTCAGGGGATGCAGACCCTCGACCAATGCTTGCAGGAATTGGTGCAGAAAGGCGTGGTGAGCCGCGAGGAAGCCAAGTACAAGGCGCAGAACAAGGACAGCATCTGATGGAACGCGAACAAGCCATACGGTTGATGCAGGATTTGCTGCGGCGGATGGTTGAGAAGAAGGGTTCGGACCTGTTCATTACCGCCGGTTTTCCGCCGGCCATCAAGGTCGACGGGGAAATCCGGCCGCAGTCGGACCGCTCCTTGACCCCGGAGCAGAGTTCCAGCCTGGTGCGCGCCATCATGAACGACCGTCAGACCAAGGAATTCGACGGCACGAAGGAATGCAATTTCGCGATCGCGCCGCCGGGCATCGGCCGCTTCCGCGTCAGCGCCTTCGTTCAGCAGGGTTATATCGGCGCGGTGCTGCGAACCATCAATGCCAAGATTCCGAGTCTCGAAGAGCTGGAGCTGCCCCCGATACTGAAGGACGTCGTGCTCTCGAAACGCGGCTTCGTCATCCTGGTGGGCGGCACGGGCTCGGGTAAATCCACCTCGCTGGCGGCCATGGTGGGCTACCGCAACGAGAAAACCCGCGGCCACATCGTCACCATCGAAGATCCTGTCGAGTACGTGCACGCGCACCGCGGTTGCGTGATCACGCACCGCGAGGTCGGCGTGGATTGCGAGAGCTGGCATCTGGCCCTCAAGAACACCTTGCGACAGGCGCCTGATGTGATTCTCATCGGCGAAATTCGCGACCGTGAAACCATGGAATACGGCATTCAGTTCGCGGAGACCGGCCACTTGGTGCTGGCCACACTGCACGCCAACAGCTCCAACCAGGCCATCGACCGCATGATCAACTTCTTTCCGGAGGAGCGCCGCGAACAACTGCTAATGGACCTGTCGCTGAACATCCGCGCACTCATCTCGCAGCGACTGATCCCGCGCGAATCCGGGTCGGGACGCATCGCTGCCATGGAGATCATGCTGGCGTCGCCGCTGATTTCAGATTTGATATTCAAGGGCGAGGTGGCGAAGATCAAGGAAGTGATGTCGCGCTCCAACCGACTGGGCATGAAGACCTTCGACCAGGCGTTGTTCGAACTGTACGAAGCGGGTCTCATCTCCTATGAGGATGCCTTGCGCAATGCGGACTCGAAGAACGAACTGCGTCTACGAGTGAAACTCGAGAGCAAACGCGAGATAAAGAACCCCGAGGCCGGCGGGGCGGCGCTGCAGATTGTCGAGGAAGAAGAAGGACAGGTGTTCTAACGTATGTCCGCCGCCGCCCCGACTCAGCTGATGAACACCAAGCCGCTGTTCAAGCTTATGGTCGAAAAGAAGGCCTCCGATCTTTTCTTTACCTGCAATGCACCCGTCAAGATCAAGATAGAAGGCAAGATATTCCCCGTCAATAAGCAGATCCTGACGCCGGAGACCGTACGCCAGGCGGCTTTGGGCCTGATGACCCAGGACCAGATCGAGTACTTCAACGAAGAGCTGGAAATCGACTTTGCGATTTCCGAAACCGGACTTGGCCGATTCCGCGTGAATGTCTTCTATCAACGCGGCTACCCGGCGATGGTGCTGCGCTACATCACCGCCGACATGCCCAGACTCGAGGATTTGGGGATGCCAGAAATCTTGAAAGATCTGGTGATGCTGAAGCGCGGTCTGATCCTGATGGTGGGTGCAGCCGGCGCGGGCAAGTCGACGACGCTCGCTGCCATGCTCAATTACCGCAACGAAACCTCGTCCGATCACATTCTCACCATCGAGGATCCGATCGAATTCCTGCATTCCAACAAGAAGTCGATCGTCAACCAACGCGAAGTGGGGCTCGATACCAAATCGTATGCGCGCGCGCTGCGCAGCGCCGTGCGGTCTGCGCCGGATGTGATTCTAGTCGGCGAAATCCGCGACCGCGAGACCATGGAGGCGGCGATCGCGCTGGCCGGCACCGGGCACCTGTGCATCGCGACCCTGCACGCGAATAACTGCGCGGAAACGCTCGACCGCATCATCAACATGTTTCCGCGCGATCAGCACAATCAGATATTCCTCGATCTGTCGCAGTATCTGCGCGCCATTTTGTCGCAGCGGCTGGTGATCGCCAAGACCGGCTTGCGCGTCGCGGCCACCGAAGTGATGGTCAACACCCCGCACATCTCGGAATTGATCAAGAAGGGCGATGTGATCGGCGTGAAGGAAGCGATCCGCACCGGCACCGAGCGCGGCATGCTGAGTTTCGACAGCTCGCTCTACAGCCTGGTACGCGAGGGCAGAATCGAACTCGAGGAAGCGTTGTCCAGCGCTGACTCCCGCACCAACCTCGAGGCAAAAATCAACTTCGGTTGAGCCAGCCGGAACTGGCCCTGGGTCAGATCCCGGCAGGGCACCAGATTGCTCTCGAATTGACGCGTCGACACATCCCATCCGGATCGTAGCGCGTGCTCGCGGCAGGCATGCGGATCGATGCACAGCGCACGCCGGGCCGCCTTGGCCAGGTCCTCATCGAGCGCGCCGGTGACACCGTCCTGGATCACATCGATGGGTCCGGTCACGGGATAAGCGGCCACCGGCACGCCGCAGGCCATGGACTCCAAATTCACCAGGCCGAAAGTGTCGGTGCGGCTCGGGAACACCATGACATCGGCTGCCGCAAGGGTGTTGGCGAGGTGCTCACCGAAGCGATAGCCGGCAAATACAGCGTCCGGAAATTGCTGTTGCAGGCGCACCCGTTCCGGCCCATCACCGATGACGATCTTGCTGCCCGGCCAGGGCATTCTCAAGAATGCGCCGATGTTCTTTTCCACCGCGATTCGTCCAACATAGGCGGCAATGGGGCGCGGCATGTCGAGAAAGTCTTTGCGGCCCGGCTTGAAAAGCTCGGTATCGACACCGCGCTGCCAGCTGGCGAGATTCTTGAAGCCGTGCGCGGCGAGTTCGCTGTGCAGTGAATCGGTGCTCACCATGCAGCGCGCGGCGACGGCGTGGAAGCGCCGCAGGATCTGATAGGAGGTCTCGACGGGAATCGGCAAGCGCGCGCGCAGGTATTGCGGAAACCGAGTGTGGTAAGAGGTGGTGAAACGCAGGCCCCGGCGCACGCAGAATTTCCGCGCGCTCAGGCCCAACGGGCCCTCGGTAGCGATATGCAGCGCCTGCGGCGCGAATTCGAGAATGGTGCGTTCAACCTTGTTGAAAGGAAACAACGATAAGCGAATTTCCGGATAAGTCGGGCAGGCGATGCTGCGAAAATCGCTGGGTGTCAGCGTCTTGATCTCGTGGCCGAAGCGGCGCAGCCATGCAATCGTTTGCCCCAACGTGCGCACCACGCCGTTGGTTTGCGGTGCCCATGCGTCCGTCACGATCATGATTTTCATGCCCGCCAAGACTGCACCCGAGGCATGACGATACGATGAACGTGCGACGTACGTCGCGCACGGCGGCACTCGACGGCACCCTGTAACAAGCGTGTAACGAATTTCCTATATTTGCTTCATGGCGAAGTCACGAAGCAATCTCCAAGGAACCACCATGCAAAATTTTTGGGCGGAACTGCGAACCCAGCGATGGGATGATCATCGTTTCTATCACCACAGCCGCATCAATCAGTCCCTGCACTTCTTGAGCGCCATCAGTTTCATCGTCGCCTACGTCACCATGTTCTTCGACCCGGTCAAATCAGCGCTGATCGGCTGGTTGGTGTCCATGGTGAGCCGCCAGTCCGGCCACTTCTTCTTCGAGCCGAAGGGCTACGATCAGGTCAACAAGGCGACCCACGAACACAAGGAGAACATCAAGGTCGGCTACAACCTGCGACGCAAGATGGTCCTGCACCTGATTTGGATCGTGGCGCCGCTGCTGCTGTGGCTCGATCCGAGCTGCTTCGGCCTATTTCCACCGCATGCCAGCGGTGCGCAATTCGTGCGCCACGTTGGCGCAATCTGGCTGTTCATCGGCGTCGGTGCGCTGCTGTTCCGTACGCTGCAGCTGTTCTACTTGCGGGATGTGCAAACCGGCGTGGTGTGGTTGACGAAAATCATCACCGATCCGTTCAACGATGCGAAAATCTATTGCAAGGCGCCGTTGTTCTTGCTTCGCGGCGAGTTGATCGATCCGATGGGCGAGGTGGTCGGCCGCCCCGCGGGTGGCCGCCCCATCGAAGCCCATCGGGCTTGAAGCATTTCCTTGAGAATGCGGCGTTTGATGGACTTGTCGGTAAGTTGCGGGCCCGACCACCACCAGCCGTCGCGATGCATTTGGCGGGCGGCGGACAACAAGCGGTCCGCAACCTCGAGGTAGTCGGCGGCGGTGTAATTCAAGCTGAATATGAGCCGCCCGGTGCCCACCCAGCTCAGCGCCAAACCGGCGGCGCGCAGATAATATTGAAACATCCAGTTATAGCGCGATGGCCGCACGTAGTAGATGGTCCAGATGGTCGAGAGGTTCGCCACGCGCAGCGGCAGATCATCCGCCGCCATGCGCTCGTTGAGCGCGCGAGCGCGCTCGTCCCACACGTCGAGATCCTGGTACAGAGCACGCACCGGGTCGCTGTCGAGCCGGGCGAGGAACTCGGCCATGGATCCCATCACGTAAGGATGCGAATTGAAAGTGCCGCGCGCGAAGCAAACATCCGCGGGCCTATCCTCGCGGAAGCGGCGCATGAATTGGCTGCGGCCGCACAACACACCGACCGGCAGACCGCCGGCTACCGTCTTGCCATAGGTGACCATGTCCGCGCGTACGCCGAAATATTCTTGCGCGCCTCCCGCCGCGAGCCGGAAACCGACGAATACTTCATCGAAGATCAACACGATGCCGCGCTCGGTGCATACGGCCCGCAGTTGCTCGAGCCATCGCGTGTAGGCCGCCCGATCGAAGTGGGCGGTGCGCGCGCTGTCGATGAGCGTCGAATCTCCAGGAGCGCCGCTGTTGGGATGCAGCGCCTGCAGCGGATTGACCAACACGCAGGCGATGTCGCGCCGGGTACGCAGCACCCTGAGCGCGGCCTCGCTCATATCGTTCAAAGTATAGGTCTCGCGTGCCGCAATCGGATTGCCGACGCCCGGCTGCACGTCGCCCCACCAACCGTGATAGGCCCCGCAGAAGCGCACCAGATGCGTTCGCCGTGTGTGGTATCGAGCCAAACGCACGGCTTGCATGACCGCTTCGGTGCCCGACATGTGGAACGAGATTTCCTCGAGACCGGAGATGTCGAGCAGCCGCCGCACATTGTAGGCGACGATAGGATGATAGGCACCGAGCACCGGGCCGAGATCGCGGACTCGGGCGCTGCCGCGCTCGATGCACTCCTTGTAAAAATCGTAGCCGAAGACGTTGACTCCGTAGGAGCCGGTCACATCGTAGAGCCGGTTGCCGTCAAGGTCGCTGACCGATACACCGGCGGAACTCTGCACGAAGGAGCCCGCCTTGAAATGGCGACGCACCAGGCGGCTGAATTGAAACGGCACGCGATAGCGCGAGGTGAATTCCAGGTCCGAGACTTTGCCGGCGAGGCCGGCGGTTTCCCCCGCCGTTTGCTTGAAGCGCGCGGCGAACAAGTCCGAAAGGCGCATGAAGGCGCCGCGCCGCGCCTCCGCCACGTCATCGGGTGCTGCATCGGCCCGAAAGAAGCTGGCTTCATCGTATTCGTAAAATGGCACCCAACTTGCGAAGCGCCTCGCCACGCGCGAATGGCCGTTCAAGGAGCGATGCTTGGCACGCGACAGCAGCAGCCGAACATAGAGCCGGTGCGCCGCATACAGGGCCATGAGCCCGCCGACGAGATAGCCGAATGGGGTAGTCACGCGCAACACTGTATTGCAGTCCGATGACACTTCGATGACTCCAAAATCCGTCATCGCGCGGCTCGTGCAACAGGAGGATATCAACTTCCTGCTGACCAACCGCATTCCGCGCGGCCTGTTGACGCGACTGATCGGTCGCTTGAGCCGCATCGAGAATCCGCTGTTTTGCAGCGTCTGCATCGCCGTATGGCGACTGTTCACGGATCTGGATCTCAGCGACGCCAAGAAGAGCCGTTTTAACAGCGTGCACGAGTGCTTCACGCGTGAACTCAAGGAAGGCGCGCGGCGCATCGATACCGACCCGAAGACTCTGGTAAGCCCCTGTGATGCCTTGCTGGGTGCCTGCGGGCGCATAGAACGAGGCATGGCGTTGCAGGCGAAAGGATTCGAGTATCCGCTGCTGGACTTATTGCGCGACGAAGCGGCCTGCCGTTACTACGAGGGGGGGCTATATGCGACGTTGAGGCTGACCTCGAGCATGTATCACCGCTTTCACGCGCCGGCGGACTGCTGCGTGGAGCAGGTGCTGTACATCTCCGGCGATACCTGGAATGTGAATCCGATCGCGCTGCAGCGCGTCGAGCAATTGTTCTGCAAGAATGAGCGGGCGGTTCTGCGTTGCCGCCTCGACTCGTCGGGCGCAACGGCGGCGGCCGGCGTGCTGACCCTGGTGCCGGTCGCGGCGATCCTGGTGGCGAGCATTCGCCTCAAGTTTATCGATGTGCTGCTGCACCTCAAATACCGCGGCCCGAATCTGATCCCATGCAACGCTGCCGTGCGGCGCGGCGAGGAAATGGGCTGGTTCGAACATGGTTCGACCATCATCGTGTTCGCGCCGCCCGGCACTGAGTTGATCCCTGGAATCGAGCAGGGCACGCGTTTGGCGATGGGGCAGGCCATAATGCGCTGCAAATAACGACCCTCGCCCTCTGCAACTTTTCCCGGCGCGCGGGGTTATGGTCTTAAGCGAACATACTCCAGTGCAAACACCACCCACGGGAACAGGCTCCGACGTCCGCGCCGCGCGCGATTTCACGACATTCATGCGTAGTTATCAGGACATGGTTTATACGACCGCCGCCAGGGTTACCGGTAGCGAGGCCCAGGCCCAAGATATTGCGCAGGAGGTGTTCGTGCGCGCCTACGAGCATTTCGCCGATCTGGCAGACAACCCGACCGCCGGCGGTTGGCTGAAAACCGTGGCGACCAACCTGGCCATCAATCATCTGAATCGCTACCGCAAGCGCTGGCGGATGTTCTCGGAGATGCGCGCGGCCGACGACGAGTCCGCGGCGCAGATCGAATTCGAAGTGCCCGACACCCTGCTTTCGGACCTAAGCGCCGAGCAACGCGGCGCCATCGTCGATGCAGCTTTGCGCCGCTTGCCGGAGCACCAGCGCCTGCCACTAGTGCTGTATCACTTCGAGGACCTGTCCTATCAAGAGATTTCCGCGAAGCTCGGCATATCGCTGACCAAAGTGAAAACCGACATCCGCCGTGCCCGCGCGGCACTGCTACCCGCGCTGCAAGCCGCCGCCGCGCGCGACACCTTGGAGAGCTGAACCATGAACGAAGGTAACGACGAAAAAATCGAACGGTTGCTGACGGGCGCGCTCAGCGGATTGCCGCTGCGGCGCGCACCGGATGCACTGCAGCGGCGTGTTTTGGACGAACTGGCGCTGCGCGCCGCGTTGCCTTGGTGGCGCCGCAACTTTGCGCGCTGGCCGATGGCGGCACGGACTGGCTTCGTCATCGTGTGCGTGGTGCTGGCGGGTCTTTCCCTGACCAGCGGGTTGACGCAACAGTTTGGCGCCCAGACGCGGGTATGGGTTCAGCCGGCCATCGGCGTGATGGCATCGATCGGCGGAGTGGCGAGCTGGGCCGTCAGCCTCGTTCCGCCGCTGTTCATCTACATAGCCTTGATCGTCGGTGCCTTGCTCTACACCCTGTTATTTGGTCTCGGTGCCTTCGCCTATCGGACGCTTTATCTTCAACATTCGAACACTGCGATGATCAGATCATGAACACCATCATAATGCTGCGGCGCCTGAGCTTCCTATTCATCCTGTTGGTCGCGACCGTCATCGTCGCGCACGCGTCGGACCAGGCTGATGACGAGCTCGCCGATTCGCCGGCAAGCGAACATCGCAGCACGTGGCACACGCACCATGGGAGCGAGGGCGGCAACGACGTCGTGAGCATCGGCCACGACTCTCACTTGGGCGCGGGCGAAAAGGCCGACTCGGTGGTGTCGGTGTTCGGCTCCTCGACGAGCGAGGGAGAGGCGATCGACGTCGTGTCGGTGCTGGGTAATACCCGGGTCACCGGGCCGGTCCACGACAGCGCGGTGGCCGTGCTGGGAAATTTGTACATCGACAGCAAGGTCGAGGGCGACGCAGTGGCCGTGCTCGGCAGCGTGCAGTTGGGACCTCATGCGGAAGTCGCGGGGGACGTGACAGCGGTGCTTGGCGCGGTGCATCGCGACCCGGAAGCCATCGTTCGCGGCGGCGTGCACGACGTATTCCTCGGCGAAGTCGGCGATGTGGATTGGCTGCACACGTGGATCCACCGGTGCCTGTTCGAGGCACGGCCGCTGGCTTTCGTGTCCGGTATCGAATGGGCTTGGTACATTGCCTTCGTGTTTCTTGCCTTGTACGTGTTCTTGGCGTTGCTGTTTCGTTCCGGCATCAGCCAGTGCGTCAACACGCTCGAGACGCAGCCCGGACATAGCGCCTTGGCCGCATTGCTGACCATGCTGCTGACCCCGGTATTACTCGTTCTGCTCTGCATCACACTGATCGGCATTGCCGCCGTACCCTTTGTGGTGATCACTCTGTTTTGCTTCAGCCTGTTCGGCAAGGCGGTTATCCTGGCTTGGATGGGCCATCGGATCGTCGGCCGCCGAGTCGGCCCCGCGAGCCATCCCGCGGTCGCGGTTCTCATCGGCGGCGCCATCGCGCTGCTGCTGTACTGCATTCCGGTGGTGGGGCTTCTGACTTACAAACTGCTCGGCTTTTTCGGTCTGGGCGCCGTGGTGTACACCCTGCTGCTCGGGCAACGTGCTCGGCAAGCGGCCAAGACAGAGCGTGTAAACGGTGAACATCCTTATGTGGGCGCTGCCTCCGGCGCCGTGGCGGGTGCCGCGGAATTCGTACCGCCCCCCGGGGGCGCAGGGGGAGGTGCCGCTGCGGCCGAAGCGGCTGCGGCGGGTACTACCTCAGCGGCCGCCGCTCATGCGGAACCGCCGCTGCAGGTCTTGGCCGCGCTGCCGCGCGCTGGATTCTGGCTGCGTATGGGGGCGCTGCTGATCGATGTATTGCTGATCGGTTTCCTGACGCAGTCGAGCGACTACTTTCTCGGCTCGTTCCATCACCATTCGAATCTGCATTTGTTGGTGCTGGCGGTATACGGTGCCTGCATGTGGAAACTGCGCGGTTCCACGGTGGGCGGCATCGTGTGCGACCTGCGCGTGGTGCGGGTGGATGGCCGCCCGATCGAATGGGAGACGGCGATCGTGCGTGCCCTGGCATGCTTCCTGTCGCTGGCGGTTTGCGGACTGGGATTCATCTGGATCGCCTTCGGCGAGAACCATCAGGCATGGCATGACAAGATCGCCGGAACGGTGGTGGTGCGCGTGCCAAAGGGCAGACCGCTGGTCTAGCTGCCGCGACGTTGTAGACTGCCGCATCCGGCCTCGAGGAAAAACATGAGCGAATCCATCGATGCGCTGCACGGCTACGTGCGCAGTGCGCTTGTCTTGCACGGCTATGCATTCAGCGACGCGCAGGTGGCTGAGATAACGGCGCAGTTCGCACGCATTGCAGCGATCGCCGAAACCATTCTGCTGCCGGCCGCAAAACCGCCCGCGGACTTGGATCCCGGCACGGCTCCGGTGTTTCGGCCATGAGCGTCTCGGCGCTCGATATTGCGCGGCGGGTGCGCAGCGGCGTGGGCAGCGCCGTGTCGGTGTTGGCGGAAACCAGGGCCCGCATCGAAACGTGCGACCCGGCTTTCAACTGCTTCACTGCGACCACCTTCGAACGCGCCCAGCGCGAGGCGGCCGCGATCGATGCGCGCCGCGCGCGCGGCGAAACCTTGCCGTCGCTGGCTGGCGTGCCCTATGCCGTGAAGAATCTGTTCGACATCGCCGGCGTGACGACCTTGGCCGGTGCCAAGGTGAACGCCGAGAACCCTGCAGCCGCGGCCGATGCGCAGCTCGTGGTGCAAATGCAGGCGGCTGGCGCGATTCTGGTAGGCGCATTGAACATGGATGAGCACGCCTATGGCTTCACTTGCGAGAACACTCACTATGGCGCGACCCGCAATCCGCACGATCCCTCCCGCGTCAGCGGCGGCTCGTCGGGAGGCTCGGGTGCCGCGGTAGGAGCGGGACTGGTGCCGCTGTCCCTGGGCTCGGATACCGGCGGTTCAATCAGGGTGCCTGCCTCGTTCTGCGGCGTGTTCGGTTTGAAGCCGACTTATGGCCGGTTGTCACGCACCGGGTGCTTCCCGTTCATCGACAGTCTGGACCATGTGGGGCCGTTGGCCGCCACGGTGAGCGATCTTGCCGTAACCTACGATGCCTTGCAGGGCGCGGACCCGCGCGATCATGCGTGCGCGCAGCGAGACATCGAACCCGTCGGCGCTGCACCGCTGTTACCTGCGGGAACCCGCATCGGCATCCTCGGCGGTTGGTTTCAAGATTGGGCGGCACCACCCGCACGCCGCGCCGTGCAGATGGCCGCGGAGGTGCTGGGTGCGACGCAGTGGTGCGAGTTCAAGAGCGCTGCGCCCGCGCGTGCGGCGGCATTCATCATTACCGGCGCGGAAGGTGGCGCCTTGCACCTCAAGAAACTCAAGGCACGCTACGCCGACTTCGAGCCGGCATCACGAGATCGCTTGGTCGCCGGCAGCTTGATTCCGGCTGCATGGCTGATTCAGGCGCAGAGAATGCGCAAAATTGCCTATGACGAAGCGCTGGAGCTGTTCCGGCACTTCGACGTGTTGCTCGCGCCGGCGGCGCCCGATTACGCACCGCTGATTGGATCCGAAACCTTCACGCTCAACGGCCAGACGGTCCCGACGCGAGCTACCTTGGGATTGCTCACCCAGCCGATTTCCTGCATCGGACTGCCAGTATGTGCCGCGCCTATCTGGCCGGAACCCGAGGGGATCAACCTATCCGTGGGCGTGCAGCTGATCGCCGCGCCCTGGCGCGAGGATTTGTGCCTGGCGGCGGCCGCGACATTGGAGCGCGCTGGGATGGCGCACGCGTGAGTCATGTCTACAAGGGCCGCCGGTGCCGGGTGAGCGTCGCGGCGATCGATGCCAGCACCGCCATGCGCACGGCCACGCCGTTGTTGACCTGTTCGCGGATCACGGAGCGCGGTCCATCGGCGACTTCGGACGATATTTCCACGCCGCGGTTCATCGGACCTGGATGCATCACCAGAACGCTCGGCGAGGCCAATTTAAGACGCGGCGGGGTCAGGCCATAGTCGCGAAAGTAGGCGGCATCGTCGAGCGCCGCGGCTTGCGCCATGCGCTCCTTCTGGATGCGCAGCATCATGACGACATCGGCGCCGGCAATGCCGTCCTCGATTCGCGTGAAGCGCTGCGCGCCGCGAAATTCATCTTCGCCCGGCAAGAGTGCCGCGGGTGCCACGAGCCGCACATCGGCAGTGCCGAGAGTGTACAGCGCCGTCGCCGCCGAGCGTGCGACGCGCGAATGCTTGACGTCGCCGACGATGGCCACCTTCAGTCCGGCGAAGCGCCGCTTGTGCGAGCGGATGGTCAATACGTCCAACAAGCCCTGTGTGGGGTGCGATACATGCGCTTCACCGGCGCTGATGACGGAGACGTGCGGGGCGACGTGATCGATCAGGAATTCCGGCATGCCGGCCTCCGAATCGCGAATCACGAACACATCGGTGTTCATGGCCTCGAGCGTGTAGATGGTGTCGAGCATCGTCTCGCCTTTGGCGCGCGAACTGGAGTGCAGATCCAGATTGAGCACATGAGCGCCAAGGCGGCGGCTCGCCAGATCGAACGAGGCTCGGGTGCGGGTACTGGGTTCGAAGAACAAATTGGCAAGCGTCATGCCGGCCAACTCGCGGCCTTCATAGGCGGGTTGACCCGGAAGTCGCCGGTAGGTTTCGGCACGGTCGAGCAGGGATGTTAGAGCATCGCGCGGCAAGCCATCGAGCGTGATGAAGTGACGCAGACCACCCGCGCTGTCTTGTTGTGAACGCATCAGGGCTTCCAAGTTTTTTCTGTGAACCAGCGTTCCAAGATCACGCAGGCAGCCGCTGCATCGATATCTGCCTTGCTCACCCTACGCCGCATCAAACCCGACTCACGCGCGGACTTTAGCCGGGCCTGCGCGTCCATTGAGGAATAGCGCTCATCGACCATCGCCACCTCGAGCGAATAGCGCTCGCTGAATTGCGCGGCGAACCCTCGAGCGTCGCCGGTCAAAGGGCTCTCGGAACCATCCACATTATACGGTAGACCGACCACCGCCAGGTTCGGCATCCAAATCTTCAGCAGCGACTCCACTTGCTGCCAACGGGGACCGGAGGCATCGACCGGCACCATTCCCAGCGGCGAGGCCGTGCGGCTGATAGTGTCGCCGCAGGCAACGCCGATGCGGCGACGGCCGAAATCGAAGGCGAGTATCACGCGCGCCGCCGAGGTATCTCGGCCGGCCTCAAGCATTTCCGCTGATCGGGCTGATGCGCGTCAGTTCGACACCGAGCAGTCGCCCCGCAGCCTCCCAACGAGATTGGAAGGGCAGCTCGAAAATCAAGCCCAAGTCCACCGGGGCGCTCAACCAGGCGTTGGCGCGGATCTCGTCCTCCAGTTGACCGCCTTGCCACCCGGCATAGCCGAGAGCGACGACCGCGTCATCGGGTCCCTCGCCGCGGGCGATGGCCGCGAGAATGTCCCGGGAGGTGGTCACATGCAGAGTTTCGGATACCTTGATCGTCGAGTCCCATTCACCGCCGGCACGGTGTACCACGAAGCCGCGATCGGTTTGCATGGGGCCGCCGCGCAGCACCTGGCGCTGCTGCAGGGGTCCGGACGCAATTTCAATCTCCAGTTGCTCGAAGATTTCCGCCATGCGCATCGGCAGCGGCTTGTTGAGAATCAAAGCCATGGCACCGTCCGAGCTATGGTCGCAAATCAGCGCAACGGTTTGCGAGAAGTTAGGGTCGCCCATCGCCGGCATGGCGATCAGTAGCTGGTTGGTTAGATAAGCTGACTCGCTCACGAATATGGCAATTTAGAGCAGTTTGCCCGACTCTTCATAGAATACGCTGCCGCCCTTTGATCCGCCGTCGAGGAATTGCCACTCATAGGCGATGCGAATCTCGTCGTGCTTGGCGATCAGTTCGTTCGGAAACCGGTCGAAGGGAGCGGCGAGCTTGAGAATTCGCAGCGCGGCCTCGTCGATCTCCGCGTGGCCGCTGGTGCGGCGCACGGCGATGTTGAGCAGCTTTCCGTCGGCGCCGATGGTCACTTCGATGACAGGCGTGCCCGAGAGCTTCTTGCGGCGCGCCACGTCGGGAAAATTCATGGTGCCGACGCGCTCTATCTTGCGGCGCCAGCTGTCGAGATACACCGCGACATCCGATTCGCGCGTGTCTGCGGCGATCCACAATTCCTTTTTGGACTCTCCACGCATGCGCAATTCGACACCGTCGTCGTTGGGTGTCATGGCCAAGTCGGGCCGCTTTTCCAGCAACAGGGGCAGTTGCGAGGGTTCCTTGGCCTCGGCGGACGACGCGAAGTACAGGATTTTCTGCGACGCCTCATGGGTTGCAACCATTTGCTCGTCGCCCGCATCGTTACCGCCCTGGGAGAGCGACAAACCATCGCCGCTCGGTACGCCCATGCGGTCGACCGGCATGGGCGAAGACTTGGGGATGAGCGTACGCTCGCCCTTCGTGGAGTTGCCCGTGCCCAGTTGAGTGCGCTCGGAGAGATAGCGAGCATTCGTGTTTTGCGCGACGCTAGGTGCGCGATCGTTGACCAGGACGACTTCCAGTCCGGCCGCGGCGTCGTCCGAAGAGGAGTTGCCGGCAGCGCTGAAAGTGATCCCCAAGATCACGATGCCGTGCAGCAAGGCCGCCAAGAAGCAGGTGGTCAGCATGCGGTCTTGTGCCGGCGGTAGGCCCGCGCCCAACATATGGGTTAGCGGCGGAGGCGTGCTCATGCGGTTTTCAGCGTCTTGAATATGGCGTCGATCAACATGCCACCAATATCGACACCATGTTTCTTGTCTAATTCGCGGATGCCGGTGGGGCTGGTCACGTTAATTTCGGTGACGTACTCGCCGATCACGTCCAGTCCCACGAACAACATGCCCGCGGCGCGCAGCTTGGGACCCATCTGTGCACATAGCCAGCGGTCGCGATCGTTGAGAGGGCGGCTCTCGGCGGTGGCGCCCGCGGCTAAATTGCCACGATTGTCCGAAGGCAGGGGCATGCGCTGCAGCGCGAAGGGCACGGGCTCACCGTCGACCAACAGGATGCGGCAGTCGCCCGCCGTGACGATTTGCGGCAGGTAGCGCTGCACGATGGCATAGCGGGTGCCATACGCGGTGAGGGTTTCGAACACGACATTGCGGTTCTTGTCCCCTTGTTCCAGCACGAAAATTGACTTACCGCCCATGCCGTCCAGGGGTTTGCAGACTGCTTTGCCGTGTTCGCGCAGGAATTCGCTCATATCGTGCATGTCGCGCGTGATCAAGGTGGGCGCGCAGCATTGAGGGAACCAGGCCGTGTAGACCTTCTCATTCATGTCGCGCAGGCCTTGCGGCCGGTTGCAGACCAATGCGCCCTGCAGTTGGGCGCGCTCCAGAATGTAGGTGCTATAGATGTATTCGGTGTCGAAGGGCGGATCCTTGCGCATCAGCACGACGTCAAAGTCGCCCAGCTTGGCGTCCCGAGTGGGTCCGGACTTGAACCACCCCGACAAGTCGTTTGAAACTTCGAGCGGCGCAAGCCTCGCGTAGGCGATACCGTCGCGCAGCCACAGGTCCTTGAGTTCCGCATAGAAAAGCTCGCAACCGCGAGCCTGCGCTGCCAGCAGGATAGCCAGCGTACTGTCCTTCGCAGGCTTGATTGCCTCGATGGGGTCCATGACCACGACAACACGCACTCGGGGCGACACGCTCATGCCCGCAGTTTAGCGCAAGCTCGCGCGCCGCCCGACGTCATGAGAAAACTGTGAACCAGACCACCGTTGTTTCGAACCACATGCCTCGAAATGTCGACCCCATACCGTGGCTTGCGGGGCCCGGATATGTTAAAAAGCCACAAGATTCCAGCACCTACGCTCAAGTAGCACCAAGGTCCTTTAAGAAATTTCATGGATAGCATGATCACCAGCGGCAAGCCGAAGCTCACGGGTCTCAAAGTTCTCGTGATCGATGACAGCAAGACCATCCGTCGGACCGCGGAAACCCTCCTCACCAAGGAAGGCTGCGAAGTGTTTACGGCGGTGGATGGGTTCGATGCACTCTCGAAGATTGCTGACCATCAACCGGACATCGTCTTCGTAGACATCATGATGCCACGACTCGATGGCTATCAGACCTGTTCCCTGATAAAGCACAACAAGGTGTTCAGGCAGATACCGGTGATCATGCTGTCCAGCAAGGATGGATTGTTCGACCGGGCGCGCGGGCGGATCGTGGGCTCGGAGCACTATTTGACGAAGCCTTTCACCAAGGACGAATTGCTCGGCGCAATCGAAGCGCACGTGGGCAAATGACGGAGATAAACCCAATGGCACTGATTTTGATCGTCGACGATTCACCCACCGAAGTCTTCGTCATGCAGAAGGCGCTCGAGAAGCATGGCTTCAAGACCGCTGCGGCCGAGAACGGCGAAGAAGGCGTGCGCAAGGCCCGCGAGATGAAGCCAGACCTGATTTTCATGGACATCGTCATGCCAGGTGTGAACGGTTATCAGGCCACCCGCATGTTGCTGAATGATCCGGTGACCAGTTTGATACCCATCATCATGGTCACTACCAAGGGTCAGGAGACCGACCGCGTTTGGGGATTGCGCCAGGGTGCGGTGGACTACCTGGTCAAACCGGTGTCTGCGCAAGCGTTGGTCGAAAAGGCTCAGGCTGCGCTGGCTACGTGACGAGCACGATGAGCGGGCCTGACAACAGCCTGCGGAGCCTACGGGACCGGCCGTTTGAGTTGCTGAAGGAACTGGAGAAGCGCAGCCGCACGGTGGTCGCCGGCAGCGTTGCCGAAGCGGACGCGGCCAAGGAATGGGTGGGGGTGGCATTTCGCATGGGCGGCGAGACTTTTCTGGTTGCACGCGAGGAGACGCGCGAAGTTTTGGGGTATCCGAGCGCCGTGACGCGCATCCCGGGCGCAAAGATCTGGGTGAAGGGGCTGGCCAATGTGCGGGGACAATTGTTGCCGATGCTGGATTTGCGGCAGTTTCTCGGGAGCAGCGCCACCACCTCGGGCCGCAACACGCGCATCATCGTGGTCAATCATCGGGATATTCCGGCCGGATTGATGGTCGATGAAGTATTGGGATTCAGGCGATTCGCGGAAGCGGACTTCAATCCGGATCCGCCGCCTACCGTGATTCGGTGCGACAGCTATCTGGCTGGAGCATTTCGCCGTGGCGGCGAAGTCTGGCCGGTGTTGAGTTTGAAAACTCTGGTAGAAAGCCAGAGCTTCCTGCAGGCGGCGAGTTGAAGACAATGTCCACGCGCATCGAACCTAAGCCCAAAGTCACCATAGTGCCTGTGTTGGCCGCTCTGCTGGTGCTTTGCGTGATAGGCGCGGCGGCCCTGACGTTGCTGTCGCGCCCGGAGGGTCCCGGCGGTCCTCCCCCCGAGCAATTGTCGCTGGTGCTGCAGCGCATACCGTTCGAGGCACAAAATGCCCTGCGTGGAGAAACCAGCGCCTTCGACGCACTCGGCAAGAGCGTTGCCCGGCTACAGACACTGCGGACGCAGGGCAGCGGGGCGGCGGGTGATGCAGCAGTTTGGAAGAGTATCGAGGGCAATGTGGCGACTGTCGCATCGGCGCGCGAATCCGTCGATGCCATCCAGGCCGCCAACCAAGAATCCCGCGACCTGGCACCGAAGCTATTGTCAGAACTCGGAGATCTCGGCAGTTCCGTGGGCACCCAGAAGCTGGAGGGCATGAGCCGCTATCTGGAACGGTTCGAACTCATGGTGCAGCGCATTCAGCAGGATTTGAATGGCCTGAGCTCAGGCGTCAGCGACGCAGCGCCGGCCGCGCAGCGCCTGGCCGATAGCCTGGAATTCTTGAACCAAGTGATGCGTGGCTTGAGCGGTGAGGAATCCGGCCTAGCGATTTCCAAGGTGACCGGCGCGGATCCCGAGCAACGATTGAAGACAGTGGTGCAGCGAAATCTGCAGTACACCAATGCGGTGCGCAAGGCGATCGCCGCGGCCGAGACCTTGTCCAAGGCGCAAGCCGCGACGCGCGAATTGCCGCCCTCCGTCAGCACCTTGGCGAACCAACTGGCCACCTCACCCGCGCCGCGCACCGAGGCCGGGCCGAATTACAAACCCCTGATTTTGGGCCTGTTGGCACTGGCCGTAGTGCTGCTGGGCGTTCTGGCTTGGGTGTATTCGAAGACGCTCGGTGTGCGTAAGACCAGCGAGTTGCGGGTGCGTGAGAACGAGCGCAACCAGGAAGCGATCATGAGATTGCTGGATGAGCTGTCTAATCTCGCGGACGGCGATTTGACAGTTCAGGCCACCGTGACCGAGGACATCACGGGTGCGATTGCAGACTCGATCAACTATGCGGTCGAGGCATTGCGCGAGCTGGTCACGACCATCAATGACAGCGCCATCCAGCTGGACAGCGCCGCGAAGCAGACACAAGGCGCCGCCGCGCACATGGCGAAGGCAAGCAGTGCGCAGTCGCGGCAGATTTCCTCGGCCAGCGAGTCCATGGCCGACATGGCGGCCTCCATCGAAGAGGTCTCCGGCAACTCCGAACGCTGCGCCGACGTCGCGCGCCATTCAGTGGACGTGGCGCACAAGGGCGGCGATGCCGTCCGGCGCACCATCGACGGCATGAATGCCATCCGCGAAACCATCCAAGAGACCAGCAAGCGCATCAAGCGTCTGGGAGAGAGTTCGCAGGAAATCGGCAATATCGTCGAGCTGATCAACGACATCGCCGAGCAGACCAATATTCTGGCGCTGAATGCTTCCATTCAGGCGTCCATGGCAGGCGAAGCCGGTCGCGGGTTCGCCGTGGTCGCAGATGAGGTGCAGCGGCTCGCTGAGCGAGCTGCCAACGCAACCAAGCAAATCGAAGTGTTGGTACGCACCATCCAAACCGACACCAACGAGGCGGTGGTATCGATGGAGCGCAGCACTACGGATGTCGTGGGCGGCGCTCTTTTGGCCGAGAACGCCGGCGCGGCGCTGGAGGAAATCGAGCAGGTTTCCAATCAGATCGCCAGCCTGGTGCAAAACATATCGGCCAGCGCGCGCCAGCAAGCGGTGGCTTCCGGAAACATCTCGAAGAACATGCAAGTGGTGCGGGAAATTTCCTCGCAGACTGCCGAAGGTTCCACGGCCACATCGACGTCGATCGCAAAACTGGCTGCGCTCTCTGCACAGCTGCGCAAGTCCGTAGCTGGCTTCCGCCTGCCGGACTACGGCAGCGGTACCACCACGTTGGGCATTGCCACCTCATCGACGCGGTTGCCGGCGCCAGCCGAAACGTTGAAACCGAAGATTCGCAAGGCCAGCGGCATGGGCGCTTGAGCCTGAAGACGATTCCGGAATGACCGACATCAGCTCCCAAACTTTGCACGTCGTCGCCAAGGAACTCAACGCGACGCTGAACGATGCGCGCGCGGCGCTCGAAGCCTATGCGGAGCGACCGGACCAGCGCGCCCTGTTGGAAAAATGCGCTGATCAGTTGCATTCCGCGCACGGCGTGCTGCGGCTGGTCGAGGTGTATGGCGCGGCGCTGCTGGCGGAGGAGATGGAGCACGTCACGCGCTATCTCTTGACGTCGGGCAACGATCAGAAGCGGCAAATCGACGGGCTCGACGCGTTGATGCGGGCCATGGTGCAGTTGCCAACCTATTTGGAGCGGGTGCTGTCGGGCGGCCGCGATTTGGCACTGGTGCTGCTGCCGTTGCTCAATGACCTGCGCTCGGTGCGCGGCAGCCCGTTGCTGTCCGAAGGCACGCTGCTGTTGCTCAATTTGAAGTCCGATCAGCCGGCCCAGCCGCAAACAGCGCGGCCCGGGGAACAACTCTCGGTGGTGCAGTGGGCCAGGCGCTTGAGGCCGCGATTCCAGCTAGGTCTGCTGGGTTATATTCGCGGCGAGCGCACCGTGCAGAACCTGGAGGTTCTGGCCAAAGTTGCGGAAAAGCTCGAGCAGATCGCGGTTACCCAGCCCGTGTTCCAGCTGTGGTGGGTGGTCGCTGCGATTCTGGAAGCGTTGCGCGCCAATGGGTTGGAAGGCAGCGCGACGCTGAAACGCTTGCTGGGTCAGGCCGACCGGCAAATCAAGTTGCTGTACGAGACCGGCGAAGCTCGCTATTGCCAGGACCCGCCCGTCGATCTGCTGAACAACTTGTTGTACTACGTGGCGCGGGCCTCGACCAACAACGGCCGCATCGCGGCGGTCCGGGCTTCCTTCAAGCTGTCCGAACTGCTGCCGGTCGACGATTCGATCGAACAGGAACGTCAGAACCTATCGGCACCCAGCGTCAAACTGATGCGCACGGTTGCAGCTGCGATCAAGGAAGATCTCTCTAAGGTCAAGGACGTTCTGGACATTTTCGTGCGTCGTGGCGGCGGCGCCAGCGACGAATTGGCGCCCCAGCTTGAGCTGCTCAAGAAGATCAGCGACACGCTGGGGGTGCTGGGTCTTGGCGAATTGCGGCAGCGCATTCAGCAGGAGATCGGCGAACTGGCGGAGATCGTTACCGAAGGCAAGACTCCGCCCGAAGAGGCCTTGGTCCGAGTCGCCGGTGTGCTTCTGTCCGTCGAAGACAGTCTCGATGATCAGTTGGTCAGCCTGATTCTGCCCAACTCGGGCCAGGATCCCACCTCGACCATTCCAGTGGATCACGATGTTGAATTCCGCCAAGTCAGTGAGGCGGTGTTGCGCGAGTGCATCGTCAATCTGGCGCGCATCAAGGAAGCAGTGACGCTTGCGGTGCAGAAGCCGACCGACTTTTCGCCGCAAGGATTGGACAACGTGCCGCAATTGCTGCGCGGCATAGCCGCGGGGCTTCTGATGCTCGGCAAGCATAGAGCGGTCGACTTGATGGAGGCCATCGGCGTCGAGGTGCGCAAGCTGGTCGACCCGGGCGTGCCGGCTCCGGATGCACTGCGGCTGGAGCGGGTAGCCGATGCCATCGTCAGCATCGAGTACTACATGGAGACTCTGCAGAACGGCCGCACCGATCCGTGGTACATGCTCGACAATGCCGAAACCTGCCTAAAGGCACTGGCAGACGAGGGTCCGTCGCGCGTTCCCGATGTGGCAATTTCGAGCAGCGAATCCGCCAAGACCGTCAAGCTCGACACGGCTGCCGCCGTTACCGTGCTATTGGACTCGACCCACCGCGCGCATGCCTCGACCAGCCCGTTGATCTCGATCCCACAGCCCGAAGCGGTGGATCCGCAATTCGTCGAACTGTTCATCGAGGAAGCGAAGGAGGAGATCACCTCGATACAGACCGTCTTTCCGAAGTGGGATCAGAACCCCATGGATTTTGAGTCGTTGGGTTCCCTGCGCCGCAGTTTCCATACCTTGAAAGGCAGCGGCCGCATGGTCGGGGCGCGCTCGATAGCGGAATTCGGCTGGGCCATCGAGAACCTGTTGAACCGCATCATCGACAAGACCTTGTCGCGAACGCCGGGCATGATGAACCTGTTGCGCGCTGCGGTCGCGGCGCTGCCGCAGTTGGTGGAGCAACTCGAGACCGGCCGACAGAGTACCGTGCCGGTCGAGCCGCTCATGGCGCGCGCGTTCGCTTATGCCGACGGCCGCGAAGCGGGAGCCGCCGACGCGAAAGAGCGGGCGGTTTCAGATGCGCACGGCGCATCCACGACTTGGTCCGGCGCCGCCACTGCCACCGGCTCGGCGATACCGACCATGATCAGAAAGCCCATGCCGCCGCTCGAGACTCCCGTTCATGCGCCGACCATCGTTGCAGTTCCCGTGATACAGCCGCCGCCGAAAGATCCGACGATGGATCCCGCGCTGCATGAGATCTACAGCAAGGAAACCTCGAGCCACCTGAGCGAGATTCGCGATTATCTCCGCAAGCGGGCCGGGCAGCCTGCGCCGCACGTCATAACCGAGGCGGTGTTTCGCGCCATACATACCTTGAGCGGCAGCTCGAAGATGGCCGAAGCGCGGCACGGCATCCGCATCACCGAGCCGCTGAATCACGTCATGCGAAAGGCTTTCGACAGCGGCATTGGATTGTCCGACGAGGGACTCGCGACGCTGGCCGACGCGGTGAGCGCCATCGACAACGTCGTGTCGCACATCAACGAGTCGACCGGTTTCTTCACGGATCAGGCCGCGCTGTTGGAGCGTCTGCACCATCTGGAAGTCGAAATCGACGCGCAGATTGCGCGCCAGCAAGCCATTGAAATCAGTTCCTCGGCCATCGTGCCCGCGTTGAACGTGCCGCTGCCTGAACAACCGGAACCCGTGGCGGAAGCGCCGCCGCTTGAGCCCATGCAGGAGGGCCCTGGCGTCGAGTTCGATCACGAGATCGCCAATATCTACAGTGAAGAAGCCACCGAACTACTCGAGGTCGCGGAGACATCGTTGAGCGCGTGGACCCGCGATCACGCAGACAAGTCCCAATTCGCCGAGCTGCAACGCACTTTGCACACACTCAAGGGCGGCGCGCGCATGGCTGGCATCGTGGCTATGGGCGATTTGAGTCATGAACTCGAGACGCTGGTCATTCAAATCGACAACGGCTCGGTGCCCCCTGATGAACGCGCGCGTAGCGTGATGCAGGCTAGCTTGGATGAACTCGCGCGCATGCGCGACATCGTGAGCGGCGGCCAGTTACCCGATAAAGCGACTGCCCTCGTGGCGCAAATCCGAGGATTCAGTGATCCGTCGGCGCCGGCGCCTTCTGCAGTCACCGCGCTACCAGTGGCACCGCGGACGGTAGAGGTGCCGCCGGCCATCGAAGCGGCGCCAATTGTGGCAACACCCGTTCCCGCACCGCCGCCCGAGCCAGAGCCGATAGGGGCGCCCGAAGCGCCGTCGCACACGGTCGCCGTCGAAACTTCAGTGACTGTGGAGCCGCCGCCGCTTGAACCCATGTCGCCGCCGCCGGAAGAATGGCGCGAGGAATCGGTCGCCGCAGCCCCGCCCATCGCGCTGGCGGAACCGGCGCCGGTCGCGGCAGAAGAAGAATCGGCGTCGACGGGCCTCGAAGTCAGCAGTGCCCCGGTGTTGCCGGGCCGCGAGGCGGTCCCCGCGGAGCGCGCAGAAATGGCACGCGTGGATGCGGATTTGCTCGACACCATGCTCAACAATGCGGGCGAGGTGAGCATCTTCCGGTCGCGCTTGGATCAGCAGGTCAATTCGATCGATTTCAATCTGGCGGAGCTGGCGCGCACCGTGACGCGTCTGAAAGAGCAGCTGCGCGGATTGGAAATCGAGACCGAAGCCCAGGTGCTCAACAGACATCAAGATGAAGGGCCGCGCCGCGATGACTTCGATCCGCTGGAGCTGGATCGATATTCGGCCTTGCAACAGTTCTCGCGCGCCCTGTCCGAGACGTCGGGCGACGTCGCCAGCATCCAGGGGTTGCTGGAGACATTGACGCGCGAAGCGCAGAACTTGCTCACGCAGCAGTCGCGGGTCATCACGGAATTGCAGAACAGCCTGATGCGCACGCGCATGGTTCCCTTCCAGCGTCACGTGCAGCGTTTGACGCGCCTGGTTCGCCAAGCAGCCAATGACTCGGGCAAGCGCGCCGAGTTGGTGGTGCAGGGCGCGGCGGCTGAATTGGACCGCCAAATGTTGGAGCGCATGGTGCCGCCGCTGGAGCACATGCTGCGCAACGCGGTCGTCCATGGCATCGAGACTCCTGACCGCCGTGCTGCCGCCCAAAAGCCGGACGTCGGGCGGATTTCCGTCACCTTGGAACGCGACGGCGCAGAGATCGTGATCGTCGTCGCCGATGATGGCGGCGGCATCAACGTCAAACTCATCCGTGAAAAAGCCATTGCGCTGGGGCTCGCCGATAGTCACGCCAAACTCACCGATGAGCAAGCCATGCAGCTCATATTGGAGCCCGGCTTCAGCACCGCCGGTCACCTAACTCAGGCCGCCGGCCGCGGCGTGGGCATGGATGTGGTTGCCACCGAAGTGAAAAAACTCGGCGGCGGCTTGTTCATCGATTCGAGTCTCGGCAAAGGATCGCGATTTACGATTCGTCTGCCATTCACGCTGGCCATCAGTCAGGCCCTGATCGTGCGCGTCGCGGAAGAGGTGTATGCGCTGCCGCTGGCGACCGTGGAAGGTGTGGTGCGCTTACCGCGCAACATCGTTATGAGGCAATTGAGCAAGGATGCGCCGCTGTTCGAATACGGCAACCAGAAATACCGATTCCAGCAGTTGGGAGCATTCGTCGGACTCGGGGCGACGCGTCTGCCTGATACGGATGTGTCGATGCCGGTGGTTTTGATCCGTGCAGGCGAACATTCCACCGCGCTGGTTACCGACGAATTGGTCGGCAGCCGGGAAATCGTCGTGAAATCCCTGGGTCCTCAGGTTTCGGGAATTCGCGGCATCGCCGGCGCCACTATATTGGGCGATGGAAGGATCGTGATCATTCTCGACATGGGCTCGTTGGTGCGCTCCGAATGGCGCGCCCGCGCGGCCGACACTGCGGTCCTCGATCAACGCGACCGGCGCACTTTCGCTTTGGTGGTGGACGACTCGATTACGGTACGGCGGGTGACGCAACGTTTGCTGGAGCGCAACGGCATGCGCGTGCTCACCGCCAAGGATGGCGTAGACGCCGTGTCGCTACTGCAAGAGAACATGCCGGACATCATTTTGCTCGACATCGAAATGCCGCGCATGGATGGCTACGAGGTCGCTGCGCACGTGCGCAGCGACGAACGGCTCAAGCATATTCCGATCGTCATGATCACATCTCGGGTCAGCGAAAAACACCGCGCCCGCGCGATCGAATTGGGCGTCGATGATTATCTTGGCAAGCCGTATCAGGAAAGCCAGCTGCTCGACGCCATCGAGCCGCTCGTCAACCGACGCAGCGCCGTCGCGCGGTAACCCCCATGTCAGACTTGCGTGACGAGCTCTATAGCCTGCTGGTTCCTCTGGCGGGAGAAAGATTGATCGTGCCGCGCGCCTGCGTCGCGGAGGTGATCGGCTATCAAACACCCGCGGCGATGACCAATGCGCCTCCTTGGTATGCGGGGCTGGTGGCCTGGAACGGCCGCAACGTTCCGGTGGTCTCTTTCGAGGGCGCTTTCGGTCAGCCGCTGCCGAGCGTATCCACGCGCACGCGCATCGTCGTGTTCCATGCCAACGGCGGCGTGCTGCAGGCCGGCTACTTCGGCATGCTGACGCAAGGATTTCCGCAGCTGGTGAGGGTAAACGCGGACGTGGTCAGGCCTGACCCATCACGCAGTTTTCCAGAGCGCTCGCCGGTGATCTGCCAGGTGCGCATGGTGAATGAGACGCCGCTGATCCCCGATCTAGAGCGTTTGGAACAGATGATCGCCGAGGAAACCTCGGTGATGACCTAAGGCGACGAGACGACCCTATCAGCGCCTCGTCACTACAGTAGACCGAATATCGCGACGCTGTTCGTCGTTCCCAAAAAAACCTGACCGTCCGCGATGGTCGGCGTGATGTACTTGTTGCCGGCACCGAATTGATCGCGGCTGCCGGCCTGCTTGCTGTTGTACAGCTCGCGCGTGAGATTCGCGGCGTCGTAGGCGTGTAGCACACCCGGGTTGGTGTTTTCATGCGCCCAAACGATGCCGTTCGCAGCGCCGTTTGCTGAAACGGCCGGGGCGCTGCCCGGATAAGTAAACTGCACGGCACTCTGCGACTGCGGCGTTGCGTTCAGCTTGGCGTTGACGAGCGCGAAAGCTTTGAGCGAGCCACCGTTATCGGCGTAATACAGCGTGTTGTTGAAGAACGCCGGCGTAGCCCATACTCCGCCCGGCAGTGCACCGCTCAACTGCTGATAGATCTTATTGCCGCTGGCGCTGAATTTACCCATCGAGTCGCGGTTCACAAGGTAGATGTTGCCATCCTTGCCTGCGCCGACCACCAGATGCTGAACGGTGTTGCTGCTGTCCATCACGTCGGGCAGTAACAAGGCGCCGCCCGATCCTAGGTCCTGGTCGGCAGTCGATAGGGCCAGGGTGTTGGTGAGCGTGAAATAATCAGCGACCGAAAGCGCGCCGCCGGAACTGGAGATCTTCAGAAACGAATTGCCAAAATCTCCCTGGTTGGGGAAACCTTGGGCATTGAGCGTGGTCTCGAATGCGCCGTTCGCGGTCAGCAGATAGATATTGCCGGCCGTATCGACCGCGGGACCGCCGCCGGACATCCAGATGGCCGGCCCGTTGTTGCTGTTCGGGCCGACGTTGAGGACCGCCGTCTGCGCCAGCGTGCTCTGCGCATACGACATGATCCAGCCGGAATAGGGCGGTATGTCGCAATGCGATGTGAAACTCAAGTAGATCGAACCGTTGGACAGCAACAGCGCCGCTCGCTCCTCGTACTGGCTCGGCGCGAACACGTTCGAACCACCGGCGGCCGTCGCGACACTGGCGACAATCTCGGTCGGACCTCCCAACAGTTCCGCGCCCGTGGTGAGGTCAAGCGCGTGCAAGCGTTGATGGTAATGGGACGAAGCGTCCAGCGACATGGCGACCAGGTAGATCGCGCCGTGAGCACCGGCGCTGCGGTCGATCACGGGCGTGGACGTGACGCCAATCTCGGGTATGACCTGGTCGCAGCCGAGCGATCCGCTGGTGTTCTCTGCGGATTTCAGCAAAGACACGTGCCAGAGCGTTGCTCCGCTGTTGGCGTCCAACGCGTAGACCGAATCGTGCTCGGTGGCCACGAACACGACATTGTGCGTGGCGCCCGAGATGCTCAACTGTGACAGGTACAACGGCTGCGCATCGACTTTTCCGTCCACCGCGACGTTGCGCAGCAAACCGAAGCTCGAGGAGTTGACGTTCGAGGTGGTCAATTTCGATTCCGTCGGATTCAGGCCGCTGCGACTGAGGTTGTTCTTGTAGGTGGTCACGTCCGTGCCGGGACCGCTCGACGAGCCACCACTGCTCGACGAGCCACCACTGCTCGATGAGCCACCACTGCTCGATGAGCCACCACTGCTCGATGAGCCACCACTGCTCGATGAGCCACCACTGCTCGACGAGCCACTACTGCTCGACGAGGTGTTGCTGGTCGGCGAACTGATTGCAATGGGTGTGTTAGCACCGCCGCAGCCGGCGAGCATTGCGATGCAAGCAGCTGTCGATAGAATCTTCATGTCTATAACATGTCT
>Ga0182030_10002826_pt1 | contig 36981 bp, 38 predicted proteins | sample 812S3MmetaG_FD_121299 | JGI IMG/M metagenome (GOLD analysis project Ga0182030, IMG submission 121299) | Permafrost microbial communities from Stordalen Mire, Sweden - 812S3M metaG (Illumina Assembly) | ecosystem: Environmental > Terrestrial > Soil > Wetlands > Permafrost | place: Sweden...
CTTCTGGACTCGTTCCACCATCCTGCGCGCCGCCACTGCTTCCTGATGAAATAGTGCCGGTGTGGCTTCCACTTCCAAAATCACTCGACTCGCGGTGTCGATGAGATAGTTGTCGTAGTAAGCCATTGCCGCGGCTCCGCCCTTGGTAGCCAGGACCGCATCCGGGTCAGTGGTGGACACAAGTTCTGCGTGGGACACTGGGTTCTCTTTTTCCAAATCGCTCAAGTACTCTTTTACTGTCCTGGAAACTTTAGCCGCTTCCTGCAACTGCTCGCGCGGAATACGGCTTGTTCGGCTGGCGTCAGCCGCCACCAGGGTCCCATCTACCGCCAGGTTCTTCCCATCCACCAAGCCTGCCGCCAAACACCGTTGCACGATTTCCTCGAATACCTCGCGAAACACTCCCGACTGACGAAAGCGCCCGTGCCGGTTCTTGGAAAACGTGGAGTGGTTTGGGACTTCCTGATTCAGATCGAGCCGCGTGAACCATCGATAGGCAAGATTCATGCGGACTTCTTCCAACAATCGCCGCTCACTGGTAATACCGTAGAGATAACCCACCAACAGCAGGCGCAATAGCACTTCCGGATCAATCGAAGGACGGCCGGTCGAACTGTAGAACTTCTTCACCCGCTCACGCACGAAGCTCAGATCAACATGTCGATCAATGAGCCGTAGCAGATGATTTTCCGGGATCTGGTCTTCCAATCGGAAGTAGTAAAACAGCGACTCCACGCGCGGCTGTTGACCCATCATCGGCGGCGTTCCTCCTGCATCTCTACTTAGCACACATGAGGTTTACAGCCAACACAAAAACTCAGTTTTCGACCCGAGTTTTTCAACAGTCTCACATGCTTTCGGAACGCTTCGAATCATTTGGAATATCGCTTCAGATTCAGCCCTTTACGACTCCGCGGCGGGTTTCCGGAACATCTTCCTCCGGGAACCCAAGCCAGAAAAAATCGAAATCAGAACTGGGGTGACTACTCTGCGGCTTCGGAGTGACGCATTCGCGGAGCCTCCGTAGGAGCGCCCATGCGATATAGCGGAAGGCATGGGTGCAGCCCGCCACCGTCGGAGTCTGCGCCCGGAAGTTGACCGGACCCTAGCCGACTTCTCAGGACTGATACAGACGGGTGGTCAAAAGATCACGCCTGCGCCGGTATCCAACTAAGCAATGCCACTTTCCTAATTCTTTCACTTACTCGCAGTTAGTGTGTGCGATACATTTAGCCGTCCGAATTATCACAATTTTCGTGCTGGCCTGATCGTTGCACTACTTTGAAAGTCTTAGGGAGGTTGCCATGCTTCGATTGTTCGCCATTACCTGCCTTGGAATCGCTTTTGCGTCCCCATGCTTCGGCCAGGGATTGTGCTACGCCGCTCCGGGAGCGACCAGTTTAGAAGTTCCTCTGGTTCCGAACTCGATGGAGCCTATTTGCGAACCGCAACGGATTCGAGTCCCTGATCGCACTCAGGTCACTCTCAATATCGTCAACGTGAGCCCTACGGAATACTGCACTCCGACGGCAACCTGACACGCTTACGCTGCAGGACTATCTGCTCCACGATCATCGTGCAACGGTCGTGAGCTATCTTGATTTGCTGGGGATTCCGCATTCCGATGGAATGATCGAGGAGAGCTTTGACCTTGCCTCCCTGCCGAAAGAGCGCGTCCAGGATGCTGCTCGAACCCTTTTAGCATCCACAACTCGCCCAGCAGCCGAACTTTACCTGAAGTATCTCGTGGTTCAAGGTGGGACCTGGTCGGTGATTGAAGAAGTTCTGCCAACCGGGGACTCGTAAACACTTACCGCATCGGAGGCGGCTATTGTGCGAAGTAAGCAAACTGAGAGAGCCTTCATCCTACCCGGGCGAATTCAGCATGTCACACGTTCGAAAGCGTGTCTACGGCATGAGTTCGTGGAAGCCGAGTGAAGCTTCTGAAGGCATCTCTGGCGAGTCTTGAAAAACTTATGATTGCAACACTCATCGGCGGCACAGGCCTTACGGGTTCATTTCTGGTGCGGCAGCTCTTGGCTGACTCTGCGATAACGCAGGTGATTTCCATTTCGCGAAGGTCATTGGAGATTTCAAATCCAAAGCTGGCAGAGATTTTCATCTCCGACTTGGCGGAGTTATCGTCGATCGAGTCGAAGACTCGCGGCGGGGAACTCTATTTCTGTTGTCTCGGCACGACGATCAAGGCGGCCGGCAGCAAAGAAAACTTCGAAAAGGTCGATCACGCCGCCGTTGTCGCTTTTGCGGAAAACGCAAAGGCTCCCCATGTGTGAACGTGGCCCTCTTTCTTTAGTCGTCAATTCACCATCTCAAACGTCAAACCCCACGATAACTGTGGGGTGAGTGCAAATCAAGAAGTTATGTTTTACTCGCGCGTCTTGCCTTGTCGCACGGGTTTAGTGAGGTAAGGTGGAACGCAACTCTGACGCCGAAATCTCCACGACCTTGCCGTCTGACCAGATATGTAGCGGCAGCCCGAGGCGATCGTGCTCGTCGATGACTTTCCGGACGGCTGCTCGCAAGGCTAGAAGAGCGCGTTCTGTGAGGGGCAAGTCAAGCACACTCTGAGGCAATGCATCCATCGTTTCACTTTCCGTATCGCGCCACTAGGTCGTGGTAACGTTGCTCATCTATTATATGGGGTGTTCCAAGTTCCTGAGCCGCAATCATGAGGGGAATTCCCCCTGAGTTGTCAAACAGGCTCCAGTGATCGGCCAATCGACAGTAATCCTGAAGGAAGTTTGTGATTGAGCTCTCAAAACGACGGCGTACGTCGGCTATCGGCACATCATGGCCACCCTTCGAAACACGGTGCTTTTGGTAACTTGGTTTGCCCACTTGGCGGTTTAATCTGGCCCACCCCTGGACATTCGCGACCGGGAGCTGGAGGTGTTGGCGGCAACGTTATGCTGCCAACATGTGCAGGAATTTATGCTGCCACTTTCGCACATTGACTTCCAGATTGCCGTCTACTCGCGCGAACCCTATAAACGCTGTATAATGTAGCAACGTTGCTACGTAGGAGTTCACTGCATGGCCATTACAAAGCTATCCAGTCGAGAGTTCAACCAGGACACAAGCAAGGCGAAGAGAGCGGCAAAGAATGGCCCAGTCTTCATCACGGATCGCGGACGCCCTTCCCACGTGCTGCTCACCGCCGAGGAGTACGAGAGAATCACCGGTGCGCAGAAGAGCGTCGCGGATCTGCTGGCAATGCCCGAAGCCGCCGCAATTGAATTCGAGCCACCTCGCTTGCGTGGTGATCTTCATAAGGAGGTGGACCTGTCCTGATGTTCATCCTCGACACCAATGTGGTCTCCGAGTTAAGGAAGGGGACGAAAGCACATCGAAACGTCAGAACATGGGCCCAGGCGCTTCCCGCTGCGAGCCTATACTTGTCTGCCATTTCAATACTGGAACTGGAGATCGGAATCCTTCTTATTGAACGGCGGGACCAAAAGCAGGGTGTCGTTCTTCGTGCCTGGATGGACAAGCACGTTCTACCCGCATTTGCCGGTCGCATTCTGGCGATCGACACCGCTGTCGCACAACGATGCGCGGCCCTTCATGTGCCAAATCCACGATCGGATCGTGATGCGATCATCGCCGCCACCGCGCTGGTTCATGGCATGACAGTTGCGACCCGCAATGTAAAGCACTTTCAGCCAATGGGCGGCGCCATAGTTGACCCATGGCAGGCTTGAACGCCACTCGCGAACTATCCCTAACGTGGCAGGAATCGACTGCTAGAGGTGGCATCATTGACCTGCACCGCGCGGCGCCAGACTTGGAAAACATCAAGCGCACAAGGGCTGACGAGGGCGGCGAATGAACACCGGCCCCGTGCTCAGAACCGGGAGCACCTGCCGTCGATCTTTACGGCGCCGGTCGGAGGCACGCCGGCCGACGCCCAACCTCGGGTACGCAAATCGGGAGAGCGAGGAGCACGACGAAGACGCTGAAATACCACCGGGTCGAAAACACAGGACAGGCCTTCCGGATTTATGCCGAGCTTTTCGGCGAGAAAGATGTCTATCTTGAGCTGGAGGGATTTCGGTTCGAAGCCGCCAGCTCCGGTAAGATTCGTGAGGCAAACGGGCAGCCACGCCTGGTGGTGCAGCTGCCCAAAGAATGGGCCAGGAAGATCGGGTTGCTGTCAGGCGAAGCAAAATGAAGAGAAACCGGCTGGTAATCGCCCCTGAAGAGGGAGTCGACGGCTGGCCCGAAGCGGGGGACCCGTCCTAAGCACGACTATCGTGCTCATGACGATAAGCGGCATAGTTTTACCAATTGATGTCAAATTCAAGTTCAAGCGGTACAAATCTACCAGTTATGAATGGTCTACTGTTTAAGACACCCGGAGAGCTCCAAATCGCGCTCGGAGAGCGTCTACGGCGAATTCGACTCTCGCGCAATGCCGATCAGGCCACCACGGCGGCGAAGGCCGGAATCTCGGAAAGGGCGCTGCGCAATCTAGAAGCGGGACGTGGATCAACTGTGGAAACGCTCGTACGGTTCCTGAAAGCACTCGATGCTCTCAATGGCATCGATTTACTTGCACCACAGCCGCTGGTCAGTCCCATGATGCTTTTGCGCACTCATACCGAACCGCAACGAATGCGCCGTCCACGGGGTTCAAGGGAGCAGGGCACAGCATGAATACGAATGCCGGAATGCCCGACCAGGAGCCGAACGTAAACGATAACCTCAACACCGTTGAGCGTCGGCGTCTGGCGCGCGCCGCGCTTCTCGACAGGGTGCTAGCTCAACCCGTGGTGGAGATTGGTCGCTGGACGCGCGAGGAGTTATACGCATGATTGATTTTGCCGATGCCGCCGAACGCGCGCGCCTTAGCGCGAGCGCCATCCACGTCTTCATGAACGTTGTCCGGGAATGGAAGCTGACTGCGGAACAGGCCCGGGGGTTGCTCGGTGTGGATGCGCCAACCTATCGCGCCTGGCAGGCCGATCCGCACGGCACCACCCTCGACCAGGAGCCCCTGACGAGAATCTCGCTGGCCATAGGCATCTACAAGGCTCTCCATATCTGCCAGGGAGAGAAGTTGGCCGATCGGTGGGTCACTCTGCAAAACAGAGGACCACTGTTTGCTGGCCAGGCCCCGATCGACTACATGATCGAACGGGGACAAGCCGGCATGAAGACGGTACGCCGCCTGGTGGATAGCTGGAGCGCTGGCAATTGATGATGACGGAAGGCGAGTAAAGAACACCATGCGGACGAATATCGAGATCGACGATCAATTGCTGCAGCAGGCCATGCGCTGCAGCGGCGCCCTTACTAAGAAGGCAGCGGTCGAAGCCGGCCTGCGGCTCCTGGTCCAGACGCGCGCGCAGACTGGCATCCGCAAGCTCAGCGGCAAGGTGCAGTATGAATGGGACCTGAACGGAGTCATGTCGGAGGAAGCCAGACGGGTGATCGCGCAAGCCGAGTCCGTCTTTGGCGACAAAGCAAAGGCTTCGCGCTGGATGCGAAAACCGAAGCGGCGCTTCGAAGGCCGGACTCCCATGGAGATGCTCGCCACCGAGGCTGGCGCGAAGCAAGTCGATGAGATGCTAAGCCAGATGGAATGGGGCATGTGTTCGTGATGCTCCAGCAAAAAACAGCATTGGCAAAACGCCTAGTCCCGGATCTAGTCGACGAGCGCATGTTTGGAGGCCGGAAATGAGCGGCAAGGAAACAGAAAAACCGAGTTACACGCTGGACGAGTTGTTGGCGCAGTGGGATCCGGCAACGCCGCGCACGGAGGAGGAGCAAGCCTGGCTCGACATGGCCCCGATAGGGCGGGAATTCGGCAGTGCGGAGTTCGACGAGCTCGAGCGCCAGGCGGAAGCGCAAAGCTCTGGTATGGCACGACGGCGAAGGATCCGGGCATGAGTGAGGCGGCTGTCGGCATCGTCGTCGCGGGGCATATCCTCGTCGCCGTCGATCTTCACGGCGCGTCCGGAAGCCCGCAAGCGGCTACGCGACTTCTTCAGCTCTCATATTCGCAATCGCAATACGCGGCGCGCCTATATGGAGGCGGTGCGCCAGTTCGCACTGGCTGACGTAAGGGTCGAAGACAAATTGGGCTTCATCGACAAGACCGGCAAGATGGTCATCCCGCCGCAGTACGGCAGTGCCACGGCATTTTCCGAATGGTTGGCGCCCGTTAAGCTTGATGGCAAATGGGGCTTCATCGATAAGTCTGGAAAAATGGAGTGGTGCATACGTCGAGATTAAACAGCGGAACTAATCAACTGAGAAGAAAGATGCCCAAGACCAATAACTACAGAACTCCAGCGCTGGCATCCTGCACGAAATGATGAGCAACCTGCATGGAGCATTCTCCCCCCCACCACTGGCCTCCATGAGGCGAGCGACGTAAGTCACTTCACGCCAGTGCCCGTTTTACGCATACAAATCGGACTCGGATGCAAGGGGGGAAGGGGGAAGACTGATGAGCACTAAAGACATCCTGCGGCAGGAACGGGACGACAAAACCGGTCAGCGTTTTCATGTCTATAGCGAGATGCTCGACGAGGATGGCGATGTGTATCTTGAGTTGGAAGGATTTCATTTCCACGCGGCCAGCTCGGATGCGATGGTAACCGGAAATCCGCAGCTGGTGGTTCGACTTCCACGGGAGTGGGCCAAGAAGATCGGTTTGCTGACAGGCGAAGCGAAATGAACAGAGGCGACCCTCCAGGTAAAGGGAAGATCGGCCGCTGGACGCGCGAGGAGTTATACGATGTCTGAGAATCCCAAGCGAAAAGAAACCGGAAAGCTAAGTTACACGCTGGATGAGTTGCTGGCGCAGTGCAATCCCGCGACGCCGCGCACGGAGGAAGAGCAAGCCTGGCTCGACGTAGCACCGGTAGGGCGGGAATTCGGCAGTGCGGAGTTCGACGAGCTCGAGCGCCAGGCGGAAGCTCAAAGCTCTGGGATGCACGACGGCGGAGGATCCGGGCATGAGTGAGGCCGCTGCCGGCATTGTTGTCTCGGGCTCATCCTCCCTGCCCACAATCTTCACGGCGCGGCCGGAGGCAAAGAAACGGCTGCGCGACTTCTTCAGCTCGCATATTCGCAACCGCAATACGCAGCGCGCCTACATGGAAGCGGCGCGCCAGTTCGCCGCCTTCTGCTCCGAGCTGGGTATCGCGGAGCTCGAGCAGGTCGAGGCGGTGCATGTGGCCGCCTTCGTCGAGCGCCAGCTGAAGACCAATTCCCGGCCTGGCGGCGCTGCGCATGCTCTTCGACTGGCTGGTGGTCGGCCAGGTGGACGAGATTTCTCTCGATGAAGTCGAGAAAATCGGGATTTGAGGTAGCGTAGCGGTGCGACTTGGCCCTATCATGATTGCCGAGAGATGCGGCATTTCACTGATGCTTTCAATGCCGTAGCTCCCCCTCCCTTCACAGGGGATTCAGGGCTCGATGGGAACACACCCCATCGGGCCGTTTCCACTCTCGGAGCGCAATAATATGGCTATCGCACGGAACCCTAAACGCAACTTAGCAGAAGCAAGCGAGGAACACGCGTAAGCCTTCATTTCCGGAGCCGTGAAGACCTCTACGATGAACTTACACCTCAACCGACTCCAAAGATGATTGACGGATGATGTGCGCCCGCGGCGCAGATGATGGTGTTCTGTGTCTAAGATCCGGCGCTGTTCAAAAACTGCGTTTTCAGATGATCGAGGTATCTATTCGTGAGGTTCAGCAAGTCGATAGCCCAACGCGGGCAATCGGGGATGACGAAGCGGCATATGGAAGTTTCGAAGAGTACGCCAAATAGCGCGCAAAGTTCTACACCCGACATTGTCGTGGCTTGGTGGGCAGCAACCCAGTTGTTCGACCCGACGGATTAGGAACCCAGGAGAGTGGTCTTTCGATCTTATCGAAGATGAACTCCAGAAGTACCAAAGTTGGCAAGTTGAGCACGATAAGACCTGCCCGTACTATGACGACGGCAGCAGCCCGGCCCCCAAGGGAGGTACTATCGGCGGAGCTCCCTTAGCAAACCCTTGTATCTGGGACAGTAGCAATTGTCGCTAATAACAATGCCATTGCCACGCTAGCACTGGCGAACGGAACTTATTGCCCTTGAGATTCCGTGCCCCTCGGCGACTTGGGACAGCGACAGACCGCGGGCTCGGTCCGCAAGGATGCCGGTCCGATCGACGTCCAGAGGGCGGCGACCGATCTGTCGTCCTTCGAGCTTGGCCCGACGCATTCCCGCACGGTCAGCCACAAGCACTTGGACTATTACCTCGATGAGTTCACGTTCAGGTTTAACCGTCGCAAATCGATGAATAGGGGAAAGTTGTTTTACAGGCTGGTTCAGCAGGCTGTGGCTATCGAACCTGTTCCTCTGGATAAGATTTTACATCCCGAAAAAAAACAGGCTCGAAAGTTGCCACCACGTAAAACGCCGGCAACACTACGCCCGGCCTCTAATCAGGCGATGGCTTCGATTCCGTGAATGGACGCTAATGCGAGCAGCTTTGCCGCGGGTCCGCTCGGAAATTTCTCGCCGCGTTCCCACTTACTGACAACGCTAACCGTGACGTTCAAATGAGCGGCAAAAACGGCCTGGCTTACGTCAGCTTTGGCGCGGATACGCCGAATAGCGGCCGGAGTCAGCATCTTGACCGGAGTAAGACAGCTACGGTCAAAATTTTTCATCGTCTTCTTGTCGATCAGTCCGAGACGGTAAAGGTCGCTAGCGTTCTCGTGTGCTTCAGCGAGGGCTCTGCTTTTGTAGGTCTTTGCCATGTTGTCCTCCTATAGTGGTTGACGAATTTCTAGCAAGGTTCCGTCATTTACAGCTACGCTCATTTCGCCATCAGTGAATTCCAAATAACGCTTTGCAAGAAGCCGGTAGACTTTGAGTTCCTTGGAAGTGACATTTTCCATATCCTTCTTTTCCCATCCGAACATCAAGACCGCGCGGCGTCCGACTTTCAGCGCAACCAGCGCCCGGCCACCACCGCGTGTTCCTTCCCCTGGCCTGGCAATTCGGAACTTGTAGACCCCTCCGCCGAGATCGGCGTCTGGCGGAGAAAGTACCGTTTTCCAAAGAGTTTCGTTCGAAACCCGCATCCGACGAGCAAACCGGGCAAAGCCTTTCAGCGCGAAAACACGGAGCTGCGGCGGGGGCGTCTTTGACATTGTGTTTAGTATAGCACTAGGAACCATATCCGCAAGGCCTCCTGGGTATTGCGCTGTGATAGGGAGAAAAGCTAGGGTGAAAAAAGCGCGTCGGGTATTTAAATTAAGGGGATCACGGCCCCCCGCAGCGACTCGGACCGCATACGTAGGCTCCAAATCGTCTGCCTTCGGTCCTTGGTGGTATGCGTGTTTCATCGGCAATCACTTCAAAACAAGGTCATAAAATTGAGCGGTACAAAGAAATCCAAGAACAAGCAGCAGAAGCCCAATAACAAGACCAACAGCCAGGTTCCTGCCCAGAAGGTAGCACCGTGCGGGAATAATCTGCGCGTAGAGGAACAGAATAGCTGCGCTTGCGAGAAACAAACAACCGACTATCAGACGCGTAGTTCTCGACTGATAAATTGGCTTCAATTGCGTTGCTGATTTTGTTGGTCATTCAGGTCACCTCAACTCCGTGCAAGCGTGTTTGCCAACACCGCCCACTTCACGGCTACGGACCACCACACAGTGTCCGCTTTCTGGAATTCTTCGCGGCGCAGACTCGCGACACCCGCGTAGATTGCACCCTTCTTCATTTCAAGTGTTCTCTCACGCTGAACAGAAGAATGCCGGATGGATTTATGACTGGCCTCAATCCTGCAATTTCCTCCAGGGCTCCATCGATGTTTTTGTAACCCACGACGTGCATCCACGCTGCAGTTAAAATTGGAGCCCGGCTCACGCCACTCCCACAATGCAGCAGCACCGTGCCCCACCGGATGTTCTCGCCAACCGCATCGATGACGGCGTCGAACTGTCCTACTCCAAGCCGCCTACCGTCATCGATAGGTATATGTAGGTAATTGACGCCGGAACTGCGGCGGAGCACTTCCTCCTCGCACAACGATATGACGGTCGTGATTGTGAAGGGATTTGAATGAAACAGACGCTCGGCATCATTGCGCCCTCCGAGGAACAACCGTTCCCATATTCTGGTCATTTGAATCATTGCTGCGTATTCCTTTCATTCGTGCCAGGGCGACTCGCATTCCCGGTAATCCGGTTCGTCAACCTCAACGATGTGCATCATGTCGGGTCTGCACTGGCGTTTGGACACCCATTCAGGGCGGTTGACCCACCGGAACAACAGTCCGCCCAATCAAAAGCGACGCCCCGGTGAACCGGGACATCGCCTTTCGCTGACCGTGCCTGACAAAATTGTTTTATTGAATATTGACGGTAATGTTTCTCGGCGAGGGGTTCGTCACAGCGCCCGTGCCCGTCGGAGTTACAGACGAAAGCGCCCAGGTTCGAAAGATGTGGGCGCTTTTGAGTGTGCGGGAGCACCGTGGATCGTGCAGGTCCTGTCGGCCTTTTCTCTTTGCGTAGACAGGAATCCGTACGCACTGATTGTTGTGCAGTGCTACCATGCACGATAGAAGGAGTAATTCCCCCATGAATACTGCACAAATTCTCACCGATCTCCGCAACCAACGTGACCGCATCACCGCTGCAATCGCCGCACTCGAAGCCCTGGGCGGAACCGCTGCCACCCCAGCCAAGACCGCCACCAAAGCTGCCAAACCTGCGTCCGGCACCAAATCTTCCGCCAAGCGAGTCATCAGCCCTGAGGCACGCCAGCGTATGGCGGAGGCGCAGCAGAAGCGTTGGGCGAAGAAGAAGCGGGCTGTAAAGGCTGCGGCGAAGAAGTCGGCGGCTGTGGCTCAAGCGGAGAAGAAATCTGCCAAGGCGCTTGAGCGGTTCCATCGCGCGTTCTTCTGATGCCAGCCAAGGTTGGCCTGCCGGAGTGCGCTGCGAAAGGACTTCTGCCCGCCCGGGTCGTCTCCGGACATGTCGTTAGCCGTGATATATCTCATGCCAGTCATGCTAGTGCCGTGGCTCGGGACGGTCAAGACGAACGCTCTCCCGATTTGGTTTGGTAGGCTCTACAATCGCCACCATCCTTGCGAACCAGAGAAGGACAGTGCTGGCACTTGAGCATTGCCGGAACAGGCCCGCGCGCCCGAACCAGGGTAGTTGCAGGTTTTCGCCTCGTAGGCCTCATCGGTCAACACTTTGTCCACAAACATCAGGTGCTTGGTGAAAACTCCGGGTACGAGGTACACGTTCCGGCAGCTGGGGCAGGAGGTAGCCCCGTCCTCTCTTGGTCATCCGCAGAGGTTCGTGGGAACTCCGAGAGGCCCGCTCGTCGCAGGACGCAACAATCCGCTTACGCGCACGCCTATCGCGAGCAGGGGCGGTTCGGTATCCACCCCTGCCATGACGCATTTGACGATGAATCGAGCGCGGATTAGAAAACCGGAAGAATCTCACTCCGCCAGATCAGTTAGGAACTCTGAAGCCGGTTCGACTCCTGTCACCAGCAGTCGGTCTCGGGCGCGGGTGCAGGCCACGTAAAGCAACTGGCGCTCGGTGTTGTACACGTCCTCCAGGTCGGAGTCATCGGTTACAGTCTCGATGCGCTCTTGGAGCGGGATGACCTCATCGTCGCACGCCATTACCGCGACTGACCTAAATTCCAGTCCCTTTGCAAGGTGCATGGTCGCAATTGAAAGCTTCCCGCTAACACTCTCAAGGCTTCGGTCGAGCACTTTGAACGGAACACCGCTCGCCTCGGCGGCGGATGTAGCGCGGCTGACTTGCTCGTTGGATCGAACAAAGAGCGCAATCTCATGCGGTGCAATGCCGCTCTTGGTCTGCTCCTTCAACCACTGAGCTACGGCATCCTTCTCTTCTTGCTCTCCATCAAGCAGTCGGATTGCGGGCTGCGGGCCATTAAAGAGCGAGACAGTCCCCTTGCGCTCCTCGGCGTTACCGTCCACGTCCGAAACGGAAGGCCCGAGCAGTTTGTCCGCCTGCGTGCGAATCTGGTGTGACGTTCTGTAGTTAATCCTCAGAGTTGTCGAGCGACCCCGGATGTCAACGCTGCACGCCTTCCATGAAAACGGCTGCTGGAAGATTCTCTGCCCAAGGTCTCCGGCGAAGAAGAGAGCGTTCTTCTCACCAGCGCCAATCGCCGCAAGGAACCGCAACTCGGCGATACTCACGTCCTGGCACTCATCAACAACAACGAAGTTGTACGGGCGCGTGCTGTGTGCAAAGTGCTCCGCCAGCCGGTTGAAGAGTTCAGATTCCGTAATGAGTCCCTTCGCCTTGAGGTCTTTCCGCACCTGCTCGAAGATAGACCACAGAACCTGCCTCTGCGGCTCCTTCAAGCGCGTGCGTCGGCCTAGGCGGGGAACACCGCGATACGACTCCCAGCTCTCGAGCTGCCAGGCGTCCACAATCTGCTCCCACTCCGTCTCTAGAAAACGGAGAGAGAATTTGCTGTCCGTTGCGGCCTTCGCCGCCCCCAGCGACTGGCGAATCACATCCCCGCTGGCGATCCTAGACTTGCCGACGTTGATCTCATAGAGGCGCTTGCCGAGTGCGTTCATCGCGTGAACTTCCAGCCGCTCGCCGATCTGCGGCTCATGACTGATGAGCAAACGAAGCTTGTTCCTTAGCGCGTTAGCCAGCGGTTCGGAGAAGGTTGTCAGCAGCAATCGCGAGTTCGGGTACTTCCGCGCCAGATATACCGCGCGGTGCAGAGCCACAATCGTTTTGCCCGTGCCAGCGGAGCCGGAGGTTCGAGCCGGACCGCTGTAATCGCGCTCCACGATCTTGCGCTGCGCGGGATGCAGAAAAACCGTCCACTTCTCCCACGGTGCATCGAGCGCCAACTGCAACTCTTCGACGTTCGACATGACGCGGAATCGCCTTTGCGCGTCGGGATGATGTAGCGGGTTGATTCCTTCCGGCACGGCAGCCGGAGCCTGCGGCGTCACGCCCGTCGCCAGTTCCAGCAGCGCCTCGGCGGCCTCGTTCGGTAGGTGGTCTGCGAGGGTGAGCAGCGTTTCCTCGTTGGCCTTCTTCACCTCTTCCAGCCACTCCGGAGGAACGCCGTATCCCAGTAACTGCTTATCGGAAATCGAGGCAAACAGCGCGGGCTTGGCTGCCACGGCCTCAACATACTTGGGAACCGTAATCTCCTGTACCCGCTCGCGAACCTCTACAAGCTGCGCTGCCCCCGTCTTGGGGTGCTTTTCCAGCTTGCGCCGCTCAGCCCACTTGTAGGCATCATCATGGTGCCCGGCGTAGCACAGCAGCAAACTCCCCGAGGTCTTATGGACGATCACGCGCAGGTCACCGCTGACCCGAACGGACCAGAAGTTCGCGTCCTTCGACTTCTCAATCCGGTGAAACTGCAAACCCGGATTCGACGCATTCACCTGTAGGTCAAAGGCCGTGGTCTTCGTCGCCGTTTGCTCAGCGCCGTTGAGCTTCGCCAAGCTATCCGTAAATGTGTCCGCAATCAGGAATTCCATTGATCACTCGTACATGAAGCTGATGGGGTCCAATCCAGCTTTTCCAAGTCTCTTGTTGAGGGAGACGAGTAATTCCCTCCGAAGGATATTTAGCTGTGCTGCAACCTCCTGCTCGTATCGGTGTCTGGCAGGGGCCAGAGCTTTGTGTTGGATATATGTCCTGTAAATGTCCTCCAGCTTCTTTTCGAGCTTGACCACGAACGACCGATAGGCACCGGAGGGTAACAAATCAACGGGAATAGCCTGCGTTGTCGGAGTCCCCGACCAGGAGTCCACAGTAAGCCCTGTACGGAAAAGCCGCTTCGTCTCGGCTAGTGCGCACTCAAAGTCATGGTAGCTGCGCTCGTAAAGGAAATCATCCTTAAAAGCGGGACGGTCAAACGCCATCCGAAGACAGCCTAGATGCTGCGACTCATCTGTTTGCTTAAAGCTCGCACGATAGTTCTCGTAACATGAATTTAGGACCGACGCAAACTTATTGATGTCGTTCACCAGATCGTTCCAGAACTCGATGCGCAACTTAAACGGATATAGGTTGCGATTGTTCATATCCATGACGACATCTTGAAGCCTAGCATCGGTGCTATCAGTCGTAGCCAGAATGTAAACGTGCAGAGCGTTCGGGAACGAACGAGCCTTATCAGCCTCTTCGCGAATCTCTTTTTCTGTCAGGGGGTCTTTAGTTTCTTTACACTGAATTCCAATCCGAGTCTTGCCGTCTCGATCTACTGCGAAGATATCGACACCGAATTGTTGCTGTCCCTGCCTCCCGTATTCCTGCACGGTTGCGGGATCATAGCGGACGGCGGAAATATCCTTCACGAGACTTTGAAAGTCTTGCCAGTTTGATGGTGGCGGTAGATAAATCTTAAGTTGGCTCATGGATCGCACCTCCTAGACGCGGAACACCTTCATCACTTCGTCGCCGAGATGGTTGATAACCTTGACGGCAATCCTTCCTGACTGCGGCTTGGGGAAGGGCCGGGAGGTATCGCTGTGCAGCGTCTCCCACGCCTCTTCGTTAATCTCCGCCTTCAAGGTGGTCTTCAACGATTTGTATGGATCGTTGGCCCCTAGGAAGTAGGCGTGACGCACGAAGAAGCTCTCTTCGTTGTAGTCAGTGTCGATGAACCAGCAGGCGATGCCGTCGGCGTTGTCGCTGCGCACCACGCCGGTGGAAGGATCGAAGACATCCACGCCGATCACCTTCACAGCTACCTGATTGTCATTCTCTTTCAGAATCTCAATGTCAGGCTCGCCGAAGATGACAAAGAGATTGCCCTTGCCGGTGTTCTTCAGCTCCCCGCCCATGTGCAGGTCGGCGTTCATGCGGGCCTTGAGTACGGGGATGCGACCGAGTTTGTCGAAGTCTGTAGAGCGCGCGTCGTAGCTGAATGCGCAGGTTATGAGCACGTCGAAGTTGGAGTCTCCGGCCTCGCGGGCGGCGGCAACAAGGTCGGGGCGCGACACGGTGCCGAACTCGGGTCCGATGAAGATCGCGGCGCGCTTCTCGCGCCCGATCTTTTCGTCGCCTTCGAAGTAACGCCCTTCGGCGCAGATGAATTCGCCGGGCCATGGCGTGAGGGAGGAAAAAACGATCTTGTCTGTCTTGTGTGCCTGCTGCACTCCGGCGGTCTTCAGATTCTCCAGCACCATCTGCACAAAATCTTGAATGGCGTTGCTGCCCTCGTTCAGTTCGGCTTCGTGGGAGATCAGCTCGTCGTTCTCGTCCACATCCATCGCGCGGTGCGGAGAAAGGCTCTCCACCGTGAACGGGCCCGCCACTCGAGTCTTCTTGTTATCGACATAGGGCTTGTCGTAGAGCAGTTCATAGTCGGCTTGTGACGCAATGGAGGCGTCGATTGCCTCTTGGCGCGCGATACGCTGCCTCCACCACTGCTCATGGAGTTTGCGGGCAGCCTCGGGCCACTTCTCATCGGCCTTGCGGGGAATCTCCCACTCTTCCCAGCGCTTGCCCAGCACTTGGTTGAGTTGATGGCGTAGAGATTCAAGCGCCCCCTGACAAGCTTCCCAAATTACCTCGATCTCTGCGTTACTGACGATAGATTTCAAGGTGACGTGCTGCACCCTGTCATAAACAAAGCCGTGGCGAACATTTCCATTCGTTTGAGCTTCAGATGGAGCGCGACGGTTGATCTCTGCTTCTTTCAGTTGGCCTTCGCGGCTGTCCGCCAACAAGTAAAACTGAAACCGTGCACCCATAATGCGGGCGCGTGCTAGGGCTAGAGCGACGCGCGAAGTGTCGACTGTGATCCAGCGTCGGCCCCACTGCTCGGCCACGTATGCTGTCGAACCTGAGCCACAGGTCGGGTCCAAAACGAGGTCGCCTGGGTCCGTTGTCATAAGCACACAGCGTTCAATCGCAGACAGGGCGGTCTGAACCACGTAGGTCTTCGGTCCGCCGAATTGATTCTGACCTAGAGTATCTGACCAGATATCGGTCAATTCAAAGACAGGAAAGTCATCGAGATAGCGAACATACCCGAGTGTGTTTCCAGCGCTTCCCTCTATCCGATAGGCCTTCATAAGGCGATCAAAACCTTGTTCGTTTGTCTTCCAGCGAACACTGAGCGAGGGCTTGATCAAATGGCCTTCGAAATTGACACCAAACCAAGAAGCAGCCCCCTCGCCTTTCTCTCTACCGACGCTTTGGCTGGTGAGATTCCCCCGGAAGAAGATACGCGCGCCATCGGGCAATGTATCGGGCTCTTCAACCTCAGACTTGGAAAGCGGACGCCGGGACAAGTCCGCCATTTGTACGCTCTTGTAGCCAGTACCGCCCCGCTGCCCCGGCGACTTCTTGAGGAGGACTTTTCTGAACTTAAGGGATTCTTTTCGCTTAGCGTACCAGAGCAAGTAATCAAACGTTGGCCCCAAGAAGTCACCGGTGGAGCTGGATGTCTTGGCGAATACAATGCAATTAACAAAATTCTCTGTACTGAACACCTCATCCATTAGGGCACGGACGCGGTGAACATTCTCGTCGCCAATCTGAACAAATATCGATCCTGAGTCGGTCAAGAGGTCGCGCGCCACATTCAGCCGATCTCGGAGGTATGTCAGATACGAGTGAATTCCATCCCGCCATGTGTCGCGGAACGCCTTAACCTGCTCGGGCTCGCGTGTTATGTGCGAGGTATTGCCATCGGTCACATCGCGGCTGGTTGTGGACCATTGGAAGTTCGAGTTGAACTTGATGCCATACGGTGGGTCGATATAGATGCACTGCACCTTGCCTCGCAGCCCTTCGCGCTCGGCGAGGGAGGCCATCACCTGAAGGCTATCGCCAAGGATCATCCGGTTGGACCAGTGCGCCTCGTGCTGGTAGAACTCGGTCTTGGCTGCCTCGCTGGGCAGTCCGTTAAAGTCCGCAAACATGTCGATCTGCGGTTCAGCCGGTTTGCTCTTCTCGCTCTGCCGACGCAAATCGTCAATGAGTACCTTCGGGTGGACCTTCTCCTGAATGTAGAGCGGAGGGGCGGGCACAACGAGGTCCGACCAGTCCTGCTCATCCTTGCCCCGCCAGACCAGCTGCGGATCGAGATCGCGGTTGCGGCGCTCATACGCCACGCGGATCGCGCTCTGGTCCTCGCTGCGCATCACCGATTGATACTCTGCGGTGGGAATGTTCTTGCGCGAGGCTTCGTCGTGCGTAAGGGTGACTACCGTCTTGTTGCCGTTCTGTTTTGTTGTCTTTGCCATCGTAGTTTCCTTACGCCGTGGTCTGGTCTGCGCGCCGCCCGGTGAATGAGTCGATCATCTCGTTGAACTTGACCTCGATCTTCTTCTCGAAGTCGGCTTCGATCTGGAAAACCTCGGTGAACTCGGCGAAGGCCCAGCGGCCATAGCGCCCGCTGTTGTTCACGCCCGGCACCCAGTAGGCATCCATGGTGTTCTTCTTCTCTTTGGCGTCCTCGCGGCGATAGCCCTTGATCTCCACCACCAGGTTGAGCAGGTCATCGTCGCCGCGGCCGTCATCCACCCGAACGATGAAGTCTGGGAGATAGCGGCGGTTCTCTGAGCCAAAGCGGTACGGCACCTCAAAGCTGAGTCCCTGATTCTTGACGTAGGAGCGCACCTTAGGGTGCGACTCGGCTACGCGGCAGAACTCACCTTCCCAACCGCTGTCGAGAATGACCCAGTTGACGTGGCAGCGATTGGTGCCCGTCTGCCAGCGAAGGGTCTTGGAGGTGTTGAAGTTCACATGATTGGTGGAGCCAACCGGATTGTATGAGTCGGGGATGACCTTGATCGGGCGCTTGTCCTGGAGATCAGCAACGATGGCGGCAGTGATGCGCTCGCAGGCAATGTCCGCCAGCTCCTGATACATGAGCTGCGCAGGATAGGTTCCTCCGGTGCAGACCAGATGATTCTCCAGCCACTCCCGTGCGATTCGCTTGAGCTGGCCGAAGAGGTGGAGCTTCGGCTCCTCGCCCGGATCGCGCCACTTGGTGGTGAGCAGGCGGTGCGTAATGTTGTAGAGAAGCGCCGAGGGGCGAAGGTCTTTCAGGTGCTCCAGCGTGAGTGTGACCCCTTCACCAATGATTCCTTCGTTACGAACAAGCGAGGGGCCAACAATCTCCGGTGTTAGTTCCAGCGTGGAATCCGGAGAGAACCGTGCGGTAAGCCTCTCCTCCGGCAGCTCGACGCGGTAGCCAGCCACGCGCGGAAACCGAATCTCCAGTGGATCGCGGTCGGGCCTCACAGCCTTGACCTGAATGGTCTGCCGTGGCGGTTGCGGAGGTGCGACAACCGGCTTGGCCGTAAAGTCGAACGGTATGCCGAGGACATCAGCGTATTCGACGTTGAACAGATTCTCCTCGTTGAGTTCGTAGGACTGACGGCGGAGCGCGCGCCCGATTACCTGCTCGCAGAGAAGCTGGGTGCCAAAGGCACGAATACCGAGGACGTGGGTGACCGTATTCGCGTCCCATCCTTCGGTGAGCATCGAGACCGACACAACGCAGCGTATCTGCTCACCGAGGCGGTCCTCTTTGCCGACCGTATTCATGACCTCGCGGAGCAGTTCCTGGTCAGTGAGGTCTTCTGCCTGTTGGCGGTCGCCTGTGCGTTCCACAATTTCCCGGCGGAATCGCTCGATCTCGTCCCCGGCTGCTTTACGGAACTGGTCATCCAGAGCCTCGCCGGATTCCAATTGCTCGCTGTCGATGAGAAGCGTATATGGTCGGGCAAGCGGATCGCCGTGCTCATTGAAATTACGGAAAAGAGGAAGCGCGCCATTCTGGAGGGAGGTTGTACCGTCATCGTTGGGACGCTGGAAGCCAGAGATGTAGTCGTAGACCAGCTTCGAGGTAGAGGTGTTGTTGCAGACCACTATGAAGCACGGAGGAACCTTGATCTTGGCTGCTTCCCATAGCTTGTAAGTTTTCTCGTAATGTCCGTAGAGAGCCTGGAGAGCAGTCTGGAGTTCGACGGGCAGATCGAGAGGGTCAAGGAAGGCGGACTTGCCGCGTCCCTTCTTTGGCATCCTGCTACGGATGTTCTCCCATAGGTTGCGGAAACGCGGCATCTCCTCACCGGGGATGTTGTCAGCCACGGGGACGCGTGGCAGCTTCACGATGCCGCATTCAATGGCATCCATAAGGGAGAAGTCGCACATCGTCCAAGGGAAGAGAGTGCCTTCGGCATAGCCAGAGCCGCTCAGGAAGAACGGCGTCGCGGAGAGGTCCATCACACGCGTCACGCCTAGCTTGCGGTTCACCATCTCGAGGCCGGTAATCCAAAGACGGGCGGCCTCGTTGTTCTCCTCGGCCTCCTTCCGGTCGTCCCCTTTGAGAGTCTCGTCATCAGAATCGGAGGGCTTTTCGCGGTAGCAGTGGTGCGCCTCGTCATTGATAACAAGAATGTTCTTCAGGCCCATGAGTTCGGGCATGACCCGCTGTATCATCTGCCCTTCGGTTTCGATTGTCTTCAACTCCTCGCCGCGACCTTGGAGGAGTGAGCGACCGCCCTTGGAGAGTTCGAGAAGATCGCGCAGCTTGAAGGCGTGATAGTTCGTAATGACGATCTTGGCCCGCTCGAGATCGGCAAGCATGTCCGGCGGAACCAGTTCGCGCTTGGCGTAGTAGCTATCAGGATCATTCGGCTGAAGAACGCGAAGGCGATCCTTGATCGTTAATCCTGGACAGACAATCAGGAAGCCACGAGTGAAATTCTGACTGCCAGGACGCCGAACTGAATTGATCGTCTGCCACGCAATGAGCATGGCCATGACGGTGGTCTTTCCAGCTCCGGTCGCCAGCTTGAGAGCAAGACGCATCAGCTCCGGGTTGGCGTCGCGGTTCGAATTCGCCAGATGTTCTAGGAAGGATTTGCCCGTCTTCCCCAGCTTCGGTGCGACCTCGGTAAGCCAGATGGCAGTCTCTGCCGCCTCCACCTGGCAAAAGAAGGGCCGAATACTGCTGAATGGATGGTGCCGCCAGTGATGCAGGAGGCGTGCCGTCTCCGGTGTGACCAGCCAGTCATTGGAGTCCGGCAGTGCGCGCCACTTGTCCACGCGATCCCGAAGCTCATTGATGATCGGCGTCGGGTCGTACTGTTGAGCCGACGACGAGAGTCCCTTGCCCTCATCGAAGATCATCTTCTCCTGAGTAGCCTTCTGCTTCTTCGGCTTCGGGATAGGCGTGATGAATTCGGCGCGGCGGCGGAAGCTCAGTACCTGCTGGGTTGGCTGCCCCTGGGAGTCCAACTCCCAGTGCTGTCCGGGGTACTCATAAGGGGAGTTCAGGATCGGGTGCTCGAAGAACTGGTTATCCATGGCCACCATTCAAGTCACTGTCGTATGTGCAACGCGCAACGAGAAAGCCGTGCGGGAGCGTTCACCGCCGCAAGGTATTGGGGAAATTGAGTCTATTCGCGCACGGAAATTCTACCACTCCAGCAAACCCGCTCAAATGCGGAAAGAGCCCGGCGCAAAGCCGGGCTCTGCCATCGGGGCGTTTGGTTAATTTATTAGTGGAATGAGCCGCATCTGTCGCAGCGGTAGAGTATCTCGCAACCATTGCGGTCGCCGAAGACCTCTGAATGTACGAGCCCGCCACACGGCGGGTTGCCGGTACTGTCAATGAAAGGAAAGTGCTTCACGGACGGAATCAACGGACTGTCGTCCAGCGCCCGCTGGTCACAGGCCGGGCAACGAGGATCGCCGACTCGATGCTCTTTTCCGGAGTCCTTTAGCTTCAGAACACTCATGAATCCCCCAAAACGATTTAAACGTCCTTACGCCATCTACCATCAGGGTCAAGCGCGTACAAATCCCCATCCGGAGAAGTATGCTGTGCGCCGCAGATTCCGCAGCGATTTCTTTGTCCACCTACTGGGGGAGGAAAGCCGCCGTTCAGATCCCTTTTTTTTCTGAATGCATAGGCTGCACGATTCTGGCTGGAATCAGTTCCTCCGCCCATTCGAGTAAATGCTGCTGCCAAGACTGTCGCTGCTCTCGGCAAGGCTACCGCGCTGTGGGGGTAGTGCACAACTGGTAGCGAGGTCCATCCCCGCGTCGACCAGATACTGCATTTCTGCGTAGAGAGCGTCCCCGCCTGCCTGTACCGCGCTCCGAGCCTGTTTCAGCCGCTCTCCGCTTTGGGTCTGGACGACACGGCCAACGCCTTGATAAGAGATGCTTTAAGAAAGGCAGTCCGCCATGCCTCCGTAGAGCCTCAACTAGTCTTCATAACGTCTGAGCTTGACTCCGCAAACTGTTGAGCGGGCTCTAACACCTAATACCAAGTGTTCTCGTTCCCAGGGTCAAAGCGGCCTAAGCGCGCAGAGCAATCGGAGGCCCCCTGTGCAATCAACCTGGGAACGTCCTTGCCGAAATCCAGAAGCCCCACCGTAAAATCGGCCGAAGGGCGCACAACGCACAAACGAATCGGCCCCTGGCCGGACTGGCTGCGGATCTTGTTGCGCCACTTGACGGTGGTGATCTGAGAAAGAAGGCTCGCCGAAAGCCACGTGGTCAGCACGGTGGTTGCGATCGAAGGCAGTGCTTTGGTCTCTCCCAGGGACTCCGGATCAGGAATCAGGACGAAGATGTCGAGCGGGGCTTCCGCATTCGAATCGGGATCGAGAATCGTGTCCATGATCTGGATGGCGGGACTAATAGGCTGATTGAGCAGAACGCCACCGTCGAAATAGTTTTGAAAGGAAGGAAAGAGAAGTGGAAGCGCCGTGGTTCCCATCAGTGCCTGGCGCAGGATCACGTAGCTTGTAACCGGCTTCCACTCCGGTGGCTGCTCCTTGGGCAAAGTGGTCTGCTGAAGCCTGGCCGGGAGTGCGGTTCCCGGAGGGGTCTTGTAGAACATCTCCTTGGCTTTTGTAGTGAGATTGGTGAGCGAAATGGCAAACCAAATCGGTGAGCCAAGGAATGCGGCTTCATAACCGTTGAAGATGGCCCCGAGCGACTTTTCGAGCGGCCGGGTATCGAGGACGCTTCCTTTGGAGGCCAAGTAATCTATCAGCGGCTTAAGAGAGCCCGAAACCGCGCAGCGAGTGAGCGCCCAGCCCACCGCCTTGACGGTCACGCAGGGGATGTACACATCGGCGTTCTTCAGTTTCGTCCAGAGCCCCTGGATCTGGACGACGGACATGCCGGCGCAGATGGCCGCTGCGTTGAGCGCGCCTGCCGAAGCTCCGGTGACACAGACGGGGAGTTTGCCGTCGTGGTGGGCAAGAAGCTTCTCGTAGCAGCCGACTTCCCAGGAACCGAGGGCGCCGCCGCCCGAAAATACCACCGCATATGGCATGACGGACTCCCTTGTCTATGCGGGCTCGCCATCGACGAGCAGAATCGCCTGAATCCGCCGGCGCGATCCGTCGAGTTCATTCATGAGTTGTTCAACCTCGCCCTCAAAAGCGGGAGCGCGGTCCAATCGGGAAACGAGCGCAAGCACCGAGGACGCTTGTTCGATCCCGCGAAGCACTTTTTTGCAGGGCTCGTCGGGACCCGAGCCCTGGTCGAGAAGGGGAACCAGTTGCCGGCTCAAATTCGCGCTCTGGTCATAGTCCCTTTCGGCCAGGCACTGGATCACCTGGGCGATTCCATGTTCGAGCTCGCGCAGTCTTTGCTTGCAGTCTTTAGACAGTTCGCCGTTCCCCATGCCCTGCAACATAGCATTTATCCGCCCTGATGGCTACATATTGTCCATCCACTTATTGTCCATCCAGACTATGAACCAGCTGCAAGTCCGTAGATTCGAAAACCGGTTCCTTTATGCCCAATTGTCATTGGTCCCGTCAAGTCGGCCAGCCGTCAGTAACTGGTTAGGTAATAGCCCGCCAGAATCTGTGAAGCCGATAGCACGGCGTACCTTGAAGGTTCCGCTGCTCCTCGCCTAGAAGCTCTCAACCGAGAGTTTGCCTAAAACTGCCAGACGGGTTCAAATTGAAGCGAATCCTTCCAAGCGGACGCGGGCCACTGCCATTGCTTGGGCTTGAGGTGGAAATCAGGATGCAAATCTTCGATACCGAGCCTGCGGACTGGCGGGAGCTTCAGGAGCGTGTGGCACAGTTGTTCTCCGAGATCGGTTGCGACGCGAAAGTCGGCGAGACGGTCACACTTGTTCGGGGAAAGAAGGAGATCGATGTTTTGGTGCAAGACCCAGAGACGACGCCGGCGTCTGTCTATCTATGTGAGTGCAAATATTGGGGCAAGCCGATACCTCAAGAGGTGATTCACTCCTTCAGAACTGTGCTCGTCGACTTTGGGGCACACCGCGGATTCATCATCTCACGCGCTGGTTTTCAGGCCGGAGCTAGGGAGGCCGTCAGGAATACGAACTTGAATCTCCTCACCTTTGAAGAGCTCCAATCGTTGTTCTTCGACCGGTGGAGGGTTTCGATGGGAAAGAAATATCGGCCATACGCAGATCGGCTATTTCCCTATTTTGATTACCCAGGAAGAATGCCGAAGATCAAATGGGAACAGCAGCACAGAGTTCGCGACGAACTGCTTTGCAAGGCCTACGGCCCCATAGAGCATATCGGTCCACTCTTCGAAATGGAAGGATCGTTTTGGAAGCTTCCCATCACGCTCCCGAGGATTGACGAGGATGGAAATGAGGACGGGACAATTACGCTGGCTACCTATCGGCAAGTGTACGACTTCATTGATCGAGAAAAGGACGTCGCACTGAGGAACTTCCAGCTGTTATATGGGGAGATTGAAGCCTAACAGATAACTTCGGTGTTGAAGCCTCTCTGCGGAGCACGATGACCTTTAGGGATTCACCGCCGCTGGGAAACTGGATTCTGGGATTACTCTCCGTATACGCTGTTGCGGCGTTCACCTTCACCCCTCACCCCGTTTGCGAAGTTTCAGGCGCGATGCCGACTTCAGGGTAGTAATCCTTGTCGGCGAGTGACTCGGCTATTACGCGCCAATTGAGTATCGATCTGGCCCGCATTATCCTATATTCCAGCGTCCGCTTGCGTCTGCAAGTCTTCCGCTAAGGATCTAATGAGCATTTATTGGCCATACGAAGTCTTCGTCGGGTCGGATGTCCTTGCATTTTCATTCGAGCTGCCCAAAGCTCTGGTCGCGGTCTTTACAGAAAGCGATCGGGTGCCGTCTCTCCCGCAGGAAGAACAAGACGATGAGCACTTGCCGGAATTCCGTTACGAAACCACGGGAGAGACAATTCGTGATCGCCTGGAGATCATGGGCTACACGTCCGCCCGATGGAGAGCGGAGCTCGAATTGTTCCGCCGAGAAAAGATTGAAGAGATCCAAGAGCAGATTGCGGAAGAAGAAGACGGCGGACAGTCTGCGTCGAAGTCGAAACGCATCGCAAAGGTCATCGAGCATTCTCTTCCCGAGCGCTGGATCAATACGCTAACGGCGATGCTCTCGGATGGATGGGGATGGTGCCCGCGCGAAGGGCGTTCTTTCGTCTTGGCAAAAGCCATGACGGACGGTGAGTACGGCCCGATCCAATTGCCGTTCACGGACGAACGATGCCTGCTCCGGGCGTTGGTCGATTTGCACGACGATGCGGACCTCGTTCACTTCGACTTTGGCTCGGCGGTAACGTATGAGAATGCAGATCCGAACGCGCACTTCACACTTCAAGCAGCTTCTGCCCTTTTGGAAGGGGCTCGGACAGTAGAAAAAATCATAGTTCTTACAGAGGGGAAAACGGACACCCGAATTCTTCAGCGAAGTTTCGATCGGCTCTATCCACATCTCACGCACATGTTTACATTCTTTGATCACGCAGCCTTCAAGAGCGGAGGCGGAGCGGGCGAACTGGAGCGGATGGCGCGAGGATTCGCGGGAGCTGGGATATCCAATCGGACCGTGGTCCTTTTCGACAACGACACCGCTGGATTCGCGGCAGCTCAAAGACTCACGGATGCACAACTTCCCGCCAACTTCAAAATCCTGACGCTTCCTGAGCTCGAGTTCGCCAAAGCTTACCCGACCGTCGGCCCGACCGGACCTGCACTCGCGAATATCAACGGCAGCGCCTGTGGCATTGAGCTCTACTGTGGCCCTGTTGCGTTAACCGGAGAAGAAGGAAGCCTTAGCCCAATTCAATGGACTGGCTACGATCGCACGCTGCGGCGCTATCAAGGGGAACCAATGGACAAAGACAAGATTCAGGAGCGCTTCTTCGAGGTTCTCGATCGGTCGTCCGACCCCGTCAATGATGTCGAGCTAGCGTCGATTAAAAAAGTCTTGCAGTCCATCATGCAGATCGATTGGTAGATGATCAACGCAGAATGCATACTCAGGAGGGCGTCTCGGTTCCCCAGTATCCTCTCTCTACGGCTTTGGTTCGAATTCAACCCGATCCTCCAAGCCGGCTTTTTGGAGCATCGCCATGATTTTATCGCGCTCATCCTGGTTCATCCGATATCCGACCAGGACTTTGTCGATGAGTGCCCTGGGATTGACAGTCGGTACAATGGCCTCTCCTCGTTGGACCGGCTCTGGGATGCAATCGCTCAGTTGGGTCGGGGTGGTCGGGAACTTTCCTCTGATCAGTTCAGGCGGCACAAGTGGTCCGCCCCAGGGATTTGTCTTGTAAGGCAGAACTTCGGCGGCAGAACCCCATGTTGTGGTGAGGAACACTCGCAGTTCTTTCTGGAACGAATGCTCTTTGTTTACACTGAACGCTACTTCCAACGTCTGAGCCTCCGGCAGAGGTAAGTGTGTAGGATCAATGTGATCGATGTACTGAACCTTGCTAATGTGGAGAGGGCCATCCCCAGACTTTGCAATCAGAGTTCCAAGCTCCGCTTTTAATACGTTGTAGCTCGTTCGAAGTGCGATGGCTTTGTGGTTGTTGCCGAGGTTGCTCTTCTTCCACATTGCAGGATCTGGATGCCCATCGCTTAGGTGCCAACAACTCGCGAAGCCCGTCGCCGCAGCTTTCTCGTACTCTGCAATAACAGCTTCGGCATCATTTGGCCGCATCAGTTTGTTTAATAAGCCAATATTTCGCGCTGGAAGCTTCCCCTCCCAAGGGTCTTTGAATGTGTTCAGACGCGCCAACCAAAAGCCACCCAAAAGGAAGGCGGGAAGCTTATGGTCGATTCTGTTCGATCTGATGAAGTGCCAAGCATATCGCGAGCTCGGCTCGATAGGTTTGAATTTGGCCCCGATTGTCATTGCCCTCGCCTTTATCACAACTCTATCCGACGGATCTGGCCCTGCGGTTAATAAGTTGTCGATAACAGTCCTTACCACTTTTCCACCCAAGAAGGTTGGAAAAGTGCTTTGCCGATTTGGCACCAACGCAGAAGCGTGCCTGACGATCGGCGCGTTTATGGGGCTGATTTGCTATAGGATTTCGCGGAGTTTGACCGTTACAACTTGCGTCATGCCACCGCGCCGAAACCTTGGTCACATCTTTGTGCCCGCCCGTAATATGAGTGTCTCTAAGCCCCGCCGCTTCGCTGAGTTCTTCAGTGCCAGTGGGTACTGCACGCATCAGTGCGCTCATTGCATTGCGAAGCAGAACTACGGTACCCATCTCAGGTAGAGCCCGATCTCAGCATAGTCTGCAATTTAGGACCGCAGGCTGCCAAGGGAAAAGATACCAGGAAAAGGGATCCAGTCTGTTACGGAACTCGCGCTAGTCCCCAGTTGCCGAGCCCATTGCGCCGGGTGATCTGGTAGAGCCCCTTAGTGGGGGCTGGTTTCTCATCAACGTGTGCAGCAGGTTCACAATCAGGGTGGGCGCTACGGAAGAAGGGCCCGCCGAGGTGGATGGTGCAGTACGCGTGCTGCTGAAGACACGGAGGAACTCAGCTCCTTTCTCTTGCATGGAGCTCTGATGTTGGGTCAAGAAAGGGTCCTGACAGACAGGATTGAACTCAGAGACAATAGAGGTTAGGAGTAACCGAAATGGCCGACGACGGAACCCGAGTGTGCCACCAGTGCTTCGGAGATGAATTCCTGAAGAAGAAGATTCGACGGAACGGGTCTAAGGACGAATGCAGCTTTTGCGGGAAGAGGCTCGTCACCCTGCCACTCGAAGAGATTGCAGACTTCTTCGAGACGGCCATCGCCACCCACTACGAACGAACGCCGAGCGAACCGACCGAAATGGAGCAGGCTATGATTCATGAAGGGATCAGAGGCTGGTGGTATCCAGATGGTCAGCCCATCGGGGATGTGCTCGAAGAGATTGGTGAATGCAGTGGCGAAATTGCCGAAGCAATCCGAGACGCTTTAGATAGCCACCATTCGACGAAAGAAGACTACGAGATGGGAAACATCACGGAGTTCGACTCGGAGGCGCACTACGAAGGCAGTGCGATCTCTCGCGGAGAACTAGGCGAGGAGTGGCCGGTCTTCGAGAAAAATTTGAAGACAAAATCGCGTTACATGAGCGTGGCCGCTCTAAAGACTCTGGACAAAGTCTTCCAAGGCATCGAAGCCCATCGAACCTATCAAAACAATCCCGTGATTGTGGCAGCGGGGCCGGGAACCGCACTCACGTCGCTGTTTCGCGCGCGCGTGTTTCAGTCAAACGGAAGCCTCATCGCGGCCCTTGAAAAGCCGGAAATCTCGATTGGGCCGCCTCTGCCGAAGGTCGCGGCAGCGGGGCGTATGAATGCTCGCGGCATCCCGGTCTTCTACGGCGCAACCGATCGCCACGTGGCCCTTGCCGAAGTGAGACCTCCGGTTGGTAGCGAGGTGGTTGTGGCGCAGTTCGATATCATCCGACCTCTGCGATTGCTGGATGTGGAAGCATTGCGGTCTCTCTCCGTGGGCGGGAGTCCCTTCGATCCGCAGTTCATGGCCCGCAAACAAATGGCCTCGTTTCTGAGTGACCTCAGCGAGCAGATCACGAGGCCGGTGATGCCCGATGATGAAACTCTAAACTACATCCCCACGCAGGTGATCGCAGAGTACCTCGCTTCGCTGGAAAACCCTCAACTGGATGGCATGATATACCCCTCTGTGCAAGCTGGAGACGACACGCGCAACGTGGTTCTCTTCAACAAGGCAACGGTGGTTGCAAAGGTTGATCGGCCCGCGGATGTCACGTTCGAGGTTCGCGATTACGAGAACTACGAAAGCGGCGAGGAGGTCGAGTACAGCGTCCAGGAAGAATTCGACTCCGAGTACGTAGCGCCGGAGCAAAAAGAACCGACGCTCGCACAACTCCTTGCCGAGATGAGTACGGAGGTCGACGAACGCGAACCTGCGCTTCGACTCTCCGAAGAGAATGTGTGGGTTCACCACATCACCAAGGTTTCCATCGCCAGCGAGGACCACAAGGTGACGCGGAGAAAATGGGATAAGAAGACCTACCGCGAGTTCGAGAAAACGCAGATGGCGCAGCCGGCCGATCTCGATGTGGGAGATGAAATCGAGATTTGAACTCTTGTCGAGGCCGTTGCAACGCGTAACGTAAAGCGTCACACTCGTGGCCATGAGTGATGACTCGACGACGCTGTTTCCTCCTCCACACCCCGGACAGGTACTCCGCGATCTCATCCGAGTGCATCTCCAACCGCGATGAAGTCCGCACTGCGACGTTTAGGACTTGCGATCGTGGCAGCAGTCGACAACTAGAGCTAATCGGGTCAAATTGTGATAACAGGCCAACTTACTCATTGAGCACTCGCACCGAGTCCTTTCTGAGGTGAACGCCACCTAAAACCCAGTAATAAGTCCTTGGACTTTCCGTATTTCCAAGGTCGGATTTCATCGTAAGTGGCCGCCACATAAAATTCCCCGCAAAGCTCCCATCACCAGCTTCTATGCTGTACACTTCTGTGGCTGTACCTCCACCAGGAATAACTCGCGGAATACGCTCCTTGGAGTTCTTCTCATGCCCTTCACCAAAGTTCCTCGCGTCTACGCTAACTGTGACATGACCCTGATCGCCTGGCAGGCGGACTTCATCCCCGGCTGCCGCGGTTTCGCCCTCCAGCGGGAGGTCTCAGGCGCCGCCGGCACCGCTACTGACGATTTCGTTAACACCTATGTTGGATTCGCAGGCGGCCAGCACACGCCCGGAGAGTCCGAGCCTTCCACCAAGTGGCCGATACAGCGCTACAGCTGGAACGACTATGCTGTCAGCCAGGGCCAAAAGGTCCGTTACCGTGTCATTCCCATGATGGGCTCCGCCGCCGCTCTGACACAGCCGCCCGAATCAGAATGGAGCGCATGGTCCGACTGGATCATTGTGGGCACCGGCCAGACCTCCGGCTTTGAGGCCTACTTCAACCGGGGAATCGTCGGTGCACAGTTCCTCGCCCAGCAGGCCCAAACCCAGGCCGACTTCACCTCGATGCTGACGGCCGACATCAATCACCCCGGTTCCAAGAATCGCGACTTTCTCTCCGGCCCGCTCCGCATCGCGCTGCTAAACCTGCTTCAGCAGGCCGCCCGCGATGGCGTCGAGATCTACGCCGCCCTGTACGAGCTCAACGACCCCGAGATCATTGCAGCTTTCGAAGCTATGGGCAAAAACTGCAATCTGCTGCTCGGCTCCGGGGCCTTCCACGCCGCCAGCCACGGTAAGCCCGCTGTTCCTGACGAGAACGCCGCCGTACGGGCCAAGCTCAAAGCGGACGGCAAGATCAACGTCTTTGACCGCCTTGTGACCGGCCAACACTTCGCCCACAACAAGTTCATCGTTTTTTGCGATCGCAGCGGCAAAGCCTGCGCCCTCTGGACCGGCAGCACCAACACCACCGTCACTGGACTCTGTACTCAGGTCAACAACGGCCTCCTCATCAAGGACCCTGTCACCGCCACCGCCTACCTCACCCGCTGGCACGCCCTTCAGGCCGCTGGCGCTGGATACCCTCGTACTCTTGCCGCTGCCGGCTCCATCCCTGCCAAGAACACCTTCGGAACGGCCCCCATCACGGCCTGGAACGTGCCCTGTACCGATTTCGTCGATCTCAACGATGCCTCCACCTACATCAAGGCGGCCAAGGAAGGCGTCCTCTTCCTGATGTTCAATCCTGGCACCGGCGGCGGTGATCGTGCCGACTCGCTGTTGCAGGACATCCAGGCCCTCGGCGACAACGGCCTCTACATCCACGGCGTCATCAACCAGGCCCAGAAGCCCGGCGCGTCCGATTCGACCGGCGAAACCGCGACCATCCAATTCACCGACAAGAACAACATCAAGGACCAGCCCGAGGTTCCGGTCGAAGCGATCACTCCGCATCACCTCACCTCCGCCACCATGAATTGGTTCCACCAATCCTTCCAGTTCAACATGGTCATGATTCACTCGAAGGTCATCATCGTCGACCCCTTCGGCGCCAACCCCCTCGTCATGACCGGCTCCCACAACATGGGCCCCAAAGCCAGCAAGATGAACGACGACAATCTCGTCATCATCAGGAATGCCCCCGGCCTCGCAGCGGAGTACGCCGTCAACATCCTCGGCGTCTACGGCCACTACAAGTGGCTCTACAATGCGTGGGCTAAGGCCAAAGCCGCAGCTCCCCCTACAGCCGAAGGTAGCAAGGCCCCGCCTGTCCCGGTCGCACCCACATACGACGGCAACGTAGACTCCGATCAATGGCAGACCTGGGAGTCCACGGGAGCCAACCTTCAGCAGCTCCAGTTCATGATGGGAGTTCCTATTTCTCCCGTGGCAACAACGCCTGCTCGTGCAAAAAAGGCGGCAAAGAAAGCCACCAAAACTGCGACGAAGAGAGCATCGAAAAGCGCGGCGAAGATGGCCAAGAAAACAGTAACCGCAGGAGCCAGCAAGAGGGTTGCGAAGAAAGCCTCCAAGAAGGCAACGAAACGAACCGCCAAGAGCCGGATCGACCGATGAGCCCCGTTGTCCAGCCATGCCATGATGTAGGCATGGTTCTTGAGAGCTACTTCGACGGTTCGAATCACGCGGATCTATCGCAGTTTGATCGCGTCGCGCTGGCGACGGTATCTGGCAACTGCGAGCAATGGGAGGGTTTCATTGTTGATTGGAATGAGGTTCTGGCTCGCCACAATGTGCCCTACCTGCACGTGACGGATGCTGTCACCCTCAATGGACCGTTTTCTGTGAGTAAGGGATGGAGTCACCGTTCGGTTGATGATTTCATCCTCGACTGTGTACGCGTCGCCAAGCGGCATGCGGCCATGCCACCACTTGTGGGGGGAGAGTTTCGGGCGGGGCTGCGCGCTGTCACGATGTCGATATATTTGGAGGATTACAAAAAGGCGAGAGAGGCCAATCCTCTATTGCCCAATAGCGTGTATGAGCTGTGCACTTCTGAAGTGCTTGGATTCGTGTTCAGGTGGGGTCGAAAGCTAGGGGTCGAGTCACACGACCTATATTTCGACCAAGGAGAGTCTTATCGAGGCCACGCCCTAGATCGAGCCAGCTCCGACAGGGTAAAAAAGACGAGCCCTATATTTAACGATGTTATCGTTCATGACGAAGTTAACATGCGCGATACGCCAGCCTTACAACTGGCCGATCTGTTCGCGTGGTGCATAAGCCACAATGACGAGCCTAACAAACAACTATGGCATCGTGCGCTCAACGACCTTCCTGTCGATCCCTCATGGGAAAGTGTTTACATGGATGAAAAATACCTGGCTAACCCGACTACCGGCGCATTAGAGAGAGCTGCGGAGTGGCGTCTACCGCGAAGGGGATTAAAACCGTAATGAAGTTCCCCCGGCAATCTTTGATTCAACAACTATCTTCGGGTGCCCTAGTGAGCTGTCCCGGCGATAACGTTAGTAGTTGTCTTCCGTCTAATGAGCATGGCACAGTATGGCAGCTTGCTCATTCTCTCCAATGACGAACGCGAAGAACTGATGCGCTGGGCGCAGTCGCGCACCTTCATTTGCCGATCATTTACCAGAAGCTGGTTTCCGAGAACTTTGGATCCGACTTGCTAGCCAACTCGTGACAGCAAGGGGTGACTTTCCGGTTGCTTCTGTGCCTCTGCGAATGACCGCGCGGTGGAGAATACCCATTCCAGAGTGACTTGGAAGCCACTCATTTTTGTTAAAGGTACTTTTCAACAAAAATTCTGAGAGCATTCGCACTCGTATATGCGGCATACGCTTGGAACCGGTCGTCCTTCTCATCGTCAGCGAAATCGCAAACAGATTTTAGAGAAATAGTTTCGGGTTGCGGCAGCAAGGACTCTTCGACAGCAGCAAACACACCATACGTTTCCATCTCGATACCGATGACTTTTCTGTGCTGCTGTTTTATGTCCGCTGCAATCTTCGGATCCTGCAAAACCGCAGCCCCAGATGCAACCGGGCCAATGCGCACGCTCAAACTCGTAGGAGGCTTAGGCCCTTGCCATGATTCCCGAATCTGAGCAAAAGCAACCGAGTCGCCGGACATCAGCCCCAATTTACCCCTGATAAAAGAACTGAGCCCGATCTGATGCGGCGCGGGCGAGAAAACAGCACTGCCGTCCAGCGTATGGTGCTTACCACTTCCATAATCCCACGTCGGATCGGCAGCGATAACGTCCCCTAACTCACAACACCCCTTAATTCCTGCCGTTATCCCTGTCATAGCAACGTATCTAGGCCTGAACACTGACATCATTTTCGTAGCTAGCACGGCGGCAGCCGTCATTCCCATCCTCATCGTGGCTGCGGCGTACACAACTCTTTGCGACCCGTCGTTCATGTAATACCCACGATGATAGATCGTACCGTCGTTTAGCTCTTCATGAACCTCCCAGCTCCACGGCAATGCGAGCACAGCCTTCAGTTCAGGATCCGGGAGCGCGACCACTACACAGAGGTCTGAACGACGGTCGTTTGGCGAACCCGTCCGGCGGGCAACAAGAATGTGTCTTAGTTTTCGCTTCAGTTGTTCTGCCCAAGCTTCCGATCCCGGATCATACTGCAGAACCGACCACAGATCCTCCGCGAACCGGCTAGTTGCACTGTCCCGCACATCGTCATACGCAGTAAGCCCCACAATCTCACGGGGCGTTTTGTATATATCCCGACCAAGTATCTCTTCAAGAAGTTTGAGACCCCCCTCAGGAACGGGACTCAAATCTGGGCGGGCAGGCAGCGACAAATCAAGGATCAGCAGATCGTAAGCATGATCCTTCAGAAGTCGCTTTGCTTCGAGCGCATCATGGGCAATATCGAACATCTCATCGGCACTGCCTTGAACCTGCTTCAAGACTGTTAGTACGTGCCGCAGCTTGTCTGGATTATCTTCGACGACCAACACCTTGAGCATCTCGCGCCAACCCTTCCCTATGAAAGCGACAACACAGACCTCACAAGCGCCTCAAGCTCCTGCTTCCAGTCAGAAATTGCAGCGTTGTAATAGACAAATCCCTTATAAACATCGCTGTGTTCCCTTCTAAGCAGGCTGTCCAATGCGGGCAAATCCATCGAATCGTGCGTCTCACCGAACTTCTCAAACTGAGTGACCACAATCACTGGGGTGTTTATCTCGAACCGATCCATCTGTCTGAGGAACTCTCGACCCCCAGTCTTATACATTTGTCCGCCGGGCTCCTCGGGCGTGGTGTCATAGTTCGGCAATGTCATGTCCAATATGATTAACTCAGGAACACTCTCGCGTATGCTCCTTACGCTGCTTTGAAGCGACCGCTTCATCACAAACTCCGCTGAAGGCAAGAGCTCTCCGAGAAACTGCCGTAACTGCAAGCGTTTATTCTCGTCGTCCTCGACAATAAGCACTGTCACACTATTCTCCTCCGAAGTCTGACCTATGCGTGGAATCCGATCTCTATGTGAACAACGAACAGACCGTCGTCCGTAAATCCAAACCTATACCGGTTTCTGGGATGAATGTCCTCCCGAATAAGACCGTGCAGCTTAATCAGTCCGGTACCTCCCTCCGACCGCATCGCTTCCTCGTACCCGCCTTCGGCGATTGCTTGTCTGATTCTTTCGACCTTTGCCTCGTTTTCACTACCCCTATGCGATTCTGCCACCTCGCTCGTCACTGTTATATGCAAGCTCTCTTCGCACAGCCCCGCTTCAATCTGGACCTTTGGGTGGGGGAGCCCAGAGTGTCGGCTTATATTATGAAAGATGGTGATGAAGATATCAGGAAACACCCGTATACCCCCGAGCATCCTCGGAAAGTCGCCAAACTCTGTTGTGACAACGGGATCAAACGCACGATGGATGTTCTTAACATACTGTAGCCCGATGTTAACCAACTCCTGAAAGGTGAACTCCGGCTCAGCCGTGGGCTTTACCAGCCTGAACCAGTCCTTAACTCTATCAAGAGCGTCCTGTGCCTGGGTCTGTGCATGTCGAATCGCATTGTTGAGCTCGACGATCGCAGAGCCCAAAGGCGCCAATTCCGTTTCCAGTGCCACAAACAGTTCGTTCAATTGGGGTTTTAGGCTTTCGTTAATGCTTTCTCGCACGGTCTTCAAGGAATACTCAAGACTCTCCCAAAACACTTGGAAACAGAGATCGATGAATACCTCGAATGGGGTGTCCTCTTTTACCTTGAGCGCCAATGTTCTGAGCGTCAGATCGCTTAGTCCCAGCACAAACAGGCCCTGTGGTTTTTCTTCGCTGCGTATCTGGATGAGATTCTTAGCGATGCCGTCCACAAATCCGTCGTACTCATGAGAGAATTGGCGTAGAGCTCTGTCAGCTCTTACCTGGATATCCGAATCAAGATGTGCGAGACGTTGTAGCCAATGCTCGTTAGGCTTGTATTCCTGTGTCGTGCTGTCCCGCTGAGTGACTATCTTCTCCCCTTCAAGTGCTTGGCGCAATTGCCCAGACAGCGTACCATGACGGATCCTCATGCTCAGATAGCAATCCAGGCCATGCTGCGGGTTAGCCATGCACTCCAGCAACAGCCTGGAAACCATATTCATCAAGAGATCCGACGCCTCATTCTTTGGAAGTGCCAGGAGATCCTCGGATAAAGGCCTGCCAGCCAAGAGGAATCTCATGGCTTCCTGCACTGCCTCAAGAAAGCCCTCGGCACCCGCATCCATCCCGGTGCGAAGCAATGCCTGGTACCGCGTAAAGCTCTCTTTCAACTCCTTTTCGGCCCAGCGACGTATTGCTGCCGTGTCAACGAAAATCTTGCTCTTCTCTACCTCCCTGACACCCCGCTGTATCACTTGCCTTTGTGTTATTTCCCGAATTTCTAGTTCGTACTCCTTGGAGGCGTTTTCATCGATTTCTGCAAGTAGCGCGCAGACAGCCACACGCTCATCTTCCAGGTCGCGCGATCCATCAAAAGCGGTTGAAATCTGCATTATCTCTGGAATGCACAAGTGACGCAGATAATAGATAAGCATTCCTTTGTCGAACTCGGATTCGTGCCCCCTTAGCTCAGACGGACGCTTAATTCCTCTTGCTATCAAGAAATCTTCATAAGCGTAAGCACGGAGATTGTCCAGTTCATCTGAGAAGTGGCGCGAGTTTAAGTCGAGAACTATTGACGGGGAGAGGTCCGCTGCCAGTCGCCGACGTGCTTCTTTGTCCAAAGCGGCTGCACACGGTTGAATCGGCAGAAGGGGCGCCACTCCATGGTCACGAACATAGTTTTCAGCTATGCAACTGGCCAAATCATCGACGCGGCCGAGCATATGTAGTGCGAACGCTATGTATCGAAGAGCCCGGCGCCTCGTGCGAAGGCTGCCATCCTTCGCTAGTTCCTGAGCTAGTTCAATTGCTCGATCGAAATCTTTGGCGATCAGGGAGGACTCAATCTGAATCTCCGATGCTAAACTCAGCGAGTATCCTTGCTGGCCGATATCCTTGAAAGGTGCGGAGGATGATCCGGCGCGCTGAGCTGCAATAAGCACTGCCGGCGTTATCCCATAGGCGGCTACAAGTGCTTCGAGATAGGCATCGCGCACCAAGGCAGGAAGGTAACGGATACCGACGGGATCAAGGTAGTCGCTGCATAGGAATGACATAACCTCGCGTTTCTTACGATTTAATGGAGACCATGTTGTCTCCGACCACACTAGGGCGCGGATCATTGGCGCGAAGTATGTAAGGCAAAAGTTGGAACTCATCCGCAATAACTCAGAGTATGCTTTTTCAAACTCAGCAGACTTCGCCACAAGGTCATGCGCCAACGGCACGAATCTGCTTAAAAGCCCACTTCCTGCGCTGTAACCCAGGTCAGTGTCCGCCCGAGAATGAGCGAGCAGGATCGCCATTGCGACATTTCCGGGATCGCCTGCCAGCGTCTCGGTTGCGATAGTGCTACTCTCTTCATACTTTCCCTCTGCGAAGGCGTCGAAGGCAGCTATATTTTGTCTGCGGGCAAGCTGTGAGTTGAATGGCCCTTCGCCGAGGATGAACAACGCTCTCTCAATTCTCTGATCCGATACCACCCGCCTCAACTTCTTCAATGCAGGAACGAATAGCCGGGTGAGTTCTGAGGATTCGTCGCATATCGCATTGAGAACGAGGCGAATAAACGTCTCGTAAGTATCAACGACAGAGGCCTCGGCTTCAAATCTTAAGATCGCTGCCACTGACTCGGGTTCGCAGTGGCATTCATTCGCAAGTCGAAAGACCAAGTATGTACGGAGATCATCAGGGGCTTGCCAGCGGCGGAGCTGTTCATCAATCATTGGCGCAAAACGGTACGGGTTGATCGTTCCCTCGTTCCTTTGGCTGAAGAAGTAGGTCAGGACGGAAAGGAGCCCTTTCCCGGCTGACTCCCGCAGTGACTTTGAATATGCCTTTTGAGCCTCCATACACTCGGAAACCTGAATAAAGGCGATCGACGATTCGACGAGCCACAGTGATACCCCAAACTGCGCACGGATCTCTTCGATAGCTTTCTGGCACTCCTCCCATTTCCGGAGCGTGTCAACGAGTTTGAGACAGGCAGCGTGAGAGTTTAGTGTCGAAAGGCTTAGCTCTATAGCGGAAATGGTGGGTGAGGTGGTCGGTGGAAGAAGCCGCTCCGAGGAAAAGTCCCAA
>Ga0182030_10002827_pt1 | contig 36979 bp, 27 predicted proteins | sample 812S3MmetaG_FD_121299 | JGI IMG/M metagenome (GOLD analysis project Ga0182030, IMG submission 121299) | Permafrost microbial communities from Stordalen Mire, Sweden - 812S3M metaG (Illumina Assembly) | ecosystem: Environmental > Terrestrial > Soil > Wetlands > Permafrost | place: Sweden...
AAAATACATCCCCTCGGCGGCTAAAGCCCAAGATTCAATTTGACCTTGGGCGGCGCGGCTAAACCCGCGCCCTTTCAAAGCAGATCAATCCACCACAGCGCCGAGTTTTTATACAGGTTCTTACGGAATCTCAGGATACAGCAATTCCGTAAAGCGCGGATCGTCCGCCATGCTCTGAAAGTCGTTGTCGGCGCGGGCCTGGAGGCGGTTGCGCGGGTTCAGCTCAATGGCTCGGGAGAGATTGCCCAGGCAGTCCTGGGTGCGGCCGGTGATGGCGTCGAGCAGGGCCAGGCCATAGTAGGCGTAGTCGGCGCCGGGGTGGGCGGAGAGAATGCCCTCGAACTGCTCGCGGGCTTCCTCGTAGTAGCCGGTGTTGAGCTGGGAGATGGCGTAGTCGTAGTGCTCCTCGGGAGTGAGGAAGGTGAGCTTGTGCTTGTCCATCTGCCGCTGGCAGGTGGCAATGTACATCTTGGTGCGGTCCAGTAGCTCGATCGGGGCCGCGGGGAGCAGCTTTTCAAGCGCCACCAGGGCCTTCTCGAACTTGCCCTGCTGCAACAGCTGCACGGCGACCTGGTACTGCTGAAAGGCCGGACCTGTGCCCGTGGAAGAGTGGCCACCGGATTTGCCTGACGGATGGAGTTCTTTTTTTCGATCTTGCGCCAAGGATCGGGCCTCTTGCCTCATGAGTTTGTTGCCTGCATCCATTCCTGTGCGCCTTTTTGCTCCGGAGCCTCTCCGGTTCAAAACCCGCGCCAGGAAATAACCCTGCTCAGGCCATCTTTATACGCATAACCCCGCGTTCCGTCAATGGGCCGGGGTGGGAGAAGGGTTCCTTAGCCGCCCGCGGGGCGGCCGAGTTTGCCGTAGACGGCGGGGTTGAGCGAGGGGTCGTTGTACATCTTCAGCTGACGGTAGAGCTTGAAACGGCGGCTGCCGGCCAGGGTTTCGCGGCCCAGCGCGTCGAGGCAGCTGGCCAGGTCGGCGCGCTGTTCTTCAAGGATTGCCAGGCGCTCGCGGTTGCGCTCGGCGTGGCCGGGCGGCGCGTCTTCCCGCTGTGCTTCCTCACGCGTGTGGTAGATTTTCAGCGCCAGAATCGACAGGCGGTCGATGATGAGGCCGGGCGACTCGGAGTGGAGCGGGGCTTCGCGGTTGGGTAATCCCTGCGGCTCAAGCCGGGCGAGCAGCGTGCGGTCCAACTGCTCGGCCAGGTCGTTGCGGCGCTGGTTGGTCTGGTCCACGCGGCGCTTGACTTCGGCGAGCTCGGCGTCGGTGCAGCCGGGCGTGCGGGCTTCGTCTTCGATGTGCCAGAGCTCGAAGTTGGCGCGATGCTGCGCGGCGACGAGGGCCAGCCAGTCGTCGATTGCAGGCTCGGGCGCGCCGGGCGCGGGGCTGTGCCAGCGGGCATTGAGCTGGTCGTGGAGTTCGGCAATCTCAACGGCGGAGAGCATGGTGAGCGGAGTCCTTTTGCGGTACGCGGGTTGGCGGTTGCAGCGTCTATGGTAGAACTATCCTCATCGAGAGTCCAAGGGCAGGGACTAGGGAATAGCGAATGACGAGTTGAGGAACTGACAGACTGACTGAAGGACTGACGACTGAGGGGCCAGGGACTGATTTCTTCAGCGAGGGATGGATGGGCGAAGCGACCGAGCGGTTTCTGTGTATAGCCAGCTACGAAAAGGGCCAGGACTTCATGCGTCAGGCTGCCGAGCTGGGCGTGAAGCCCACGCTGCTGACGGTCGACAAGCTCAGCGACGCCGACTGGCCGCGCGACGCGCTGGAAGACCTGGTCACCATGCCGGCCGGGCTGACGGTCGAGCAGATTCTCAACACGGTTTCGTGGATGGCGCGGACGAAGCGCTTCGATCGCGTTGTGGCGCTGGACGAGTTTGACCTTGAAACAGCGGCGCAGATCCGCGAGCACATGCGCATTCGCGGCATGGGCGTCACAGCGTCAGCCTATTTTCGCGACAAGCTGGCCATGCGCATCGGGGCGCAGGAGTCGGGGTTTCTGGTGCCCGAGTTTTGCCGCGTGCTCAACTACGACGAGCTGCGCGCCTACATGGACCACGTGCCCGCGCCGTGGCTGCTGAAGCCGCGCTCCGAGGCATCGGCGCTGGGCATCCGCAAGATCGAAGAGCCTGAGCAGTTGTGGCGCGCGCTCGACGAGCTGGGCGACCGGCAGAGCCGCTTTCTGCTGGAGCAGTTTGTGCCCGGCGACATTTTTCATGTTGATTCAATCGTGAGCGAGGGCAGGGTGGTCTTCTCCGTCGCTCACCAGTATGGCAAGGCGCCCATGCAGGTGATGCACGAGGGCGGCGTGTTTACCACGCGCACGGTCGACCGGGCCAGCGCGGACTGGGCTGCGCTGACCGAGCTGAACGCGCGCCTGGCGCCGGCTCTGGGCATGGCACGGGGAGTGACGCATGCTGAGTACATCAAATCACGCGGGGGGACCCATGCAGACGGCCGGTTCTACTTCCTGGAGATTGCGGCGCGCGTGGGCGGAGCGTTCATCGCCGAGCTGGTGGAGACCTCAACGGGCGTGAATCTGTGGCGGGAGTGGGCGCGGCTGGAGGTCGCCAGCCTGCGCGGCGAGGCCTACGTGCTGCCGCCGACGCATGCCAGCTACGCCGGCAGCGTGCTGTGCCTGGCGCAGACGGCGGAGCCGGACACGGCGGCGTTCGACGCGCCGGAGATCGTGTACCGCATGAAGAAGCACCACCACGCCGGGTTGATTGTGCGCTCCGATGAACCGGAGCGGGTGCGCGCGCTGCTGGAGGAGTACGCGGGCGAGTTCGCGCGGCTGTTTCTGGCCTCGATGCCGCCGCCAGAGAAGCCGACGGCCTGAGGCCGGCGCAGCGTGCGGCGAAGGCCGCCCAGGGGTCCTCGGCGCGCATGCAGCGATCCGCAGACCGAGCGGCAGGTCAGGCGGCAGGCGTTTGATTGTGGATGGTAGAATTCCCAGAACTGGAGCAGGGGTGCGCGCGTTGAGGAGTTGCCTGACGGCGAATTTCCGGCTGTGGGTCTGGCGAGGAGCCGGCAGGCAGCGGGTGTTGAGGCGGGCAGGGCAACTGGCGCTCGCGGCGGCAATGGCCTTCCCCGTTGCGCTGGCCGCGCAGCACACAGCGCCCGCTGCCGGAGACCGCGCGCAAACGCAGGTGCTTGCCAATCATCATCCGCTATGGGCCCGCTCCGCCAATGACCGCGGCGCCATTGCGCCGGATCGGCTGCTTCCGCAGATGACCATGGTGCTGGCGCGGACCGCCGAGCAGGAGGCGGCGTTTGACCAGCTGCTGGTCGCGCAGCAGGACCCGTCTTCGCCCAGCTACCATCACTGGCTCACGCCGGCCGAAGTGGGCGAGCGCTTCGGCCCTTCGCCGGATCAGGTCGCCGCGGTCACCGGTTGGCTCGAAGCTGCCGGCCTGCACGTCAACTGGGTTGCGCCAAGCCGCACGTTCATCGGCTTCACCGGCAGTGCAGCCGCTGTGGGGCGCGCGTTCCAGACCGAGATGCACGCCTACGCCGTACGCGGCGACGAGCGCTACGCGGTTGCCTCCGATCCCGAGATTCCCGCAGCGCTCGCCGAAGTGGTGAAGGCCGTGCGCGGCCTGTTCACCGTGAACGAACGGCCGCAGCACAGCTTCCGGGCGATCGACTTGGCGTCACCGCAGGCAACCGACAGCGCGGGAGATCACTTCCTCGCCCCCTGGGATTTCGACACCATCTACAACGTTCCCGGGGGGCCTGGCGGGGGCGGCGAGACGATTGGCATTGTAGGTGAAGCCCGTGTCAACACAGCGGACATCACCAACTTCAACCGCATCACTGAAGCCACTGTGCCCACCCCGACCGAAGTCGTGCCCGCCGCTTTTGGCGGAGTGGACCCGGGTCCGCCGCTCACTGCTATGCCCGCCGGAAACACCTCACACGCAGATCAGGGCGAGGCCACACTCGATGTTCTGCGCGCCGGCAGTGTTGCGGGAGGAGCCAAGCTGCTGCTGGTGGTGGCCACGGCGGCCAGCGGCGGCGTAGGCGACGACGCCGAGTACCTGGTCCAGACCACGCCGGTTCCTGCCCAGATCATGACCATCAGCTTTGGAGCCTGTGAGTCCGAGTCGGGCGTCTCCGGCGTGGACTTCTGGGATGGACTCTTCCAGCAGGCTGCCTCGGAGGGTATCTCAGTCTTCGTCTCCTCGGGTGACTCCGGCGCATCCGGTTGCGACACCAGCTTTGGGGGTCCCCCGTCCAACCCCGAGCCCAACAGCCCCAACGTGATCTGCTCCTCCACCTACGCCACCTGCGTGGGGGGCACCGAGTTCAACGACGCGGCCGACCCCGCCGAGTACTGGAGCACGAGCAATAATGCCGAACTAGGCTCCGCGCTTGGCCACATTCCGGAGGGCGCATGGAACGAGCCGCTGGACGCCAAGGGGGAGCCGGAGGTGGCCGCTACCGGCGGCGGCGTGAGCAAATTCATTGCCACGCCCAGCTGGCAGACCGGCACCGGCGTGCCCAGCGCGCGGGCGGGCCGCTACACACCGGATGTTTCTTTCTCCGCATCGGGGCACGACGGCTATTTCGCCTGTTTTGCCGCGGGCGGCGGCAGCTGTGTGGACGGAACAAATGGCTCTTTCAGCTTTGTTGCCTTCTCCGGCACCTCGGCCGCTGCTCCAAGCATGGCTGGAGTTGCCGCGCTGCTCGATGACTACCTGGGAACGAGCGAAGGGAATCTCAACCCGGGTATCTACACGACTGCTGCAGTATTTCCCTTTGCCTTTCACGATGTGACGGTGAGCTCGAGCGGTGTGACCGGCTGCGCCGTGAACACGCCCAGCATGTGCAACAACAGCATCCCCGGGCCGACCGATCTGACCGGCGGGCAGGGGGGCTATGTGGTTGGGACCGGCTACGACGAAGCGACTGGCCTGGGATCGCTGGAGGTAGCTAACTTCGTCTACAACTACACAACGTCAACTGCAAAGATCGCGCCGACGGTCACCCTTATACAGAATTCGGATAACATCACTTCGATCCAGTCGATGAATGTGCAGATCATTGTTGCGGGCGGGTCGAACAATCCAACCGCGACCGGAACCGTGACCTTGACAAGCGGCAGCTACTCGTCTTCGGCAACAACGCTTTCACAGGGCTCGGCGACCATCACGATTCCCGGCGGGGCATTGGCTATCGGCACTGACACGCTGACTGCGGAGTACGCTCCCGACTCCAACAGCGCAACGACCTACAACAGCGCCTCGGGAACCGGATCGGTCACCGTGACAGCGGCGACGCCGGTCGTGCCGGGCGTTACCATGGCGCTGGCCTCAACAAACATTACTGCGGCGCAGTCGTTGACGGTGCAGATCGCTGTTCGGGGCGGGACGGCGGACCCGACCCCGACAGGATCAGTGACCCTCACCAGCGGCACCTACGCGTCTTCATCGACGGCGCTATCTTCGGATGGTGGTACTTCCATTACAATTCCCGCCGGTGCGCTGGCCGTCGGGACCGATACACTCACTGCGAATTACACGCCCGATTCAGACAGTTCCGCGATCTATACCAGCGCGCCCGGCACGGCATCGGTGACGGTTACGCAGGCGCCTCCGCCGAGCTTTGCGGTGGGCAGCGCTTCGGTTACGCTCTATCCGGGCGCGACTACCGGCAACGCGGCCAACATCAGTGTTACCCCGGCAGGCGGGTTCACCGGCAGCGTCACGCTGACGGCGGCCATCACCTCCAGCCCGGCCGGCGCGCAGGACCTGCCCACCCTGAGCTTCGGTGCAACCACGCCGCTGAGCATTACCGGAACCACGGCCGGCACAGCGGCGCTGACCATTACGACGACTGCCGCAACCAGCGCTGCTGTGCACATCCCTGTGCGGAGCGGTAGCCCTTGGATTGCGGCGGCCGGAACGGCACTTGCCGGGTTGCTGCTGCTCTGGGGGCCGCGCCGGCGGCGCAGTTGGCAGGCGATACTCGGCATGCTGGCGCTGCTGGCCGTTTTCACCGGCTCCCTGCTGGCCTGCAGCACGGTCCAGGGCGGCGGCGGCAACGGTAATCCCGGCACCACGGCAGGGACATACACCATTACGGTGTCAGCGACCTCTGGGAGCGAGACCCAGACCACTCCAGTCGGACTCACAGTCGAGTAGGCCGCCGCCGGATTAAAATGATTCCGGATGGGAACCCTGGAGCAGGCATGGACAACATAAGTCAGTCACCGCACCGGCGCTGGAATCCGCTGCGGCAATCGTGGGTGCTGGTCTCGCCGCATCGCACTCAGCGACCGTGGCAGGGCGAAGTGGGGCAGAAGGCAGCGCCGCAGGTGGTCGCTTATGATCCCGCCTGTTATCTGTGCCCCGGCAACCAGCGCGCAGGCGGTGCGGCCAACCCGGCGTACGAGGGCGTTTTCTCGTTTGTAAACGATTACGCCGCCCTGCTGCCCGACTCGCCGCCGCCCCACGACACAGGCGGCTCGCCGCTGCTTCAGGCCAAGCCGGCGCGGGGCATCTGCAAGGTGCTCTGCTACCACCCCGACCACTCGCTCACCCTGGCGCGCATGACCCAGGCCGAGCTTCGCCCCGTCGTCGACGCCTGGACGGCGCACTATGAAGAACTGGGCGGCCTGGACTGGATCGAGTACGTGCAGATCTTCGAGAATCGCGGGGCCATGATGGGCGCCAGCAACCCCCATCCCCATGGGCAGATCTGGTCGACGGATTTTGTCCCCGACGAGCCGGCGGCTGAAACCAAAGCCCAGAGCGAACACCTGGCGCTGACCGGCTGCTGCCTGCTGTGCGAGTACCTGGCCGCGGAGCGCGCCGCCGGGGCGCGGCTGATCTTTGAGAATGAGCACTTCGCGGCGCTGGTGCCGTTCTGGGCGGTGTGGCCGTTTGAGGTGCTTCTGGTGAGCCGGCGGCACCTGGGTGCGCTGCCCGAACTGACCGGCGACGAGCGTGACGCCCTGGCCGATGCGCTGCGCCGCATGGCGGTGCGCTTTGACAACCTCTTCGAGACCAGCTTTCCCTATACGATGGGCTTTCACCAGTCGCCGAGCGATCAGGCGACGCATCCGGAGTGGCACTTCCACGCGCACTTCTACCCTCCCCTGCTGCGCTCCGCCACTGTGCGCAAGTTCATGGTGGGGTTTGAGATGCTGGGCATGCCACAGCGCGACATCACCGCCGAGGGCGCTGCCGAACGGCTGCGCGCAGCCAGCGAGGTGCATTTCTGGCCGAGGATCTGAGAACCACGAACTCAGGAACTGACGGACTGCGGGAACAGGCTGATACCCGCTGGTCCTGTGGCTTCCCACCCTTTCGCAAAAAACGCGAAAGGATGGGGCACGGACCGTGCAGCGCGATCTGCTGGGAACGGGACTGGCTGCTGCGGAGTCGAGTCCTATAAGAGCGGGCCGAAGTTTCCAACACGTTCTGGCAGAGTTTTCGGGGGCGGGTCATGACCGAGAAACTCCAGCTATCGCGGGCTGAGAAAAATGGCGCAGGTCAACGGCAGCTGCTTAGAAACGTTGGTCAGGTTCGGTCTACCAATTCTCATTTGACCTCAGCATATTCTCAGCTGACGGAAAATGGGGATCTTGGATGCGTTCAGGACCACGCCGAAGACGATCGCTGCTCCAAACTCAAAGGCCGTTGGCGATGGAAATCCGGATGACCGAGCGGACGGCCGCGGAACCATATAAGAGCGAAGTAGCAGAGCCCCCGGTACGATCCCTCAGAGGATTCAATTAGCATACAGTCAGGAGCATGCGAGGCAAGCTTGAGAGCGCCAATGGAATGACGTCGAACTTCTCCGGTAAAGTGCGGGATGCTCGTACACGCACTACAATGCGAACGATTGGCGCGCTTTGCCTCGCAATCTTTTTGCGTGGGGCGGCTCCGGCCCAGAATACCGGCGCGGGCTCGCATCCGGTGGTTCAACCCGGATTGGAATCGGCGGTTCCGGGCCGTTTTATCGACATTACGGAGAAGGCGGGCGTGCATTTTCTCCACCAGGCCCCCCACACTTCGCGCAAGTATCTGATCGAGACCATGGGCTCCGGGGTCGCGCTGTTCGATTGTGACAACGATGGACGGCTCGATATCTTTCTGGTGAACGGCGCGCCCTTCCCCGACCCGACACCGAAAGGTACGATTCCGCAGAAGACCGGGCCGGAGTATTGGAATCGGCTGTATCACCAGAAGCCGGACGGCACTTTTGAAGACGTGACCGAGAAGGCCGGGCTCGAGGGCGTTGGCTATGGCATGGGCGTTGCGGCGGCCGACTACGACAACGACGGCTACGAAGACCTGTTTGTGACAGGCTACGGCGGCAATCACCTCTACCACAATAACGGCAACTGCACGTTTACCGACGTAACCGAAACAGCCGGCGTGGGCGGCAGCGGCTGGTCGAGCAGCGCGGCGTGGGTCGATCTGGACAACGACGGCCTGCTCGACCTGGTGGTGTCGCGCTATGTCACGTGGGATTGGGAGGATATGTGGTGCGGTCCGCGAGAGAATCGCGGCTACTGTCATCCTGACGTCTTCCGGCCCATCTCGATGCTGGTGTATCACAACGATGGCAATGGCCATTTCGCCGAAGTGTCCCACAAACTGGGGCTGGACAAACCGGCCAAGGCTCTGGGGATAGCAATCGCGGACTACGACCTTGACGGGCGGATGGATATCTTTGTGGCCAACGATTCGATGCCGGAGTTCCTGTTCCATCAGAAGCCGGATGGAACCTTCGAAGAGATCGGCCTCGAGTCGGGAGTTGCCGTGAATGGCGAAGGACAAACCTACGCGGGCATGGGCGTAGATTTTGCCGATTACGATAACGATGGATATCCGGACCTGGTGGTGACGGACCTGGCCAATCAGAGCTATGCGCTCTACCACAACGAGCGGGACGGCACCTTCAGCTATGCCAGCTTTGTGTCCGGCATCGGCACCATGACACTATTGCACTCCGGTTGGAGCCTGCGCTTTCTCGATTACGACAACGACGGATGGAAGGATCTGCTGATTGCGCAAGGGCACGACCTGGATACGGTCGAGAAGAGTTTTCCGCAATTGCGCTATCGCGAACCGATGCTGCTGGCGCGCAATACAGGCAAGGGCTTCGTGGATGTTTCGTCGGCGTCGGGGGAGATTTTTCATCAAGCCTGGGTTGGCCGCGGCATGGCCATCGGCGATATCGATAACGACGGGCGCATCGACGCCGTGGTGACTACCAACGGCGGTGCGGCGCACCTGCTGCACAACGAAACGCCGGAGGGCAATCACTGGCTGACGCTGAAGCTGATCGGCCACAAGAGCAATCGCGATGGCATTGGCGCCTTGATTAAAGTGGTTACGTCAGCAGGCGCGCAGTGGGTTACCGTTACGACGGCGAGCGGTTATCTTTCCTCCAGCGATCCACGCGCGCACTTTGGCCTGGGCAGGGATATCGCCGCCGAGAGCGTTGAGATCCGCTGGCCCAGCGGCATTGTGCAGACGCTGAGTCATGTTGCCGGGGACCGCGTGATTCAGGTTGATGAACCGCAGGAGAAAGCCCCGGCGCCTCAATCCAAGTGAGACGCGGAAGTGCATGGGAGATGACAATCGATGACGATTTCCAGACGGCAATTCGCGTTCAATTCGGCTGCATTTGCGTTGATGAACCGGGAGCCCCTTTACGCCGCCAGGGCCGGACGGAGAATTCTGGTGGTCGATGGAATCAACAACCACGACTGGCGCACTGCGACGGTGGGGATCAGGAGCATCCTCTCCGCTACCGGCCTGTTTAGCGTCGACGTTTCCACAACACCACCGCGGGAGGCACGAGCCGAGCAGTGGGACGCCTGGAAGCCCGAGTTTTCCAGTTATGACGCAGTCATCAACAACTTCAATGGCCGGGAGTCGGAGAGTGGCGTGCAGTGGCCGGGGCGGGTGAAAGACTCGCTTGAATCGTACGTGCGAAATGGCGGCGGGCTGGTTGTTTTTCACGCGGCCAACAATGCATTTCTTCTCTGGCCTGCCTACAACCAGATGATTGGGCTGGGCTGGCGGAAGAAAGATTTCGGACGCGGGATCAGGATATCGGATGATGACCGGGTGGTTTACATTCCGCAAGGCACGGGTATGGATCCGGGGCATCCAGACCGAATGAATTTTCAAATCCATGTCCGGGAGATCAACCATCCGATTACTCGCACGATGCCGAGGGTTTGGATGCATCCGTCGGAGCAACTGACCCATGGCCAGCATGGACCAGCCGAGGGATTGACCATTCTTACCTACGCATCTTCGCCTGTCTCGCACGCAAACGAGCCGATGGACTGGGTGCGGCGCTATGGCAGAGGGCGTGTTTACACCACGATGCAAGGCCATACGTGGGCCGGTGAGCCGAGCCCTAACCTGGATTGCGTCGGCTTCCAGACACTGTTCGCACGCGGGGTGGAGTGGGCAGCCACGGGTAGAGTCACCATTCCGATTCCGCCCGATTTTCCAGGGCCGGAGAAGATTTCGCTCAAGCCGCTTCATCTTTGAAGCGCTGTCGGTTTCCGCTGCTCTAAGCCAGCGTGTTGCCGCCATTCACTGTGAATTTCTGGCCGGTTATGAAGCCGGCGGCATCACTGGAAAGAAAAGCGACCATTCTGGCGATATCTTCCGGACAGCCCATGCGCCTCATGGGAACATTCCGCGCATAGCTGTCCAGCTCGTCCTGGGTTGCGTCGGCGTGGCGTTCGGTTGGGATCCAGCCCGGCGCCACCAGGTTCACCGTAATGCCGGTTGGAGCAAGTTCACGCGCCCACGAGCGGGTGAGCCCCAGCTGCGCTCCCTTGGCGGCGACGTAGTTAGCGAAGCGTGGATTTCCAAGCTCGAAGACCTCGCTGCCGATGTTGACGATCCTGCCGAAGCCGCGATGTTTCATGCCCGGCAGCACCTGCTTCAACAAGAGTAGAGGGGACTTGACGAAGAACTCCAGCTGATCGAGATAGGACTCCCATGTCTGTTCTTCGATGGAGAGAAACGGCTGCGGCCCGGTGGCATTGACAACCAGAATGTCAATCCCGCCGAAGGCCTCCTCCACTTCGCCAACCATGCGGGCAATCTCGTGTTCGTTGCGCACGTCGGCCTTGAATGCGCGGGCATTGCCGCCCGCTTGGTTTATGCGCTCACAGAGCCGTTCCGCCGCATCCTTGCTGTTGAAGTAGTTGACGGCTACGCTTGAACCGGCGGCCGCCAGCTCCATTGCAATGGCGCTGCCCAGACCACGGGAAGCGCCGGTGACGAGAGCGGTGTGTCTGGTGTGGGAAGCGCTCATCTCTTTATCATCTCGCAATTCCGATGGTACGTGAGCCGAGAGATTTTGGAGCCGTGGAGCGCGTGCCTGATACGGCTGCAAAGGGCAATGGGCTCCCGGCATAGGAGACCTGCCGCAGCAGGTATGCCGTTTTCCCTTGACCGGAAAACTCAAGAACGTTCGCCGAGCTTGCGTGCAAGATAACGGCCAAGGTCCCCGCATCGATCGCCTCGACGCTTTGTCCCGGCCAGGGATTGCGGACTCGAATCGTTGCCGCCGAGCCGGTCTCTATGCCTACAGTGATTACTTTGCCCTGGCGCATCTGCACCGTTACTTTGCCCCCATGCTGAATGTAGACCGTTCCGTCGGCGTCCCAGTCATTCGGCCATGCCGGCGCGATGCGGATCAGGCCATCGTAGTCCTGGACGAGAGCCGCCTGCAGGGCATCGGTGAGGACGCCAATCTGCTCCACGTAGCACTCGGGCCCCATGAAGCTCGCGAGGCCAGAAGGAAAGGTCTGATACCGCTCCGTGAGAGCAAGAACTGAGGACTTGAACTCGTCGGCAACGCCCAGGCGCGTCGCCTGTTCCGGGTCCGCGCTCCAGTCGTCCTCATTCTTGATTGGCCGATTTAGATAGGTCCGAACGCCGAGCGCGTGGAGAGGCCCGTCGTCTCCGATGAGCCCGTAAGGCCACACCGGCTCCAGGCCAATGTTTTCCGAGTTGTGCGATTCGGCTCCCGGATCGTGGCTGGCACCGATGATCGTGTCCGCGCGATCCGTGCCCGGCGCAACCAGAGTCCCGGGAGAAGCGACTGCGACAATCGGCAGCTCCGGCAGCAGCGCGAGTTCTTTCCTGACTTGGCCGACAAGATCGGCGTCGGTCTTCAGCAGCGTTGCAGCTTTGATCATGTTCGGGAACAGCGCGCGCATCGCCGAGACATCGGTGGTTGGGTCATGCACATCCCATTGGGTCTCGTGGGCATTCGATGGAAAGGTGTGGAGTTTGCCGTTGGCGTCATGCGTGGCATACGCCAGAAGGAAGCGGACGGACTCGCGCATGACCGAATAGTTTCTGCGCAGAAATTCCAGGTCGTTGGTGTACTCATATTGCTGCCAAACCCACAGCGACACTTCGGCGCCCGTGGACAGGGTTCGGGCGTTGTAGTACGGATGAAAATCCGAGCCGCAGTTGATTGCGGCTGCGGGGATCCAGGTTTCATTCTCGTAACCGCGGCCGTTGAAGCGCATGGTCTCCGGAACGCAGGCTCCGGGCCTGCCTGCCATGTGCTGCTTGGTCCAATCGACAATATTGCCCAAGTTTTCCTGATAGAGCCGGAAGTAGGAGTCATTCAACGCGAAGGCGCCGGCTCCCAGATTTGCACTTACCTGCATGCGCAGGTTCCAGTGCCAGTATGCCGATGGGCCCCACTTGTGCTCATCACGGATGGAGGAGAACAGGTCGCCGATCCCCGCTTGCTCGCCAGGAAGGCGATCACGGCTTTCGGCGGCCGCAGTGAACAGATCGATCATGCGCAGATTTTCCAGGTACTCAGCGGCGTGGTCGGGCGAGGAGAGCTTCATCAATCCCGTCTTCTCCCAGAACTGGTGCCACCATGCACGATGCTCCGTTGCGGAGATTGCTCCCGCAGCGGCCAGCAGCTTCGATGCCGCCGCTTGAGCATCGCCGCCGCGCCAGGCAGGCGAACCAATCAGCAGTCGGAATGATCCATCGGGACGCGGCAGAAATGTGATCTTGACCGAGAGCGGGCCATTGGGTTCAACGTGCACGTTGAGCGCGTCGGCGGTGATGGCCGCCAGCGAGCCAAACGTTTCACCGCTCGCGCCAGCTTCCTGGTTGTCAAGCCATGTCTCGGAAAGGATGCCGATCTTGTCGCGCTGCAAAACCTGCGGCTTGCGAGGGGACCAGAGCCGCAGCTCGGCTGTCTGCGCCGCCTTCGGATCTGCACCGGTGACGGAAATTACCATCACGTCGAGAGCTTCAGTCACATAGGTGACCGCAGTCATGCCGCCGCCGCTCTGCTGAAACTCGCCGTCGTAAAGACTCAATCTGCCCGAATAGTCGCTGGCTTGGGTAAGTTTCTTCAGCCCGGGAACCACAACCTGGCCGGGTGAAAGCCTGTACGGAAAGGTGTCGCCGCGATTCAGTTGGGCGGTGTATCCGTCCTCAGCCCAAACCGCCAGTCCAAGGCGCCCATTGCCCAACGGCATGGATGTCTTTGGCGATTCATTGGGTTTCTGCAGAATGATGTCCGAGCGCTCGATCACTCCCCGTCTGTCGATGTGATAACTTCCATGGCTCCAGGCAGTGGAGGCCCCTGGCGATTGAGCGGCCACGCACAGCGCAGTACCCGCCAGGCACAGCATAGCTGCAGCGAGAGGCAGGCAGGGAAATTGTCGCATGGTTCGTGCGCAGGACTCCGACACCCCTGTAGCAAACAACGGACGTGGTCTCAATGTGTTTCCTTCCGGTTTCCAATGTGTGGCGTGGTGTGGATGGGATTGATGGGCGAGAACATGACAGCACAGCAGCGATGTCGCGCCTCGATCTGCTCAGCATGCCCCGATTTGCTCAGCATGAGAGGACCGCAGCAGGCGATTCCGAACGGTGCGCGTCTGGGATGCATGACATCGGAAATGCAGTTGTCGATTGCGCCGTGGCAACTGCCATGCCCTGAATCATCACAGCTGCCGCTCGTTCCTCATCGACGCACCCTGTTCCGGCAGCGTTGCAATCGCTCCAGGCTGCGCATCCGCAGCGTCTGCGCGAATGGCCAGATTCTATGCAGCGGAGCAATGGGTGTCAAGGTTAAAGTTAACGATATTTAAAGCACCTTTCCGGCAGCGAAAACAATAGACTCCAGCGTCTCGCCGCCGCAAATGGGTTACGGATTCCGCACCGGACAAGGCGTGGACCTGGTTACTGGGCGGCTCAGTTCCGGAACCAACTTGCTGACATCTGCGTCTAAGCCTTCTTTGCCGTTCGCGGCGTTGCCATGCAGCGCCACGAACCGATTCATCTCCTCGCCCGCGAGTTCGGCTTGCTGGTTCCGCCTGTAGGCTTGGGCCAAATGATAATGGGCCTCGGCGTTTGCCGGCTCCAGCCGCAGTGTCTGCTCGAACTCGGCCGCGGCGTTTGCATAGTCGCCCGAGTCGGCATAGACCACGCCAAGTTGGAAGTGCGCGCGTGCCATGGACGGGTCCTTTTCCAGAGCGAGCTTCAGCTGTGATTCGATCTCCGCGTCAGAGGCTGCGACGGGATTCAGCGCGCGCTGCTTCCAGAGGGCCAGAGCATAATCGTAATGAGCAACGGCGCTTTCCGGATGTGCGACCACGAGCACCGCGAGGCGCTCCCTGGCTTCTGCCATTACCTTTGCATCGAGCTCGGCGGAGGCGGCAACGGCTGCAAGGAACGAGTACGAGGGAAGATACTCCGGATCAACATCGACGGCGCGCAGGAGCGATCGGGCCGCGTCCGCCGTCTGCTTTTTCAGATCCTGCGCAATTCCCAGTCCCATCCAGAGCCGTGCCGAGCCGGGATGAGCAACGGTTGCAGAGGTAAAGAGCCGCTCCGCCTCATCGGCCGCGCCTAACCCGATCAGGCCAATGCCGCAGGCGAATAGATTTTCTTCTCCTGAATCCATACCGGCCGCCCGCAGATATTCGGCAATCGCCTTCTGTGGATTGCCCGACGCGCCGTAGGCCATTGCCAGAATGGTAAGCAATCCAGAGTCTCGCGCACCTCTGTCCGCGATCGGTTCCAGCAGCGAGATCGCGTTGGCGTATTGACCCGCACCGATGAAGGCCAGGGCCAGATCGCGGGAGTTACCGAAGTCAGCGGGCAGCTCTTGATGGGCCTTCTTAAGATAGCCGATGCTCTGGATGAAATCGCCATGGCCGAAGTAAAAAATCCCCAGCGCATGGTTTGAAGCGAAGCTCGACGGATCTGCCTGCGCGGCTTTCAGCAGATCCGCTTCCTGGTTGCAACCCGGTATGCCTTCACCCGGTGCGAGGGCAGAAAGAACGTCTTGGTCGAGGCCGCTTACCCGATCCATGACTTGCGAGGTCTCTTCGCCGCTCAGGCCGGTGGAGTACCGGGGGCAACGCCCTGGCCAGCATGTTGATTGGCCTGCCGAATTCTGCGGGTCTGCAGTTGGGCAACGCGGGCGTGACTCATCGCAATTGAGCAACGAGAGCCTGGACCTTGCCAAGAAGGGCAATTTCCCCGCCGCGGTTCAATCGGCCAGAGAGGCGCTCGTGCTGGAGCCGGAGAATGCAATTGCCCATTTCAACCTCGGTCTCTTGCTGGCCGATTCGGGCGATTTGGGTTCGGCGATTCTTGAGCTTCGCAAAGCCATTTCATTGGCGCCCTTTTTACGTCAATCTCTCCCGGATGCAGAAGAAGGCGAAGGACCTCCAGGGCGCCATGGACAGTGTTCGCCGGGCGGCCCTTCTCAACCCCGCCGATCCTGAGCTTCAAGCAAGGATCAAGGCGCTCCTGGATGCGATCCCCGATCCCACGCAACTCAATCACTGCCGGCAAAGACAACCCTGTTTCCTTACGGCGCGCCGTCGGACTCAACGGACGATCACTTTGCTTTCGCTTTGCAACTGGGCAAAGGGAGAGATATCCCCGGCGCCATCGGTGAGATGCTACGGGCGTTGTCGATGCAGCCTGACCGCAGCGACATCCGTTACAACCTGGCCATCGCCTATATCGAGAACGGAGAGTACGACAGGGCTGAGCTTGAACTCCAGAAGGTCCTCCTGCAATCGCCAGACACCGTTGCAACGCATATTGCGCTGGGTTCCTTGTTGCTGCAGAGCAAGAATGATGCTGACGCCGCCGTTGAATTCCGCAAGGCCCTGGCTCTTCAACCGGACAACCAGGAGGCAGAGCGGCTGCTGAGTCAATGCCAAGCGGCTCCGACCCATTAACGAACCTGCGCCATCCAACAGTTGACTCGCTGTCATAAACCTCATGGCCCATTATGAAGGACGGAGAGTCCCCCTACTTCGTCTTTCTCGAACGTTTTGCCGGTTTTGTAGTTGTAGTTCGCCTTCTGTCTGTAGAGGCGCGAATCACGAGTTGAGGCTGAAGTATGATGGTCCTGTATCGTGGGGGTGTCTTTGACTCCAGAAGCGATAGGGTCAGGCGCGCCGCACGTTCCCCAATCTGCTCCGTCTGCTGATCGATGCTCGAGAGCGGGACGCGGAGTTCGGTGTCGTAATGAAGATTGCCGGAACCGATAACGGCTATGTCTTCCGGGACCCTCAAACCGGCATCGAGTATCGCGTGAATCGCTCCAATCGCCATCGGGTCGTTGTAACAGAACACTCCATCCGGCCGAGGTTTCAGGGTGAGCAACTGCCTCATCAGATCGGCTCCGCTCTCCCTGCTTTGGACGTCTACCATCCGCGGAGCAGAAACATAGCCAGGCAAGGACCGCGATTTGTGCTTGGCGAGCGTGCTGTGATACCCATTGAGACGCCCTATCCCCGGGCTGTTCTCGGGCCCGCGGATATGAGCGATCCTCTTGCAGCCGATTGCAATGAGGTGCTCGGTGGCAAGTATGCCCACTGCCTCGTCATCGACTCCAACATAGTTGGAATCTAACCCCGGGAAGCGGCGATCGACCAGTACGACCGGAGTTCCCTGCTTCTGGATGCGATCGACTGTAGCGGGATTGGTGGAGGATGACGCGATGACCAGCGCGTCCAATCTGCGACCGAGAAGCAGGTTGATTTCACTCTCTTCTACTTTGGGGTCCTCGTTCGCGGTCGAGATGGTAAGACAATAGCCCTTCTTCAGAAGCACCCCGGAGAGAGACTTTGCCACCTGGGCGAAGAACGAGTGCAGCAAATCCGGCACGACAAGACCAACCAGATATGTCTTGCCGGTGACCAGGCCGCGGGCGGCAAGGTTCGGGGTGTAGTTGAGTTCCTTGACGCGCTCCAGAACCCGCTTCCGGGTCTCCTCGCCTATATCCTGGTGGTTCCGAAGCACCTTCGAGACCGTGACGACGGAAACCCCAAGATCACGCGCAATATCTTTCATGGTCGTGGGCATAGCGCCACTATATATTAAGCGCTAGAGTTCGCGCTACAGTAACTCGCGCAGTGCCGTAAGGCGCGGTGCCGCTTCAGCAAGGTTGCGCTGCTTCTGACCAATCGAGAAGTTTATGCGCAACCACCCCAAGAGGAACTTCTGAGGTCTCCAGGAGCAGTCTGTCTCCATGCGATCGGGTACGTCGGCCCGTACGCTGCGCGGCGACGGACTGGCGTAGACTGTTGCCGTCTAGTAAATCGATTAACGAGGATGCCGAGATGAGGCGGATTGTCTGTCTTCTGGTGCTGGGTGGTTTTTGTCTGTGCGGATCTGCCGGTAGGCGGGCGCTGGCGCAATGGAACCCGCCGAACCCGGTGGTGAGCTTTGACAAGTTTCCCAACGGCCTGGAGGTGCGCCAGAAAGATGGTGTGCTGAGGCTGGAAGTGGACGCAGCCGATCTGCTGCACGTGACCTACGCGCCAATCGGAGCCGCAGCGCCGGAGCGAGCGGCCGACGGGGTGGTCATCAAGAAAGACTGGCCGGGTGCGGCGTTTGAGGTGATCTCCGACGACAAAGTCATTACGCTTTCGACGGCGAAGCTAAGGGTGCAGGTGGAGCGGGAGAGCGGTGCGGTGCACTACGTGGCGGCGGAAGGCGGAATGGGCGGCGCGGGCGCGACGGGCGAGGTGGCGACGGGGCCGGGGTCGACGGCGCACACGATGCGCGGGGAACTGCTGACCACCGATGGGTATCGATCGCTGCGGCCGGTAGAAGTCAATGGCGAGCAGACCTTCCATGCAGAGGTGAGCTTCAACATTTACGGGTCGCACGAGGGGTTCTACGGGCTGGGCCAGCACCAGGCGGGCGTTTGGAACTACCGCGGGGAGACAGTGGACCTGTCGCAAGAGAACACGAATATTGCGATTCCACTGCTAGTTTCGACGAATGGGTATGGGATTTTTTGGAATAACCCGTCGCGGAGCCGGGTGAATAACCGGTTTGTGCACGCGCTTTACCTGAGCGCCGAGGTAGCGGACCGGATCGACTACTACTTCATCTACGGGCCAGACGCGGACCAGATTGTGGGCCGGTATCGGGAACTGACGGGTGAGGCTCCGTTGTTTGGCCGATGGGCCTACGGGTTCTGGCAGTGCAAGAACAAATACCAGTCGCAGGCAGAGATTGAAGGGGTTGCGGCGAAGTACCGGGCCGAGCACATTCCTGTGGACAACATTGTGCAGGACTGGTTCTGGTGGAAGACGATGGGAGAAATGACCTGGAATTCGCATTATCCCGATCCGGGAGGAATGATCGATACGCTGCACAAGGAGCATTTTCATCTCATGGTCTCGATCTGGCCATATTTCAGGCCGGGGAGCGCGACGTACGACTCATTCGAAAAGAACGGTTGGTTTATCGCCAAGACCATCCAGCCGAGCTTTCATCCGGTGGGGCAGGCGCTCTACGACGCGACCAACCCGGCGGCGCGGGCGCAGTACTGGGCGAATGCCAATACGGCGCTGTTTCAGAAGGGGGTCGACGCCTGGTGGTTGGATACGGACGAGCCCGAGACGGAGGCGCGGGAGGACAACATTCTGACAACGAACAAGCTGTTCCTGGGGTCGGGGGCGCGTTATGCCAATGTGTATCCGCTGTTTCATGTCGGCGGCGTTTCCGACGGGCAGCGGGCGGCTTCAGATCAGAAGAGGGTCTTCATTCTTTCGCGATCGGCGTATGCGGGAGCGCAGCGGTATGGCGTGACTGCGTGGTCAGGGGACGTGCTAAGCGATTGGGTGACGTTCCAGCGGCAGATTCCGGCGGGTCTGAATTATGCGATGTCGGGAATGCCGTACTGGACGACGGATATTGGTGGGTTTATTTCAGGCGGGAACTTGAACGACCCGAAATTTCGCGAGCTGTTTGTGCGGTGGTTTCAGTTTGGAGCGTTCAGCCCGATTTTCCGGGTGCATGGAACGCGGAATCCGGATGAGAACGAGTTGTGGAGCTACGGGCCGGAGGCGGAGAAGATCCTGGTGGACTACGACACGCTGCGCTACAGGCTCATGCCTTACATCTACAGCCAAGCATGGCAGGTGACGAGCAAGCACGGAACGCTGATGCGGCCGTTGGTAATGGACTGGCGCGAGGATGTGGAGGCGCAGAACACGGGCGACGAGTATCTGTTCGGACCGGCAATCCTGGTGAGTCCGGTAACCACGGAAGGGGCGACTTCGCGGACGGTGTATTTGCCTCAGGCTGCGTGGTATGACTTCTGGACGGGCGAAAAGGTGGAAGGTGGGAAGCGGATTCAAGCAGATGCGCCCCTGGCCACGCTGCCGCTGTTTGTGCGGGCAGGGTCGATTGTGCCGATGGGACCGAAGATAGAATGGGTGACGGAGAAGGCGGCGGACCCGATCGAGCTGCGGGTTTATCCCGGAGCAGACGGGGACTTTGTGCTGTATGAGGACCAGAACGATGGATATGCGTACGAAAAAGGGGCTCATGCGACCATTCCGCTGCACTGGGACAACCAGGCGAAGACGCTGACGATTGGGGCTCGGGAGGGAAGCTTTCCGGGGATGCTGGCGGAGCGGACGTTTCGGGTGGTGCTTGTGCGGAGGGATCACGGCGTTGGGATCTTGGAGAGTCCCTCGGCAGACCAGACGATTCGCTATGAGGGCGCAAGGAAGACGGTCCAGTTCTAGTGAAACCCTTCTGTGTATCTCGTCGGCTGAAAAATGGCGGGATTCTCACTACGGGAAGCGGTCGAAAGCTACGGACGTTTTTTGTGCCTCTTCTCGAAGGTCTCGCGTGAAAATCCGCCGTAGGTTGGTGATATTTCGGAGATTCTTCTCCCCGAATTCTCCGCAGTCCGGTGCAGAGAGATGCAGTGGTGTGCATCTACTTCAATCTATTGAAATTAAAAACACTTATTCAGAAGTATGCGTCTCTGTGCAGTCCCGTGCATAACTGCCGAAATGAGACTTAAAATCATCCACCGGAAAGCCGAAATGTTCAAATCGACCAGTCAACGATGAATGGTGAAACGGAAGACGAGGGTTGTAGAGACTCCCTGTATCACTTTCGTATCACAGCGGCGCTTTTGGAAGTCCGGTCTTATTTCCGGCAAGTTCCTTGTTTTGAATGGTGAGCTCGCTGGGGCTCGAACCCAGGACCCACGCCTTAAAAGGGCGTTGCTCTACCAACTGAGCTACGAGCTCACATCTATTTCAACTTATTCAGATTGAATAAATTGAAGGCTATTCACTTTTGAAGTTCTCGCGGCTTTTTTTGGCGTTGGCAGCCAATTTGGAGCCACTTTGTGCCGAAACCGACCCCGGACGAACCAGAATCGCCAGCGCCTGCAACTTGTGAGTTGGGGCGAGTTGGGCCTGCCGGGCGGTCATCGCGACCGTGTTGCGTCCCGGCAGTTCCTGCACTGTTCTTAAGTCTACCTTACCGATCACAAGACGGCTAGCGAAGGTATGCCGCAGGGTGTGCCAGGTGACGCCCTCGCTGTTCGCCCGTTCGAGGGCGGTCAGAAGCCATGCCCGCCTCGCGAAGGACAGCCTTCAATGCCTGAAGAGGAGAACCATAGCAACAAGCATCAAGAATGCAACGGTCTCGGCCACGAGGCTCATGTCGATGCGAATTTCGGAACCAAAGATGGCGATTCTCGCGGGCTTAATTCCATTCGGGTCCGACAGAGCGCCGCCGTAGAGTTTTCTCCCGATCAATGCTGCGAAGAAGCCGAGCATCGGGACGGATGCCAGAATTGCGGCCAGATAGAATCGCTCTTCTCGCAAGGGGCCAGCGCCAAGAATGAGGACCAATTCGACAATCGACAACAGCGCGGAATTGATTACCTGCCATACCACGTGGAACCTCGCGTGCCGGAGCCATTCAGGATTGGTCGCATGGGAAGGGCCAAGGTCAATGACGAGTGTCCCAAGCCCCTGGAGGCCACAGAGGAGGGCCAGAAGACCTCGGGCGATCGACGCATGCGTCACGGATTCTCCTCGCCAATCTGCGGAATTTTCCAGTGGGCGTTCGTAAATGCGCCGTTGTTCACTCTATCGTCCCTCCGGCGAGCCTGGCAGAAGTCATCCGTTGACGCCGTGAGCGGCCGCGGCGGCCAAATTTGCATTCTCTCCGGAGACCAGTGGGAGCGTTACGGTGACCTGCGCACCGCCGCTTCCGCGATTGCGAGCCGTGACGGTTCCTCCATGAGCGCGTGCAACGGCATCGATGAATGCAAGGCCAAGTCCGTGACCATTCGACTCTCTTCCCTTGACCCTTCGCTCAAAGAGTTGCGGCATCACCTCAGGAGAGAATCCAGGTCCATCGTCTTCAAAGATGATTGATACCGAGTCGTCCTCGACTTGCAGCCGGATTGTCACCGCGCAGGCCGCAGGCAGATGCTTCAGCTCGTTGTCGAACAGATTGGCGATCATTCGATGGGTCAATGCAGCGTCGGCATGAATCGTAACTGGATCAGCACTGTGGAGCCTGATGTGGAGGCCTTTTTCCGCCATGCTTGGCTCATAGAGGTCAGTCATGACTCGCAGCAGCTCATCAAGCTGAATCCGAGTGCGGGTCAGCCGCAGCGCATCCGCTTTTGCCTCAGCCACGTCCAGTGACTGGTTCAAGAACTCCGTCAGGCGATCCAGCTCTTCAATGGCACAGACGATCGGCTCAGCCTGCTCGCCATGACTGCTGGCAGAGAGAGACATCTCAAGTTTTCCGCGTATCGCGGTCAAAGGGCTGCGCAGGTCGTGCGCAAGCGAATCTGTGATGGTATGGAGCTGATGCATGGAACTCTCGATGCGGTCGAGCATGCGATTCAGCGTCAACGCGAGCTGCGCCACTTCGTCGTTGCGTTTGGTCGTCGGCACCCTGGTGTTCAAATCAGCATGGCCAATGCGCGACGCAGCTTCGGTGATCCTGCGCACGTGGCTCAGCATCCGCCTGGTTGTCAGGAATACGATTGCGAAACCGAAAAACACGATCAACAACCACCAAAGCAGAAAACGAATGCGGAGGTTTCGCAACACACGCAATTCGTCACGCTCAGAAAGCCCCAGGTAGATTAGGCTTCCATCATCGACGCGAATGCACGCCACGCGGAAGGGGACTGCAAACCCTTTCACACGCACATCAGTAGGCTGATCAGGGACCATGTTGGTTCTCAAAATGGCCATCAGCGTGTCTTGCCCGCTGCCTGCACCCACCCATAAGTGAAGCGAGTCATCGCTTCCCCGTTGCAGAAAGAACACGGAGTCGTTCGTGTTGCTTTCGGAAGGTAACTTGTTGGGGACTTCGCGGCCGGCCAATTCGGCAACCTCTCCGACCACGCGCCCGTAGAGTCTGTCCTTGGGCGTGCGCGTGGCTACATTTCCGAGAACCTCAACCTCTCCTGAGAGCCATGCATCGGATCGCCGCTGGATATCCTGTTCAACGAACTCCTGCAGAAAAAAGAAGACGAGCATGGTGCCAAAGGCAAAGGCCAAGCTTGCCCAGAACGAGATGCGCCATGCCGCGCTGCGCAACTTTGGACTAGCGATCCTTGAGGACATAGCCAACACCTCGAAGAGTTCGAATGAGCGGCTGCTGGCCGATACTATCGACCTTCCCGCGCAAGCGGTAAATGTGCACATCCACAACGTTGGTCTCGGGCTGTATCCGCATCCCCCACACCTGGTCGAGAATCATGGACCGGGTGACCACTCGACCCGCATTTCTGCAAAAATACTCCAGCAGAACGAACTCTTGCGGAGTCAACTGCAGCATTTGTCCCGATCGCGAAGCCTCGCGGCGAAGCAGATCGAGTTCCAGATCGAGAACCCGCAGCCGGGTCGCTTCGTTGCCCGGAGGATTATTGCGTTTGAGAAGATTCCGAAGCCGCGCCAGCAACTCAGCCAGGGCGAAGGGCTTGGTCAGATAGTCGTCCCCGCCTTGTTCCAGACCGCGTACTCTGTCATCCACAGATCGGCGCGCCGAAAGGATCATTACAGGAGCCCTAACACCAAGTTGACGCAGGCGGAGGATCAAGGTGATGCCGTCCTGATCGGGCAGACCAAGATCGACGATCAGGATGTCAAACGCCCCATCGATCGCCATCTGCTCCGCAGTCTTACCGTCCGATGCGGCTTCTACCTGATACCCAGCTTCTTCGAGGGAACGCTTGAGAAAGTCCTGTATGTCGAGTTCGTCTTCAACAAGGAGAAGCCGCATAAATGGATATATTAGTGCATCTGTCGAGGAATTTCCGTGATTGTTCCGAGGTCAAGAGACTCATGCTGGGAAATTCGCCCTCAAGGGCGCGAAAATGAACGATTTGTCATGATCGTGTCGGGCAGGCTTCACGTCTATTCAATAGACTCGGTTGTAGCACAGAACAGATGACCGAATTGTCATCGAAACAGAAATGGAATCCCGCTTTCTAATTGTGGTGGCCCTCGTCTTTACCGGCAAGTTGAAATCTCGAATCGACACAAAAGAGCGCTCGCAGCTCTTGGCGGCGCCGGACAAGACAAGCAAGAATTCGAACGTGACGAGGAGCAGAGTGTCTACAACGGAATCGATGGATTCGGTGGCTACAAAGCCATTCGAAGAAGCCTTTAGTTCAGGATTGGTGCTGCCAGGGACGCTTGATCCCAACTTCGAAGATGCGCTTCGGCATGTCCTTTCGAACCCAGGGAGCCTGGTTCGGCCGCGCCTGGTCTCTCAAATGGCCACAGCCTATGGGTTGGAAGCCGGGAATGCTCACGATCTTGCTGTCGCACTCGAATACTTCCACACCGCCTCTCTGCTGTTCGATGACCTGCCCTGCATGGACAATGCATTGGAGCGCCGCGGAGCACCCTGCACTCATCTCGTCTTCGGCGACGATAGCGCGATTCTCACCGCGCTTGCTCTTATCAATCGCGCATACGCACTCACCTGGCGAGCGGTGTCGGGCGCACCGCAGGCCAAGCAGCGTCAAGCTCTGGAATTCATCGAACAGTGCCTTGGAGTCGAAGGCATCCTCAACGGGCAAAGCCTCGACCTGCACTACCCCGATCTGCCTCACAGCAGAGAGACAACAGAGCGGATAGCACGCGGAAAGACGGTTTCACTCATACGGCTCACGCTGGTTTTGCCGGCCATGCTGGGGGGAGCCCATGCCCGTGAACTCCAACTCATCGAACGGATCTCGTTGTTCTGGGGGCTCGCCTACCAGATCATGGACGATCTCAAAGACGTGTTGCAAAGCTCCGGGCAGAGCGGAAAGACTTCAGCCCGTGACGTGCTGCTCAGCCGTCCGAACATCGCGGTAGTGATCGGTGTCCGCGCGGCCGTTCAGCGGCTCACTCGATTCATCGACTTGGGGGACCGGGTACTGCGAAGTCTCCTCACCACGAAGCCTGGATTGGATTTTCTGGATAGACTGCGCGGGGAACTTCAACTGGAGTTGGCGACAGTTACGAGAAGCTCGAACGCCCTTGCTGAGAGGGACAGGCTTTGATCTTCCTTAAGCTGATCGTGACCAATCTTCGCCGGCATCGCATCCGTTCGCTGATCAGCGTAGCGGGAATAGCCTTCAGCGTGGCGGCGATGTTGACGGTGGTGACGATTCTGCAAGGAGCCATCGGCATGTTTTCCGGCATCCTGTCCAGTGACAGCCAGATCATCGTATTCGAGCGCAATGTCTCCGATCTGTTTTTCAGCAGCGTTCCGGCCAGAGCCATGGATGCGATAGCAGTCTTGCCTATGGTGTCGCATGCCGACCCGGTGTTGTTCGGCATCGTCTCCAGCGCGGATCACCCGATCATCACCTGCTTCGGAGTGACCGCTGCCGATGCGCGTATTCGCAAGGCAACCTGGATTCAAGGCGACCGCGGTAACTTCGCGAAACATTCCGACGATGTGGTTCTCGGAGAACGGGCAGCGGAGTTTCTTGGCGCAAAGCTGGGTGACCTGGTGCCTATCGGGCATGGGACGTTCCACGTCATCGGCATTCTCAAAACGTCCAACGGGTTTGAGGATGGAGGCGTGTTCATGCCTCTTGGCGCCGCACAAAGTTTCTTTCACAAGGAGGGTACGTCGTCGGTAATCACCGTCAAATTACGGGACAGGGCGGACGCAGATGCTTTCAAAGCGCAGGTGAAGGCGATGTTTCCCAGTCTGGTTGCGCTTGAGGATACCGAGTTCACGCGGTCCTATTCGCAGTTCAAGATTCTGAAAGCCACTGCATGGGCGGTTGGCGGGTGCGGCCTGATCCTGGGCGGCCTTGGCGTTGCGAACACGATGATCATGTCGGTCTTCACGCGCATTCGTGAGATCGCGATTCTGCGCGTGAATGGCTTCTCCCATGTGCAGATCGCAACCATGATCTTCGGCGAGTCCGCGGTTGTGGCCATGCTGGGAGCTGCGTTCGGCCTGCTCACCGGGACTTGTCTGCTGCTCGTGCTCAAGCAAGTGCCGGCGCTCCACGGTTACGTTGACGTGAGTCTTCATCCCGTTGTGATGTTGATCGTGATCGTTCTCGCATTGGGCACTGGGATTGCCGGTGCGCTTTACCCGGCTGCCTATGCCATGCGCATCCGTGCGGTGGAGGCGCTACGCTTCGAATGAGAACCTCTGCGACACAGGTCAACGCCGGCGGACGAATCGTTCTTCAAGCTGAAGATGTGTGGAAGAGCTATGACGACGGGGCGATCGCGGTCCTGAAGGGCGTCAATTTCGAAGCGACTGAAGGCCAGACGGTTGCGCTCTGCGGACCCTCGGGCTGCGGCAAAAGCACGTTGCTCCATTTGTTTGGAGGGCTCGACTCACCGGACCGTGGGCGTGTTGCCGTCAATGGTGCTGAGATCAATCGCCATACCAACCTGCCGCGCCTGCTTCGGCATGAAGTAGGCTTTGTTTTTCAGCTTCACAATCTTATTCCGGATCTGACTCTTGAGGAGAACTGCCTCATCCCCACGTTCGCTGCGGGTATCGATCGAAGAACAGCGCATGCACGTCTGTTGGAACTCACGGAGCGTACGCACCTGACCCACCGCCTGGGGCATCGCATTCAAAAGCTCTCGGGGGGAGAGCGGCAACGCACCGCGCTTTGCCGGGCCTTGATGAACAAGCCAAAGATTCTTTTGGCCGACGAGCCAACCGGCTCGCTGGACGAACAAACAAGCGGCACGGTTTTTGATTTGCTACTGGACCTTGCGGCCACGGAAGGGGTAACCCTGCTGATGGCCACGCATGATCGCAGCCTGGCGCTGCGCTGCGACCAACTTTTGGAAATGCACGATGGAACCATTCATGAACCGATCTTCTCGCGATGAGCCCGCAGCTTCACGCATGCCTCCCCAGGTGTTCGCCAGTGCTGCCTGGCACAGCTTGCTGTGGCTGGTCATTGCGAATGCCATCGGTGTGATGATCGCGGTGCTTTTGCTCATTCCTCGGCTCAACAATATGCTCGGGGAGTGGACCTATGGGCGATGGATCATGGTCCACATGAACCTTGAGCTGTACGGATGGACCGCAGTGCCGCTGCTCGGCTTTCTGTTCGCGAACTATGGAGCGGACCACGGTGCGGCAGCAAAATGGTGCAGACCGGTGTTGTGGGTCTGGTCCGCCGCGCTGGGCGTTGGAGCGTTTTCCTGGCTCTCGGGCTACTCCAGCGGCAAGCTGTTTCTCGATTGGAGCGGGTATGCCCGCGTGCTTTTTCCCGCGGGGTTGATCGCGCTTTGGGTTCTCTTACTTGGGGCGCTCATTGCAAACCGCAGGGAACGAAAGCAGGAATCCGCGACGGCGATGGTTGCAAAGATTGTCGGCCTGGCGCTCCTGCTTGCGGTTCCTTTTCTCATTTATGCAGCGACAGGTCCTGCCAGCTATCCTGCCGTGAATCCTGATACGGGCGGCCCGACTGGCACCAGTCAATTGGAGTCTTCGCTGGCCGTCGTAGCAATTTTGCTGATGCTTCCCTTCGGACTTACGCGACGCCGAGCGGGGCGAGCGAAGGTCGTCCTACTTGCATGGGGCACGCTGCTAGCAGAGAGCCTACTCTGCGCTGTGCTGAGTCGCGGCGATGTCAGTCACCGCCTTCCCGCACAATACTTAAGTCTCGCCAGCCTGCTCGTCTGGATTCTGCTCATACCGGCTTACTACGCGGCGTTCCAGTGGAACAGCAATACGCGACGCTGGCGGCTGGCGTTCCTGTGGTGGTGGGCGGCTCTGGTCGTAACTGGATGGGTTTTCTTTCTCCCCGGCGTTCTGGACCATTTCAAATTCACCGACGGCCTGGTGGGACATTCCTTCGTCGCCATGGCGGGCTTTACATCGAGCCTCATCATCTTCGTCATGGTGCAGCTGCTGGGCGAAGGCGGATGGATCTTCAATCGTTCACGCTCATTCTATCTGTGGCACGGGAGCGTGATTGCGTACATCGTCGTCGTGACCATTGCAGGCTGGCGCGAAGGGTTTGACCCGTCGTTTACCATCGTCCCCGGATTGGAACGCAACATCCTCTATTCGCTACGCCTGCTCACCGGGATTCTGATGCTTGTTGCCTCCGTTGACTGGTTCGTCGATGCGTCAACATTGCTCATCGAGCCCGTCCTTGCTCCAACCAACTCACAAGTCTTAGAGGAGAAGACAGCATGACCCGTCCTATCCTTCTCGCGTATCAACTGCTCATCGGCGTCTCTGACACGATGACCGGAGCGCTGCTGATTATTGTGCCGGAGTTGACATTGCGGCTGATGCATCTTCAGGCGCCATCGGACGCTTTGACCTACCTGTCGTTCGTGGGTGCGTTTGTGTTCTCGGTCGGCCTGGCCTGCCTTTACGGAGCGCTCGTAATGGCTCGAAGAGGATCACGGCGCAGTCTTGAAACTGTCTGGCTGCTCACCGCGTTCACGCGCGCGAGTGTAGCCATCTTCGTTGTCGCGCAAATCATGAATCACTCGCTTGAGTTGGGTTGGAGTGCGGTCGCCCTGTCTGACGGCGCGTGTGTGCTGATTCAGGCTATAGGTCTTCGCAGAGGCTGGCTGGCGAATGTTACCAACTAAACTTCGGCAATCCGGTTTGCAAGGCGCGAGCCTGGTCGCGATCACCTACGTATACTTTCTCATCTTCGCGCAGTTTGCTTTTCTAAAGCGACTGGCGGGCCTGGGAGTGGCCGACGCGCACTTGAAATCCGTGATGGCCGCGATGGCAATGGGAGGGATTCTATGCAGTCTTCTGACTCCGCGTATAAGGCTGTGGCCGTCGCCGGCTGTGCGGCTGCGCGCGGGTCTGGCCGCTGCGGGCGCGGCTGCGCTCCTGTCCCTTCTTCCGCTCAATCTTCCAGGCGGTGTTGCGGTGTCGTTCCTCATCGGGGCCGGACTTGGGGTTCTGACCGTGACGCTGGTGACGCATTTGCGTCACTGGACGGGCAACCGCAATTCCCTCATGATGGTTGGCCTGGGTACTGGAGCCGGTTACCTGGTCTGCAATTTCCCCGGCTTGTTCACTGCGTCTGCCGAGTTGCAGGCAATGGCTGCCGGTCTGCTCTGTCTCGCGGGAATAGGCATATCCATGCTGCCTTCTCCGCGGCAGTTAGAACAGTCGCGGGCTCCATTCAGGCCGGCCTACTCGTTTGCGCGTGTGATCGCCTGCTTCACCGCGCTCGTTTGGCTTGATTCGGCCGCCTTCTTCATCATTCAAAACTGCCCATCCTTGAAGGCCGGCACTTGGCAGGGGTCGGCACACCTTTGGACAAACGGCATGCTTCATCTGGCCGCGGCATTGGCAGCAGGATGGCTGCTGCAAAGGCGCAGTCTCTGGCTCGTTCTCTCGGTGTCGTTGCTCGCGCTGGGTTCTGCGTGTCTTCTCCTGCTCAATCCAGACCGGGTCTTCCTTGCATCGCTGTTTTACCCAGTGGGCGTCTCGCTTTACTCTGTCGCCCTGGTCGCTTATCCGTCTCTGCTTGCGCCGGCCTCTTCCACGATAGAGCGCGGCAAGCAGGCCGGTTGGATCTATGCGGTAGCCGGCTGGATCGGTTCAGCGATGGGGATTGGGATGGCGCAGAATCTCGGCCACGTTCCGCCTGGATTTGTCGTCGGCGCCGGCGTGGTTGTTCTGGCGCCGGGATTGTTCGAGGTATTGCGTTGGCGAGTTCGCGAGCTGGCTCTGGCGAGCTTGGTTGCTGTCTTAGCCTTCTGTGTTTATCGCTTGATTCCATCGGCGCCTGCTTTCGCCCAGCTTTCACAGGTGGAGCGCGGACGTCAGGTCTACATCGCTGAAGGCTGCATGAGTTGTCATTCTCAATATGTGCGCCCCAATACTGCTGACGTTCTGATGTGGGGGCCTGTCGAGACCATGCAGGAACTGCGCAACCAAAAGCCGCCGCTCATTGGCAATCGCCGCCAGGGCCCGGACCTGGCGGAGGTGGGCGGGCGCCGTTCGCCCCTGTGGCTCAGGGCTCACTTCTTCAACCCGGAGGACGTCAGCGGAGCATCCATCATGCCGTCGTTCGGATTTCTCTTCCGCGACGAACGCGGCGACGACCTGGTGGCCTACCTCGGGAGCCTGCGCACAGCCGGCACGGTCGAGCACCAGGATGCGGAGAAGCGCTGGCAACCCTCCGCTTTGTCCGTGCAGCAGGCTGATGCCGCGGCAGGCGAACAGCTTTACGTGCGTTTCTGCTCCACCTGTCACAGCCCGCAAGGGCGCACACTCCAGGCGTGGCAAACTAGTTTTAAGCAAGTCCCGGCAGACCTCACGGCCGCGACACCGCTCCACTATCTTCCGGCATCAGAGGCGCCTGCGGAACGTCAAACGCGACTTGCGCAGATGGCGAAGTTTGGAATTCCCGGGACGGATATGCCTGGACACGAATATCTGTCTGACAAGGACGTCGCCTCCATCAGCCTTTGGCTGTCGGAAAACATCCGGCGGCCGATCCAAGACCAATAACGACCGCTCGATCAAGGAGAAACATCATGAAGACCAGACTTCCTTCCCTCATCCTCTCTTCTTTATTGCTTTCCACGCCGGCTGCCTTCGCCCAGCACCAGACGTTTACTGTTGCGCCGGATTCAAGCCAGGTCGCATTTGCGCTGGCCGGAACCGGGCATCATGTCAATGGAAGCTTCCACGTGCAGAGCGGCGCGGTCGATTTCGATCCCGCGGCTTCCAAGATATCCGGTTCGATTGTTGTTGCGGCCGGAAGCGGGAACAGCGGGGAGCCGAGCCGCGATAAGAAGATGAACTCTGACGTGCTGGATGTGGCGCATTATTCCGAGGTGACATTTGCCCCCAAGAGCTATCAGGGGACCATTGCGGCCTCCGGCGATTCCTCCATTCAGGTCACGGGTACCTTCGCCTTGCACGGCACTCCGCATGACATCACGGTGCCCATGCAGATTCATATTGACGGAAACAGCCTAACCGCCAAGGCTCACTTTGTTGTCCCTTACGTTCAATGGGGGCTGAAGGACCCCAGCATTTTTATTCTCAAGGTGGCCAAGGAAGTCGACATTGATCTGACACTGGCAGGACGAGTAGCGCCGGCGAATTGATCTTCACGTAAACCACGGGTAATACTTTAGAAGATGAGGGTGTGTCTATGATCAATCGGGGACTGATCAGTCGAAGACGCTTCGGAGCATTGTCTGGACTGGCGGCGAGCTCCGCGCTTGTGCCGGCACCGATTTGGAGCGCCACAGCGCCGGATGTGAGCCTTCAGATTGCTCCCTGCACACTCGAAGCATCCCCCAAACATCGTATCCGCACGGTCGCATACAACGGCCAGGTTCCCGGGCCTGTCTTACGAATGCGGCAGGGGCAAGAACAAACGGTAGAGATTCGCAATGGGTCCAGCGATCCAGAGATAGTCCACTGGCATGGATTATTTTTACCTTCGGAAATCGACGGCGCAATGGAGGAGGGCACGCTCATGATCGATCCCGGTGCGTCTGTCCGCTACAGCTTCAAACCCGATCCACCTGGATTCCGCTGGTTCCACACCCATACGTTCGCCGGCAAGGATCTGACCAAGGCACAGTTTAGTGGCCTTCACGGCTTCCTGATGATTGAGTCGCGCGACAATCCGGGAAGCTACGACCAGGAGATATTTCTAGCCCTGCATGACTGGAGCGGGCACTTTGAAGGCGGCGACGACGGCTACATGAACCCGGTCTACGACGTCTCAACCATCAACGGCAAAATGCTTGGATTTGCCGAACCGTTGCGAGTGAAACAGGGCGAGCGTGTATTGATGCATGTGCTCAACTCGAGCCCGACCGAGGTTCATTGGCTTGCGCTTGCCGGCCATAGCTTTCACGTCGTCGCTCTTGATGGCAATGAAGTGCCGAAACCGCAGACCGTTCCGATGCTGCGTCTTGCGCCCGCGGAGAGAGTCTCGGCAGTTGTGGAGACGAACAACCCGGGGGTGTGGGTGCTGGGCGAAGTGAGGAAGCACATCCAGAGCGCAGGCATGGGCACTGTGATTGAGTATGCGGGCGCGAGTGGAAAGCCCGCGTGGACGCAGCCGGAGAGCCTGATCTGGAATTATCGCCAGTTTGCGGAACCGGAGACGACTGAAGAGGCCGGTGGCGAGGTCACCCGCATTGAATTGGTTTTTGACTCCAAATTTCAGGGACACGGGAACGAAGAACTTTGGCGAATCAATGGCAAGTCGTATCCGCATACCGATGAACCAAGCCTGCGAGAAGGGCAACGCTATCGCCTGGTGATGAAGAACCAGAGTATGGACGACCATCCCATGCATCTGCACAGGCACACGTTTGAAGTTCGCCGGGTGGACGCCGGTCCCGAGATGCGCGGGCTCCGAAAAGATGTCTTGCTGGTTCCCGCAAAAACAACAGCAGAGGTTGAATTCTTAGCCAACAATCCAGGAAGAACGCTGTTTCATTGTCATCAGCAGGATCACATGGATCGAGGCTTCATGATGGTGTTTCGCTATGCTTAGAGCAGTTCTCCAGTTCATTTGCCCCGTCTGGTTGCTTGCAAGGTGGCCTTTTCTTAAGGAAAAGTCCACTTATCATCTTGCGTCTGGTGTACAGCAATTGGAGAACAGTTATAGTCATTTCAATCCAGCTCGTATTCGATCATGCTTTTATCCGCGCCTGCTCGTCCTTCTTTGCTTTCTTGGGATGGCAAAGGTTGCGGCCGCGCAGGGTAATTACGAAATCCAGGTCTATGGCGCGGACACGGTGCCACCCAAGAACCTCATGGTTGAACTGCACTCCAACTACACGGTGACCGGCCAGACCAAGGTGATCGACGGGGTGTATCCCACCAACCACCAGGAGCACGAAACACTGGAACTGACCCAGGGAATCAACGACTGGGCAGAGCTTGGCTTCTACGTCTTTACCAGCGAACAGCATGGTCATGGGGTCCAATGGGTTGGCGATCACATCCGTCCTCGCGTGCGTGCGCCAGACCGATGGCATCTTCCCGTGGGGCTCAGCCTCTCAACGGAGATAGGCTATCAGCGCGCCGTGTATTCCCCGGATACCTGGACCTGGGAGATCCGGCCGATTATCGACAGAACTTCAGGCCGCTGGTATTTTGCCTTCAATCCCGCGCTCGAACGAACCCTGCACGGCCCTGATGTGAACCAGGGCCTGGGTTTTTCTCCCGGTGTGAAGGTGAGCTATGACTTTACTGCCAAGATCAGCGGCGGCTTTGAATATTACGCGGATTACGGCCGCCTGGGGGCCTTCGACGCATTGCATGACCAGCAACAGCAGATTTTTGCCGTGACGGACCTGAACCTCTCTCCAAAGTGGGAGATCAACTTTGGAGTCGGCCTGGGTCCGACGGCAGCGACCGATCACCTGATCATTAAAGGGATACTCGGCAGGAGGTTCGATTGGGGGAAGAAGTCCGCCGCGGATTGAATAAAAGCGTGATTTTTCATTCACACGGCCTGGTCGTCAAAGTTCGCGAAGACCCGCCGCTGAGAGGAGATCGGGGGCTGGGTTTATCTGCGGCCGTGTGGGCCTCGTAAATTGGAAATTTCCCTGCGCGCTCTCAGACTGCTCCCGTACTCAGTACTCGAACGGCGCGGATTCGCTGGCAGGGCCTGACTTGCCGCACAGCACGGTCGACTGTCAATCACCGCGACGCCGATGTTGGTGCCGGTATAGTCCATCTGCCAAACCGCGGGCGCGTTGATCGGTTTGCTGGTATATTCGGCTGCCGTGACGCTCACCGCCTGCCGCGCGCCCATCCGCCAATTTCGGTCCGGAACAATTGCTGCAACGAGGTGCTCCGCGCCGCCTCCGCCGAGAGTTCGGCGCGCAAAACCTCTCGTCCGGTAACCCGGATCGCTGGTACGATAGTAAGCACACTCGCGGCGGCCAGGTAATTCAGGCCCTCTAAGCCTCGCATGGCGAAGAAAATGCAGCGATTTCGCGGTTCAGCCATGGCAGAAAAGTGGTAGCAAGGTAACCGTTTGAGTGCTATTGTTCTCGCAATCAGGTCCGACTAGGATTCGGGTTGTGAAGACCTTCCCGATGAGGCTGCCCGAGGGGACGTGGGAGCCCCGCAAGCCGGGCGCCGGCAGAGACGCGAGGGGAGTGTTTCTGGCATCGAACCGTCGGTGAGGTACCCATGACAGATCTCAATCCACAGAGCGAGCAGAATCAGACGCCGGAAGACGTGGCCACGTTGTATTCGTGGGCCAATCTGCATGGAGCCAAGTACCGGGATTTTTCCGCCTCGCGGGCGCTGACCCGGGAGAAGGCGCGTCTGCGCGCCGAGCAGGCCCTGGAAGAAGAACAGAGCAACAGCGAGGAAGACGTCAGAGCAGCGCAGACTGCGGAAGACGAACGCATAGCCGAGCAGGCGCGTGCGGCCGAAGCGGCCCGCCAGGCGGAGGCTGATCAAGCAGCAGCCCGGCAAGCGGAACTGGCAGCGCTGCAGGCGCGGGAACAGGTCGAACGCCAGGCGGCGCACGAGGCGGCCGAGCAGGCGGCCAGGCAGGAAGCGGCACGGCTCGAAGCGGCACGGCGGGAAACAGCAAGGCTCGAAGCGGCAAAGCAGGAAGCAGCGCGGCAGGAAGCAGCGCGCGAGGCAGCCCGTCTGGAAGCTGAGCAGGCGGTCCGCCAGACCGCCGAGGAGGCCGCCGAGCGTGCCACGCAGCTGGCATTGCAGCGCGCCGGGGAAGAGGCCGCGCAGCAGGCGATGCACGAGGCCGCGCAGCAGGCGCAGGCGGCCAAGGAAGCGCTGGCATCGAAGCAAGCCGCGGAACGGGCAGCCGAGCAGGCGGCGCAGCAGGCGGCCGCTCAACAGCAGGCCGCGCAACAGCGTGGATGGCAGCCCTGGACGGATCGCTTTGCAGCGCCCGCTCCGGTGCAGCCTTATCCGCAGGCCCAGAGTTTCGAATATCCGGGATTTGTCCGCCAGCAGGCGGTGCATCCGGCTGATGCCGGGCCGCAGTTTGCGCCGTCGCGGGACGTGGTTCCGGTGCCGGCGCGCAGTCCATGGGCAACCGCGGAGACGCGCGAGCCGGTGGGACGGCCGGCGTGGTTGAGTGCGGGCAATTTTGAGCCCGCGGCAGCCGCTGCTCCTTCCCCGGCCAACCCGCCGCCGGTCAACGCGCCAGACGACACGCTGCAAGGCTCGCGCGACCGGCTCACCTCGCGCTGGTTTGCGCTGCGCGGCGTCTTTGATCCCACCGCCCCTCCGCCGCCTGAGGCCGTTCCACTGCCGGTGGTTTCGCGTGCGCCGGCGCTGGCCGTCTTCTCGCTGGCCGGTGGGGTGGGCAAGACCAGCCTGGTGGCCACGCTGGGCCGCGCTCTGTCTGCCCGCGGCGAGCGGGTACTGCTGGTCGATACGGCGGCCTTCGGGCTGCTGCCCTTCTTCTTTGGCGCGACCGATCAGCGGCCCGGGCTGCTCAGGACCTTCACCCCTCCCGGCGTCTTGAGCGATGCGCCGGTGCAGATGGTCACCATCGACCCCGAGGGCGTGGCCCAGGACCAGCCGAATCAGGAAAGCCTCAGCGGCGAGATTGCCAAGTTTGCCCGCGGAGCCAGCCGGGTGATCGTCGACCTGGCCACAGCCTCAGGCTCGACCACGCGGCGCATCCTGCGCATGGCGCCGCTGGTGCTGGTACCGGTGGTTCCGGATATGAATTCGGTCGTCAGCGTCAGCTCGATCGACGCCTTCTTCGAGCACAACAGCGCCCAGGCCGGCAAGAGCGCGCTGCCCTATTACGTGCTGAATCAGTTTGACTCGACACTGCCGCTGCATCTGGATGTGCGCGAGGTGTTGCGCGAGCAACTGGGTGAGCGGCTGCTGCCCTTTGCGCTGCGCCGCACCCCGGCCATGAGCGAGGCGCTGGCCGAGGGCATGACGGTGATCGACTACGCGCCGGGCTCCACGCTGGCCGAGGACTTTGTGACCCTGGCGGGCTGGTTGAAGAGCCTTTCAGCGCCCGCCACGGCGAGCTACCGCGGCGTGCGCTGGAGCGAGCGATGACCCCAACGGGCCTGTGGCAGGAGATCGGGGCCGGAGAAAATTTTCTTACCAAAATTCTACGTCTTGTGTTCGTGCTCGCAGCCGCGGTGGTGTTCTGCTTTCTGGCCGTTCTTCCGCTCACCTGGACGCAACAGGCGGTACTGGGCCTGCTCACGCTGCTCATGTCTCTGGCCCTGGCGCGCTGCTCGGACTCCTACCTGGTGACGCTCTCGCTGATGATGATGTCGCTGTTCTGCACCTGCCGCTACGGCTACTGGCGGCTGGCGCAGACGGTGCACTACTTTCAGGACCCGGCCACACACTGGGGAGCGCTTGACGCCTTCTTCGTCCTGAGCCTGCTGCTGGCCGAGGCCTATGCCTTCGTCATCCTGTTCCTGGGCTACTTTCAAACCATCTGGCCGCTGCGCCGGGCGCCGGTGGCGCTGCCGGAAAACGAAGACGAGTGGCCGCATGTCGACATTCTGATTCCCACCTACAACGAGCCCCTCGACGTGGTGCGCTACACCGCGCTGGGCGCTCTGAACATGGACTGGCCGGCGGAGAAGCTGCACATCTTCATCCTCGACGACGGCCGGCGCAAAGAGTTTCAGCAGTTCGCGTTCGAGGCCGGCATTGGCTACCGGGTCAGGCCGGACAACGCCCATGCCAAGGCCGGCAACATCAACGCCGCGCTCGAGACCACGACCTCGCCCTTTGTAACCATCTTCGACTGCGACCACGTGCCCACGCGCAGCTTTCTGCAGATGACGCTGGGCTGGTTATTGCGCGACCCGAAGCTGGCCATGCTGCAAACGCCGCACCATTTTTATTCGCCCGATCCCTTCGAGCGCAATCTGGGCCAGTTCCGCATCATTCCCAACGAGGGCGAGCTGTTTTACGGAATCGTGCAGGACGGCAACGACTTCTGGAATGCGACCTTCTTCTGCGGCTCCTGCGCGGTGCTGCGCCGCACGGCTCTGGACCAGATCGGCGGCATCGCCGTCGAGACGGTGACCGAAGACGCGCACACCTCGCTGCGCATGCAGATGCGCGGCTGGAACACGGCATACATCAACATTCCGCAAGCGGCGGGCCTGGCCACGGAGCGGCTCTCGGCGCATGTGGGCCAGCGCATTCGCTGGGCACGGGGCATGATCCAGATT
>Ga0182030_10002829_pt1 | contig 36972 bp, 33 predicted proteins | sample 812S3MmetaG_FD_121299 | JGI IMG/M metagenome (GOLD analysis project Ga0182030, IMG submission 121299) | Permafrost microbial communities from Stordalen Mire, Sweden - 812S3M metaG (Illumina Assembly) | ecosystem: Environmental > Terrestrial > Soil > Wetlands > Permafrost | place: Sweden...
TCACGATCCGGCACTGGCGAGGCCGACCGACATCACTGCCACGCGGGCGGCCGATATCACCGCAACGAGAGCGGCCGTCACGACAGCCAACATCCGCAGTGGCGAAGCAGTAGCGGCCTTACAGAGGGGTATTCCGCGGGAAGAGTCGTCTTTTGCCACACAGGCGTTGCAGCAGGAAAATGAAAACCATGATCCGGAGAACAATATTTTAGTCCCGGCCGAATCGCCGGTCCCGGGTAAAGGCAAACTACGCGGGCTGTTACGGAAAGTGACCCGCACCTTCGGAAAGACCGCAGACCGGGACGATGATGGACAACGGGAGGTACTGGTCGGCGCCTTCCAAATTGCACTCAAATAAGAAAAAACACAATGGCTATGAACCGGTTATTTCTACTGGCAGCAGGATTATGCCTTGCCCTGACGGGCCGGGCGCAGAATGATACCACGCATGTCAACGACACGACACACATCAATAACCCCGGCGGTCAGACCCATGCGGACGACACCCTCCGCGTCGGCAACCTGCTGATCATCCGCAACGGCAGGCAGGACTGGGACAACCCGGAGTTGATAAGGGTCCATAAGCGCCATAACGATTACAAGCCCTCTAAGGTCAGCACCAACTGGCTGATCTTCGACATAGGCTTTGCGAACTATAATGACCGGACGCACTATTCCTCGGCCGCCGCCCAGCAGTTTGCACCGCGGTCTACCAGTAGTTGGTTCGGACTGAACACCGGCAAATCGGTGGATGTCAATATATGGCTGTTCATGCAGCGGTTCAGCCTGATCAAAAACGTCGTCAACCTGAAATATGGATTCGGCATAGAACTGAACAATTACCGCTATCAGGAAAATATCCGCTATGAGATCAACCCGACGAAGGTGATCATGGACACCGTCAATTACAGCAAGGATAAACTGGCGGCGGATTATTTTACCGTTCCCCTCATGCTGAATTTCAATTTCGCTCCGCACCGGCGTAACGGGTTCGGCTTCAGCGCCGGCGCCAGCGTCGGGTACAAATATTCTTCGCGGCAGAAATTCAAGAGCGATGAGTTCGGCAAACAAAAGACATTCAATGATTTCGACATGGAACCCTGGAAGATTTCCTGGATCGGGGAATTACAGCTGGGCTGGATAAAATTCTATGGCTCCTACGCGACGCGCAGTATGTTCAGCAAAGGGTTGGACCAAATACCCTATACGGTAGGAATACGCTTTGGAAACTGGTAAATCACCCCCGGGGGTCTGCCCCGGGCCGTTTGTTTCGCAGTTGTTAAATTTATCAACATCAAAAATATTCCTTAAACTGCTGCCGTTAAAAGAGGTCAAATCCGCCAATTATGACTTCGCGAAAACTGATCCTGGGCAGCTTATTGGCTATCACCCTATTATCATTCCGTGACGCCCATCACCGGACTGCGTTCAGGCGCTTTTTTCATTCCGCTCCCGAGGGAGATATCTACATTATCGTCATCAAATCCAATTATGAGCTGCAATTGTACGACAAGAATGGCTGGTATGCCACCTATCCCGCCGTCTTCGGCAGTAAAAACCTGGACGATAAAATGATGATGGGAGACAGAAAGACCCCGGAAGGCATTTATCACATCCTTTCGAAGCGACCACACGAAAAATGGAATAAGATCATGGACCTGGATTTTCCCACTGCGGCGGACAAGGCTAAGTTCAATGACCGAAAAGCACAGGGGTTGATCCCTTCATCGGCCCGGATCGGCGACGGCATCGCCATCCATGGGACCTGGCCTCATGATGAGCACGCGGTGGATGCCTACCAGATGTGGACCAACGGATGCGTTTCACTCAAGAATGAGGACATGGACGAAGTGTACAGGATCGTACCGGTAGGGACTAAGGTGATTATTCAGCATTGAGTTCGCGCCTTCGGCCCGCTACAGTCTGCCGCCCTTGATCTCTTCGACCACTGCCGGATCGAGTAAGGTGGACGTATCCCCCAGGTTCTGCAATTCCCCTTCCGCTATTTTCCGCAGGATGCGACGCATGATCTTACCGCTGCGCGTTTTCGGCAGACCGCTGACCAATTGGATCTTGTCCGGCTTAGCGATCGGACCGATGATGCGGGCTACCGTCTGGGTGATATCCTTACGGATGGAACCCTCGTCGCTCTTATTCCCGTTAAAGATGACATAGGCATAAATTCCCTGCCCTTTTATTTCGTGTGGGTATCCCACCACTGCGCTCTCTACGACGCCCGTGTGCATATTGATGGCATTCTCTACCTCCGCCGTACCGATGCGGTGACCGCTGACATTCAGTACATCGTCTACCCGACCCGTGATGCGATAGTTACCTTCTTCATCCCGCAATGCGCCATCCCCTGTGAAATACAGCCCGGGATAGGTGGCGAAATAGGTCTGGCGGCAACGGTCGTGATCACCATAGGTCGTTCGGATAATGGAAGGCCAGGGAAATTTGATGCAAAGGTTGCCGCTGACATTATTCTCATGCAGCTCTTCTCCCTTCTCATCTACCAGTAATGGCTGTACGCCCGGGAGAGGCAGCGTGGCATGAGCCGGTTTGCCGGGCGTGACCCCTGCAAGATTCGAAATGAGGATACCGCCGGTCTCCGTCTGCCACCAGGTGTCGACGATAGGACAGCGGCCCTTTCCGATATGGTCATAGTACCAGTGCCAGGCTTCCTCATTGATGGGTTCACCCACGGTACCCAGCACCTTCAGGCTGCCCAGGTCTTTGTTCTTTACGAAATCGAGGCCAAAGCCCATCAGGCTGCGGATGGCGGTGGGCGCCGTATAGAGGATATTCACCTTGAATTTATCCACGATGTCCCAAAACCGGCCGGCATCGGGCCAGGTGGGGATCCCTTCGAAGAGGAGCGTCGTCGCCCCGGCGCTCAGCGGGCCATAGACAATATAGCTGTGCCCTGTTATCCAGCCGATATCGGCCGTACAGAAATACACGTCGCCGGGTTGATACTGGAATACATTCACAAAGCTGTAGTTGGCGAAGACCATATACCCGCCGCAGGTGTGGACCACCCCTTTGGGCTTGCCTGTCGATCCGGACGTATAGAGGATGAACAGCATGTCTTCCGCATCCATGACCTCGGCCGGGCAGGGTGGATTGCCCTGGGTTTCCACCTTGCGGATCTCGTCTTCCCACCAGGTGTCGCGTCCTTTGATCATGCTGACGGGGACGCGCGTACGTGTCAGTACGATGACCCGCTTGATGGTCGGGCATTGCACCAGCGCATCGTCGATCACCGATTTGAGCGGAATATCCTTGTTACCCCTGTAGGCGCCGTCGGCGGTAATGACCAGGGTGCAACCGGCATCCTGGATCCGGTCGGCAATGCTCTGGGCGGAAAAACCACCGAATACCACGGAATGGATGACGCCGATCCGGGCGCAGGCGAGGACGGCTATAGCCAGTTCGGGCACCATCGGCATATAGATACAGACACGGTCGCCTTTCTTTGCCCCATTGTTCTTCAACACCTGGGCAAACTGGCATACCTTAAAATGCAGCTCCTTATAGGTCAGGATACGATAGTGCTCGCCGGGATCGTTCGGCTCCCAGATGATGGCGGCCTGATCGCCTCTTTCGGCGAGGTGGCGGTCCAGGCAATTTTCCGTGATATTCAGCTGCGCCCCTTCAAACCACCGGACGCGGGGCTCGGTGAAGTTCCAGCTCAGCACTTTATCCCAGGGGCGGCGCCACTGGAAATGGCCGGCGATATCAGCCCAGAATCCTTCCGGATCATCTACGCTTTTTTTATATTCGGACCTATACTGTTCGAGCGAACGGATCTGATAAGGGTAACTCATCTGACAATATAATTTTCAATAAATGTGCGGGAAATGCCCTTTTAGCAAAAATAGCGCATTTTAAACTCTTCCGATCGGGAGCACCGTTTTTCCATACATCTCGTTCAACAATCCGGCAATACCCGCATAGATCGCCGATGCCCCGCAAATGATACCTTCATAACCGGCGAGATGTTTGATGCCGCCATTCCCGGTAGCATCGCCAAGCGACAAGAGGATGAACAGAATGGTCAAAGTCGCAAACACAAACTGAAGTGCGCGGCTTACCTTCAAAGTTCCGAAGAAAAGCAATAAAGTGAACAAACCCCAGATGGCCAGGTACGCAGCCATGGCGCCTTCCGACGGGCCGGCTATCCAACCTAATTTCGGCATGACGATCAGGGCGACCAGGGACAGCCAGAAAAATCCATAAGAGGTAAATGCAATCAACCCGAACGAATTGTTCTTTTTGGCTTCGATGATACCGGCGATCACCTGGGCAAGACCGCCATAAAAAATCCCCATCGCCAGGATCGTGGAGTTGAGCTCAAAAAATCCGGCATTATGGAAATTCAACAATACGGTGGTGGTACCAAAGGCACAAAGGCCCAGGGGTGCAGGATTGGCAATGCCTTCCTTGCTTGCCGCTTCAACAGGAGGGGTCATAATCGTTAGTTTAAGTGACTTAACGACACAATTTTAGTTCTTTTTATGAGAATTCGCCCACAACCGATTGCAAATTTGTTTCTGCAAAACAGGATTGTCATAATTTTACCGCCATGACATCAACCACCCCTGCGACAAACCTCAGCAAGATCATTGCGGTCTCATCGGTAGGCACAATCATCGAATGGTATGATCTTTACCTCTTCGGAAGCCTGGCCACCGTCATGTCCACGTCGTTCTTCCCAAAAACAGATCCTACGGCAGCTCTCCTCTATACCATCGCCCTTTTTGGCGCCGGCATCCTGATGCGCCCCATCGGGGCCCTGGTCTTCGGCAGACTGGGAGACAGTGTCGGTCGCAAATCCACATTCGTAATGACCCTGACCATCATGGGCATTTCGACTTTTGCCATCGGCATTATCCCCGGGTATGAACGCATCGGTATTGCGGCGCCCCTGCTCCTGCTGGCGCTTCGCCTGCTGCAGGGTCTGGCAGTCGGTGGCGAATACGGTGGCGCCGCAACTTACGTCGCCGACTATGCTCCCGCGGATCGCCGCGGCTATTTCACGTCCTGGATCCAGGCCAGCGCTACCATGGGCTTATTGCTGAGCCTGGGCGTCATCCTGGTGACCCGGTATGCGCTGGATGCGGATCATGCCACCAGCATAGAAAAGTTCAATGCCTGGGGCTGGCGGATACCCTTTCTGTTGTCCATTGCGCTGGTAGCCATCTCGGTTTATATCCGACGGAAGATGCAGGAATCCCCGTTGTTCAGCCGGCTGAAGACGGAGGGCCGGCTGTCCGCGAATCCGCTGATCGAGAGCTTTGGCCGCAAAGACAATTTGAAAATAGTCCTGCTGGCGCTCTTTGGCGTCGCCATGGGCCAGGGGGTCGTTTTTTATACCGGTCAGTTCTATGCCCGGTCCTTTCTGGGGAATGTGTGTATGATCGATCTTGACCAGTCAAGCACCATGATGCTCATCGCCATCGTCCTGGCAACGCCATTTTTTATCCTGTTTGGCCGCTGGAGCGACCGGATCGGCCGGAAATGGATTATGCTGGCGGGTATGCTGCTGGCCATCCTTACCTATCCCTTCCTGTTCGGACAGCTGCTAAAGATCTCCGGCACGCAGGGCCGGACAGAACTGACAGGGCAGAAAGAGATCAGGACCAGCGCCGCCTTTATCAACAAGACGCGCAATATGATCCAGAGCTCGGCCACGCTGACTTACTATGAAGATGGTATGATAGTGACCGAGACGCAGAAGGATACTGTCTACGCCGGCGGGAAGGCCGGTAGTAAGCCCGTCACGACGGTGTCAAAATCGCTGAATACCGCCGATTACTGGAAAATAGTCGCCATCCTGTTTATTATGGTCTTTTCCGTGACGATTGTCTCGGGGCCGATCACTGCCTGGCTCATAGACCTGTTCCCAACCCGGATCCGCTATACCTCGCTTTCCTTGCCGTATCAAATCGGGAATGGCGTTTTTGGCGGCTTGATACCATTTATCGCCGCCTTACTGACGACAATATATACCGGCCATGCGCTGGTCGGGCTCTGGTACCCGATCGGGATGGCGGCAATCTGCCTGGTGATCGGCGCGATCTTTATCCCCGGCGGCAATGGCGCCGGGCGCGGCGATGCGTCGCGAAGCAATCCTCAGGGGGAAGTATAATAATCAACCGGAATAAGGCCCGATTCACTTAATTTCGCACCGTAAATTCGCTGCATGTCTATTGAAGTAAAGGACCTGGTCAAGATCTATGGCGAACAAAAAGCGCTTGACTCCATTTCATTTACGGTCGGGAAAGGCGAAATCGTCGGCTTCCTGGGGCCCAACGGCGCCGGTAAAAGCACCACGATGAAGATCCTCACCGGCTATCTCGGCCAGGACGGGGGACAGGCCATCATCTGCGGGCTATCCGTCGGGGAACATCCCCTGTCGACGAAAAAAAAGATCGGCTATCTGCCGGAAGCCAACCCGCTGTACCCGGACATGTACGTGCGGGAATACCTTGATTTTATTGCCGATATTCATCACCTGGCGGACAAGAAAGCCCGCATCGAGGCCGTCATCACCCTGGTTGGGCTGACGCCGGAAAGCAAAAAACGGCTGGGGCAGTTGTCCAAAGGATACCGGCAACGCGTCGGTCTGGCGGCGGCCCTGCTGCATGAGCCCGAAGTGCTGATCCTCGATGAGCCTACCAGCGGGCTGGACCCCAACCAGATCATCGAGATCCGGGAGGTCATCAAAAGGCTGGGCAAGGACAAGACCATTCTTTTTTCTTCTCATATTCTGCAGGAAGTCGAGGCGCTGTGTGACCGCGTGATCATCATTAACAAAGGCAAACTGGTCGCGGACAGTCAGCTCAGCCTGCTAAGAGCTCAAAACGACAGCTCCGCCGGTACGATCCGCGTCGCTTTCAGGGAGTTGCCCGAAACCGCGCTGCTGGAAGGCCTGGACGGGGTGCAGTCCGTTTCGCACCTGTCCGACGGGCAGTGGGAGCTGCAGACTTCCTCCCCCGACAGAGTTAAGAAACAATTGATGGAGCTTGCTTTGCAGAACAATTGGAACATCATTACTTTGCAAAGCGAAACCCGGAGCCTGGAAGACGTCTTCCGGCAACTGACCAATCCCACGAGTACAGTTACAACCAATACAAGTCATTAAAACAAGGAATTTATTATGAGCTACATTGCCGACATCCATGCAAGACAAATCTTAGACAGCCGGGGCAATCCCACCGTGGAAGTAGACGTCGTGACGGAGAATAATCATCGCGGTCGCGCCTCCGTACCCAGCGGCGCCTCTACCGGTATCCATGAAGCCGTCGAATTGCGCGACGGGGACAAGAGCGTATTCGGAGGAAAAGGTGTATTGAAAGCCGTAGACAACGTGAATGACGTGATCGCGGACCAGCTGATCGGGTTCCCGGTCAATGAGCAGGCAGCCCTGGATGCCCGGTTATTGGACATGGACGGCACAGAAAACAAGAGCAAGCTGGGCGCCAACGCCTTACTGGCTGTCAGCATGGCCGCAGCCAAGGCTGCCGCAAAGGAGAGCAAACTGCCTTTATACCGTTATTTGGGCGGCGTCAACGCCACGGTACTGCCGATGCCGCAGATGAACATCCTGAATGGCGGCGTCCATGCCGACAACAAGATCGACTACCAGGAATATATGATCATTCCCGTGGGTGCGTCGTCCTTCAGCGAAGGACTGCGCTGGGGGGTCGAGATCTTCCATCAGCTGAAAACCGTGCTGAAGAAAAAAGGCTACAGCACCAATGTAGGCGATGAAGGCGGTTTTGCCCCGGATATGCAGAGCAATGAGGAAGCCATCGAAACCGTCCTGCAGGCTATCGAAGCAGCCGGTTACAAGGTAGGCAGCCAGATCGGCATCGGCATCGACGCGGCCAGCAGCGAAATGTACAAGGACGGAAAATACAAATTCTATAAGAGCACCGGCAAGGAACTGACCAGCGACGAAATGGTCGCTTACTGGACCAGCTGGGTGAATAAATATCCGATCATCTCCATCGAAGACGGCATGGCCGAAGAGGATTGGGATGGCTGGAAAAAGCTGACGGACGCCCTCGGTCATAAGGTGCAGCTGGTAGGGGACGACCTTTTCGTCACCAATACCAAGCTCCTGCAGAAGGGCATCGACAAGGGCATCGCGAACAGCATTCTCATCAAAGTGAACCAGATCGGTACCATCACGGAAACCATCAATGCCGTACAATTGGCTCAGACTCACGGCTATACGACGGTCATGAGCCATCGCAGCGGCGAGACGGAAGACACGACGATCGCTGACCTCGCCGTCGCCCTCAACTGCGGCCAGATCAAGACCGGCAGCGCCTCCCGTACGGACAGGCTGGCCAAGTACAACCAGCTGCTGCGGATTGAAGAAGAGCTGGCCGATTGCGCCATTTATCCGAAAGGAAAGATCAAATTTAAGAAATAATTTGTAGCTTGGTGGTCGCGGGGCCCGTGGGCGGCTCCAGGCTTGTCTTCGAAGCGCCGCGACCACTTTCATGCTCTTATGAAGATTTTAAAACATATTCCCTCCTTTTTGAAGAATAAGTACCTGCTGACGGCGACCGGCTTCGCCGTCTGGATCCTGTTCTTCGACGCACGGGACTTTATCACGAGCCATTTCAAGGAGAGAGGCGAATTGTTAAAACTGCAGCAGAGCGAAAAGTATTATGAGCAGCAGATCGTTGCTACCAAACAGGAACTGCAGCAGCTGAAGACGAATCCGGCGGTCCTCGAGAAATATGCCCGGGAAAAATACCTGATGAAAAGGGATAATGAGGACCTTTTCCGGATCAGAGAGAACCAGGCTGCTGAAAATCGTTGATAGTCACACACTTACATCTCCAACGCCCCCTTTATAGCTAAGCTCCGCCGGTTTTATTCCGGCGCCGGACAATAACACGTACCCGAACATCGTTTTAAAAAAGGACGTTTCACTTTTTACTACTCGGACATACTAGGACATTAAATTGGTTTTGCCTATGACACTCTTTACACCGGAGGATCTTTTACGGTATTTGTATAAAGAGTCTTCCCCCGATTTGACGGTTGCGATTGAGGCCGCACTGAAGGAAGATTGGATGCTTCGGGAGAAGCTACAGGTTTTACGATCTTCAGCCGATGGGTTGGACAAAATAATCGTTGCTCCCCGGATGGAAGTCATCCAGCGGGTGATGAATTATGCGCGGATGACGGCTGTACAGGAACCGGAATCTGTTTCTCATCCCTGATCTTTGGAATTGCGACAAAAAATTGTGTGAAAATAAATTTTTTGTCGCCATATCATGTTTGTCGGCCCTTTCCGGCCTAAGGCCGAAAAGGGCGGATCGGACTCCGTCCGATTTTGTACATTAGGGTCATTGAATCTTCTTCAATGACCGGATATGACCAGAAAAGAACGCTATCAGTTCGTCTTGAACTATTTCAGCCAGCACAAGCCTGATGCAGCTACTGAATTGTTTTATGACAGTCCCTACCAGTTGCTGGTAGCGGTTATCCTGTCGGCACAATGTACCGACAAAAGGGTCAATATGACCACCCCGGCTATCTTTGAAAGATACCCTGATGCGGCCTCCCTGGCCACGGCGGATTTCGACGAATTATTCCCGCTGATAAAAAGCATCTCCTATCCCAATAACAAGACCAAACACCTGATCGGCATGGCTAAAATGCTGATGTCGGCATTCGGCGGAGAAGTCCCGCTGACCGTGGATGAATTGGTCCAATTGCCAGGTGTCGGCCGCAAAACGGCCAATGTCATTACCTCGGTCGTCGACAACCAGCCCAATATGGCCGTAGACACCCACGTCTTCCGCGTGTCTGCCCGCATCGGGTTGACAGTCAATGCGAAGACGCCCCTGGCGGCGGAAAGACAACTACTACAGTTCATCCCGCGGGACCAGGTGCATGTGGCACACCACTGGCTGATCCTGCATGGACGGTATGTGTGCGTTGCCCGAACGCCGAAGTGTGCGGAATGCGGGCTAAAGCCTGCTTGTAAGTATTATAAAAAGCACTTCGGCGGAAAAGGCTGACTATGACGAATGTTTTCTTTTTTTCTTCTTCTTTGCCGTCACCGGCGGGGGCGCTTTTGTATTTGCCCCTTCATCCACTCCCATCGCCTGGTAGATCGTCTCCTGGATACGCCCGCGGATACTCAGCGAGGAGAGCCGGGGATTGTTCTCGACCGGATACACCCGGTTGGACAGGAAAATGTAGATCAGGTTATATTTTGGATCTACCCAGACGCAGGTACCGGTAAAGCCGGTATGCCCGAACGTCTCCGGCGAAGCGGACAGGCACGGATAAGGGGGCGTCTTCAGGTGCGCATTGTCCTTTTCCGGTTTGTCGAATCCCAATGCCCGGCGGCTGATATCGCTGTGATAGGCCGTGAAGTAGTCGATGGTCGACTTCTTCAGGTAGGTCTGGCCCTTAAACGTGCCGCCATCCAGCAGCATCTGTTCGAGTACGGCCAGATCATAGGCATCGCTGAACAATCCCGCATGCCCTGCTACGCCGCCGAACATGGCCGACCCGGGATCATGGACGTTACCCCGTATCTGCTGCTGACGGAAGATCGGCTCCAGGGCTGTCGGGGCTATCCGACCCAGCGGAAAACGTTCCCGGGGCTTAAAGCCGGCCGACGTCATCCCTAACGGGTCGTAGTAGGTCTTTTCGACGTATTGGTCCAGCGGCATGCCGGTAATCGCCTCGACGATCTCACCCATCAAAATAAAGTCATTGTCACTGTAGACATATTTTCTGGGACTCAACAGACTCTGCCCGATGCGAAGGTTCATCGTATCCCGCCAATCATTACGCAGATAGAGGTTCTCCGCCACCCGGACGCCATGCAGGCTGTCAGGCCGCCGGCTAAAGTACGCGGGCAGAGGATTCTGATCCTTGCTACTGTCCACCGTTTCCTTGTAGAACACGACATCGGCTACCAACCCCGCCTGGTGCAACAGGATATCCCAGATGTGCAGCGTATCCTTGTCCGTACCTCTTACCCATGGCAGGTAGTCACCGAGCGTCTTGTGCAGGTCCAGGCGGCCTTCATCATACAGCTTCATTACGGCCATGGTGGTCGCGCAGATCTTGGTACAGGAGGCCATATCGTAGAGGGTTTCGGTATACACTGGTTCCTTGCGTTCATAGGTCATGTAGCCGAAGGCTTTTTCGTACACTACTTTGCCATCCTTCGCCACCAGCACTACACAGCCAGGTGCTGCCTGCCGCGCAATCGCCTCATTACAGATGGCGTCGATGTTCTGCAGCCGTACGGCATCAATCCCAAGTGCAGCAGGATCGGCCATCGGCAATGCCCGGTACGGGCCGGTAATGCCTGTACCTGCCTTATACTGTTCGCACACCGATACCGGAAGATGTCCCTTCGCGGTGAATTTACCGTTCAGCAGGTCGGCAGCCACTTCCTGTGTAGTGGAATCGTCTTCATAACAGGCCACCAGTGTTTTAGCATCGCAGGTATTGCGGATCGCATAGGGGTTCCCAAACACCAGGGTGACGCACTTCTCTTTTTGCTGCAGCTGCTGCAGCAGCCAGGTAGCAGGGCGGCTGATGAAAAAATTACGGGCAGGAAACCGTGCGTAGTTATGGAGGCCGATGACCAACGCATCGTACCGGTTACTCAGGAGTTCGAGGGCGGCAACAGCTTTGGCGCTGTCGAGGTTATAGTCGAAAAAGTAGATATGCGCATTGTAGTCCGCACGCATCCGGTCGCTGAAGGCATTGTCCTCCGTCAGCCCCATGCCGATATAGGCGATTTTTTTGTTCTTTCGCAGCGGAAACAACCTCGGATCGTCATTGCGCAGCAGGGTCAGGGCATTTTCCGCCACTTCCCTGTGCATGTCATCGACACCGGCATTGAGGTCCGCGGTCAGATGGCCAGTGCTGACAGGCCGCCATTGCGCCAATCCGTAGGTATACTTGGCATACAATACTTTTTTCACCCGGGCGTCGATGTCTTTCCACCGAAGCTTTTTTGCACGAATGGCGGCGTTGATCTTTTCCAGGCTGAGCGCCACGTCTCCGGGAAGACACAACATATCGTTGCCCGCTATCAGCGACTGCACGGCAGCGTCGCCATCGGGATAGAACTTCGTCACTCCTTTCATCTCCAGCGCGTCGGTAAAGCTGATCCCTTCATAATGCAGCTGCTTGCGCAGGAGTTTGGTGACGTTGTTGTATGAAAGGGAGGTGGCCCTGTTAGGCGTATTATCGATAGCCGGGATATAGAGATGCGCGATCATTACGCTGCCGACACCGGCTGCGAACATTTTACGGAAAGGATAGAGCTCGAGTGAGTCCAGCTGCCGCCGGTCTTTGTTGATCACCGGCAGGTCGAGGTGTGAGTCGACTGACACGTCGCCATGACCGGGAAAGTGTTTGGCGCAGGCCATGACCCCGGCGTCTTGTAAGCCCTTCATGTATTGCACTCCAAATGCAGCCACCTTGACCTTGTCTTCGCCGAATGACCGGTCATTGATCACCGGATTGTCCGGGTTATTGTTGATGTCGACCACGGGTGCATAGTTGACCTGGATCCCTATCCGCCTGCATTGCCGACCGACCAGCTGACCATAACGGTAGATCAGGGTGGGATCGGCCGTAGCGCCCAGCATCATTTGCCGGGGCAACCCCCGGACACTGTCCATCCGCATCCCCAGCCCATTCTCCGCATCGATACAAAAGAGTATAGGCGTTTTGGCGATGCCCTGTAAATGATTGATATGATCGGCCTGTGCGACGGGATCTCCCTGGAAAGTGCAGATGCCGCCGACATCGTATTTCCGCACTGCCTCTTCGGCCACGGAATCATAGAACACCGGGCGCCGGGTTGCGGGGTCAATGGCGGAAAGCCGGATGACCATGAGCTGTGCGATCTTTTCGTCGGGTGACAGGGTTTTGAAAATGCTGTCCACCCAGGCATCGGCGGGAAGGGTGGTGCTACGTTGAGCATAACCGCCGAGCGTACCGGCCGTCAGCATCAGCAACAGGGTGAATTTTCTCATATCGGGAGGTATGGCGTAAATTGCACACAAATTAAGGTAGAATTGCCAGACATCATCCATTTATTGCCTGATAACATCGCCAACCAGATAGCCGCCGGTGAGGTCATTCAACGACCGGGCAGCGCCGTGAAAGAGTTGTTGGAGAATGCGGTAGATTCGGGAGCCGACGATATCCGCCTGTTCGTCCAGGACGCAGGGAAGGCACTGATCCAGGTCATCGACAATGGGAAAGGCATGAGCGAAACAGACGCCCGCATGGCTTTCGAACGGCATGCCACTTCGAAGATCCGGAATATCGACGACCTGTTCCATATCCGCACGATGGGATTTCGTGGCGAAGCCCTGGCATCTATCGCTGCTGTCGCCCAGGTCGAGCTGAGGACGCGGCGGCCCGAAGATGAAACGGGTACCTGCATCGAGATCGAGAACAGCCGCGTGACCCTGCAGGAGCCTGTCGCTGCGCCCGCCGGCACGAGCATCGCCATGAAAAACCTCTTCTTCAATGTCCCTGCGCGCCGAAACTTCCTGAAGAGCAACCCGGCGGAAATGCGGCATATTGTCGACGAATTCACCAGGGTGACCCTGGCTTTCCCCTCTATCTTCTTTTCACTGACCTCGAACGGGCAGGAGCTGATGCACCTCGAAAAGGGCAGCCTGAAGCAACGCATTGTGCAGATCCTCGGCAGCTCGCATACCTCCCGGCTCGTCTCGGTGCAGGAAAATACGGACTACCTGAACATCTATGGTTTTGTCGGTAAACCTGAAACCGCCAAAAAGACGCGGGGAGACCAGTACCTGTTCGTCAACAACAGATTCATCCGAAGTGCCTACCTTAACCATGCTGTGATGAATGCCTATAAGGAGATGATCCCGGCCGAAAGCTTTCCGCTCTATGTGCTGTTCATCGACCTTGATCCCACCCATATAGACGTCAACGTCCATCCTACCAAACAGGAGATAAAATTCGAGGATGAGAAGATAGTATATGCTTTTGTCCAGGCGGCAGTCAAACATTCCCTTGCCCAGTTCAGCATCACCCCGACGCTGGACTTTGATCTTGATCCGTCAATCCAGCGGCTCGATGCGGTGAGCAAGCCTGTCTCCGAAGAAAATGTAGCAGCCGTAGCCTCGTCTTCTTTGTACAAGACGTTCACGCAAAAGAACCAGGCACATTTCATCGAACCTACGAATAAGAGTGAGCTCCGCCATTGGAAAGATTTCTATGAAGGGCCGGCGACTGCCGCCGGCGGCGACTCCGGTAGCGGCGGGAATCCTGGCAGCGCCGCGACTTCCCCCGAACAGCGGTCTGCCTCACCCGCAAGGATACAACCCATTGAGGGCGCTCCTCTGCAGCAATTGCTGAACACCTATATCGTTACCCCCACCAACAGCAGCTTTATCCTGGTTCACCAGCAGGCAGCGCACGAGCGTATCCTGTACGAACGTTATACAGCGGCCGCCGCCGGCCGGCACATTCCCAGCCAGAAAAGCCTGTTTCCCGTTACTCTGACCCTGTCCGCGCCGGACGCCATCTTACTCAGCGAACTGCTGCCCGATCTGCAGCCGTTAGGCTATGCGATTGAACCCTTTGGCAAAGACAGCTTCATTATCCAGGGCACCCCCGGGGATACGGGGATGGGAGATGAAAAATCCGCTCTCGAAAACCTCCTTGAGCAATACAAACATTTCACCAGCGAGATCCGTTTTTCCCGACGGGAAAAGCTGATCCGGACTTTGGCGAGGCAACACGCCGTTCGGCCCGGCGCCGTCCTGGACGAAAAAGAAATGCGGATGCTGGTGGACAATCTCTTCGCCTGCGACCAGCACAATATCACACCCGGTGGCGATCCTACCTACATCGAGTTTAAAAAAGACTACGTCGAAAAATTATTTGGCAGGTAGCAACGGCTTTTTCTTCCGGCCGTCCCACAGAATATATCTCAGATACAATTGCAGACTGCTATTCCTTGCCTGCGTCAACTGGGTTGAAGATACCTGTACATTGATGAATTTACTCAGTGCCTGGTTGTAACGCAGACCGAGGATAAAATGGTGATAGGTATAGTTGACATCCAGCAGCCAGCGCAATTCATGTGTCTTCAACTCCCGGTAGGTGGAATCTCCTTTAAAGCTTTTTGTTTGCGAGCTGATGCTGTCTATTGCAGTATTGCCGGTAGTATTGCTGGTATTATTATAGGAAGTAGTATTATAACCACTGCTAAAAACCCCGATGCCATTGGTGAGCCGGGAGTACTGGAGGCCCATCCCGAGATCCAGGTTTTTGGCGATAGTATAATGCACGCTGAGCGGCAGGTTGAAGTAAAATAGTTTATTAATGGAAACCGAACTCTCAACAAACCTTGCCGGAGAAAGGGAGTCCGCAGGAATCTCGTTGATCACCAGGTTCTTTTTGGTGTATTGCGGCGTATTGATCTGGGCCTCCAGCTGAATATAAAACCGGGAGTTGACATAATAACGGATCATCGGAACAGGAATATAATCGCTGAGCGTACCGGTGATGCCACCTGAATTCCAGGACGACGCCTGCTGGCCGCCAACTATAAAGAACTGGTTGAGGCCAATCCCCACCATAAAGCCGCCATCCCTTTTCTTTTCGGGCTTCTCTTTTGGCGGCGCCGGCGGTTTTTTATGCGTGCTGTCCTTTACGACGGGCTTGCGGACCGGCGTAGCCACGCTATCCTTCTTTTTCGGCATAGCGGCGCTCACCGATGAGTCCGTTGTTGTCGAACCTGCTGTCGGTGACCCTGCTTTTGGTGACTTCTTCGCGGTCGTACCATTCGTGGTCGCATCCTTCGTGATCGTGCCGTTCGGCCCGGAATGCAGGCGGTGGTGCTTGATGGGTTCCGGGGAAGTATAACGGGGATGAGTAGCAGCGCCGGGGATGACCGGTGAAGTCGCCCCCGCAGGTGTAGCGCCCCGAACGGTGTTGGACGGGCTCCCGGCAACGGGTGGAGTATTCGGAGCGCCGCCAAACGAAGGTCCGCGGGCGATCTTATCGCCCATCGGGACGGTTTGGAAGGCCTTGGGCCATCGCCACCGCGCCGTGACGGCTGAAAAACGACCCCTGCCGGGACAGTTGCAGACCCCTATCAGCAGCAACAGCAGAAGGACCAGCAGGAGCCAGCGCCTCCTGTCCCTTCTCCAACCCCTTGACATCTCCCTATCGAGGAGCGCTTCCATCGCCAGCCACGCGCCGCCGCTGTCCGGCAGCGATACCTGCGATAGCTTTTCAGCCCAAGGGTTGTTATGTTGGCTTCCTTCCATCATGACTTAGGTTCCATAAGGTGAATGATTAGCCGCAACTGCTGCCTGGCATCGCTGAGATGCCACCTGCTGGTCCCTTCACTGATCTCCAGCATCTCGCCTATCTCCCGGTGAGAGAATCCGTCGACGCTATAGAGATTAAATACCAGTCGGGTAGTAACGGGCAACCGGTTGACCAGAGCAAGCAGGTCGTCACCGCTGAGTTTCGAAATCACTTCATTATCGATACCGGGCTCCTGACCTTCCACTCCCTGCACCTCCCGGCGACGGATCACCTTTTGCCTCCGCAGGGCATCGAGAGCGGTATTGATCACGATCGTTCGCATCCAGGTATAAAGAGCGGCCTTCGTAGCATCATAACGGGCCAATTGTTTAAAGACCTTCAGCCAGGCATCGTTCAATACTTCCACGGCATCGTTCCGCTCCCGCACATAGCGGAGACAAAGAGACATCATCGCAGGATAATATCGCTTGTATAGCTCTTCCTGCGCTCTGCGGTCGTTCTTCAGACAACCCCGGATCAATATCTGTATGTCTTCTTCTGAAGGATGCAATGACTCGTCACCTCGTTTTTCCCGGCCAGAAAATCTATAGTTTTTGAATTTTGCTTTTTAATATCGTATTCCCATACTGCAACTGCACATAATAGATGCCCGTCGGCAGGTTGGCTACTGGTATGACGATGGTGTTCGGTCCCGAATATCCCGACTGGGTAGTAGATAGGATCTCGCTGCCCATGCTGCTGTAGACCCGGACATAGATCGTTGCAGCCTTGTCCATCGTCACGACCAGGTTCGCCTGAGATGTCGCGGGGTTAGGATAGGACGAAATGACATTGCCCGGTACCCGCAGACTGTCCGGAGTCTGAACGCTATCCGGCGGTGACGGGCGGCTGCTGTCCGGCGGGATCGTGACGACGCTATCCGGGGGGATATTGGGCCCGCCGGGATTGATTGCGCTATCCGTCGGTGGCGGATAGGTCGGCATCGAATCCAGTGGACTGACCGTTACACAGGACTGGACCCTGCAGCCCAGGCTCGTGCTGATCGTGGCGCAAACAGTGTACACGCCAGCGGTCAGCTGCCTTCTCAGGCTGTCGCCCTGCCCCGCCGGCGTGCCGTTGATCGTCCAGGTGACCGTGTCGATAACGCCGGGAGACACCGACGGTTGCGCCACGAAATTATATAAGTTCGTGACGATATCCAGGTTGAAGCCAATGCTGACGTTGCAGGTTGGTGTGGAACTGCCGGTGATGTAAACCGGCTGGGAGGAACTGTTCTGGCAGTGCCTCAACGAGTCCGTCACGGTCTGGGTAACGATGAACGTTCCCGCGCCGCCACTATAGGTATGGATGACCATCGAGTTGCCGGTGGTCGTCTGCGTACTGTCACCGAAATTCCATTGGTGCAGGACGCCGGGTAACGAGTCCGCTGCCCAAAAATACACCTGGCTGCCGGCCACGCTGACCGTAAAACTCGCATTGCAGGCAGAAGAATCCTGCGCCCTGGCGGACAGGAAGCCGGTCAACAGCAAAGCGAAAAATAAAAAGTAAAATTTTTTTTCCATAAATAGGATTGACGTGAGAGGATAGGAACGTTGATCCCTTTCACGTACGGGGCCCAAGGATAAAACGTTGGGTAAACCGACAATTTATTCCATTATCCCCGAACCGGCTTCACCAGGGCAAGGATCCGCAGGGTATGATGACCGGTTAATAGGTATCCCTTATGCGGTGGATCAGCTTTTCCATCTGCCGGCGGACGGTGGCGCCGCTCCCGGTATAGTTATTGACCAGAACGGAAAAGATCAGCAAATGGCCCTTTTTAGTGATCAGGTAGCCGCTGAGCGCCGCTACGCCGGACAAACTGCCGGTCTTGGCATATATAAAGGTGCTGTCCTGGCGATAATAAGAGGCCAGCGTTCCGGTGCCGCCTGTCGGAAGGATCCGCTCAATCCGGGGCAGACCGAATTTCTGCTGCAGTTTATTCAGGATCCAGACAAAATCCTGCGGCGTGAAAAGATCATTGCGGCTGAGTCCCGAGCCGTCCACCCAGCTGGGTTTCTGGGGAAGGGAATCGAGATCGTTCTGCAAGAGGTCGTCGATGGTATGGCCATCATTCATATACCCCCATTTTTCATTGCCCACCATCAGCAGCGTCTGTTCTGCGAAGAAATTATCGCTGTTGTGCATCATGGGGACGAACAGGGAGTCTACCGGCCGGGAATGAAGGGCAGTCCAGCCATTCCAGCTCATTTGGTTGGGCACAGCCGGGGAGGATGGCGTCAGATGTTTGACGCCGGCGGGCTTGCCGGCCGTATCTTTCAGCAACAAAGCTGTCGAAGCCAGCCCATCGGTAATGAATGGCGTATACTGCTCCTTGTGATCTTCCTTCCCTTCCGTGACTTCGAAGACATTCTGGTCGCGATACCGGTGGACGAAAAAGTTCTTTTTTGTCGTGTCGGTCGTGAACTTCACCTCCCAATCCACTTCCGGGATAGAATAGATCGAGGGAGAAGAACCGAAAGGATCATTGCTATTGCCTTTCGGCCGGTCCTGCACCCAACGGATCAAATTGCCGTAGATCGGAAAAGGGCTGCGTTCGGCGGCGTAGTCATCGTTATAATCATCCCAGGCCCAACCCCTGCCCAGGGCGTTGTCGTGCCAGTTATCAATCAGCCAGATGTCCTTGCCTACGCTTCTCATGAGATCGATGACCGGCTGTGACGTATACGCAGGATGGAGGAAGGTCGGATCACCCGAAGGGATCACGAAGAGTGCCGTATCAGTGATCCGGTAGCGCATGCCCACCAGCGAATCACCCAGGTAACTCAGCCCGGCGTATAACGAAAAGAGTTTGGTATTACTGGCAGGGATGAAGTACTTATCTCCCTGGTAATTGTATAGATAGGTAGCCGTGGCCGGATCATACAGACTGATGCCGACTTGTGCCGACTGCAGGCCCGGCTGCGCTAACAGGCTGTCCTCAACGAATGGCTGCAAAGAATGGCCGGACGATCTTCCCGGCGACGATCCGGTCCCGGAAACCATGGCAGAATGGGAAGGGGTGCAGGCCTGCCAGCTGTAAGCGGACAGGATAAGGATCAAACCAAATAATCGCTTTGTCATCTTGAAAGTAATGCTTTACCTGCAAGATAATGAATTAGCGGATCGGCTGCCTCATCTGGCGGATCGCGCGCCTCATCCTCTCTCCTGCGCCCGCAGCCATCTTTCAGGAATTTCATTGCTGCTGGCCAGCAGGTAGTCCTGGTAGGAACAGGCGATGTATTTATTATCCGGTAATTGCATCCACCAGCGTTGTGTCTTCTTGCTCTGAAGGAAAGTCGTTTCCACTTCCGCGAAGGCGGTCCGGTATTCGATGAAGAATTCCCGGTCCGAGAGGGCGGCCTCGCGCCGGCCCTTGCTCTTCCCGTCTATCAGGTACCACAGCATATGGCTGATCTGTCGGGCCGTCAGCTGGCCCGTATCCCTGCCGGGCATATAGCCATAGATGCCGATCGTATTGATATTGTGGCTGAGGCCGGCATAACGCATCAGGATACAGGCTTCTTCACCATTGAATCCATTAGGCGAAAGCTGATTGGCGGGCGCGAAGGCATGGGCGATGGCGGAAATATCGAAGCTGAACAGATGAGAATTGCGGATCACCGGCTCCATCTCTTCTATTTTGTCTTTTACGCTGCCCAGCCGGAAACAATCAAAGCGTAGTTTGTCCATCGTCTCCAGCATATGAGGATGGACATAATAGCTCTGAAAACCGATATGGTTGTAATGTTGGATATAGTTGGGTTCGCCGGTGAGCATCTCCATGAGGAAATTATCGCTGCGGTGCAGGGAGTGAATGTCGAGGTCGATCAGGGCATCTACGCAGGTAGCCTCGACGATATGTTTTTTGTCGGCGTAGGTATAATATTGGGAAAGCGTCAGATCGTGTGAGCCTCCCAGGATGACAACGGTCTTGCCGATAGCCGTCAACTCACGCAGGACGGTTTTGAGCGCCGCGTACGTATCGGCCAGGGTGGCCCCGGCGCGGATATTGCCGGCATCCGCCAGTTTGATATCGGAATGCCAGTAGAACAATTGATAGAACTCCTGCCGGATGATGTCGGGGGCGCCGGCGCCGCGCCGGTCACGGCCGATACCTCTTTCTTCTTCACAGCCTACGATCACGAGGTCTGCCTCGTACAGGTCGGGGAAAGTCTCGTCGTACGCATCGATCAGTTTACCGATCTGCCCATCCCTATACCCCTGGTCTTGTGAAAACTCGGCCAGATTAATGGGATCCAGGAAATCACTAATATGCAGGTTGGGCGACATGAAAATGGGCGTTTGGGGACAAACTTAGTATAAATCGAGCAATTGGGCAGCGGGCACCCAAGGCGCAAAATCTCTTATCTTTGCCGGATGGAGCAATTGTTACAACAAATTGAGCAATACAGGCAGGAGATTGCCGCCATTGTTCCCGATGGGGCGGAAGCGCTGGAGGCTTACCGGATTCGTTTTCTCGGCACCAAGGGGATCGTCAAGAACCTTTTCACGGAAATGAAGAACGTACCGGCCGACCGGAAAAAGGAATTCGGTCAAATACTCAATGAATTCAAACAACTGGCAGAATCCCGGTACGAGGACTGGAAAAGCCATCTGACCGGCGGCGTCGCCGATACCGCCCCTAAGATAGACCTCAGTCTCCCCGGCGATCCGCTGCCACTGGGCACTCATCATCCTATTACGCTGGTGCGTGACCGCATCGTCCATATTTTCGGCCGGCTGGGCTTTTCTGTAGCGGAAGGCCCGGAGATCGAAGACGACTGGCATAATTTTACGGCGCTCAACCTGCCGGAAAATCATCCGGCCCGGGATATGCAGGATACCTTTTACATTCATCAGAACCCGGACTGGCTGCTGCGGACCCATACCAGCAGCGTCCAGGCCCGCGTCATGGAAAGCCAGCGACCTCCCATTCGCATCATTTGTCCCGGCCGCGTTTATCGCAACGAAACGATCAGCGCAAGGGCCCATTGCTTTTTCCATCAGACGGAAGGGTTATACATCGACGAGAACGTCTCTTTTGCCGACCTGAAGCAAACGCTGTACTTCTTCGTACAGGAAATGTTCGGGAAGGACGTAAAGGTCCGCTTCCGCCCCTCTTATTTCCCTTTTACCGAACCCAGCGCCGAAATGGACATCAATTGCCGGATCTGCGGCGGCGCCGGCTGCAGCGTTTGCAAACATACCGGCTGGGTCGAGATCCTGGGCAGCGGAATGGTGCATCCCAAAATGCTGGACAACTTCGGCATTGATAGTAATAAGTATACGGGGTTTGCCTTCGGCATGGGGATCGAAAGGGTTTGCCAGCTCAAATACCGTATCAATGATCTTCGTCTGTATTCCCAAAATGATGTCCGCTTCCTGCGGCAGTTCACCGGGGCAGTGTAAATGCTAACTATGGTACAGACAATCGGCGTTTGCGGAGCAGGCACCATGGGCAGCGGGATTGCCCAGGTGGCAGCTATGGCCGGTTACCGGACGATCCTGTATGACGTGGACGCCGGAATGGTAGCGAAAGGCCGCGCCGCCATCGAAAAAAGCCTGGCGTCGCTGAGGGAAAAAAACAAACTGACGGCAACAGAACTGCAGGCTACCCTGGATCGTCTTTCTTTTGTCCACCGGGTGGAGGATTGCATTGGGGATCTAATCATTGAAGCTATTGTTGAACGCCCGGATATCAAGCTCGATCTGTTCCTCCGGCTGGCCGCAGCCAACGAACCAGGGACAATCCTTGTCTCGAACACTTCTTCTCTTTCGCTGGATGCCCTTGCCGGACGAGTCCCATGTCCTGAGCGTTTTGCCGGCATGCACTTTTTCAATCCTGCCCCGCTGATGCGGCTGGTGGAGGTGGTGCATACGCAGTACACAGCCGAAGAGACCACCCAAACGGTTATGCAGGTGGCCCGGCAAATGGGCAAGACGCCGGTGCGATGCAAAGATGCCCCTGGCTTTATCGTCAACCATGTGGCCCGCCCCTATTACCTGGAGGCGCTTCGGCTGCTGGAAGAGGGGCTCAGCGATCCCGACACGATCGACACGCTCATGGTGGCCACCGGTTTCAGGATGGGCCCTTTCCGGCTGATGGACCTGATCGGCAATGACATCAATTATGCAGTCAGCATCTCCGTATACGAAGCAATGGGCCAACCCGAAAGGCTGAAGCCTTCCCCGATCCAGCAGCAAAAGGTGCAGGAAGGGGCCCTGGGCAGAAAGACGGGCAAAGGATATTACCGGTATGAATAACATCAATGCAAAAGGAATAGTATTGGTCACGGGAGGCACCGGCTTTCTCGGCGCTTACATTATAAGTGAGCTGGTGGAGAACGGCTATGCCGTGCGCGCCATCCACCGCAACGGTCGAATGCCTTTTTTTCTGCCTGACGCCATCCGGGAGAAGGTGGAATGGGTGCGCTGCGATATCCGCGATCCCCTCGGCCTGGAAGACGCCATGGCGGGAGTAGGCGCAGTGATCCACGCTGCGGCAAAAGTTTCCTTTTTGAAAAAAGAGCGCCGGGAATTGTACAGCGTCAATATCGACGGCACTGCCCATGTCGTCAATGCCGCCCTCACCCGGCAGGTTCCGCGTTTCGTCCATGTCAGTTCCGTGGCTGCCCTGGGCAGAACGAACGGCGGCGAAGTGTCGGAAGAAAAGAGCTGGGAGGACAGCAAGTACAATACGAATTACGCTATCAGTAAATTCTATGGAGAGATGGAGGTCTGGCGCGGCATCGGTGAGGGTTTACGGGGCGTCATCGCCAATCCCAGCACCATTCTGGGTTATGGGGACTGGAATCACGGCAGCTGTGCGCTGTTTCGCAATGCCTGGCGGGAGTTCCCCTGGTATACCGAGGGCATCAACGGCTTCGTGGACGTTACCGATACGGCCAAAGCCATTGTCCGGCTGCTGGCGACCGATATCAGTGGTCAGCGTTTTATCCTCAACGGGGACAATTGGTCCTTCCGGCATTTGTTTACCACCATCGCCAGGGAGTTCGGGAAAAAACCCCCTTCCCGTGAAGCCACGCCTTTCCTGGCGGGTATCGCATGGCGGGTAGAAAAGATCAAGTCGCTTTTGAATGGCAAACCTTCACTGCTCACGCGGGAGAGCGCCCGCGTCGCCACCAGCAGCACTTTCTTCGACAATAGCAAGATCCTCCGGCAACTGCCCGATTTCCGTTTCACTCCATTGGAAGAGACCATCAGGGCAGCCTGCCAGGCCTATCGGCATTCCGGGCAATGTTAAAATCCTGTTAGCACTTCCGAATTACAGCTGGGTTGGTTATCTTAACAGATCAAAACGATATCCATGAACCAACTACGGCCCTTCCTTCTGTCGATCCTCGTTCTTTTTTTCTCGTTCTCCGGTTTTTCCCAGGATAAGACCTTCAGCGTAGACGGTAAGGTTGTCGACAAGTCCGGTCAGCCGCTGACGGGCGCCTCGGTCTTTTGCACCAATACAACCATCGGCACCCTCTCCAAAAATGACGGCAGTTTTCATCTCCGGCTAGCCAACGGCGGCTACGATATGGTCATATCTTATACCGGGTACGAAACGCAGTCCGTCCGCATTGGAAAAGACCATAAAGAGACCGATACACTGACCATCACCCTTAAGGAACAGGATAAGAGCCTGGAACAGGCTGTCGTTACAGGCAGTGCGCAAGTTGCGGACGGCTGGGCCAAATACGGCCAGTTCTTCCTGGACAACTTCATAGGAACGACCCCGAATGCCGGTCAATGTGTGCTGGAAAACAAAGACGTGCTGAAGTTCTATTACTATAAGTTACGGAACAAGCTGAGGGTTAAGGCAGATTCGCCGTTGGTCATCACCAATAACGCCCTCGGCTACAAAATAAAATACCAGCTGGACTCTTTCGTCTGCTATTACGGCACGAATATCAGCAGCTATACCGGGTATCCGTTGTTCGAAGAACTGCAGGGCACCCCTGAACAGCAGCAGACCTGGCAGCAAAACCGGCTGAATAGCTATGCCGGATCGCGTTTGCATTTTATCCGCAGCTGGTACGACAGCACCCTGGATGATGAAGGATATGTACTGGAACTGGCTGACAGTAATGACAACAATAAAATGCAATGGGTGACCAACCCTTATGATCCGAAGTTCTATTCCATGGACAGCGGGGACGTGGAGATCAATATCCAGGGTCGTCTCCGGGTAAGCTATACTACCCAGGCGCCAGATAAAAAGTATCTGTTGGAACGTAAATTCCCGTTAACCACCCAGGTCCAGATCTCTGCTATCGATATCATCAATGGCTTCGTGATTGAGGAGAACGGGTATTTCTACGATCAGTCGGATGTTACGAATATAGGGTACTGGTCATGGAAGAAGCTGGCCGAGCTGCTGCCATACGATTATCTGCCGCCGCAATAAAATATTCCCGGCCGGCTGACTTCCGGTCAGCCCTGCATGACCTTCTTCCACAACTCGGGAATGCGCTTGATCCAGACAAATTCCTTCATTTTAATCTTTGCGTCCTCCGCGGGACTGCCAAAATACGTTTTACCCCCTTCCAGGGAGGCAGGCACACCACTTTGTGCATAAACGATGGCATTGTCCCCGATCGAAAGGGTCTTGCTGACTCCGACCTGGCCCCATAGAATGACGCCGTTGCCAATATCCACTGCGCCGGCAATGCCGACCTGACCGGCGAACAGGCAATTTTTGCCGGTTATTGTATCATGACCGATATGGATGAGATTGTCCATCTTGGTACCCGCACCGATGACGGTGTCATGGCTGACGCCCCTGTCGATCGTGCAATTGGCCCCTATTTCCACATAATCCCCGATCACCACCCGGCCGCAGCTCTCCATTTTTCTATACCATACGTCCCGGTCTTTTTTGCCGTTGTAATAGAACGCATCGGAACCAATAACAGTTCCCGCCTGAATGATGACGTGATCGCCAATGACGCAATGGTCGAGGATCGTCACGTTCGGATGGATCACACAGTGCTGTCCAATGGTCGTATGGTGGCCGACAAATACGTTGGGGTAGACATAAGTGCCTTCTCCGATGACGGCGGAATCACTGATCATGCCGGTAGCCGGTTCGAAAGGCCGGAAATGGCGGACGATGGCAAGATAGGCATCGAACGGCTGGTCAACAACCAGCAAAGCCTTTCCCTGCGGGACTTCTACCACTTTGTTAATGATGATGAAACTGGCGGCGGAGCGGATACAGGTGTCATAATATTTGGGATGATCGACAAAAACGAGATCACCTTTCTCCACTTTATGGATCTCATTGATGCCGGTAGCGTGGCCATCTTTATTACCTATCAGTTCAGCGCCCAGGAAACCGGCCAACCATTGTACAGAGACGGGAGAAGGAAATTGCATAGCAAAGAATTTGCACGAAGTTAGCCCGGAAGCGCGGACCAATCATCGTCCTTATCCACAGGCCAAAAAAAAATGTGAATAAAATTTGTTGTAATATTTTTCTTGATAGAGAAAATTATTTTTAATATTGTGTAGGGAAATTTATTTCCCGGTACTTACTAACCCATCTATATATTGAAGCCCGGTGTTTTCACCGGGCTTTTCCGTTCTTTTATAAGCGCTGAAGAGACGCCTTCGACCCATCGATCAGCATCAGATACAAACCGCTCAATCGTGCACCAATACTACATTGTATACAAACCCTTCCAGGTCCTCTCACAATTTTCTTCACAGGAAGGGAGGAAGATATTGAAAGATTTCTTCCCGGTGCCTGCCGATGTCTATCCTGTCGGCCGGCTGGATTTCGACAGTGAAGGCCTGCTGATCCTCACCAATGACCGTGCTCTCAACCATCGTCTGCTGGACCCGGCCTTCTCCCATGAACGGGAATACTGGGTACAACTGGAAGGTGCGATCGGCCCAGTTGCCCTCCATCAGCTGGAAAGCGGCGTACCGATTACCGTCGATGGGCGGACTTATCTGACAAAGCCCTGCAAGGCAGAGCCGATCGCCTCGCCCCAGGTGCCGCAGCGGGATCCGCCTATCCGTTATCGTGCGCAGATCCCCACCAGTTGGGTGCGGCTTGTCCTAACAGAAGGGAAGAACAGGCAGGTTCGTAAAATGACCGCCCGGACAGGGTTTCCAACCTTAAGACTGATCCGGTACCGGATCGAAGGTGTGACGTTGGGGGAAATGGCGCCCGGGGAAATGCGGTCATTGACCGGGAAGGAGATCGATGCATTGCTGTTTGCCAAAAGGAATCGCTAACTTTCCGTCTTAAACGGACATGACAACGGTCCGAACAAACTAAAAAATTACGTCACTATGTTAAAATCGATGACCGGCTTTGGGCGCGCTGAACAGGCGGTGGGTGATAAAACCTTCCAGGTAGATGTCAAATCCCTGAATGGCAAGCAGTTCGAATTGCAGTTGAAATTACCGGGCTTTCTCAAACCATTTGAGTTTCCTATCCGGAAAATATTGTCTGAAAAACTGGGCCGGGGTTCGCTGGACTGCACTATCAGTCTCAAACAGACGGGCAACGCCAAACCAGTCAGCATCAATACCGATCTCGCGAAAGCCTATTACAGAGCACTGGCCGATCTGTCGGGAGAATTGCAGCTGGATCCTTCCAATATCCTCAGCACCCTCGTCAAACTACCGGAGGTTATTACACCTACCAGCGATACATTGACGGACGAAGAATGGGAACAATTCGAAAAGGTAATTCTCGCGGCCATAGAAGACCTCAACGCCCATCGCCTCAATGAAGGAGCGTCATTGGAAGAAGATCTGCTGCTGCGCATCGACAATATCCTGCGTCACCAGGAAGAAGTGGTCAAACTGGAACCCCTGCGGCAGGTGAAGATCCGTGACGGTATCAAAAAACTGCTGGAAGAACAGGTTGGGAAGGAAAATTACGACGGCAACCGGCTGGAACAAGAGCTGATCTATTATATAGAGAAAATAGACATCAGCGAAGAGCAGGTGCGGCTGAAGAACCATTGCGACTATTTCAAAACCATCCTGAAGGAACGGGAAGACAGCAAGGGTAAGAAATTATCTTTTATCCTGCAGGAGATCGGTCGTGAGATCAATACGACAGGTTCCAAAGCATACGACTCCACCATTCAGCAATGTGTGGTCCTGATGAAGGACGAACTGGAAAAAGCGAAGGAACAGGTGTTGAATGTATTATAATGTGCAGGAAATGCGTCTTACTTTTATATAAATATTTTTCATTGAAAACGCCTATTTCTATCCTGCTTATCGCCTGTTGTCTTCACTGGGCTGCCTGTTCACTTCCTTCGGACGTCTTTGAAAAGGATATAGCCCTTCCCGGCCAGCAATGGGAAAGTAATTTCAGGCCTACGATCAGCTTTGACATCAGTCCGCAGGACACGGTCAACCGCTACAATGTATTCCTGGTTTTGCGGCATACGGATGCGTACAACTATAATAATATCTGGATCAGGGGCACCGTCCGGCAGCCGGGGGACACCGCCAGCCATAGCGAACGCTATGACCTTTCCCTTGCCGACAACGAAAAGGGCTGGACAGGCTCCGGCATGGACGATATTTACGAGCATCGCATCGAGATCCAGCACCTGACGAAATTCGATCATCCCGGCACCTACTCTTTCACCCTGGAACAGATCATGCGGGAGGACCCCCTGAAACATGTGTTGAATGTGGGGGTCCGCATAGAGAAGGTCCCGTCGCTGTAGTGACCAAAAGACCTCCGGCATCTATTATATGCTATTTAAAAAACAAAGACTGGCCGTTGCCACCACCGTCTACTGGGTGCTCCTGGCCTATATCGTCGCCGGGCTCGTCTGGTGGTTCATCGCCCTTGAGACACAAAACAGGCAGATGACCACCTATCAGCTGCAGCTGCTCAGTCCGCATGACCCGCATCATGCCGCCCGGTCGGCAGCCATCTTCGCAGATGAAAAAGGGCATACCGCCGAGTATGTCGGCGAAGGCAGCACCTTCCTGTTCCTGATCCTGCTGGGAGCCCTCTTCGTCTACCGGGAAGTCCGGCGGCAGATCCGGTTGCAAACCCAGCAGCAGAATTTTATGATGGCCGTCACCCACGAATTGAAAACACCTATCGCCGTCACGAAGCTTAACCTGGAAACCCTGATCAAGCACAAGCTCGACGGGGAAAAGCAGCAGAAAATCATCCGGACGGCGCTGCAGGAGACCAACCGGCTGGATGCCCTGGCCAACAATATCCTCGTCGCGTCACAACTGGAAGGCGGCGGTTATGTTCCGACGAAAGAGGTCCTGGACCTTTCCGACCTCTCGGAGCATTGTCTCCGGGATTATCGCAGCCGCTTCCCCGACAGGGAATGGACGGCAAACATCCAACCCGGCACGACAGTCATCGGGGACAGCTTCCTTCTACAGTTGCTGGTCAGCAACCTGCTGGAGAATGCACTCAAATATTCACCCCGGGAAGGCGTCATCGCCCTTACGCTGGAAAAAAAGGGCCGGCATACGCTGCTGTCCGTCAAAGACCAGGGACCGGGTATCTCCGATGAGGAAAAGAAAAAGATCTTCGCCAAATTTTATCGTAGTGGCCAGGAGTCTACCCGCCAGACGAAAGGCACCGGACTGGGCCTGTATTTATGCCGCAAAATTGCCGAAGATCACGAAGCCACGCTGAAAGTCGCCGACAATTCGCCCGTCGGCAGTAATTTTACCGTCACATTTTAGTCCTTTGGGCATAAAAAACCCTTTCGGGCATGTACCTTCAATCATATGAGCCAAAAAATCTCCATCCTGCTGGTCGAAGACGAAGAAAATCTTCACGAAGCCCTCAAGCTGAATCTCGAGCTGGAGGGATATGAGATCACCTCGGCCTTTGACGGCTCACAGGCGCTGAAAACAGTTCAATCGGAATATTTCGACCTCATTATCCTGGATGTCATGCTGCCGGGAGTGGATGGCATCAGCGTCACCGAGACGATCCGCGTCCAGAATAATGATGTGCCGATCCTCATCCTGAGCGCGAAGAACGCCAGCGCCGACCGGGTATTGGGCCTCCGTAAAGGCGCGGATGATTACCTGACCAAACCTTTTAACCTCGAAGAGTTGCTGTTGAGGATCCAGAAGCTGATTGACAAGAATAAGAAGATGCAGGACAAGGATTCTTCCGGCGATCTTTATTCCTTCGGTAAGAATACGATAGACTTCAAAGCGCAGGAGGCTACTATCAAAGATGGCCGCCGCATTCAGCTTAGCAAGAAGGAAGCCATGCTGCTGAAGCTGCTGATCGAGAACCGGAATGAAGTGGTCACCCGGGAAAAGATCTTACAGGCGGTTTGGGGATATAATGTCTATCCGACGACCCGGACCATCGATAATTTTGTGTTGAACTTCCGCAAATATTTTGAAGAAGACAGCAGGCATCCGAAATACTTTCATTCGGTGAGGGGGGTGGGGTATAAATATACGGAGTAACAGCCTGGTTTGGTTGCTCTGCCTTTAGCGCCTTCGGCGCTAAGAGCGGGGCTTATGTTGGCGGACCTTCGGTCCGCGGTCAGGCCATCCTGGCCATGACCTGGTCGGCCTGCCGCAGCAGCTGCTGCATATTATACGTATCGTAATTCGGCGTGTAAAGACTCATCTCGCATTCATTCAGAATATTTTCCAGCGAAAGAATAGAAGGGGCATCCCAGCCGCGCAGCTGCAACTGCCGGACGCAATTCTGCTTGTTGAGCTCGCTGGACGGCAGCTCCAGTTTTTTTCCGATCGCTTTCCAGACAGCGCGATTGACCTCCCGGTAAAAAGCTTTATAATCACCATTATCGAAGAACGACCGGGCCTCCAGCAGCGGGTCGACCGGAGCCGAAACAGGCAGATAAGTTGCCGAAGAAGCTCCCCTCCAATCGGTCTGCCCTGGTCCTTCATGCCGGGCCGTCGACGATTCCTCCCACTGCTGCGTTATCGGAGAGATGGATTTGGCGGCGCCCTTGGTCTCCTTATCCCCGGTATCGCCATCCTTTTTCAGGCGGAGGTTCTGACGCCGTAAATAGACGATCATGATGATACCGGACAGCAGCAGGAAGGCAAACAACAATACCTGCTGGTCCTGGATAAAATGCTGCAGCTGCTCACCTGCTGAAGGCACGGCCACTGTGAGGCCCGGGTGGCTGGAAGACCGGGGCCTTTTGGCCATAGGCGCCACCTGCAGATCCAGGGGTTCGCTGCCTGCTGTTTTATAGGTCTGGGAGGAAGGATCGAACCAGGAAAAATTAACGGCAGGGATGGTATAGTGTCCCGGCGTTTTGGCGGTAAATACGTAATCGAAAGATTTGGTACCGCTCATCGGGACGACCGTCTTGTTGACATCTTCTTTAGCAGTAGGATCGAAGGCCTCGATGCCGGCAGGCCAATCGACGGCCGGCGCATTAATGACCGGCAGATTGCCTTTTCCCTTCACCACCACATGCAGGGTCGCTTCATCCTGTGCGGCAACATTTTTGTCTGCAAGCGAAGCTTCCACGGAAAAGCTCCCTACAGCCCCATTATAATTCGCGGGTTTGTTCTCATCCGGCAAAGGCTTGACCGTAATGGTCAGGGGTTTGGTATCGAGGGTCACATTTTCGCTGATCTCAGGCCCGGCATCACGCTCGTCGGTCAGCTGATCGAGCAGGTCCCTGATGGCGTTACCCGTATGATGTGGCTCCGGGCGGGCTCCGCCTTTCACAAAATGCACCGTATTCTCCACTTCTACAGGATCGAGATCTATACTGCCCGGCTGCAGGGGGATCAGCTGTGTCTTCCGGATGATGTGAACGGTATACGCTTTGCCATTCAGCTTTTCTACAGACACGGGGTCCGAACTGGGGTCTATCATATCATATACACTGAATCCATTCAGGTAAGGACGTTTGGTCACCCGAGATTCGGAGCTAAGACGTGAATACAGTTTATACGTGGCAACGATCGGTTCGCCTACATAACAGGTATTGCGGTCCACCTGTACTTTGACGAAGAGGTTCTTGCGGATCTTGTCTTTGACATTTTCGCCGGGTTTCAGCACATAGTCCCGGTCGACCTCATCCTGCGCGGGCGGCCCGAAAGGGTCTGGCCCGAAGGGCTGCATCTGCAACATGGGATTGCCGCCGCCGCCCTGACTGCCCGGCGTCGTACCCGATCCGCCGGCATGCACGGTAATGGTGACAGTATTGGACCGCATATGCTGGCCATCCACCACGGCCGATGCCCCGGCAATGGTGAACTTACCGGCGCGGGTTGGTTGTAATACGAATGATAATCCTTTGTATTGGGACGTATTCCCGTTGATCACGCTCATCCCGCTGGACTGGATGGGACCCTGGGCCACGCGGAACCCGGGAAAATCGGGTGGGTTCAGCGCATCGATCTGCCTGGCATTTTCGACCACAAACTCCACCTGCAGGTATTCGCCGGTGCTCATTTCCTGGCTGCTGACCACGGTGGTGAATTTAACCTGGCCGAAGGCAAAGAGCCCCGGCAGTAACGTAATCAGAACGGCGAGCGTATAGCGTAAATTTGTAGCGATAGCGAATGTTTTTATAGGTCTTTCGGGCTTCATATAACACTATTGCAAATATAAAATATTCAATAATAGTATGCTGTTAAAGATCCCCTAATTGCGGGCGCAGCAATATCTCCTCCACCGTTGCCTGCGGCGAAAGCCGGGCTGCCGCCAGCACCATATCTGCGATGTCCCCCGCCTCCATAATGCGCTGCGGGTCGACACCGCTGCCGGCCCAGGAGTCCGTATAGGCAGCGCCGGGATAGACCGTCGTCACTTTGATGCCGAAACCCTTCATTTCTTCCCGCAGATTGGCCGAAAAACCGGCCAGGGCATATTTGCTGATGCTGTAGGCCCCCCCGTTGGGATAAGCCTGCAGCGACGCCACCGAACACATATTGAAGATATGGCCGGCTTTACGCCTAATCATTGCGGGCAGGAGGGTCCGGGTAAGATGATAGGCGCTATAGAGGTTGACGGCCATCAGCCGCTCCAGTACGCCCTCGTCCTGGTCATGCACGCTGCCAGGAATGAACTGACCGGCATTATTAACCAGTATGTCGATCCCAGCGCCCGATTCCAACACCCACCGGCCGAACTCCAGAGCCTGATCTTTTTCCGCCAGGTCAGCTGCCTTCGACCTGACGGTAATCGCCGGATAAGTTTGTTCCAGCTGTTGGGCAGCAGCCGTTAGCGCCAGCTGATCCCTGGAACAAAGAAAGAGATCGTAGCCATGGGCAGCAAATTTTTCTGCGACGGCCCTGCCCAGCCCTTTGGAGGCTCCGGTAATGATAATGTTCATAATTCCTATCTTGCATTAAGATGCTTTCAGCATCGTGACATTATGCAATATAAACACCTTTTCTTCGACCTGGACCATACCCTATGGGATTTTGAGGCCAATAGCCGGCAAACGCTGCAGGAATTGTATCAGTCTCTCCGCCTGCAGGAAAGAGGGGTGCCGGATTTCGACGGATTTTTCGCCAGCTATACGATGCATAACGACAAGCTATGGGAACGTTACCGGAATGGCTTTATCAAGGTGGACGAATTGCGGTGGAAGAGGATGTGGCTGACGCTGCTGGACTTTAAGATCGCCGATGAACCTCTGGCGCGGTCGATGGGTACCTTATTCCTGGATGCCCTGCCGACCCGTAAGATCCTTTTTCCCTACACACTGGAGATCCTGCATTACCTGACCGGCAAAGGATACCGGCTGCACCTGATCACCAACGGATTCGAGGAGACCCAGCACAGCAAGCTGCAGCATGCCGGGTTACGCAGCTATTTCGGGGAAGTGATCACCTCGGAAGGCTCCAATAGCCTCAAACCTCACCGCGAGATCTTTGAATACGCTTTCCGCAAAGCGGGCGCCGATCCTGCAGAAAGTATCATGCTCGGGGACAGCATAGAGGTAGATATCCAGGGGGCTATCAATGCCGGGATCGACCAGGTGTATGTCAATCACCTCGGTGCAACGCCGGCGATCCGGCCTACCTATACCATCTATTCTCTGAAGGAACTGGAAAATATTTTTTGACCCCTTATTTTAATTTCGCGAGCACGGTGACACCGCCCCGGACGACCTGGTTAAGCTGCACGTCGACGGTAGTGCCCACCGGCAGCAGCACGTCGACACGCGAACCGAACTTAATAAAGCCCATTTCTGCGCTTTGTTCCACTTTTTGCCCGACCGAGAGATAATTGACGATCCGCCGGGCCATCGCCCCCGCAATCTGTTTGACCAGGACCTCGCGGCGACCATTGCGGATGACTACGCTATGCCGTTCGTTTTCCGTAGACGACTTCGGGTGCCAGGCAACGAGATATTTCCCTTTGTGATACATGCTGTAAACCACTTCGCCGCCGATAGGGTTGCGGTTCTGGTGAACATTGGCCGGACTCATAAAAATGGAGATCTGCAGTCTTTTGTCCTTGAAATATTCCTCGTCGGTGATTTCTTCGATCACCACCACTTTTCCATCGGCAGGGCAAATGACAAGATCATTGCCGGTCGATAAGCGGCGGGCTGGTATTCGGAAAAAGGACACGAGGAACAGCAGCACCGCAATGGTGACCAGGAAGATAAGGCCGCTGAGCCAGAACTCATGCGCGCTGATAAAGTAAAAAGAGCATAGATTGATGAACGCAAAGGCCAGCGCGCCGACAGCAATTGTCTTATAACCCTCCCGATGAATAGTCATGCTGAAAAATAGTTAAGAGGTAAAGGTAAATAATTTGTGGTCAATGACAGCCGGACAACGTTTGCGGAGGCTATGATCCGTAGATGACCCATAGCAAGTAGGCAAACGCGAAAGGAGTCGCCACCAGTAATGAATCGAACCGGTCCAGGAACCCGCCGTGCCCGGGCATGATATGCCCGCTGTCTTTAAGCCCGGCCATTCGCTTTAGTTTGCTCTCCAGTAAATCGCCAAAAGTACCGGTCACCGATGCAATGGCTGCAACCGCCATCCAGTGGCCGGGCGCGAACAACGCCCATGCCGGCTCGTTGTTCAGCCAATAGCCGATCAATCCCATGACACCGATGGCCAGGATGATCCCGCCGATGGTGCCTTCCCATGTCTTTTTGGGGGAGATGGCTGACATCGGCGTCCTGCCGATGATCGACCCGACGATATAGGCCATGGTATCGTTGATCCAGATCGACCCGATGATCATCAGGACGGGGATCCGGTCGGCAAAAGGAATAGGGCTTTTATAAAATTTCGTCCGCAGCCACATCAGCAGGGTCAGGCTGACTGAAATATAGAGGAGGCCCAATACTGAGCGGCCGATATTGGCCATATTCAGGCTCTTGTACTGAAGGATCTCGCCCACCACACTCAGGACCAGGAAGCTCAGGCAGCCCCACCAGCCGATGACATGCAGCGACAGCCCCGCAATAGCCAGGTTCCCCTGGTCGAAATACATCATCAGGCACCATCCGGCCAGCGGAACGCTATAACGATGAAAGGGGGAAATAGTCCTGTATTCTTTATCGATCAGGACCATCATCTCCTGGTATTCAGACCAGCAGCCGAAATGAATAATGGAAAAAAGGACGAAAAAGCTCCAGGGATTCCAGAGCAATCCCACCAGCATGACGATTACAAATACGGCAGCCGTTAGTGAGCGGGTCTTTAGTATTGAAAGGTTCAAAGCCATGTGGTAAAGTTAGGGCTTGCCGGTCAGGAAGTCATCAAATTCGCCCGTTTTCCTATCGTCATACACCTGCGCATAGGTGACGGCAGATACCTTATGCATCCGGTACAGCAAACCTACGACTATTACCATACTTAGCAAGACGGTATATATCGGTACGGAAGGGTTTTTAGACACCATTTCCGGATAGTACATCGCTATGATCACCGTTATTCCATTGTAAAAAAAGTGGGCCAGGATGGCGGCCCAGAGGCTACCGCTATACCAGCAGGCCGCCCCCAGCAGGATACCGAGGAAGGTTCGCGGCAAAAACCCTTCGAATTGCATGTGGAAGGCGGAAAAAAAGATCCCGGTGACCACTATCCCGGCCCACGGGCTCCGGAAGATCTGAATAAGGATCCGCTGCAAAACGCCGCGAAAACATAGCTCCTCGAAGAAAGCCGGTAGGGCTGCCATGATCACCACATTGTAGATGATGTCGAAGGGCGTGTTGACCTTCAGGAAAGCAGTCACCTGGTGGTCAGTGTCCTTTTCCATTTGGGTCATCCATCCCGGCAGGGGGGCCATTTTGTTCAGATCGCCGAGCCATCCTTCCAGCGGAAGACCGATCAGCAGCAGGAGAATAGCCAGGAGATAAAAATTGCCGGGCACAGCTGGCCGAAGCCCCAACCGGTACAACGGCCTGTCCCGGAAGGTCAGCCGCGCGTAGCAATAAGCCGGGATGCCGAATACAATGACCGATGACAGGCCCTGCAGCCATTTCAAAATGCCAATCGCCCGCGGATCATCCCATGCCACGCCGGTCCGGACCTCGCCCGTAATGCCGGTAGACTGCATGATAATGCCACCCGCGACAGTATAAAGGATCAGCGCCCCCCCGAGGGTAAGCATGAAAAGGGCCAGTTGCGACCAGGGAGAAAGAATTTTAAGGCTACTAGGCATAATTAGTGGCAGCGCTTTTTGACACACGACCGCGTTAGGGAAATCCACGGTAAGTGCGTAATTTTGTGACTTTATCGTGATAAACATCGGCAAGATACAAATTCCTGCATTTCCGCTACTCCTCGCACCTATGGAAGATGTGAGCGACCCCCCCTTCCGTTATGTCTGCAAGCAAAATGGCGCAGATCTCATGTACAGCGAGTTCATCTCCAGTGAGGGATTGATCCGGGACGCCATTAAGAGCCGGCAGAAACTGGATTTTTTCGAATACGAACGTCCTTTCGGCATCCAGATCTTCGGCGGGGATGAAGAAGCGATGGCCATGAGCGCCCGGATCGTGGATACCGTCCAGCCCGACCTGGTCGATATCAATTTCGGCTGCCCGGTAAAGAAGGTCGTTTGCAAAGGCGCCGGCGCCGCCGTCCTGAAAGACATCAACACCATGACACGGCTGACCGCGGCAGTCGTGCACGGCACGTCGTTGCCGGTGACGGTGAAGACGCGCCTGGGCTGGGACGACCAGTCGAAAAATATTGAAGAAGTGGCTGAGAGGTTGCAAGATGTAGGGATCGCGGCCTTGACGATCCATGGCCGCACGAGGGCCCAACTCTACAAGGGCGAGGCGGACTGGACGCTCATCGCACGGGTAAAGGAAAATCCGCGCATCCATATTCCAATCTTCGGCAACGGCGACATCGATTCTCCCGAAAAGGCACGCCTGTATCGCGACCGCTATGGGGTTGACGGCATTATGATCGGCCGCGCAGCGATCGGATATCCCTGGATCTTTAATGAAATAAAGCACTATCTCCGTACCGGCGAACATCTCCTGCCGCCTACTATCGAACAACGGTGCGGCGCCATCCGTGACCATCTCGTGCGGTCCGTCGAATGGAAGGGCCCCGTGGTCGGCATCCTGGAAATGCGCCGCCATTATACCAATTATCTCAAAGGATTCCCCTACGTCA
>Ga0182030_10002830_pt1 | contig 36960 bp, 35 predicted proteins | sample 812S3MmetaG_FD_121299 | JGI IMG/M metagenome (GOLD analysis project Ga0182030, IMG submission 121299) | Permafrost microbial communities from Stordalen Mire, Sweden - 812S3M metaG (Illumina Assembly) | ecosystem: Environmental > Terrestrial > Soil > Wetlands > Permafrost | place: Sweden...
ATCGGCGCGTGCTGCCAATTCGCGTCCAGCGGCCTGGCCTTCCCGTGTTCGAAGATCAAGAGCAATGCTCCGTTTGTTGCGGTTGGTGCTGAGGTAGTAGGTGCTCTCGCCGTCAACGTACGGGGGACCCCACGCGCGCGTATCATCACCGCGCTCCGGCTCCTCGACCTTGACGACGGTCGCACCGAGGTCGCCCAGCATCATGGTGGCCAGCGGTCCGGCCAGCACGCGGCTGAAGTCGGCGACGATGATCCCCGCAAGGGCGCCTGTCGTCTCGTCGGCCTCGCTTCCTTGAGCGCGCGCCTTCTCGGCGTCCCCGTCAGTGTTCAAGGTCGTGGTACGTCGTCGCCATCTGGACCGCGCTTCCAATCGGCTTGCGAGTCCACCAACGTACCAAGGGGGATCGGTGCACGGTGACCCCATCGGTCGGGCGCCGAGTCAGTCGTTCGGGGCCCTTGTGGCCTCGGCATAGGCATTGACGGCCCGACTGCGGGCGAAGCGGTGATCGACGATCGGATGGGGGTAGGTAGTACCGAGTGTGACGCCGCCAGCCGTCAATTCCCCGGCGGGAGCGGTCCAGGGCCTGTGGATCCAGGGGGCCATGATGCCGGCCAGCTCAGGCACGAACGCCCTGATGTAGCCCCCGTCGGGATCGAACTTCTCGGACTGGAGCACCGGATTGAAGACCCGGAAGTACGGGGCGGCGTCGGGCCCCGTCCCGGCCACCCATTGCCAGTTGCCCGCGTTCTGGGCGATGTCCGCGTCGACGAGGAGGCGACGGAACCATCGCTCGCCGACCCGCCAGTCGACGAGAAGGTCTTTGACAAGGAAGGAGGCCACGGCCATGCGTACCCGGTTGTGCATCCACCCCGTGCTGGCCAACTGGCGCATGCCTGCATCAATGAAGGGATAGCCGGTGCGGCCTTCCCGCCACGCTGCGATGTCCGCTGGGTCGTTCTCCCAGCGGATACGGCCAAGTTCCGGTCGCAGGGAGCTGTCGACCATTGAGGGAAGTTCCCACAAGAGGTGGGCGTACCAGTCTCGCCAGGCCAGCTGACGTACGAACGCGGCGCGCCCCTCGGTCGACGTGCCGATTGCCGTGACCACCCTGCGGGCAGCGAGCGTGCCGAAGCGCAGATCGGCCGAAAGGACCGACGTGCCGTCAGCCGCCGGGAGATCCCTGGTCTCGCCGTAATGGTCGGCCCGACGCGAGAAGTCGAGCATTCGGTCAGTGGCGGCCTCCTCACCACCCGGCTGGAAAGGCTCCGACTCGAGTGCCGGGAGCCCGTCACCCGTGTCATCGTCAACGGCGACGGGCGCGCTCTCGGGCCAGGTCGGTAAGGGCAGTCGATTCCATTTCGCGGCGAACGGGGTGAAGACCCGAGAGGTTCGCCCCTTCGCCGTGAGGACGGCGCCGGGAGGGTGAACCAGGTTGCCCCACCACCGCTGAAATCCCGACCCCAGAAGATCCTTGACAACGCTGTCCCGGTGGCGGGCGTAGGGGGTCACGTCGGCGTTGGCACAGACCAGGGTGGCGCCATTCGCCGCGGCGACCTCGGGGACGATCTTTTCGGCCTTCCCATGACGCACCATGAGTCGCCCGCCGTACGCCCGGAGACTGTCGTCGAGGCTGTGGAGATGCGCCAACAGTTGCGTGCGCCTGAACTCCCCGGCACCGCGGAGAAGTGTGGGGTCAAGGACGTAGAGGGCGATGATGCGCTCGGCCGTCTCGCTGGCGGAGGCCCACGCCGGATTGTCATTCAGCCGGAGGTCGCGCCTGAACCAGACGACGGATCGGGTCGTCATCTACCCGTCTTGGTTCGTTCCGCGCACCATTCCCACAGCGCCTCGCCGTCGCGCCGGCGGCTGGCAGGCAGACGATACGTGGTGGGAACGTAGTACTCGTGCCGTCGTCGCCGATCAAGCCAGATGCCGTCGGGTTGATCTACCGTTCGCAATCCTTCACGCCCGGGACTCCACTGCCCACCCGCCACCAGCCACACCGCGGTGTCGGCGCCCTCGGTGGGCGTCCGTAGCAGGGGCCCGAGCCGGGCCATGGTCGGCAGGCTTGCGTCGAGTCCCGGCGTTTGCACCCAGCCGGGGTGCATGACGTAGCTGGCCACGCCCTCATGCCGCCATCGGCGATCCCACTCGTGCGCCAGCACGACCTGGGCTCGTTTGGCCCGGGCGTACGCCGTAACTCCCCGGTAGACATCTGAGCTGAGTTCGAGGTCGTTGAGGTCGAAACGCTGCGTGTACATCCCTCCCGACGACACCGTGACGATCACCGACAGGGGCGTGGCGAACAGCAGCGGTGAGAGCAGCAGGCTCAATCGAAAGGGCGCCACCACATGAGTGGACAGGGTCAGCTCGGTGCCATCGGTCGCGGTCCGGTACTCGGCGTACAGCGCTCCCGCGCAGTGGACGACGCCGTCGAGGCGAGACTCTGATCCCAAGACACCCTCGGCGAACGAGGAGACTGCGCCGGGGTCGACAAGGTCGACCTGTGCGGACACGATCCGACCACCCCCGCGCGTGGACGCGGCGGACCGGTGCGTGGCTGCCAGCCGCTCTTCGTCGCGGCCAACCAGCAGAAGATCGGCGCCGAGCTGGGCCAGGCTGACGGCCACTGCTCGACCGATTCCCGAGGACGCTCCGGTGACCAGGATCAACTTCTCGTCGAGTCGGGGAGCCTCACTCCAGTGCGCGACCCGGCGACGCGTCAGGATCCCGACCCTGGTGAAGCTTCCGATCACGGTGGCCTCCAGAAAGCCGTCGACGAGGTCGGCGAAGAGGCGTCCCGGCGCAGTGGCGCGGTCAGCGCTACGAGACACCGCGGTGTGCCTGGACCTCGGCCGACCCGACAATGCGCTCCATCGTCTCCGCCACTGCGTTCGACCCGGGGCCGGTCCACACGTCGGCGCCCATGGCATGAGCATGGGCTTCGGAGGAGACGGCAGCCCCACCGATGAAGACAGGAATCCCCGGGACCGCGGCACGTACTGAGTCCGCCGAAAGGGCCACTTCGCTGTCGTGACCGCTGACCGTCGAGACGATGCCCACCGCCAGTAATCGGGGTTCCTTCGCGACGGCATCGCCGATGGCGGCCGGCGGGGCGTTCCCTCCGAGCTCAACCACGTCGAACCCCCGCCAGCGCAGAAGATCGGCCGCTATCGCCACGGGAAGTACGTGCAGGTCGCCGGATGGTGCGGCGAGGGCAACCGTGCCGCGGTCCTTGCCGCGGCGCCCGAACTGCATTCCGAGATGCCCGATCACCCGCTGCGCCACCGCTGTTGCCTTGTGCTCTTCGGCCACGGAGACCTCGCCACTGGCCCAACGCTCGCCGATGGATCGCAGGGCTGGTACAACCAGCTCGGTCAGAACGCCCGAGGGGTCGAGCCCGCCGCCCAGATGGCTCTGCAAGAGCCACCACGCGCCCTGGCTGTCACCGGCCAACATGCGTCGTTCCAGAGCCTCGCTGTCGGCGCCGGTCCTGGCGGTTCCCCGCCGGGCAGTAGTCGTCAGCGAAGCGACATCGGACGGGTGGATCCGCCATTCCGCGCCCCGACGGGTCGCGGGCAACCGTCCCTGGCGCACATAGCGGTACGCCGTCATGTAGTGCACGCCGAGTGCGTCTGCGACCTCTTGGATCGTCATCGTCCCTGGCGCGTCCATCGCCCGTGAGTTTAGCACTAAACTATTGTCCGTGGTCATAACGGATCCGACGGGCGAGCATGAGGCATGAGGCCGGACCTGGGAAGACGCCCCGGGCGCCCGCGGGCAGCCGTCATCGGGTCAGGGGTCTCCGGACTCACCGCGGCATATCTGCTCCGGCGCCGTTTCGACGTGACGCTCTTCGAAGCAGAGGCGCGACTCGGGGGCCACGCCGACACGCATGATGTCGTCACGCGCGACGCGGGGACCGTACCGGTGGACACGGGGTTCATCGTCTACAACGACGCGACCTACCCGAATCTGCGCAGGCTGCTCGCAGAGCTCAGGGTGCAGACACAGCCGACGACCATGAGCATGTCGATCCATTGCGAGGGATGCGGACTCGAATACGCGGGCGGACGCGGCGTGGGGGGCGTGTTGGCACAGCCACGGTCGGCGATCACGCCGGCTTTTGTGAGAATGCTGGCGCAGGTGAAGAGATTCCATCGGCAGGCGAGGGCGATGGTCGCCGCGGAGGACGACCAGCTCACCTTGCGGGAGTTCTTGGCGGCCGGCGGTTTCTCGCCCTACTTCGTCCGGCACTTTGTGGTTCCGGTCGTGTCCTCCGTGTGGTCTTCCGCAACAGGCGTGGCGTTGGAGTACCCCGCCCGGTACCTCTTTGTATTCCTCGACAACCACGGCATGCTGTCGATAACCGGCTCCCCGGCGTGGCGGACCATTAGCGGCGGCTCTCGCACGTATGTCGAGCAGATCGCTAAGGCCCTGCCTGCGGTGCACAGCGGGACTCCCGTACGCTCCGTCACGCGATCCGCGGGCCGGGTCGAGGTTCGCGACGACTGTGATCAAGTGACCTCGTTCGATCGCGTTGTCATGGCGACGCACGCCGACGAGGCATTACGCCTGTTGCATCCCTGCACCGATGAAGAGCGTGCCGCGTTGGGCGCCTTCTCCTATTCGCGCAATGAGACGTGGTTGCACACCGACGAATCCGTCCTTCCCCGAGCGCCGCGAGCTCGCAGCTCGTGGAACTACCTCCTTCCAGGCTGCGACGTGGACACGGACGCAGTCCTTGTCTCCTACGACATGAACCGGCTGCAAGCCCTGCCGTCGCACACTCCGCACCTGGTCACCCTCAATGCGACTGGCCGGATCGATCCGACCCTGGTGCTTGACCGCATGACGTATGAGCACCCCATTTATTCGCTGGAGTCGGTTGAAGCGCAGAAGAAGCTGCCCGGGCTCAATGACGGGACAATCGCATTCGCCGGCGCTTATCACGGGTGGGGCTTCCACGAGGACGGCTGCCGTTCGGGTGTCGCTGCGGCAGAATCCCTGGGTGTGACATGGTGAGCCACGACATCGTCGTTCCGGCGCTGTACGATGCCGAGGTCGCACATTCCCGACGCTCACCCCTCGTGCACCGCTTCGCATACCGGGCGACTTATTGGCTCGTCGACTTCGATGAGCTTCCGCAGCCGCGCGGGATCGCCCGCTGGTGCACCGGCGTTCGCAAGCAAGACCATGTCGACATACGGGGCTTTCTCGACGATCACGGGGTTGCCGCGGCTCGCGTGGTGATGCTCACCGGGGCGAGGAGTTTCGGCTACACCTTTGATCCGATCAGTGTGTTCTGGTGTTACGACGAGGCCGACGCGCAGTGTGCCGTCGTCGCCGAAGTGCACAATACCTATGGCGGCCGTCACGCCTACCTTCTCGAATTCGACACCCATGGCGAGGCGGAGATCGAAAAAGCGATGCCCGTTTCGCCCTTCAACGAGATGGGAGGAACGTATCGCATCCGGGCCAGTCCCCCGACATCGACCGTTTCGGTACGGGTATCACTGGAACGTGAGGGGCAAGAGCCGTTTGTGGCCAGCCTTCGGGGGAGCCGGCGACGGCTCACGAGGATGTCTGCGCTGGTTTCCATGCTGCGGCATTCGAGTGCCCGTACCCGAGTCCTCATCCAGTGGGAGGCCCTCAGACTGTGGCGGCGTGGGCTCATGGTGCAGTCGAGGTGAGTTCCGCTCTTGACGCACGGCCGGAACGGATAGCAGAGACGGTGGACCTGGCGCGGTGGCCGGCCATGGCCGTCCCTCCCCCTGCACCGCTGCGTGCTGCCCTGGCGAGGTTGGCGTTTCGTCGGGCGGTCCGGTACGCCGGCGTATGCGTCCGTCTTGAAGATGGCCGTTCCTTCGGGTCACCCTCGGGACCGGTCCTCGAGATCACCAACCCCGATTCGTTCTTCGCCCGCCTGGGCCGGGAGGGCAAGATCGGCTTTGGAGAGGCCTACATGGCGGGTGACTGGGATACCCCCTGCCTCGTCGACGTACTCGAGGCCATGGCTCGGCAGATCGACAACTTGATCCCGCGGAGGATCCAATGGGTGCGCCGCCTCTACGAGAGGCGGCACCCCCTCGACGAGGAGAATGATCGCGAAGGATCGCGCCGCAATGTGGCGCGTCACTACGATCTTTCAAACGAGTTGTTCGCCACTTTTTTGGACGAGTCGATGACCTATTCGTCGGCAGTGTTCGGTTCGGGGTGTGAGTCGTTGGCGTGTGCACAGGAGCGCAAGATCAGTCGGCTGCTCGACGCCACGCGCGTCGGCCGCGGCTCGCGCGTTCTCGAAATAGGCACTGGTTGGGGTGAACTGGCACTGCAGGCGGCACGACGTGGTGCCCGCGTGACGACTGTGACCTTGTCCGAGGAACAGGCCACCCTGGCTCGTCGCAAGGTCGAAGCCGCAGGCATGACTCCTTGGATCGACATCCGAGTCGAGGACTATCGCGATGTAACCGGCCAATTCGATGCCGTCGTCAGTGTGGAGATGATTGAAGCAGTCGGCGAACGATGGTGGCCCGAGTACTTCCGAACCCTCGACGAGCGGCTGGCCCCGTCCGGCCGCATCGGACTGCAGTCGATCCTGATGGGGCACGACCGCCTGATGGCGACCAAGTCGTCATGGACGTGGATCCACAAGTACATCTTTCCCGGTGGCCTGATCCCTTCGGAGGAGGCGATCCGCCGGACGCTGGCTGAGCACACCGGTCTTCAAGTGGTCGAGCAGCTGCGGTTCGGTGACAGCTACGCGACAACGTTGCGTCGATGGCGTAATCAGTTCGACGCCCACGCAGACGTGGTGGCCCAGCTCGGATTCGATCGCACGTTTCGGAGAATGTGGGACTTCTACCTGGCCTACAGCGAGGCAGGATTCCTCAGCGGGTACATCGACGTGGCTCAGTTCGTGCTGGCAAAACAGGGCTCTCGGTGAGCGACGGAGGCCGGATGGGATTCTCCGTGGCCCGAGTGCGGATCTCGACGGAGATCCCCTTCGGGCGGGAACGCGTGTGGGACGAGCTGGCGCGGCTCGAGGATCATGCCGACTGGATGTTGGACGCGACCGCGATTCGCTTCAAGGGCGGCCAACAACGTGGGGTCGGGACCAGGTTCGAATGCGACACCCGGTTCGGTCCCCTGCGACTCACCGACGTGATGGAGGTGACGGAGTGGGAGCACGGGGAGAGAATTGGGGTCCGGCACCGCGGTGCCGTCAGCGGGTCGGGCCGCTTCACGCTGCGGGATCTTCCGGGTCCGGCAACCAGGGTTGAGTGGGAGGAACAGCTCACGTTCCCCTGGTGGCTAGGGGCAGCCGTGGGAGCGCAGCTTGCGAAACCCCTCTTCACCGCCGTATGGAAGGGGAACCTCCGCCGCTTACGCGATCGTGTAGGAGAGGCGAGAATGAATCGAGAAAGCTAGATGGCGACATGAGGATCGCGGTCACTGGTTCACGTGGGCTTGTCGGCTCGTTACTGGAGCCACATCTTCGCTCCGAAGGGCACGAGGTGGTCCGGATCGTCCGCGGCAGGGCTGAGCCCGGTGAGATCACGTGGGATCCCGAAGAGGGGACCATCGACGCGGACGCGTTGCGCGGCGTGGACGCCGTGGTGCACCTGGCCGGAGCCGGCGTCGGTGACCATCGCTGGTCTGCTTCCTACAAGAGGACGATTCTCTCGAGTCGCGTCAACGGGACGACGACCCTTTCCGAGGCTCTCTCTCGGTTACCGCAACCACCGGCGGTCATGGTGAGTGCGTCGGCCGTGGGGTATTACGGGTCACGGGGAGATGAGATCCTCACCGAGGAGTCGGGGCCGGGAGCCGGATTCCTGGCCGACGTGTGCCGGCAGTGGGAGTGGGCCACGACGCCGGCAGCGTCGGCTGGCATCCGGGTGGTCACCCTGCGCACGGGCGTGGTGCTCAGCGCGGCTGGGGGCGCCCTGAAAAAGCAGCTTCCGCCCTTCCGCTTGGGGCTGGGGGCCCGACTGGGGCGAGGAAACCAGCGCTTCAGCTGGATCACCCGGCGCGACGCGGTGGCTGCAGTCTCCTTTTTGGCCCAGCGCGAGGCACTGTCCGGGGCATTCAATCTCACGGCCCCCCAACCGGTGTCCAACACCGAGTTCACGCATGAACTGGCGCGGGCGCTGAGGCGCCCGGCCATGCTCTTCGTGCCGGAGAGGGTATTGAGGATCGTGGTGGGCGACGAAATGACGGCGGAGTTCCTGCTGGCTTCGCAGCAGGCTGTGCCTGAGCGTCTCCTTGCCGCCGGCTTTCGTTTTGCGGACGCGACACTGCCCGAGGCCCTGGTGACCGCCCTACGCGATCGGTAGGGAGACCGGGTCGCCCCTCAGTGGAGGTGGCGTTGCCAATCAGGCGGCACGCTTCCCTCGGGACCGGGAACAGGCTGGCTTACGGGGTGATGCCCGGGCGGGTCGAGCGCCGGTCCTTCGGAGAACTCCTCCGTGGAGTAGTCCCAGAACCAATCCTCCCCCGGTTCGAAGCTACAGATGATGTTATGACTCGTGCTCTTTGCATGGGCAGTGGCATGCTGGCTCGGCGAGGTGTCGCAGCACCCGATGTGACCGCACTCTGCGCAGCGCCGCAGGTGCAGCCACCAACCGCCGCTCGCCAGGCATTCGACGCAGCCAGTTCCACTCGGGGGGACGGTCGGATCGATCGGTTCGTCTGTCATGGCTCTCCCGGTTCTCGAAGTCGATCGGAGACGCGCGAAATGGTAGTTGAATGACGCGAAGGAGGGGAATAACCTGAAACCGGATGAATGCCCGCGGGGCGCCTGCCGGTTCGGAAGTGCGCAACAACGACGCTGAGGTCAATGCCTCCGTCTCCGCTCGGTATCCGGCCGATGTCCAGTCGCCTCGGGCGGCACGCCACTTCGTGAGTGCCGTGATGCGGCAATGGGGATTCAGCCGAGAAGCGCGCGATGCGGCAGAACTGGTGGCCACGGAATTGGCGGCAAATGCTGTCCTTCATGCGGATTCGGCATTTTCGGTTTTGCTCAACGCAGGAAGCGGAGTCGTGCGCATCGCGGTGTACGACACCGTGTCGATCGACCCCACGCTCCTTGTCGTTCGTCCGAGTCGTGGGCTCGGGCTCGTTTCCGGCCTCTCGCATGACTGGGGCGTCGACGTGACAGCGGGCGGCAAGACGGTCTGGGCGGAGATAGACGCTGCGCACCCTGGATAAAACGGCGACATGGGTGCAGACATCATCCTCGTGAGATCCCAAGAGCATTCCGCGCCCGTGACCCCATCCGGGTCAGGACGCCCTACAAGCCAGCGCCCTGCGGGGTCGGCGTCCGGGAGATGGGGGTCGGCGTGCGTCCCGATACCGACCTCTTGATCGCGGAGAGTGGGCTTGCTATGTCTTGAGTGATCTGCCCTCCGCCGCCACGCCGAGCGCGGCTGCGACGAGTCCGCCGATGATCATGACGGCAGAGCCGATCAGATAGCCGACGAACAGCTTGAAGTGGTCCTGACCGTTGCCGATCAGCTGCCCGTAGATCCAGGGCCCGAAGGCCCCGAAGCTCTGCGCGATAGCGAAGAACACCGCGATCGCCTTTGCCCTCACCTCCACCGGAAAGATCTCGCTCACCGTGAGGTAGGCGCACTCGCACCAGCGGAGGCGAAGAAGAAGATGACGGACCACCCGAGGCGATCGAGCCGAGCCGGGATGAGACTCCGCGCCAGGAATGCCAGCGGGTGTTGTCGGACGCTCAATCGACGCGGCGGCAACCGCTGAGATCGTCGCAGAGGAGGTGGCGGGCGATACCCTGGGGTGTGGACCAGATCCCGAGAGCACCGGTGACCGACCCGGGTGGTACCGACTAGTGGCCCGCCAGGAGACCCGGGTGACCGTGGAGGACCGCGAGCTCACCCTCTCCAACCTCGACAAGGTTCTCTTCCCGGAGTCGGGTTTCACCAAGGGGCAATTGATCGATTACTACGTCAATGTGGCGACGGTGATGTTGCCGCACATTGCGGATCGTCCTTTGACCATGAAGCGCTATCCCGATGGGGTCGACGGGAAGTTCTTTTACGAGAAGCACGTGCCGAAGCACGCGCCCGACTGGGTCCGCACGGTGCCTGTGCCGACCGGCGAGAAGGGCGAGGTGGTGGAGTACTCGCTGGTGTGCGATCTCCCCACCCTCGTGTGGGCGGCCAATTTGGGGACGATCGAATTCCATGTCCCGCTCTGGCGAGTGGGCCGGAGGCGAAAACTTCCCGCACCCCCCGACTTCATCGTCTTCGACCTAGATCCGGGGGAAGGCTCAACGCTGGTCCAATGCTGTGAGGTTGCCCTGGCTGTAGAGGAATTGCTCCGGGCGAGGGGTCTCGATCCGAAGCCGAAAACGAGCGGATCCAAGGGTCTTCAGGTCTACGCCGCGCTCGGTGGCCGGCCGTCATGGGAGAGGTCGAGGGCAGATGCATACGACGTGGCGACGACCTTGGAGAACGAGCACCCCGAACTGGTCACCTCGAACATGAGAAAGACCCTGCGGCGCGAGAAGGTGCTCATCGACTGGTCCCAGAATCATCCGGCCAAGACGACGGTCGGGGTCTACTCCGTGCGGGCCAGGACCCGCCCGACGGTGTCGACTCCCGTCACGTGGAAGGAGGTCCGGAACTGCCTGAAGTCCGGCCAGCCTTCGACGTTGGAGTTCACCACCTCCGACGTCCTGGCTCGCGTCAAGAAGCAAGGTGACCTTTTCGCGTTCTAGCCGGGGCGCACGAGGGGATCGTGTCCCCGCCACTTTGGCGCGGTACGATCTCGAACCGTTGGCTACAGATAGCGTCATGTCCACGCGCCGCGCTGGCGGTCCTAAGAAAAAGAGCGATCCCCCCTTGGGGGAGTACCGCTCGAAGCGGGATGCCGGGAGGACCCCGGAGCCGATGGGAGATCGCGGCGGACGTGCTCGCCGCGGCAAGCATCCGGAGTTCGTGATCCAAGAGCACCACGCCCGGGCGCTCCACTGGGATTTTCGCCTCGAGCACGACGGTGTTCTCGTTTCCTGGGCTCTTCCCAAGGGCATACCGGAAGATCCCAAGACCAACCATTTGGCCGTGCACACCGAGGACCACCCCCTGGACTACGGCTCCTTCGAGGGGGAGATCCCCGCGGGAGAGTACGGCGGGGGAAAGGTGACGATCTGGGACAGCGGCCACTTTGATCTGGAGAAGTGGACTGACACCGAGGTGATGGTCGTCCTCCATGGGTCGAGGGTCAGCGGCCGCTACGTCCTCTTTCCCACCAAGGGCAAGAATTGGATGATCCACCGCATGGATCCCGCCCCGAAGGACTTCGAGCCTCTGCCCGAGAAGGTGCGTCCCATGCTGGCGACCCCCGGGCGCCTCCCCGCTTCCGATGAGGGATGGGCCTATGAGATCAAATGGGACGGTGTCCGCGCCATCACGTTCATCGAGGGTGGAAGGATCCGGATGCGGAGCCGCAACGACAAGGAGCTGGCGTCGTCGTTTCCGGAGTTCCGCGAGATCGGCCTCGCCATGGGGGCTCGCCCGTGCGTTCTCGACGGCGAGATCGTGGTCATCGGGGACGGCGGGATACCGGACTTCGGCCGCTTGCAACATCGCCTTCATTTGGCGAGCGCAAACGCCATTGCCAAGCAGAGCGCAGCCTCGCCGGCCAATTATGTGATCTTCGACCTCCTTCATCTCGACGGGCGGCCATTGTTCTCCCTGCCTTACGATGCCCGGCGCGGGCAGCTCGAGGCGCTCGGTCTCTCGGGTTCCTCCTACACGACGGCGGATTCATTCCGCGACGCCAAGGGAGCCGACATCCTCAAAGCCACCAAAGATGCGGGTCTGGAAGGAGTCATCGCAAAACAGCGGAACTCGCCCTACGTCCAGGGCAAGCGGAGCGATTCGTGGATCAAGGTTAAGAACGTACGGACACAGGAGGTTGTCATCGGCGGCTGGACTGAGGGCGCGGGGAATCGACGGGGGAGTATGGGCGCCCTCCTGCTGGGGATACCGTCGACGGACGGGCTGCGGTTCGTGGGGAAGGTCGGGACCGGGTTCAGCGACGCGGCCCGTCAGTCCTTGATGGAGCTTCTCCGCCCGGACGCCCGCAAACGGAGCCCCTTCGCTCCGGCCACTGACGTGAAAGAACCATCGGCCCACTTCGTGCGTCCTCGGCACGTCGGCGAAGTTGGCTTCAGCGAGTGGACCGCGGCGGGCCACCTCCGGCATCCCACCTGGCGCGGCGTGCGTGACGACAAGGCACCTACGGACGTCGTGGTCGAGCCCTGACTGGGGAGCGACCTACCAGCGGTAGAAGTGGTGGCGTCCGGCGCTCTCCCCGCGGCCGAGTGCGGCACCAACCAACCACAACACGAACAAGACGACGGCGGCGATCCACAGCAGGTGAAGGGCGAATCCCGCACCAAAGAAGATCAAGACGAGCAGGAGGGCTAGAAGGAGGATCATGTCGAGGTTCTACCCTGGCTGGCACGGGACAAACGGGAAACAGCTCAGCACCGCGTGATGCGGATTACCCGAGTGGGGTCCGCGCACGAACGGACGCCGGTACCCGATCGGACGCTCTACAAACTGCGTCAGTGCAATTGATCAGTGCAATTGATCAGCGCAATTGATCACGGCCATGCTGGCGCAGGAGATGGGTGCGCTTCGCGTTCTCCGCCTCCTCCTGGCGCTCGTAGGTGCCGAGCAATCCGTGCGCGGGCACAGTCCATCTCGCGGTCCACAGCATGTGAGAAAGGTTGTGGGCATCGGGGATTTCGCCGACGATGACCTGCGCCAAACCGGCGTCCCGGGCCGCACCATCCCCGTCGACGGCCTCTCCCAGCTCGCCCGCAGAAAGTGTGTCCTCTGGTTCCATGTCGTCAAGGTCGCTCATGGGGCGTACCTACCGAGCCTCTGAGTTGTGGTTCGCCTGGGAAGACAACCATTCGCGTTGGGACATCGCCGGAGTGGTGAAGCGCACCGACACCTCCTGTTCGGGTCGCCGTTGGTTCTGGGTGGCCTGGAGGGCCAGCGATCGTTGGTCGGCGTGGGTGAGAGGCGGCTGGACCATGCCGCGCGGCCACAGACGCCGCGCCAGGACGGTGTTGAGCTCGGCGGCATAGATCATGAGCTCCGAGCCCAGATAGATCCATGCGACCAGACCCAGCACGGCGGCAAACACGCCGTAGGTCACACTGTCGTTCTTGAGGTCGTGCCCGATCAGATAGCCACCGATGGCTTGCAGAACGGTCCAGAGGACGCCGCCCAGGATCGCACCCGGGACGAGTTGCCGGCTGTGCACGACCTTGGGCGTGAGGACCCGGAAGGCCCCGAAGTAGGTGGCGACGTTGACGGCCACGGCCAGAACTTCGGCCAAAATACCCAAGGCCATGTTGTGGCGTCCGAAGGTGCCGAAGCTGGCCAGTCCGGTTGTGACGACGATCCCCAACCCCAGGACGACGAGGAACCCAAAGCTGCGGCCCAACCGCGAGAAGTAGTTCGGTCGGTCGGGGCCGGGGAGATTCCAGACCTGGGACATGGAGAACAGGCCCGACTGTGCCAAACCCGTTGATCCCCACAGCAGCCCGAGTACGCCGACGACCAGTCCGACCACCGAGCTCCGATGGAGGCCGTGGATGTTGCTGCCCAGGGTGTTCCCGACGACGGGGAATTCTCTCAGCGTCGAATTGACCAGCGACTAGTGGACCGACGGGTAGTGCGCCAAGACGATGTTGAGCACGGTGATGAGAATCAACAGGAGAGGGAAGACGCACAGGAAGGCCGAAAAGGCCAGGTTCGAGACGAGATTCCCCGCGTTGTCGTCGCCGAACTTCTTCATGACGCCGAATACCAGGGCGGCGGGCCCGAATCGCTGCTGCGCGGCATCGATCCGTCGCATGGTTTTCTCAATCGGGTTCATGCGCATCCCTCCAGGCCATCTGTTCCCAGTTACCCTAAGTTGGCTGCCCTCAATCTCCGATGACGCAACAGACCCGCATGCGGCGGACTAGTTCCTGCCCGCATGGAACGCGTCCACCCACTGGTCGACCACCGCCCACTCCAGCGTCAGCCAGGCCAGTCGGTCTTCCGTCTCGACCGGCACTTCGGCCGTGGGCCAGGCCCGCACGGTCATGGGCGTGTCGAATGGGAGTTGCTCCCACACCTGACGAGCCCGGACCATCCGGTCCAATCCGGCGTGGGCCACGACCACGACGCCGAGCGCCGGATTGGCGTCGAGGCAGGTGAAGACGCCGTCGGGGCGCGGCGGGAGCACGTTGGTCATCAACGTCGCCGCGCGAGCAGCGTGCGTCTTGTGATGACTCCAGAGATGGCGGATGGCCCGCTGGCGACGGTCCGGAGTCCAATTGGCTCCTTCGGGGAAGAGGAGCAGGGCATCGCCCGGTCCGAGACCGCTCGCCATCTGCGCCAGCCGGTCCGTCGTATCCTGCCTGTCGCCGGAAGCGGGCCCGAGAAAGCAGCAATCCAGGCGATTGAGCAGAAGGTCGAGGGCGGGATCGAGCTGGAGGATGTCCTTCAACACGATGCGCACGCTGCGGTGGTATCTCGTCAACAGGAGATGGACCAGAGCGAAGGAGTCCCCGGGACCACCGTGGCGGGCCAGGACGAGAACCGGATCGACCTCGGCGAGTCCGGTTGTGTCCGACGACTCGACAACGACAACCTCAAAGCTCAGAAATCGCCGGGCCGCCCCCAGCGCGCGCCCGAGCGCCCACGCCAGCAGGCCCTGATTGGCGTCGACCCACCTTCGCTCCCATCCGACGCTGTGCCGGCCGGGAACGACATGACGGAGCCACAGCAGGCCGGCCCCAACCATCACGGTGAGTTCGACGACGCAGTAGTTGAGGGCAAACGCGGCCAGGCGGAGCACCCGTCGTCGCCGGCCGAGCGGCGCGAGCGCCGCTCCGATCGCCGCCGCGACGGCGAAGACGGCCGCCAGCACGAGCAGGACCACGGCATCCACAGGAAGGAGGAGGCGCCGAATCGGGCGCGGGAGCACGAGCCGCATTGGTTTCGGCCTTCTCAGGGGTGGTTGTGGGCGTCGAGGAAGGTGGACGCGGCGTCATATGCAGCATCTATCCGACCCCGGACACCCGAGGTGCTGCGGTAGCGCACCGTGAGCGCAGGGGTGGTCGAGCCGCTCGGGAGGACATGCACCTCGACGCCCTGCGGCAAGCCGGCCATTTCCTCCTCGAACTGGTGCCGCCGCGCGATCTCGAAAGCCACCAGGGCAACCTGCCAGGGTCGGGTGGGGGGCCGGAGGGGCTGTTCGAGCCGGCCGACGTGCAGCACAAAAATACGCGTGGCACCCAGTTCGGCCGCCCGCCCCACGGGTACGGAGCGCACCAGGCCGCCGTCGAGAAAATGCTCGCCTGCCACTTCCACGGGGGGGAGAAGGCCCGGGACGGCGCACGATGCCAGTACGGCGTCGGTCACCATCCCGGTGGAGAACCAATGTGCTGCGGCGCGTTCGATAGAGGCGGCCACGCATTCGAATCGGACACTGAGGTCCGCAAAGCGCGTGCCTTGGCCCAGTCCCTCGTCGAGCAATCGCCGCAGTCCGTCGTTGGCGTGGAGGTGCGTACCGTGGCGGGCCAACGTGCTCAATTGTCCGAACACCGATCCGCCGAACACCCCGCGGTCGGAGAGGCCGGTCCACACGTCGACCATCTGCTCGACGGACGCCGTGGACGGGTCGGCGGCGATGAAGGCGCCGTTCAGAGCGCCGACGCTCGATCCTACGATCAGGTCAGGGACGATCTCCCGTTCCAAGAGCGCGCGCAGCATGCCCACCTCGGCGGCTCCGAGAATGCCGCCGCCGCCCAGAACGAAAGCGGTGGGCTGCGCAGAGGTCACCCTACGAGGATGGCACGCCTCACGAGGGCGCGCCTTTGTTTGACGACGACGTCACGGATCCTCATGCGCACTCGCCTGCGCCGTCAGGATGGCTTGCGTCGTCGACTTCTTCCGACTCAGGCGCCAGAGCATGAGGCTCCCGAGGCCGGCCATTCCGACGGACGTGATCAAACGGTAGAGAATGGTGGCGAGAAGCGCATCACCCACTGGCGTCCCCGCGAGGGCGAAGGCGCCCACCATGCCCCCTTCGACGAAGCCGATGCCTCCCGGCACCGGCGCGAGACTGCCCGCGATCTGGGCGAGGGCGTACGCGAAGAGAACCGTACGCCACGGCACGGGCAAGTTCAGGAGTGGGAATGCTGCAATGAGGCACGCCACGTCGAGACCCCAGTTTCCCAAGCTGAGGAGGAGGACGCGCGCCCCCAGGGCGGGTGGGGCCCGGAACTTGCTGGCATCGCCGATTCGCCTGCTGATTCTCTCGATGAGTCGATCGGAGCGCCCGTGATGATGCGCGCGAAACCAGCGGTCGACGGTGTCGAGATGGCGGACTCCGGCGAGGAACCCCACGGTGCCTGCCACGAGGGTGATTGAGCACAGCACGATCCCAAGGGGGGGCAGCAGCCCTGCGATGGACGCACCCACCAGCGTCAGCAGGAGTACCGACACGGTTGCCGCAACGCCGCCGGCCAGCACCGCCCACAGGGCAAGCGGCATCGGGATGTCCCGCTTGCGGTACTGGGCCACCAGCCATCCGCTGGACGGGGCCGTACCGCCCGGCAACAGATTGGTGAGCCCGGTGGCGGCGATGGCGAGACTGACCATATCGCGTCGGGGAATGCGCGCCCCGCCCTCGACGAGCAAGCCGTGCTGGACGAAGGCGTAGCAGAGGAAGGAGAGCCCCTCGGCCGCGAATGCGACCAGCAACCAGGGCAACCGGGTCACTTTGAAATGGCGCAGCACGGTTAACGCCTCATGCGAGATCGATCTGACATGGAAGGCGAGGAGGACCAAGGCCACGAGGATCACCAGGCCGATCAGCACCCGCGGCGAAGGGATCCACTTGGGACGGTCGCTCTTCGACGTCTGGTCTTCCTCGTTCCGCCTCACGTGCGTGCGACCCTTCGACTTCTCATCCATACCCCGGCCGGCCATCTTCCAACCCGGGTGAGGGTCCCGGGAACCGGGCGGGTTCGCAAGATGACTTTATGCGGCCCGCGGCCACCTCGGCGTCGACGTAGCCTGTGACCAGGGAGTTCGGACGCAATTGGAAAAGGACGCCCGTCCCCGGGTAGGGAGACCGCTGAATGGACGATCAACTGAACGCGGGGGACGAATTGCGCGACCGAAATGGGGAATTGCGCGACCGAACTACGAAGACCGCCTCCGCGCCATTGGTGGCTGCGGTGGACTATCCGTTGTACGTCGTCACCGCACGGGCCGGCGACGAGGTGAGCGGATGCCTGGCCGGCTTCGTCACACAATCAAGCATCAAGCCCGTTCGGTTCCTGATCTGCATCTCGAAGCTCAACCACACGTTCGGCACGGCTCGATCGAGCCGCGGATTGGGCCTCCACGTCCTGGGTTCGGACCAACGGGATGTCGCATCCCACTTCGGCGAGTTGACGGGCGACGAGGTCGACAAATTCGAGGGGATCGCGTGGGCGCCCGGTAGGACCGGCGCGCCCATCCTCACCGAATGTGCCGCGTGGATCGAAGGTTCAACGGTCGCCCGAATGGACGGCGGTGACCATGAGGCATTCCTGATCAGCGTGGAGGCCGGCGGCGCGGGCCGCCACGAAGGCTGCTTCACGTTGCGCGATGCGTCCGGGTTCAAGGCGGGACATCCCGAATAGCCCCGAGTGTTCAGAAAGGTCCCGTGAGATCGCCGAGGGCATCAGTGAGGCGCAGGTTCTCCGAGTAGTCCACGGGGCAGGCGATGACCGACACGGCGTCGGAGGCCAGGGCGTCGGTGAGCATCGGCAGGAGGTCGTTGGCGGCCCGCACCCGGTAGCCGCGTGCGCCGAAGCTTTCGGCATACGCCACGAAGTCGGGATTGGAGAAATCGGTCGCGACGTCGTGCCCGATTTCGAGGTTCATCTTCCACTTGATCAACCCGAAGGCGTCGTCCTGCCAGATCAGCACCGTCAGCGGGATGCGCTCGCGCACGGCGGTCTCGATCTCCTGTGAGTTCATGAGGAAGGCGCCGTCTCCGACGGCGGCCAGGACCCGCCGCTCCGGTACGGCCAGCTTTGCGGCGATCGCGCCCGGAAGGGCGAAGGCCATAGTCGAAAGACCGTTGGAGACCAGGCACGTATTGGGCTCATAGGTGGGGTAGAGCCGGGCCATCCACATCTTCACTGCACCGGTATCGGCGAGGACGATATCGCCGCGGCCGAGCGCGGCGCGGGTGTCGGCGACGATGCGCTGGGGTTTCAGCGGGAAGCTGTCGTCGGCCGCCCCCCGCGCCAGGTCATCGGCCAGCAGGCGCCGGATCCTCTTACCGCTCGCGCCGAGGTGAAAACGGGTGGTCGTGGCTGCAGCCAGCGCGTCAAGCGTTCGACCGATGTCGGCCTGGACTCCAACCTCGACGTCGTAGTGGCGGTCCACTTCGGCCGGCACCCGGCTCAAGTGGATGATGCGCGTTTTCCCACTGGGGTTGATCCGAACCGGATCGAACTCTTGAAGTTCGTAGCCGACGCTGACGATCACGTCCGCTTCGTCGAAACCGAAGTTGACGTAGTCGTGGCTCATGAATCCCACCGCGCCGAGCGCATTGGGATGATCGTCTGCAAACACGCCCTTACCGTGAAAGGTCGTCGCGACCGGGAGGCCGAGCAGCTCGGAGAAGCGCCGGAGCGCGTCGGCCGCATCGCTCCGGGCGGCCCCGTGACCGGCGACGACGATCGGTCGGATGGCCCGGTCGAGCACGTCGGCCGCACGGGCTATCTGGGACGGCGAGGGCTCGTCGGGGCGGGGCGTGTTGACATCGAGCGGCACGAGGTCGTCGGTCACGGGTAGCCCCTCTATGTCCTCGGGCACGGCCAGGAAGACGGCGCCCGGACGCTCGGTCTGTGCGAGCTTGAACGCCTTGCGGACCATTTCCGGGACCGAGCCCGGGCTGAGGACCATGTCCGCCCACTTGGTCACCGGTGAGAACATCGACACGAGGTCCACGCTCTGATGGGACTCCTTGTAGATGCGGTTCAGCCCGACCTGCGCAGAGAGGGCCACCATGGGTGTGCTGTTGCTATTGGCATCGGCCGTACCGAGGAGGAGGTTGATCGCCCCGGGCCCGAGGGTTGAAGAGCACACACCGGCTCGCCCGGTGAGCCGCCCGTGGATCTCCGCCATGAACGATGCCGCCTGCTCATGGCGGACCAGGACGTAGCGAATCGACGACCGGAAGAGGGCGTCCGTGACGCGAATATTCTCCTCACCCGGAATGCCGAAGACGCAGGTGACCCCTTCGTTCTCCAAGCAGCGCACCAGCAGATCAGCCACCCGCTGTTGTTCTCCGGCCACCGCCCGAGCGTAGCGAAAGGGCGGGCCGCCGGGCTCCCCGCTACTCTCCCCAGCGCCACACCACCGAAGCCCAACTCATGCCGGCACCGAAACCGGCGAAGAGGACGAGGTCCCCGGAGGCGAGTCGCCCTTGCTCGATCGCCGCGACAAGGGCCAGTGGGATGGAGGCGGAACTGGTGTTGCCGGTGGAATCGATCACCGAGGCGATCCGGTCGTTCGGGATCCCCACGCGGTCCGCAATCGCTTCCATTATCCGCTGGTTGGCCTGGTGGGGGACAAAGAGGGCGATGTCCTCGGCGCCGACCCCGGCGTTCTTGAGTGCCGCGTGCACCGAGTCGGCTGTCGCCCGCACGGCTTTACGAAAGACCTCTTGGCCCCGCATGATCATCCCGGCACCGTGGTCCACGTAGAGGAGCTCGACCAGGGTGCCGTCCACCCCGGCGTCCCAGCCGAGGAGTGAGCCCGGACCACTTACGGCCTCGAGGACCAGGGCTCCCGCCCCGTCCCCGAAGAGGAAGGCGTTGGTGCGGTCTTCCCAGTTGAGCGTCCGCGTCATGGTCTCCGCGCCGATGAGCAGCACTTTCCGTGATCCTGCGGCGAGCAGTCCGGCGGCCGTGATCAGGCCGTACGTGAAGCCGGCACAGGCTGCGTTGAGGTCCACGGCCCCTCCGGCGATTCCCAGGACTCCCGCCACCGTGGACGACGTTGCGGGCATGATCTGATCCGGAGTGCTCGTGCACACGACGATGAAGCCGATCTCCTCCGCCCGGGTGCCGGCGGAATCGAGCGCCCGCCGTCCGGCCTCGATGGCGAGTGTCGCGGTCGTGCCGAGCCCTCTCGGTGGGTTCAAGGCAGGAGAGGGTGAAACGAACGGGCCCGTGGCAGCCCGGCGCGTGTGCACCCCCGAGCGCTCGACAATCCATTCGTCGCTCGTGTCGAGGATGGAGGTCAGGTCGGTGTTGGAGACAATTGTCGGCGGGAGCGCGGTGCCCCAGCCGGTAATAACTCCGCCGTGTTCGCTCACCAACGACCCATCGTGGTGAAGGGACAGGGTGATGCGCCGACCGCCAACTGTGAGATCACATCCTCAGGGTACGGGAAGTTTCGGGTGACTGGCGAGTAATCGGGCAGATGCGCCGGATCAGGCGGGTGGACCGCCGGGGTGACACCGCACCTCGAGGGCACATCGCTAGCATCGAGCCATGATCCCTCCGGGCCCACGCACCCTTCGATCATCGTGCCTGTGGCAGCAGTAATTGCGGACTGGCCCTCGCAGGATCATGAGGCCCACCGCGGGCTCGCAGGCCTTGTCCGCCGGGCCGCGCGGCCGGAAATCGCACGCGAGGCTGCGAATGGCGGCGGCGGCGTTCGCCACCGGAGTCGTGATCTGCAGCTGTGGTGCCGGCTCTCCCGGGGCCCGCTCCGCGCCAAGCCCGCCGGCCGAGACGCAGCTGGATCCCTCCGCCTTCGCGGCCGGGGCTTGTGAGGCATTCGAACCCACGAAGGGCGACCGTCATGAGACGGTGTTCCTCGACGCCGGCCATGGTGGCATCGACCCCGGAGGGGTAGGGACGACAGAGGCCGGGAAGACGATTTACGAAGCCCATGAGACTCTGCCCGTCGAACTCGATGCGATGGCGCTGCTCCGGGCCAAAGGGTTCCGCGTCGTCGTTTCGCGCACCGAGGACTCCACGGTTGTGCGGCTGAGCGCGGCGGACGAGTCCGGGGGCGTCCTCACCCTCCAGGGTTCTCATGACGACGTCGTGGCACGCGATGAGTGTGCCGACGATGCCAACGCGCGCGCCCTCGTCGGCATCTATTTCGATGCGGGCTCATCGGCGCAGAATGCGGGAAGTCTCACTGCGTACGACGCCGCGCGTCCGTTCGCCGCTGAGAACCTCGCACTGGCGACCCTCGTCCAAACCGATGTACTCGACGACATGAACGGACAAGGCTGGGCCATCCCCGATGACGGGGTCCTGCCCGATACGACGTTGGGGTCCTATGTCGGCGATCCGTCGGCTGGCGGCATCGCGGGGGAGGCAGCCTCCTACGACCATCTGCTGCTTCTCGGGCCCGCGTCGGCGGGCTATTTCTCGACCCCGAGCCTGATGCCCGGCGCAGTCATCGAGCCCCTCTACCTCACCGACCCGTTCGAAGGTACGATCGCCGATTCCAGTCAGGGTCAGATGGAGATCGCGCGGGGGATAGCCAGCGCGATCGAGAAGTTCCTCGCTCCGGCCCCAGGGCCGGACAAAAAAAGCAAGTAGGGATCCGATCGGGCCCGATCACCGCTGGCGCGGCCCGGTCTCGGGCCTCTCCCCCGTATCGACCAGCGTCTGCGCCACCTCTCGCAGCTTTATGTTGAGGTACTGGGAGGCCCGTCGCAGGACGTCGAAGGCCTGGTCGGCCGCAATCCGCTCCCGTTCCATCAAAATTCCTTGCGCTTGACCAATGACCTCGCGACTGCTCAACGCCGAGTGCAGGTTCTCGATCCGACGCTCCTCGTCTTCGAGCGAGTGGGCGGCGTTGAGGGCGACGCTGGCCAACGAAGCCAAGATCACCCCCTTGGCCCGGTCGACCACCCCGAAGGCCGCGGGATAGCGGGCATAGAGATTGATCGCTCCGATGGCGCCGTTCGCCGTCAGCGGCAGCGCCAGCGCGCTGCGAATCCCTCGACCGGCCGCGGCAGGACCGAAGCTCGCCCAGCGATCGTCGCTCTCGAGGTCGTCCCCGTACACCATGACCCCTTGCGCGATCGCGTCGAGGCACGGCCCCTGGCCGGATTCACGCTGCAGTGTGTCGATCTCTTCGACGACCTGATCCGTCTGGACCGGGGTCACGACGACGCCCCCCTCCAACAGGAAGAGACCGGCGAAGTCGCACCCCTCGATGGTGTGGACCGCTACGGCGATCACCTGCTCCAAGGTGTCGTGCACGCCTCCCGCGGAGAAAAGGATCTGCGCCGTCTCGGAGAGATTCGCAGCCAGCGCGGACAGGGCATCCGTTTGGCCCGTGTCGGAGCGGTCCACGCTCGTGCTCTCGTCGTTCCCTGTCCATCCGCTCATCTCAGATCCAGTATCGCGCCGCTACGCCCCGTTGCACAGGTGGGGAGATGTAGACAATGTGACAATCCTCGCCAGGATCGCCTCGCCGTCCCCTCGCCGTAGTCGGCAACCGCCGGTGCGCTGAAATCAGAACCCCGCCATCGCCACGATCGGCTCGTTGAGGTGCTGCCCCCCCAACGAACCGTCAGGCTGCGCTGCGCCGAAGTTGAAGATCCCACCGTCGGCGGCGACGAGTCGGTAGCCGGAACCCGAGGAGGTGGCCGCCATGCCGACCACCGGCTGGTTCAGATGGATGGCGCCGGTCGAGCCGTAGAACTTGGCGTCCCCGAAGTTGAAGATGCCGCCGTCGGAGGCCACGAGCCAGTAGCCGCCGCCATCATGCGTGGCTGCCATGCCGACCACCGGCTGGTTCAGATGGCTGGCGCCGGTCGAGCCGTAGAACTTGGCGTCCCCGAAGTTGAAGATGCCGCCGTCGGAGGCCACGAGCCAGTAGCCACCCCCGTCGGAGGTGGCCGCCATGCCGACCACCGGCTGGTTCAGATGGATGGCGCCCGTCGAGCCGTAGAACTTGGCGTCCCCGAAGCTGAAGATGCCCCCGTCGGAGGCCACGAGCCAGTAGCCGCCGCCATCCGGGGTCGCCGCCATTCCCACAATGGGCCGGTTCAGGTGGATGGCGCCCGTCGAGCCGTAGAACTTGGCGTCCCCGAAGCTGAAGATGCCCCCGTCGGAGGCCACGAGCCAGTAGCCGCCGCCGTCGGGGGTGACCGCCATGCCCACCACCGGTTTGTTCAGTTCGATGGCGCCGGTCGAGCCGCAGAAGGGCAGGTTGCCGAAGGTGAAGACGCCGCCGTCCGAGGCGGTGAGGTCGTAGCCGCTGGGCCCTCCCTTAGGGGCCGTGCAGGGGACCTCTATGTTCTGGGCCGTACCGGAGTCCCCGGTCAGTTGGGGGTCGTGGTGGAACTGGGGCCACGCGCCGGCCTCGTTGACCAATGAGCCATTGGAGCCGGCGACCTCGTAGTGATAGATGATGCTGCCGGCGGTCTGGTACCCGGCCACGGTGATGCCGACCGTCCCGTTGGGGTCGTCGGTGATGAGCGGCGAGTTCTGGAACCCGGTATCACCCTGGAGCGTCGTGATGACCGCCCCGGTCTTGCCGTCCAGGACGACAACCCCGTTGACCGTCGCGGCCAACACGTCCTGATACCCGCTCCCGAGGTCGGCGGTCACCACCGAACCGAGCACCCGTGGCGTGTTCGTGCTCCACAGCGTGGCGCCGTTGGCCCCGTTGAGTGCGTAGACCGATCCCGTGGAGCCGTTGTCGGTGGCCTCGACCACCTGGAGCTGCCCGTTGCCGAGAACGTCCGCGAGCGCCGGGCTGCTCTTGGTGTTGCCGTCGAGGGAGGCCGACCACACGAAGTTGCAGTGGCTGTCGACGGCGATCAACTTGTCTGTATCGGATTGGCCGTAGGTGGCACCGGTGCCGAAGACGATGCCGACCCTCTGCGAACTGCCGAAGAACTCCCCGACGGCGGGAGAGGACTCCACCGTCTCGTTGGTGTCGTAGTCGCAGTCGAGGCCGGCACCGGGCTGCGTGCCTCCCGCATTGCCGGTCGGGCTCAGCACCCGCAGGTGGCCGCCGTTGGGATAGGTCACGCCGTAGGCGATGCCGGCGGTCGAATCGCCTCCCTCGACGATCTCGGTCTGCCCGTTCCCATAGAGGTCGGCCAGCGCCGGCGTGGTGAAGTCACTGTCCGCTTGGAACCAGGGGAAGCCGCTCAACATCGCACCGTTGGCGGCGTTGAGTGCGTTTTGGTCCTGCCCGAGGGAACCCGCGGTCACGTCGGTCTGACCCTGGAGGTCGCCGACCGCCAGGGAAGCCTGAACGCCGCTGTGCGCTCCCAAGGGATCGGTAGGGGGATTCGACTCTTGGACGAACCAGGCGTCGCCTCCCGTGGGGCTGATGGCCTGGTAGCCACCGGTGTTGGGATTCCCGGCATCACCGCCACCGACGAACACGGTGTCGAGGTTGCTCCCCGCGGTGAGCGCGGCCACCGAAGGGCTGGAGTTGATGGGCGCTCCGGCCTTGTACGTCCAGACCGTCGCGCCCGTCGCCAGGCGGTAGGCGTAGACATTGCCGGCTTCGTCGCCGACCACAACGGCCGGACCGCCCGGCAGGTTCGCCACGTTGGGGGAGGAGAGCGCGATCGGAGTCCCCCCGTCCGGGATCACGGGGGTCTGCCAGACCGGCGCGCCGAATGAAATGGCGTGCGGGAGCGTAACGCTGCCTGTCGCTGCTCCCGCCACCGGGGGCGGGGCCAGGACGCCCAGCAGCGGACCGGCACCCAGGGCGAGCACACCCATGGTCACCACGCCGGCGACCGTGCCTCGCCGCGATCCCGCGGCTCCGGGGGCACGGCCCCGCTCCTTGCTGCGCATCGCCACTACCTTGCCCAATCGCCCGGCGTCGCAAACGCGGACACCGTGGTGGCCGCGTCCTCCCCTGCCTTCGGCTGCCCCGTCTGGTTCCTTCCTCGCCTCCACGTCTCCCGGCTCTCCTCAATCCACCCGACCGCCCGCTCCAGCGGCTCCTCCCTGAACGTACACGGCCGGAACTGCGCATCCCGGCCACGCGTGATCAATCGGGCACCTTCGAGAACCTTCAGGTGCCGCGAGACCGACTGCAGGCTCATCTCGAACGGCTCGGCCAGCACGTTCACGGTGGCCTGCCCCCGGGCCAGGCGAGCCAGTAGTGCCCGCCGGGTGGGGTCGGCCAGCGCAGCAAAGGTGAGGTCGAGCTCCCTGTCCTCCACGGCATTTAACCTATCAGTTGATAAACCATCCGGCTGATTATGTGGCACCGACCCGGAACGAGGCATGATGCACCCGATGTGCCCGACCTTCGCCGAGGACCAGTGAGCGTGGCGCTGCCCCCCGCCATAGAGATCGCCCGTCACGCGAAGCTGCGCCCGATCGACGAGATCGCCGGGCAGATGGGGATCCCGCCCGCCTTGCTCGAGCACTACGGGCCGAACGTGGCCAAAATCAACCTCGACGCCGTCGACTCCCTGGCGGACCGGCCGCAGGCTCGCTACGTCGTCGTCACGGCGATCACACCGACGCCGCTCGGCGAGGGCAAGACCACGACGACGGTCGGCCTCGGGCAGGCCCTCGCCTGCCTGGGCAAACAGGCGACCATCGCCATCCGTCAGGCGTCCATGGGGCCGACCTTCGGCATCAAGGGGGGCGCGGCCGGCGGTGGGTACAGCCAGGTCGTCCCCTTCGAGAACCTCAATCTGCACCTGACGGGCGATCTTCATGCGGTGACGGCCGCGAACAATCTTCTGGCCGCCATGGTGGACAACCATCTCCAGCAGGGGAACGCGCGCAACATCGACCCCCATGGCATCACCTGGCGAAGGGTGCTCGATGTCAACGACCGGTCGCTGCGCAATATCGTGTCGGGCCTCGGCACGCGCGAGGACGGCACGCCGCGCGAAACCGGCTTCGACATCACGGCGGCATCCGAGGTGATGGCGGTACTCGCGCTTGCCACGTCGCTGCGGGATTTGCGGGCCCGGTTCGGACGGATCGTCGTCGGCTACACCGCACAGGGCGACCCCGTGACCGCCGAGGACCTCAAGACCGCCGGCGCGATGACCGTCATCATGCGGGACGCGATCAAGCCGAACTTGCTCCAGACACTCGAGAACACGCCGGTGCTCGTGCACGCCGGCCCTTTCGGCAACATCGCGCACGGCAACTCGTCCGTGGTGGCCGACCTGATCGGGATTCACGCCGGTGAGTACCTGGTCACGGAGGCCGGCTTCGGCTCGGACATGGGCGCCGAGAGGTTCTTCAACATCAAGTGCCGCACATCGGGACTGGTGCCCGACGCCGCCGTTGTCGTGGCCACCGTACGAGCGCTCAAGCTCCATTCGGGCCGGCACAAGGTCACAGCGGGACGACCCCTTCCTGCCGCGATGCTGGCGGAGAACCCCGAAGAGGTCCATCTCGGTGCGGCCAACCTGCTCAAGCATCTTGAGATCGTGCGCCGGCACGGCGTGACGCCGGTCGTCGCCATCAACGCCTTCGCCGAGGATTTCCCCTCCGAGCACGACGCCATCAGGGAGATCGCCGCGGCCGTAGGGGTCCGCGCCGCGGTGTGCACCCACTTCGTCAACGGGGGGAAGGGTGCCGTCGAGCTGGCGGAGGCGATCATCGAGGCGGCCGAGGAGCCGAGCGAGTTTCGGATGCTCTACGAGGACAGCGCGAGCTTGCGCCAGAAGATCGAGATCATCGCGACAGAGATCTACGGAGCGGACGGGGTGGACTATCTCCCACTGGCCGCCCGCCAGATCGACACCTACGAGCAGGCCGGCTTCGGGACGCTGCCGGTGTGCATCGCGAAGACGCATCTCTCCATCTCCTCGGACCCGTCCCTCAAGGGGGCGCCGACCGGTTGGCGCCTTCCCGTGCGCGAAGCCCGAGCCAACGTCGGGGCCGGCTTTGTCTACCTGGTCAGCGGGAATATGCGGACGATGCCGGGCCTCTCGTCGAGCCCAGCCGCCGAGCGGATCGACATCGACGACGAGGGCAACGTGGTCGGCCTCTACTAGTTTCTCCCCGTGGGCTGTCTACTGGCGCTGTTCGCCTGGATCTCGCCCCGGTTCGTTCTGGCCCTGCTCTACGTCTTCACCAACCGCCTGAGCCTCGCCTTCACGTCGGGTTGGGAGGGATTGCTCGGGTTCTTCCTCGTCCCCTACACGACGCTCTTCTACGCCATCGTCTACAGCCCGGGCATCGGTGTGCGCGGGTTCGGATGGGTGCTGGTTGCCGTGGGGCTCTGCTTGGACCTCTCGTCGCTGGACGCCGGTCGCCGGGCCCGGGCCCGCGTGCGAGCCCGACGAACGTAGCGCGACGATGAGGTCAGGCGAGAGCGGAGAATCGCAGGCGTAGATCGGGCTGGGGACCGAACGAAAGTGCATCCCCGCCCTGCGCAGCCAGCTTCTGCCACCCGGCGATGCCGATCATCGCCGCGTTGTCGGTGGCGAGGGACTGGGGCGGGATCAACAACTGGCTACCGAACTCGTCGGCGATGGCCTGCGCCCGTTGGCGAAGGATCGGGCTGGCTGCCACCCCGCCGACCACCGCCAGGGCGGGATCGCCGAACTCCTCCAACGCACGCCGGATCTTGACGCACAGCACATCCATACAGGCGGCGACGAACGACGCGGCGACATCGGCGACGACGAAGCCGGGCTCCTTGCGCACGTAATTGACCACCGCGGTCTTGAGGCCAGAGAAGGAGAATTCGTAGCCGTCCGCCAGCATCGGTCGCGGGAAGTTGAGGACGTCTCTTCCCGACGAAGCCAGCCGGTCCAGGACGGGCCCCCCGGGGTAGCCCAAGCCAAGATACCGGGCCACCTTGTCGTAGGCCTCGCCGATGGAGTCGTCCACGGTCTCGCCGAGCAGCTCGTAGACGCCCTGACTCCGGGCCCGGGTGAGCATGCAGTGCCCTCCTGAGACCAGGAGCGCGGTTTGGGGGAAAGGGACCTCGTGGTTGGCCAGAAAGACGCTGGCCAGGTGACCGTCGAGGTGGTTCACGCCGACGATCGGCAGTCCCCAACCCAGGGCGAGCGACTTGGCCGTGGCTATCCCGACCAGGAGGGCCCCCACCAGCCCGGGTCCCGCCGTGACCGCGACGGCACTGAGCTGGGGTCCTGCGATCCCGGAGTCGGCGAGGGCCTGATCGACCAGGGCGGTGATCAGCTCGATGTGCGCGCGGCTCGCCAGTTCCGGGACCACGCCGCCGAACTCGGCATGAAGATCGATCTGGCTCGCCACCACGGAGGAGCGCACCTCATAGGTCTCGCTGACGACGGCCGCCGCCGTCTCGTCGCACGAGGTTTCGATGGCCAGGATCGAGCCGCTCATGCGGGCCGGTCCAGCGCCGCGGCGATGGTCTCGCGGCTGATCGCCCCCTCGCGCTCGACCACGGCGTTCGGGCCGCGCACATTGACGAGCGTGGAAGGCACCGCCGTGAGAGTTCCGGCATCGATGACGAGGTCCACGTGCGGGGCCACGTGCGAGCCCGCCTCCCCGGCCGAGGGCGACGTCGGCTCACCGTGGCGATTCGCACTGGTGACCATGAGGACGCCCGTGTCCCGCATGAGTGCGAGCAAGAAGGCGTGCGCGGGGATGCGCACGGCCACTTCGTCTCTTCCGGTGAGCCACCGTGGACGCGGCGAGTTGGGCGAAAGCCCGAAGGCCATGGTCAATGGACCGGGCCACCACCGAGCCGACAGGACTGTCGCCGCCTCGGGGAACTCGACACCGAGCTGGCGAACCTGGCCCAGCGAGGCTGCCAGCACGGGCAGCGGCAGATGAGCGGGCCGGTTCTTGGCCAGATAGATCCGCTGGACCGCCTCGGGGCGATCCGGCATGGCGGCCAGTCCGTACACCGTGTCGGTCGGAACCAGGATGACCTCACCGGCGCGCAGCGCCTTCGACGCGGCACTGAGCGCGTCCTCGTCATCCACACGGAGCGTCCTCATGAATCCGTCCCTGCCGCCGGAGGGGAGATCAAAGCACCAGGGGGCGCACGGGCGAGGCGATGAGTGCAGGGTCGGCCTTCCAGTCAACTCCGGGGACATCGACGTAGAGCTCGATCTCGTTGCCATCGGGGTCTTCGACGTACAGGCTGTGGGTCACGGTGTGGTCGGACGCCCCGACGATGGTTGCACCGGCCCGGTGCAGCGTGGCGACCATGGCGCGTAGGTCGTCGTCCGTCTCCCCCACGTTGAGGCCGAAGTGGTACATCCCCACACGCCGTCCGGCCGGGATCGGCAGCGCGTCCTTCCCCACCTCAATGAGGAGGAGCTCGTGGTGCGTCCGCCCGGAGGAGAAGGCCGCCACCCCGACGGGGTCCACACCCGGTTCGGGCATGATCTGCCGCCATCCCAACACATCCCGGTAGAAGTCGGCGGAACGCGTCACGTCGCGCACGTACAGCACCAGGTGGCCGAGTTCGCGCACGGTCATGCGGTTGCCGTGTCGTTCATTTCGGCCACCCCGGCGTGCGAGGCCGGGCCGCTGCGCACCCAGTGTGCGTGGGGTGGCATGCCGGGGCCCAGGTGGAGCGGCACGTCGAAGGGGTCGGGCTCCAGGCCGGCGGCGTCCAAGAGCTCGGTGAGGGCAGCGGGTATCGCCGCCGCGATGTCCCACAGTCGCGGCACGGCGCGGGAGTCCGAGGCCAGTCCCCAATAGAGCACGCCGCGGTAGCTCATGATCGTGACGTTGAGTCCCATGCCGTCCATGACGGGCCCGAGAGGGAACATGGCGAGCAGTTCGCTGCCTGCCATGTAGAGCGGGAAGTCGGGACCGGGGACGTTGGAGATCACCAGGTTGGCCACCGGGCGGTGGCGATCGGCCAGCTTCATCCTGGTGTAGAGGCGAGCGGCGGCAGCGAACACATTGGGCGTCGCGTGCTCCGCCCAGTTCTGCAACGTGCTGGCACCGAGCGCCTTGTGCTCCTCTTTTGCCCCTTTCGTCCCCTTGTGAATCGCCCGCAGCCGCTCCAGGGGATCGTCGAGCTCGGTAGGTAGCTGGACGAACATGGCGGATACCTTATTGGAGCCCTTGAGGTCCGCCATGTCGGGTGTCACCGAGACGGGTACAACCGCCACGAGGGGGGCGTCGGGAAGTTCGTCGCCCGCGAGCAGGTAGGTGCGGAGTGCGCCGGCGCACATCGCAAGGATCACGTCGTTGACCGTGGTTCCCATGGCGTTCTTCACCTTCTTGACGTCGGCCAGGTTGGCGGCGGCGAAGGCGACCCTGCGTCGGGCGTGCACGGAGACATTGATGGACGTGCGCGGCGCACTCAACGGGAACGCCGCCTTACCCGTTCCGCTTTGCCGCACCCTGCGTATGCCGGCGATGGCCAGGGCCGTGCGCCAGGCCATGCGCCCGATGTCAATCGGTCGGAACAGATTGGCCATCAGGGCGTGCGACACGAGCTCGAAGGTGGACGGGACGCGCATGTCGAGCTGGCGCTCGCCCTGGTGCGCGGGCTCCGCTGGATCGGGCACGAGGTCGAACAGGACGCCGAGGAGCTCCGCCCCGGACACGCCGTCGATCGTGGAGTGGTGCATCTTGGCGACGAGTGCGATCTTGCCGTCTTCGAGCGCCTCGACGACCCACATCTCCCACAGGGGCCGGTCACGGTGCAACTGCCGGCTGGTGACATCGGCGGCAAAGTCGGCCAGCTCGCGCATCCCACCCGGCGAGGGCAGCGCGGCCCTCCGCAGGTGGTTGTCGATATCGAACTCGGGATCATCCACCCAGAGGGGATGCCCCAGCCGCAAGGGCACCTCCACCAACCGGCGTTGAAAGACGGGCACCAGGGGGATCCGGTCCACGATCATCTGGCGGATCCGGCGAAAGGAGTAGCCGTCGGGAATGGTGGCGGGGTCGAAGACCGCCACCATGGCCACGTGCATGTGGAGGGTCGGCGTCTCCATGTAGAGGAAACTCGCATCGAGCCCCGTCAATCGTTCTGGGCTCATCGACTCTCCTTGGTCATCGGAGCATCTTCTCACTTCGGCGGCAACCGACCACCTGGTGAATCTCCCTGGAGAATCGGGCCCCGTGCGAAGCGGGTCCCGTGCGTTTCAAGGGATGATGGTCCTGTGCCCTTCGTGTATCTCGGCCTGGCCTCACTCGGCGCCATCGGCGTCCTGCTGACCTATCACCCCCTCCGGCAGGAACCCCTCAGCGTCCCGAGCTTCATCATCGGCTTCCTGATCGGTGAGACGCCGATCCAGACCATCGTGTGGCAGGTCGGCGCCACCGTGGTCTTCGCACTGTTCGGCGCCTTCGAGGGATGGGCCGGCTGGCTCGGTCTGGCCGTGTCGGTTGTCGGCTGGGCCGGTTTGCTCGGTCTGGCCGTGTCCGGATGGCGTGCGGGCCGGGTGGTGGATGCGGCGCTGGCCCAGGTGCGTGACGACGGCTTCCCGGTACCGACCGAAGCGGTGGCGGCGAGCTGGCACCGCACGTGGAAGGTGAGCCGGGCCGTCCCGCTCAAGGGTCGCTCGGTGGGGGTCACCAAGAACGTCGACTACTGGGGAGACGGCGATCGCCGGCATCGCCTCGACGTCTACCGGGCGCCCCGCACGGCCCCGGAAAAAGCGCCGGTGATGGTGTACATCCACGGCGGCGCGTGGGTGATGGGGGAGAAACGGGAGCAGGGCAAGCCGATGATGTACGAGCTCGTCACCCGGGGGTGGGTGTGTGTCGCCATCAACTACCGGCTCAGTCCCAGGGCCACCTGGCCGGCGCACATCGTCGACGCCAAGAAGGCGGTGGCGTGGGTCAAGGCCCATATTGCGGAGTACGGGGGCGATCCTTCTTTCGTGGCGGTGAGCGGTGGTTCGGCCGGCGGGCATCTTTGCGCACTGCTGGCGCTGACCGCCGGGGACCCCCTGTTTCAACCGGGGTTCGAGAATGCCGATACGTCCGTTGACGCGTGCGTGCCGTTCTACGGGGTCATGGACATGACGGGCACTGACGAGGGGGCCCGCCGCTACGGCTCCGGTCTGCTCGATCTCCTCGAGAAGCGGGTCATGAAGACGACTGCGATCGAGCACCCTGAGATATTTCGCGCCGCCTCGCCGACCTACCGGGTGCATGCCGATGCCCCACCGTTCTTCGTCCTCCACGGTCAGAACGACACGCTGGTCCCTGTCTCGGTGGCCAGGACCTTTGTCGCCGCGCTCAACGCCGTTTCTCGGGCGCCGGTGGCCTATGCCGAGCTCCCTCTGGCCCAGCACGCCTTCGACGTCTTGGCGTCGCTGCGCTGCCGGGCCACCACGGACGGGGTGGCAGCCTTTCTCGACGCCGCCCGGTGGAGGGCCGCCCGCCGGGAACCCACGTCGCCGCCCCGTGCTCCGGACATAGTCTCCGACACCTCGATCTGAGAGTCGCCCACCGAATCGCCCCCGCCGTCAGCCGGCCGAGCCCGCGCTCAGAGGGAGTTCACCTGGGCCTGCTGCGCCGCGGTCAACTGCACGACGTTCTTGGGGTTGCAGTTCCAGATGGATTGCGTGGGATGGGTGAGAGCCTTGTCGTAGACGATCCCCTTGGCTTCCACCTTGAGCATGGCGAAACACGGTGAGGGTTGGGGGTTCTCGTTGGAGAATGTCAGGCTGGCAATGGGCGCCTGAATGCCGCCGGCATCCCAGTTCTTGGTGGCTGCGGCGTGGTTGAGCACGCAGCTCACGGTGAGACCGGCGCCGCAGGCCGAGGCCGCCTTGGCCCACAGGAGCCACGACTCGGCCGCCTCTTCGTCGTCGAAGTCGATCGGGTCACCCTTGGCGTATTTGCGCATGGTGGTGACGAGCTCTTCGGTCGAGGGGTTCTGCGAGGCCTGCGTGAGTGGCCACCATGCCGTCTCGATGTAGACTGGGGGCAGACTCGGGTTGTCGGCCACGTCCTTCTGCGTCTGGATGTTGTCGAACTGGGTCCCCAGTAGGACAAAGGTGGGGTGGTAGCCGGCCGTGGTCATCGCCTGGGCGAAGGGGGTGAAGTTGGAATCGTCGGCGGGCCACAGGGCCGTGACCCCTTTTTGCTGGTACTGCTCGACGTAGGGCGCCCAGTTCTCCACCGAAACCGGGGGCTCGAGGAAATCGACGACCTTCCAACCCTGGGCCTCGGCCCCGAATTCGGCCTTCGTTTCGGGCTGGAGTACCGAGGGGGTGTCGCCCGCGCCCATGCCGGCCGCCTTGACGGCCTTCGGGTAGGCCTTGGTCATCGCCCCGAAATACCCCGCAGGAATGGAGTCTGTGTTGCCACCGCCCGGGTCGACTTGGTCCGAAGCAAGCACTGACGCGTTCGAGACGACGTAGCCGGTGATCTGTCCCAGCCCGCACTGCTCACGGATCGGGACAGCCGGCTGGTCGAGGGCCATGCCACCGCCCACCGCCATGAAGTCGCTCTGACACGCCGCCGTCGTCTGTTGCGCCGCGTTGAACAGCGCGGCGTCACGGTTGTCGATCACTATTTTGCGCCCGTTGATGCCCCCGGCGGCGTTGCACCAGTCTGCGAACGCAGTGGCCTGCTCCGGGAACTCCGCCTCGAGTCCCGGAGTGATGGTGTTGGCGGCGTCGTTGAACACGGCGATGTTGATGGTCTTCGCGGTCACACCGCGGACCGTGGAGGCACCGCCGGTTCCCGGTTCGCATATTTTGCCGATGCCGGGCCAGACGCCGCTCGAACTCGACGCCGACGCCGTGGCGTCCGCGGTCGTCGACGAGAGTGCGACGGATGCCCCGGCCACAATCAGCGTTGCCATGGCCAGCGGGAGCGCCGACGTCCAAAGTTGGAATCGCCCCTTGCAGAACATCCCCATACCCTCCCCAGAGTCGTTTGCAATGAATCATTGAATCAGTGCGCCGATCGAAGCGGAAGTCGGTGGAGAGAATGATGGGCGACGCTCGACCAAGACGAATGGGGGGCGATAACCGTGCGACGTGAGTCCCGGCGCGGCGGCGCAGGTCACGCCTCTTCGGCGAGCTCCACCACGACAGACAGCATGTCGGCCTCGACCAACAGCAACTCTTCGACCCCGCCCGCATCGATGAGATCACCTCGGGCCGCCTCGACGGCGGCCAGGACGTCCGCCGGCCCCGACACGGCGAGTTGGCGCACCTTCGCCCGCATGGAGCGCTTCTCGGTGGTCTTGGCGCGGCGGATGGCACCCAGGACCTCGCCGGCCACCTGCAGCACCGACGAGTCCCGGGCGGCGGCTCCCTCGAGCTCGCCGACCGTCGGCCAGGCGGCACGGTGCACCGAGCCGGGCTGCCACCATCGCCAGACCTCCTCGGTCACGAAGGGGAGGAACGGGGCGAAGAGCCGGAGTTGTACCGACAGAGCGAGGGCCAGTGTGGCCCGGGCCGAGTCGGCGGCGGCGGCATCACCCTCGCCATAGGCGCGCGTCTTCACCAGCTCCACGTAGTCGTCGCAGAACGACCAGAAGAACGTCTCGGCGAACTCCTGGGCCCGGGCGTAGTCGAACTCCTCGAAGGCGGCGGTGGCCTGCATCACCACGTCGACCAGCCGGGCCATCAGGGCGCGGTCGAGAGCGGCTGACACGGCGGCCGGTCCGGGGACGGGGCCGCCCGCCAGCCGCCCCAACGAGAACTTCGAGGCGTTGAGGATCTTGATGGCCAGCCGGCGGCCGATCTTCATGACCCCGGTGTCCACGGCGGTGTCGGTCCCCGGCCGGCCGTTGCAGGCCCAGTAGCGCACGGCGTCCGACCCGAACTCCTCCACCAGCGGCATCGGGGTGACGACATTGCCCTTGGACTTCGACATCTTCTTGTGGTCGGGGTCGAGCACCCATCCGTTGAGGGTGGTGTCGTGCCAGGGCAAGGCGTTGTGCTCAAGATGCGAGCGCAGCGTCGTCGAGAAGAGCCAGGTCCTGATGATCTCGGGCCCCTGCGGCCGCAGGCTCATCGGGAATGTGGAGGCGAAGAGGTCCGGATCGTCCTCCCACCCGCACGCGATCTGCGGGGTCAGCGACGAGGTGGCCCACGTGTCCATGACGTCAGCGTCGCCCATGAACCCGCCGGGAACGCCGCGCTGGCCGGGCTCGTAGCCCGAAGGCACATCGGTCGTCGGGTCGATGGGCAGGCTGGCCTCGTCGGGCACGATCGGCGCGGCGTGGTCCGGGACGCCGTCGGGCCCGAGCGGATACCACACCGGGACCGGGACGCCGAAGTAACGCTGGCGGCTCACCAGCCAATCGCTGTTGAGCCCGTTCACCCAGTTGTCGTACCGGACCTGCATGTAGGGCGGGTGCCACCGCAGTTCGCCGCCGCGCGCCAAGAGCGCCTGGCGGAGTGGCTCGTCCCTGCCGCCGTTGCGGATGTACCACTGCCGGCTCGTGACAATTTCGAGGGGGCGCTCACCGCGCTCGTAGAACTTGACCGGATGGGTGATGGCCCTGGGCTCTCCGATCAGATCGCCCGACTCGCGGAGCAATGTGACGATGGCGCGCTGGGCCGCCTTGATGTTCAGCCCGGCGATGGCCGCCCAGGCCGGGCCATCGTCGACACCGGGTGGGGGTGCGTCGGTGATCCGCCCCGCCCGGGTGATGATGGACCGCGTCGGCAACTGCAGCTCGCGCCACCAGATCACGTCGGTCACGTCACCAAAGGTGCAGATCATGGCGATCCCCGATCCCTTCTCGGGGTCGGCCAGCGGGTGGGCGAGGATCGGTACCTCGACGCCGAAGAGCGGGGTGTGCACGGTGGTGCCGAAGCGATCGGCGAAGCGCTCATCGTCCGGGTGCGCCACCAGCGCCACGCAGGCCGCGAGCAACTCCGGTCTGGTCGTGTCGATCTCGATGTCGTCGAAGCGGAGGCGGTGATAGGCGGCGGCCCGATCCTTGTCCTCCATTTCCGCCTGCGCCACGGCGGTCTGGTAGTCGACGTCCCACAGGGTTGGTGCCTCGGCGGAATAGGCCTCACCACGGCTCAGATTGCGCAGAAACATACGTTGACTGGCCCGGCGGCTGCGGTCGTCGATGGTGGCGTAGCTCCGGGTCCAGTCAACCGAGAGGCCCAGCCGGCGCCAGAGGTCCTCGAACACCTTTTCATCCTGGGCGGTCAGCTGGTTGCACAGGGCGATGAAGTTCGGTCGGCTGACCGGGATGTCCTCCTTCCCCGGCTCGGCGGCCGGCTCAAACCCGGGGTCGTAGGGGAGCGACGGGTCACAGCGCACGCCGAAGTAGGTCTGGACCCGGCGCTCGGTGGGAAGCCCGTTGTCGTCCCATCCCATCGGGTAGAAGAGCTCCCACCCGCTCATCCTGCGGTAGCGGGCCAGCGCGTCGGTCTGCACGTAGCCGAAGACCGACCCCATGTGCAGCGAGCCCGAAACCGTCGGTGGGGGAGTATCGATGGAGAAGACCTGCTCACGGGAGGCCCCGGGGTTGAAGCGATAGAGCCGTTCGTCCTCCCATGTGGCGGACCAGGTTGCCTCGATCCCTTCGAGGGTGGGTTTGTCGGGAACTCGGGGCGCGCCCGTCGCGTCGGTCGGCATGATCGGGTTACCGTACCCGGATGCTGCACCTCCACGACACCGCAACGGGTACCGTCCGCCCCTTCGAGCTCCGCACACCGGGCGAGGTGTCGATGTACATCTGCGGCCCGACCGTCTACGACCTGCCCCATATCGGCCACGGTCGCTTCACCCTGACGTTCGACGTGTTGCGGCGTTATGAGCTCTTCAACGGCCTCGCGGTCCGCTACGTGTCCAACATCACCGACGTCGACGACAACATCATCACACGGGCTCGCGAGGAGGGCCGGACCGAGACCGAGGTGGCCGAGGAGTACGAGGCGCGCTGGTGGGAAGCGATGGACCTGCTCGGCGTCCTGCGCCCCGACGAGACGCCCCACGCCACGGCGTACATCGACGACATGGTGGCC
>Ga0182030_10002831_pt1 | contig 36954 bp, 33 predicted proteins | sample 812S3MmetaG_FD_121299 | JGI IMG/M metagenome (GOLD analysis project Ga0182030, IMG submission 121299) | Permafrost microbial communities from Stordalen Mire, Sweden - 812S3M metaG (Illumina Assembly) | ecosystem: Environmental > Terrestrial > Soil > Wetlands > Permafrost | place: Sweden...
GCTGCCGGGCATCCGCGCGGCATTGACGCATGACACGTATTCGGCCGAGCGGGCGGCGAAATCCAACAACGCCCAGATCATCGCCATGGGCGCGCGCGTCATCGGCCCCGAGCTCGCCAAGGCAATCGTCGACATGTGGCTCGCCTCGGTCTTCGACCCCAACGGCCCGTCGGCGGCCAACGTCGCCGCGGTCGATCGGCTGGATTCCCGCAATCGCGCAAGTTGAACGGCAAGCGCGAGCCCGCGCCGCAGGGATGGCGATCCTGGTGGGGAAGGCGCGGCGGCGCGGGGCGAGAGGCCGAACGCCGCGGCCGCATCTCCGCGCCGGCGGCAGGGACGCGCCCGATTTTGCGCGAACGCGCTCGACACGCGCGACGTAGACCTTCTATCTTCGTCTCGACGACGCCGGGCCGGCGCGCGGGAGGACAATCTCCGTGACCAACAGCGAGAGCGGGCTTCGCGGCAGCGGGCGGCCACGCCTCGCGCCGGTCGAGGCCGGCGGCGCGACGCCGCTGCGGTTCGGCGACGACCCTTACGTCTGGGCGAGCTGGCTCTACTACCAGGAAGGCATGACGCAGAGCGATATCGCCCAGACGATGGGGATATCGCGCGCCACTGTGATCGCCTACCTCAACGAGGCGCGCGAGCGCGGCATCGTCAACATTTCGATCGAACCGGGGCGGCTCGCCTCGCTGACGCTCGCGCAGTCGTTGAAGAGCCATTTCAACCTGCGCGACTGCTTCGTCATTCCCAACGGCGCCGATGATCAGGCGCTCGGCGACCGGTTGGGCGTCGCGGGCGCGCTGGCGCTGCGCAAGGTCCTCAAATCGGGCGACACGCTCGCCGTCACCGGCGGGCGGACGGTGATGGCGGTCGCCGACGGCCTCAAGGTCGCCGGCTTGCAGGATGTGACCGTCGTCCAGGCGATCGGCGGCGCGATCGCCAGGAATCCCGCGTCGCCGGGTCAGTGCGCGTCGACGATCGCTTCGGCCGTGAACGCGACCTGCGTCAGCCTCTCGGCTCCGGCGGTCGTCTCGAGCGTCGAGGCCAGGCGACTCATGGTCGCCGAGCCGCTTGTCGCCGAGCAGTTGGAGATCCTGTCGCGCGCCAACAAGGCGCTGTTCGGCATCGCCTCCTTGCGGCCCAACGCATCGCTCTACAGCGACGGCGTCTTCGACGCCGCCGCGCTGCAGAGCTACATCGACGGCGACGCCGTCGGCGTGCTGGCGGCGCGTTTCATCGACGCCTGGGGACAGCCAGTCGCGGGAACGCTCGATGACCGCGTGATCGGCCTGTCGCTCGAGGATTTGCTGCGCGTCGACTTGCGCATCTGCGTCGCGGGCGGGTTCGACAAGGTGCCGGCGATTCTCGCCGCGCTTCGCCGCGGCTACGCCAATGTGCTCGTCACCGACGCCGCCACGGCGCGCGGCGTGCTGCGCGCCGACGGCGGCGCCGAGCTCGAGCGGTGTCCGGGCGACAGGCAGCTCGTTAAGGAGCGCGGGCGCGAGCCGCGGCGCTACGTCAAGAAGTTCATCAACGAACCCGACGTGGTGGTCGAGGAGATGCTCGACGGAGCCATTCGCGCCCACCGCGCCTTCCTGCGGCCGCTCGCGTCTTCGCGGCGCGCGCTGGTGGCGCTTGACGGCCCGCGTCCAGGCAAGGTCGGCCTGGTCGTCGGCGGCGGGTCGGGCCACGAGCCCTGCTTCCTCGGCTACGTCGGCAAAGGCCTCGCCGACGCCGCCGCCGTCGGCAACATCTTCTCGACGCCGCCGCCCGATCCGATCTTCCACTGCGCGCAAGCGGTCTCGGGCGGCGCCGGCGTTCTCCTCGTCTACGGCAACTACGTCGGCGACGTGATGAATTTCGACATGGCGGCCGAAATCGCCCGCGACCACGGCATCGAGACGCGGTCGATCGTGACCACCGACGACGTCGCCTCGTCGCCGCGCGAGAATCGCGGTTCGCGGCGCGGCGTCGCCGGCAACGTCTTCGTCTTCAAGATTGCCGGCGCCGCATGCGACAAGGGCTGGAGCCTCGATGTTTGCGAGGCCGTCACGCGCAAGGCGAATGCGCGCACCTACATTGTCGGCGTCGCGCTCGAACCGTGCTCGTTGCCGCAGACCCGCCGCTACAACTTCGATATCGGACCCGATGAAATCGAAGTCGGCATGGGCATTCACGGCGAGCCTGGCGTCATGCGCGGCGCGCTTGCGTCCGCCGACGAGACGGTCGACATGATCCTCGACCAGATTTTCTCGGAAATGCGACCGGTCTCCGGCGACAAGGTCGCCGTCCTGGTCAATTCGCTCGGCGGCACGCCGCTGATGGAATTGTACATCCTCTACCGCCGCGTCGAGCAGCGGCTCGCCGCCAAGGGCGTCGAAATCGACATGAGCTTCGTCGGCCACTATTGCACGTCGATCGACATGGTCGGCGCCTCCATCTCGCTTCTGCATCTCGATCGTGAGCTGCGGGAGCTTCTTCATCATCCTTGCCGAACCGCGTTCCTGCAGGTGGGCTGATCTCGGCGATCGCGCAGCGGAGAAACCAATGGTCGAGCCCCTTTCTCATTCGCTGAGTCGAATGTTCCACAATATCTCCGACGCGATCGAGGATGCGAAGGACCAGCTCTCGGAGCTCGACGGCGCCGTCGGCGACGGCGACCACGGGGTGACGATGTCGATCGGCTTCCAGGCGGTGAAGGCGGAGCTGTCGCGGCGCAACGTCGATGCGATGGCGCCGGCGGACTTGATAAATGCGGCGGCGATGGCGTTCCTCAATTCGGTCGGCGCGTCGACCGGCCCGCTTTACGCCACCGGACTGCGGCGCGTGGCGCAGGCGCTGGCCGGGGCGACCGACGTGACGCTGGAAGCGCAGGCGGCGCTGCTCAAGGGACTCGCCGACGGCGTGCGCGAACGCGGCAAGGGTCAGCGTGGCGACAAGACGATGCTCGACGCGTTGATCCCGGCGGCGGAGGCTGCCGCCAACTCCCTGCGGAAGTCCGCGAGCGTCGACGAGATGTGGCGGGACATCGTCGCCGCGGGGGAAGCCGGCGCGGCGGCGACGCGTTCGATGGTCGCGGTGCGGGGGCGCGCGGCGCGGCTCGGCGAACGGGCGCTCGGTCACGTCGATCCCGGCGCAGCCAGCGCCGTCGTCATTCTCAAAGCAATGGCGCTGACGTTCTGCGACGCCAGCAAAGGGAGGACGGCGGGCGAACGCGCGGGGCGGAGCGTTCGCAAACCGGAGACGCATTCAGAGCGTCGCAAGGGATCGAACGGATGATTCCTCCAGCGGTCGTTCGCTGACGCGACGGCCCGTCCGGCTGAGATTGCCGCGCGGCGACGGGCGCCCCCGACGCGGGCGAAGCTTCATCGTGGTTCGCCCGGTGGGCGCGTCAGGAGGCGGGCTGATCGCGGCCTTCGTATTCGAAGTAGCGAAAGTCCGCGGCTGCGCCGCCGCCGGAAACGTCAAAAGCGAACATGCCGACGAAGGCGCCGGTAAAGGACCGGTGTTCGCCGCCGCCGGCTTCGTCCGAGAGGATCGACGCGTCGAGAACCGGACCGACGTTGCGCCAGCCGCCAGGCGAAGCCCAGGCGAACTGTAGGCCGCTTCGTCAGGTCGGCCCCGAAGGCGACGTCGCGCTCGCCGAAGATCGGGCTCTGGCGGCATATGCCCGCCGCGCGTTCGACGCCGCCGAGCAGCAGTAACCCTCGCGGCGGCGAACGACGGACGCCAGCCCCGCCGCCGTTGCGCGGCGGGGTTTCTTTCCCGGCAAGGCGAGGCGCGTCGTTTGTCGAGGGTCGAGGACGCCCATTTCGAACCCGCCAGACGGACGTCCGCCAACGGTTGGGCGGTCCTCACCCTCACGATCCTGCCGGCGATCCTGATGTTTCTGATGGCGCAACGCTATATCGTCGCCGGCCTCACCGCCGGCGCGGTCAAGGGATGAACGCGCCGCTCGGCGATTGGCTTCAGCGCGCCGGCGTCACGCGACGGGCGCCGGCCCTGCGCTCGTCGCCAGGGAGGCGTTGGCGGCGGCGATCGACTCGGCGAGCGCGTCGAGGGCGGCGAAGGTTTCCGCGTTCGGCGCGCCCTTCGTCAACACCGGCTCGAAGAACTCGGCCTTGAACTCGCGCAGCATCTCCTTGAGCAGATCGGGCATCGTCGTTCCCCAACCGTAGGAGCCGATCATCGCCGCGAACCGCGTCTTGGGCGCCAGCGCGTTGACGAGGATCGCCGCGTAGGCGAGGCTCGGATGCGGTCCGGCCAGCACCGTCGGACTGGCGAAGACGACCGTCGAGGCGTCGACCAACGCCATCGACAGCACGCCCGAGTCGAGGCCGACCGCGTTGATGAGCCGCACCGGCAGACCTCTCTCCATCAGTCGGTCGGTCAGTCGTTCCACCATCGCGGCGGTGCTGTTGTACATCGACACGTAGACGATCAAGACCTCGGGCTTCACCTCGTCTGAAGTCCAGCGGCGGTAAAGGTCGGTGATGACGCTCGGCCTGAAGTGCACCGGTCCGTGGCTGGGCGCGATGATTTCCGGCTCGAGTTCCTCCACCCGCTTGAGCGCGCTGCGGCATTGGATGCGGTAAGGCGCCATGATCTCGGCGTAATAGCGCTTGGCCGCCACTTCGAACTGCGCTTCGTCGCCGACGGCAAGCTCGGACGCCGCGATATGCGCGCCGAGGAAATCGCAGGGGAAGAAGATGCGGTCTTCTTCGAGGAAGACGCCCATCGTCTCCGGCCAATGCACCCAGGGCATGAAAACGAATTTCAGCGTCTTGCCGCCGAGCGAAAGCGCGCGCCCGTCCTTCGCCTCGAGGAACGCGCCGCGGTCGAGCGGCATCTCGTCGCACATCATCCGCCAGCAACGCGCGTTGGCGACGACCTTGGCCTTTGGGAAGAGTTCGAGCACCGCCGGTATCGAGCCGGCGTGATCGAGCTCGGCGTGGTTGGCGACGACGTAGTCGATCGTCTCGAGTCCCATCGCCTTCAATGCGGCGATGAACTCCGCCGTCTTTGGTGGGTAGACGGTGTCGATCAACGCGGTTTTGTCGCCGCCCTTGATCAGATAGGCATTGTAGCTGGTGCCGTCGGGCAACGGAACCAGCTCGTCGAATAGCTTGCGGTCCCAGTCGTTGGCGCGCAGCGAATAGACGTCGTCTTTGATCTTGACAGGGATCATGGCTGTCGCCCCGAGCGAACGCGCGCCGGCGGCGGCGCGCAACGCCTCGTTAGCGCTTTTCTTCGACAGCCTCTGTCGGCTGGCCGACAGCGCCAAGGATCCAAAGGCGCCAGTTTCCGCGCGCTCGGCGACGGGAGCCGGCGCAGGAGTGGGCCTGCGCCTATGCGCGCCGGCCCCAGTCTAGGGGGGTCATCATGGATATCATTACCGCGCTGGCGGTCAGCATCAGCATTCTCGGCGGTATCGCCGCATTCGCCTTCTTGTCGCCGTTCGGCATGGGTCTGCAGATTTGGGCCGCATTCGTCGGTTGGGCGACTTTCTATCATTGCGGCGGCAAGGAAGCCGGACTCGGCAAGGCCATCACGCACAACATCTTCGGCGCGGTCATGGCGCTGGTTCTGTTGCTGCTGGTCACCCAAGTTCCGCTCGGCGCGACCCTCGGGTTGCCGCTGTGGGCTGGCATTGGCGTGGTCATCACGGTCTTCATCGTCGTTATCGCCGCGAAGTGGCCGATGCTTAGCGACATCCCGGCAAGCTTCTACGGCTTCGCCTCGGTTGTGGCGTTGGCGCTTGTCGGCGGCAAGCTGGCCGTGACCACGGTCTCGCTCGACAATCCGTTCATCAATATCGTGATTTCGTTGGTGATCGGCGCGGCGCTCGGATACGTGTCGCAAAAGGTTGCGCTCGCGCTGGCGAAGAGGTGAAACCGAAACGCATCTGAGATCGGCAGGGCCCGCGGGCGCCTCAGCACAAATCTGAGCGCTCTCGGGCTCCTGGCAATTCGGAGTGGCGCCGTGCGCCTGTTGCGCGACTCGTCATCCCTCCCTCATTCCCACGGAAACAAATTCGCGGCGATCCGCCTCGTCAGCTTGCGGCATGCCGGCTGGCGAGATCGGAGACGCCGGACGGCGTCGCGTCGCGTTGGCCGGGCACAGGGTCGGCGCGCTTGACGGCGACGAGATAACCGCAATCTGGTCGTCGACGCCGTTGCCCAGGTGAGGCAAGGCGCGCCGCGCAGGCCGATATCTTCGGGCCGGCGCAGCGCGATGTCGCAGACGTCCTCAGCCGACTGTTTCGACCGACAGGTAAACGAGCGTCTGGTTCAACAGGATGTAGGCGATTTCGCCGAACGTGATCGGGCCGGTGATCGATCCTGTCTTCTTCCCTTCAAGCTCGGCGTAAAGATAATTCAGCACACAGTTGCACGACAAGGCGATCGAATTGGTCTTGATCGTCGCGAGACGGTGCTTGAACGCCGCAATGTAGTCGTCGACCGGCGCGGCGAATTTGTATTTAACGCCCTTGAACACCGGCGCGTAAAACGTCGTCTTCCCCGCCGCGGGATCGACCTCCCGCAGCGACACATTGACCATCGCCCCTTGATAGTTCGCGACCAACGGCAACTTCACGTCGATCTTGTTCTTGGCGACGAAGGCGGCGAGGTTGCCCGACTTGCCGTCGATCAGGCAGTCGCCGGTCGACTCGAAACCGCCATCGACGAATTCGATCTCGGCGCCTTGCCCTTGAAAGAACAGGTTGATGATATCGATCTTGGCGGCTTTTCCGGCCGGCAACGTGACGTGGAGGGCGGAGGCGCGGTCGTCGTGAGGCGTTCCGTCGCCGGCGAACGTCTTCGGCGAACGCTTGCCGATCTCGGAGACGTCGACGCCCGAGATCCAGCCATACAAGGGCGAATCAAACACGCCGGCGTAAGACTGGACCTCCTTTGCGAAAGTCGAATGCAACGCGCTGAACGCGGGGACATTTAGGACGGTGAAGCCGTTCTTGGGATAGTTGGCGGCGATGCCGCTGATCTCGTCGACTGAGTAGGAGCGGACTTCCGCCCGTTCGATTTGGTCGGTGATGTCGCTCACGAACACCTTGTCGCGCGCGTTCAGGCCGCCGGCCGGCGCCATGAAGTTGGTCGACGTGCCGCCGATCCAGGTTCCTTTCGGCAACTGTCGCAACAAAGTCTCATCGCCGGCGATCAGAAGGACGCGGCCCCCGCCGATGAGTCCCGAAGCGTCTGCGACGCTGTAGAGCCCTTGATTAGACATTTTCGCTCTCCGTGTCCGATGCTTCGGTCAATGAAAGATTTCGTCGAGGTCGGCCCCGGCGATCTTCTGGTTCTTTTCGAAGAAGGTATGAATCTCGCCAGCGCATTTCATGACGTTCGCTGTCGACGGATCGGCCTGCACTTCCGTGCGGATGCGCTGCATCATCAGCTTCACGGCGAGCATGTGCCAATTTCCGCCAAGCTTGCCCGTGGCGATGTCGCGCCAACGCGGATCGAGTCTCGATGGTAAGACGTTCATGGTCGTTTCCCCAGTCTTACGGTTGATTGCCAGGAGGAACTGCGCGCCACGCAGAGGCGAGCAAATCGCGCTCGCGCTGCATCGGTCTCACGCGGTTTTCCGCTGCACGCGTCAAACGGCGACCTCGCCCCCCGCCGAAGGCGCGAATCGCGCGACTCACTATAGGCGCGTGCGTGGCGATCCTCTGTCGGCTGGCCGACAGGGGGGCGTCTGCCAGGCCGCCTTAGCCGGATTTGGGGCGCTCCGCGTCGAAGGACTCGATGAAGAGTTCGCGGCCTTCCAAAATCTCCGAGTCGGCGGCCGCGCAGTCGGGGCATTCGAATCGGTAGTCCGGCGCTTGCCAAACGGCGCCGCAAGCGCGGCAGCGCGCTTTGGCCACGATTTCCTCGACGTCGAGCGCCGCCCCGTCGGCAAGGCCGTTCTCGGCGAGCGCTTCGAACGCCAACCGGAGCTGGCGCGCGTCGATCCCGCGCAGTCGGCCGACCTTCACGCGCACGCGCGCGATGCGGGCGACCCCGTGCGCCTTGGCCTGGTCCTGCAGAATCGACAGCAGTCCGTGCGCCACGCTCATTTCGTGCATCACGCGCCCCTTTGGCACGGCGAGCCGACGCTCCCGGCGGACCGCCCGCCCGAACGACCCTGCGCCATCCTGCCGCATCTTCGCCAGCGAAAGTGTCGGCCAGCCGACAGAACCGCCCTGGGGAAGCGCCTACTGCAGTCGCCGAGGGTCGGAACGCGTCCGGAAGGAAGGGCTTCTCTCCATGTTGGACCATCTGTCGATCGCCATGGCGTCGCCGACGACGCTGGCTGCTGTAGGGGCGATCGTTCTGCTTCTCGGCGAGATCGCGGCCCTCCTCAGCCTACCCAACCTTGCCTGGACGTTCGCGATTTCGACCGTCGCCGAGCTCGGCTACGTGCTGATCGGCCTGGGCGTCGGCGGACCGGCGGGCGACACCGGGGCGCTGATGCACCTTGGCTACCAGGCGGCGATGCGCGGCCTGGTGCTCACCGCCGGCTGGCATTTGGTCCGTCGAACCGGCTCGGCCAACCTCAATGTCCTTGCCGGCAGCGGCCCGCGCATGCCGGTCGCGGCGACGCTGTTTGGCTTCGGCGTGTTCTCCGTAATGGGACTATCGCCGTTCAAGGGCTCGTTCTCGAAGTTCATTATTCTCTATGCGGCGATCGAGCAGGGCCAGTGGCTGGTCGCGTTCGCCGGCACGCTGGCGACGATCGTCGCCGCGGTTTACTATATTCTGGTCGTCCAGAAGATCTGCCTCGAGCCGGCAGCTCGACCGGTTGAGCTCGCGCCGGCGCCGCGGGCGCCGCTGGCGATCGCCTGGCCGCTGACGGCGCTGACGGTCCTCATCAGCCTGTGGCCGGCGCCGTTTCTGCTGTTCGCCGCCCGTCTGGCTGGTTTCGCCGGCGGCGAGGGCGTGCCGCAATTCGAGACGCCGTGGGCGACGCCGGTCCTCGTCCCCTATATCGGCGGCTTCACCGTCTATCTCATCGGCCGCGTTTCGGCGCAAGGACGCGATGTCGCCGCCGTCCTGCTGGGCGTCGCAACCGTCGCCGTCGTCGCCTTGGACGGCGGGCTCGACCCGGCCTCGCGACTGTTCGCGCTGCTGTTCTCCGGCGTCTGCTGCCTGATGATCGTCTATTCGATCGGCTACATCGGCCGCGCCGCCTCCGCCAATCGCTACTACTTCTTCGCCTTCCTGATGACCGGCTCGCTGATCGGCGTCGCGACCGCGCACGAGCTCGGCAACTTCTACCTCTTCTGGGAGCTGATGACCTGGACCTCGTACTTCCTGGTCATCCACGAACAGACTCCCAAGGCCCTGCGCGCCGGCCTCGTCTACTTCCTGATGTGCGCGGCGGGCGCCTATCTGATGAATTTTGGCATCCTGCTGACGCACGCCGAGATCGGCTCGTTCGAGCTCGCCGCGATCGCCGACAAGGCCAGCGTCATTCCGCCGCTCGCCGGCGCCGCCATCGTCCCCTGCCTGTTCGTCGGCTTCGCCGTGAAGATGGGCCTGGTTCCGCTGCAGAGCTGGCTGCCGCTCGCCCACCCGGAAGCGCCGTCGTCGATCTCCGGCCCGCTGTCGGGCGTGCTGACCAAGGCCGGCCTGCTCGGCATGGTCAAGGTGCTCTACGTCGCCTTCGGCGCCAGCGCGCTGGCGCGCTATGCCGTCAGCGGCCTCGACGCCAACACAGTGCTGATGAGTCTCGGCTGCCTGACGCTGATCTACGGCGAGATTCGCGCCCTGTTCGAGCGCGAGCTCAAGCGCATGCTGGCCTTCTCGACCATCGCCCAGATCGGCGAGATCGCCGCCGTCCTCGGCATCGGCACGGCGCTGGCGAGCGACGCGGCGCTGCTCCACGTCACCAACCACGCGATGATGAAGACGCTGCTGTTCTACGCGGCGGGCGCCTTCATCCTCAGGACCGGCGGCAAGCGGATCGAGGATCTCGCCGGGCTCGGCCGCGCCATGCCGTTGACCGCCGGCGCCTATGCGCTCGCCAGCTTCGCCATCATGGGCCTGCCGCCGTTCTCGGGCTTCGTCTCGAAGTTCTTCATGATCTACGCGGCGGCGATGGGCGGCCATGTCGAGGTCGCCGCGCTGATGCTGCTCGGCGGAATCATCGGCGTCATCTATTACACGCGCGTCGTCAGCTTCCTCTTCTACTATCCCTACAAGGGCGAAGGCGTCCGCGAGGCGCCGGTTCCGATGCTGGTTGCGATGGGCGTTCTCGCCGCGGCGATTCTCGTCGGCGGTTTCGCCCCCGGCTGGCAGCTCAATCTCATCGCCCAGGTCGGCGACCTGGCCGCGCTGCGCGGCGCGCTCGCCAGCGGGCCGTTGCCGGGCCTCGTCGCCGACTGGCCGGCCGGCGCGACCATCGCCATCGTCGGCGCGGTCGCGGTGGCGCTCGTCGGCCGGACCTCGGCGGTCTGGGCCGGACGGCTCGCGGTCGCGACGCTGGTCGCGGCGCTCGGCGGCGTGATCGCCCAGTCCGGGCGCTACGACCGGCTGTCGTTTTGCTTCGCCGTGCTGATCGCCGCCGTCGGCGCGCTCAACATGCTGCACTCCACCGCCTACCTCGCCGACAGCCATCGGCAGGGGCGCTTCTTCGCCGCCTTCACGGTGATGATCGCTGGCCTCATCGGCATGACGCAGGCCAAGGACATCTTCAGCTTCTTCGCCTTCTGGGAGCTGATGAGCTCCTGGGCGCTGTGGGCGGCGATCTGCCACGAGGAGACCGCCGCGGCGCGTCGCGAAGGCTTCAAGTACTTCATCTTCAACACCGTCGGCGCGAGCTTCATGTTCCTCGGCCTGGCGATGATTGCGGCGCGGGCGGGAACGTTCGAGTTCGCCGCGCTCGGCGCGGCGTTGCGGGGCCTCCCACCTGCAATCGTCGCGCCGGGCGTCGTCTTGGTGTTCCTCGGCCTGGTGATGAAGGCGGCGATGCTGCCGGTGCGCATCGACTACCAGATGCACCCGGCGCTCGCCCCGACCCCGGTCTCCGGCTACATCTCGGCGGTGCTGCTGAAGAGCGGCCCGTGGGGCGTGCTGAAGCTGTTCGTCGTGTTCGGCGGGGCGACGCTGTTTTCCAAGCTCGGCGGCGAGGTCAACGGCCAGCCGGTCATTCTCACCGTCATCTCGATCATCGCCGCCGTCACCATCCTTTATGCCGGCGCGATGGCGGCGATCCAGAACGGCGTCAAGCTGCTGCTCATCTATTCGACGGTGTGCCAGCTAGGCTACGTGCTGCTCGGCGTGTCGCTCGGCACGACGCTCGGCGTCGCCGGCGGTCTGATGCACTTCGTCAACCACATGATGCTGAAGGATGCGATGTTCCTGGTCGCCGGCGCGGTGATGGTGAAGAGCCACGCGACCATGCTCGACGAGCTCGGCGGGCTCGGCCGCCGCATGCCGTTCACCTTCGGCGTCTTCCTGCTGTCGGGCCTGTCGCTCGCCGGCGTGCCGCCGCTCAACGGCTTCTCGTCGAAGTGGTTGATCTACTATGCGGCCTTCCAGTCTGGCCATTGGGCGCTCGCCGTGGCGGCGATGATCGGCAGCCTGCTGACGCTCGCCGCGGTGATGAAGTTCGCCCACGCCGCCTTCATGGGGCCGCCGACCGCTCACGCGCTCGCCGCCGAGGAGGCGCCGGCCGCGATGCTGATCCCGATGGGCGCGCTTGCCGCGGCGAGCGTGGTCTTCGGCCTGTTCCCCGGCCTGCTGCTCGTGCCGATCGCGGCGATCGAGCGCGAGCTCGGCTTTGTCCCAATCGCCGCCTCGCTGCTTGGGCCGCTGCCCGGCCTCGAAGGTTGGAGCCCGCTGCTGCTGACGGCGCTGACGGCGATGTTCGCCATCCTGCTGCTGCCGTGGCTGCGGCTCGGGCGCGGCGCCGAGGTCGTGCGCAGCAGCGTCCATCTGTGCGGCGTCGTCGACATCGCCGCGGAAGAGATGCGGCCGGGTACGGCCAGGCTCTACGAGACCCCGGACGCAATCTTGCGCCGCGCCCTGTTCGCGCCGGAGCGCGCGGCCAAGCGCGAAGAGGCATGAGGGGGCGATGATGACCAGCCAACTCCCGATTGTGGTCGCGGCGCTCGTCTTTCCCGGCGGCGTGTTCGCGCTGGCGCTCGGTCTGGCGCTGAAGGGCGCCGACCGCCGCTTCGCCGCTCGGCTGCAGGGCCGCGTCGGACCGCCGCTTGCCCAGCCGTTCTTCGATGTCGTCAAGCTCGGCTTCAAGCGCACCATGGCGCCGGACGTCGCCTGCGCGCCGGTGTTCTTCGGCGCGCCGCTGGTCGGCGCCGTTTCGATGTTGCTGGCGATGACGCTGGTCCCGATCGCCGGCGTTTACGCACCCGGGCCGATCGGCGGCGATCTGCTGGTGCTGATCTACCTGCTCGCCGTGCCGGGCGTGGCGTTGATGCTCGCCGGCTCGTCGTCCGGGTCTCCGTACGGCGCGATCGGCTTCTCGCGCGAGATGGCGATGATGCTCGCCTACGAGGGGCCGATCGTGCTCATCGTCGCCGCGGTGGGGCTGCGGGTCGGCCTGGCGACGGGGCAGGGGCCGACGTTCTCGCTGAGCGCGATCGTCGCCTACCAGCAGGCCCATGGCGCGCTGCTGTTCGATCCGGTCATGTGGCCGGCGGTCGTCGCCTTCGCCTTCTTCTATCCGGCCAATCTTGGCATCGTGCCGTTCGACATTCCCGAGGCCGAGACTGAAGTGCTCGAAGGCCCGCTGCTCGAATACTCGGGCCGGCCGCTCGCCTTGTTCAAGGTCATGTCGGCGCTGAAGGCGGTGGTGGTGCTCGGCCTCGGCGTCGCTCTGTTCATGCCGCTGCCGTTCTCCGGAATCGTCGGCCTGATCGGTTGGCTCGCGCAATTGCTGGCGCTGGCGCTGGTCGGCGTCACCGCGGTCAGGGTCGGCGCCGGGCGGATGCGCATCGACCAGGCATTCGTCTTCTTCCTCAAGTGGCCGCTGGCGCTGGCGCTGGTGAGCGTCCTTGCCGCCGCCTATTTCTCTGCGGGAGTTGCGCCGTGACCCTCGTCGCCAGACTCAAGGACGTCGCCGCGCGCTCGCCGTGGCTCTATCGGATCAACTCCGGCTCGTGCAACGGCTGCGACGTCGAGACCGCCACCACCGCGCTGGTGCCGCGCTACGACGTCGAACGTCTCGGCTGCGTCTATTGCGGCAGCCCGCGCCACGCCGACATCGTGCTGATCACCGGACCGCTGACCAAGCGCGTGCTCGCCGCGGCGCAGCGCGTCTACGCCGAAATTCCCGATCCGAAGGTGACGGTGGCGATCGGCGTCTGCCCGATCTCGGGCGGCATCTTCCGCGAGAGCTACGCCATCTGCGCGCCGATCGACCGGTACTTCCCGGTCGACGTCAACGTGCCCGGCTGCCCGCCGCGGCCGCCGGCGATCATCGAAGGCGTCGCCAAGGCGATCGCCATCTGGCGGCAGCGGCTGTGAGGAGGGCGCGATGAACTTTCTCACCCTCTTCGCCCGCAATCTCAGACGCGGCCCTTATACGGAGCGGTTTCCGTTCGGCCCGCCCGCGCCGGCGCCGAAGCGGCTGCGCGGCCGGATCGAATTCGAGGCGAAGCTCTGCGAAGGCTGCCTGCTGTGCGAGAAGCTGTGCCCGTCGGGCGCGATCCGCTTCTCGCGCACCGCCGCGGGCCTTGCCTTCGACTGCTGGCATTCGACCTGCGTCTTCTGCGGCACATGCGCGTTTTATTGCCCGAGCGGGTCGATCCGACAGACGACCGACTGGAGCCTCGCCCATGTCGAGGCGGAGATGTTCGCGGTCGCCGAGCATGGCCTGATCCCGACGATCGTCTGCGCCGAATGCGGCGGCAAGGGGCTCGATACGGCGCCGAACGTCGCCAAGGTCCGTCCGCCGCTGTCGGACGAGGAATACGCGCAATTGCGCAGGCGCTGCCCGAAGTGCCGCAACAAGTTTCTCAGGAACCGGGGGAAGACCTCATGACCCGCTTGCCCGAGGATATCCAGGCTCAACTCGCCGCCGCCGCGCCCGCCGGGATCGACTATTCGTCGACGGCCTCGCCGCACGGCGCCGTCACCGCATGGTGCGGCCTGGCGAACAGCGAGGATCTCCTCGTCGTCGGCAAGATGTTGCTCCGGCTCGGCGCGCGGCTGGCGATGGTCTCGGCGCTGCAGCCGCCGCCGCCCGAAGCGGAAGAGGAAGACGAAGAGGCGCCCGAGGCGGGCGGCGAAGCGGAAACGGCCAAGCCGACGAAGGCGCCGCCCAAGACCTTCGGCGGCACGCCGATCGACGGGACCTCCTACGAGATCGACTACCATTTCGTGCTCGGCGGCGACTTCCTCACGGTGATCGTCTATCTGCCGGCCGGCGGCTCGATCGGCTCGCTGACGCCGCTGTTCCGCTCCGCCGACTGGCCTGAGCGCGAGATCATGGAGATGTACTCCATCGTTATCCGCGACCATCCCGATCCGCGCCGTCTGTTCCTCGATCCGGCGATCGACACGGCGGCGCTCGAGCGGCTGATCCCATTCTCGACCCTGGTCAACGCCGCCAGCACCAAGGCGCTGTGGGACAAGGTCCTGGCGGCGAAGGGAGGGGCGTCATGAGCGCTGTCGGCTCGCCCAAGACCTACACCATCCCCGTCGGACCGCTGCATGTCGCGCTCGAAGAGCCGATGTATTTCCACATCGACGTCGAAGGCGAAACCGTGCGCGCAGTCGACATTCGCGCCGGCCACGTGCACCGCGGCGTCGAGTACCTGGCCACCAAGCGCTCGATCTACCAGAACGTCGTGCTGGTCGAGCGCATCTGCGCGCTGTGCTCCAACAGCCATCCCGAGACCTTCGTCATGGCCTGCGAGCAGATCGCCGGCCTCGAGATCCCTGAGCGCGCGGCTTACCTCCGGGTGATCGCCGCCGAGATCAAGCGCATCGCTTCGCATCTGTTCAACGTCGGCATCCTGGCGCATCTGACCGGCTACGACACCCTGTTCATGCACGCCATGCAGGTGCGCGAAATCATGCAGGACGTGAAGGAGACGTTGTTCGGCAACCGCATGGACATCGGCGCGCTGTGCATCGGCGGGGTGCGCTACGACCTTGACGCCGAGACGATCGCCTATCTTTCCACCGCGCTCGACAAGCTCGCGCCTGAAGTCGACGCGCTCGCCGGCGTCTACCGTCGCAACCACACGATCCTGCGCCGCTCGCGCGGAATCGGCCTGCTGACCAAGGAGCAGGCGATCGCTTGCGCGACGGTCGGCCCGGTGGCGCGCGCCTGCGGATTGGAATACGACGTGCGCGTCGCCGCGCCCTACGCCGCCTACGACCGCCTGAAAGTCGACGTGCCGACGCTGGTCGACGGCGACGTGTGGTCGCGGGCGATGATCCGGCTGACCGAGATCGGCGTCTCGATTCAGCTCCTGCGCGACTGTCTGCGCGATCTGCCCGGCGGCCCGACCCGTCTTCCCGATCGGCCCGACATTCCCGCCGGGCGCGCGATGGGCAAGTGCGAAGCGCCGCGCGGCGAGCTCGTCTATTTTCTCAAGACCACCGGCGCCGACGAGCCCGAACGGGTGAAGTGGCGCGTGCCGAGCTTCCCCAACTGGGACGCGCTCGGCTTCATGCTGCGCGGCGCGAAGATCGCCGACATCGCCATAGTCGTGAACAGCATCGATCCATGCGTGTCCTGCACGGAGCGCTGAACGCGCGTCGGCCTCAGTAAGCCGCCGCGACAAGGAGAAGGAGACGAAACATGGCCCATCAGATTCTCGCCGACGCCTGCACCGGCTGCGGCGCCTGTGAAAGCGAATGCCCGAACAAGGCGATTTCGCATAAGGGCAAGCTGTTCAAGATCGACCCGAAGAAGTGCAAGGACTGCGAGGGCGATTTCGATACCCCGCAATGCGCCGATATCTGCCAGACGGGCGCCTGCGTGCCGCTCGAGCAAGCGGCCTGAGTCGTCGAAGGGAGCGAATCCGATGGACGTCTACGAGGAGCTCATTCGTGAGCGAGACGCGGGGCGCTGCTGCGCCCTGGCGGTGATCGTCAACGCGACCGGCTCGATCCCGTCCTATGAGACGGCGAAGATGCTGGTGCGCGAGGACGGTTCGATCGTCGGCACCATCGGCGGCGGCGCCGGCGAGGCGGCGGTGATCCGCGAGGCGAGGGCGGTGATCGCCTCCGGCAGACCGAAGCTGGCTTCCTTCGATTTGCACGAGAATCCGCGGATGGACCTCGGCATGGTGTGCGGCGGCAGTCTCAACGTTTTCATCGAGGCGATTTGTCCGCCGCCGGTCGCCTATCTGTTCGGCGCGGGCCATGTCGGGCGCCTCACCGCCCAGGCGGCCAAGCTGGCGCGCATCGGAGTCGAGGTGATCGACGACCGCCCCGAGTTCGCCAACCAGGAGCGCTTCCCCGACGCGCGCGCGATTCACGCCGGGGAAATGGAAGAGTCGTTCAAGGCGTTGAGGCCGAACAACCGCTCGCTCGTCTTCATCGCCACCCGCGGCCACGTATTCGACGCGCGCGCGCTGCGCTGGGCGGTCGATACGCCCGCCGCCTACATCGGCATGATCGGTTCGCGGCGCAAAGTGAAGGTCGTCTACGATAAGCTGAAACTGGACGGGGTGACCGATGAGCAGTTCGCCCGCGTCCTCGCGCCGGTCGGCTTGGACATCGGCGCCGTGACCCCGGAAGAAATCGCCATTTCGGTCGTCGCCGAAATGATCGCCACGATCCGCAAGTCGGACGCCGCGCGCCCGGCGATGCGCAACATGCGCGAAGTCGCCGCGGCGGCCGAGCGCAAAATCCCACAGTCGAAGTCGGAAGTCCGCGACGCTCCGGAGATCCAGTTCTCGCCCGACGGCGAGGCCGGATGGTCCGTCGGCACGGAATCGAAGCTCTGAAGGAGAGACGACATGAAGCGAACGCTACTGAACGTGAACGGCGTCGACCGCTGGGTCGTCGCCGAAAAGACCGCCACCCTCGCCGACGTCTTGCGCGAGCAGATGTTGCTGACGGGTTGCAAGGTCTGCTGTGAAGACGGGCAATGCGGCTCGTGCACGGTCATCGTCGACGGCAAGCCGGACCGTAGCTGCCAGACCCCGATCGAGAAGCTCGCGCCCGGCGCCAAGATCGTCACGATCGAGGGCGTCGGCACGGCTGAAAAGCTGCATCCGCTGCAGGTCGCCTGGATGGCGCATGGCGGGGCGCAGTGCGGCGTCTGCACGCCAGGCTTCATCATGTCGGCGAAGGTGCTGCTCGACAACAACAAGTCGCCGACGCGCGAGCAGGTGCGCTCGTGGTTCAACCGCAACCGCAATCTCTGCCGCTGCACCGGCTATAAGCCGCTGGTCGACGCGGTGATGGACGCGGCGGCGATCATGCGCGGCGAAAAGACGGCGGAACACGTGCTGGCCAAGCCGAAGGACAACGGCTCGATCCTCGGCACGCGTTACCAGCGGCCTTCGGCGCTCGCCAAGGTCACCGGGACGTGGGACTTCGGCGCCGACCTCGCCCTGCGCATGCCGGCCAACACGCTGCGGCTGGCGTTGACGCAAGCCAAGGTTTCGCATGCCAACATCAAGAGCATCGACACGAGCGAAGCTGAAAAGATGCCGGGCGTCGTCAAGGTCGTCACCTGGAAGGACGTCAAGGGCAAGAACGCGATCACCGGCCTCATCACCTTCCCGACCAACAAGGGCGACGGCTGGGATCGGCCGATCCTGTCCAAGGAAAAGGTGTTCCAGTTCGGCGACGCGATCGCCATCGTCGCTGCCGACACGGTGGAACATGCGCGTGCGGCCGCCGACAAGGTCAAGGTCGACCTTGAAGTGCTGCCGGCCTACATGTCCGGGTTCGCGGCGCTCGCGCCCGACGCGCTGGAGATCCATCCCGGCGTGCCGAACGCGTATTATGAGCAGGGCGTGGTCAAGGGCGCCGACACCAAGCCGCTGTTCGACAAGGCGAAGGCGTCGGTCGACATCACCACCTATTGCAGCCGCCAACCGCATCTGCATCTGGAGCCGGATTGCGGCGTCGCCTATGTCGACGACGACGGCGTGTTGACGATCCAGTCGAAGAGCATCGGCGTGCACCTGCATCACGCAATGATCTGCCCCGGCATCGGCGTCGCGCCGGACAAGCTGAGGCTAATCCAGAACCCGTCGGGGGGAACCTTCGGCTACAAGTTCTCGCCGACGATGGAAGCGCTGCTCGGCGTCGCGGCGCTGGCGACCGGGCGTCCGGTGTCGCTGGTCTACAATCAGTACCAGAACATCACCTACACGGGTAAGCGTTCGCCGGGCAACGTCAACATCAAGCTCGCTTGCGACGCCAACGGCAAGCTCACGGCGATGGAGACCGACTGGTGGATCGATCATGGTCCGTATTCTGAGTTCGGCGATCTGCTGACGATTCGTCAGGCGCAGTTCGTCGGCGCCGGCTACCATCTCGAAAACATCCGCGGCCACGGCCGGACGGTCGCCACAAACCATGCGTGGGGATCGGCGTTCCGCGCCTACGGATCGCCGCAGTCGTTCCTGGCGTCCGAAATCGCCATCGACATGCTGGCGGAAAAAATGGGCGAAGACCCGTTCGAGTTCCGTTACAAGAACCTCTACAACGAGACCTCGACGACGCCGACTGGGCAGAAGCCGGACGTGCTGGTGGTCGGTAAGCTTTTCGACATGATCCGGCCGAAGTACAAGGAGGCCAAGAAGCGTTGCGCCGAACTCTCCACGCCGGAGAAGAAGCGCGGCGTCGGCATCTCGCTCGGCATCTACGGCTGCGGCCTCGACGGGCCGGACAGCTCGGAGGCGAGGGTCGAGCTGACGCCGACCGGCGTCACCGTCTACAACTCGTGGGAAGACCACGGCCAGGGCGCCGATCTCGGCGCGCTGACCATGGCGCACGAGGTGCTGCGGGTCGCCGGGATCAAGCCGGAGCAGATCAAGCTGGTGATGAACGACACCGCCTTGCCGAACTCCGGCCCGGCGGGCGGCAGCCGCTCCAATGTGTTCACCGGCAACGCCACGCGCGTCTCGGCGGAAATGCTGTTGAAAGCGATGCGCAAGCCGGACGGCGCGTATCGCACCTACGCCGAAATGTGCGCCGAGAAGATTCCTCTGGTCTACGACGGCAAGTGGGTGGCGGCGGCGTGCTCGGCGTGCAGCTCGGAAACAGGGCAGGGCGCTCCGTTCCCGGTCTACATGTACGAAGTCTTCATGCCCGAGGTCGAAGTCGACATGGAGAGCGGCGAAGCGAAGGTGGTCAAGTTCACGACCGCAGTCGATGTCGGCACGATCATCAACCGCGCCACCGTCGACGGTCAGATCTACGGCGGTCTTGCTCAGGGCGTCGGACTCGCTCTGACCGAGGACTTCGAAGATCTGGAGCTGCACACGACGCTGAGAGATTGCGGCATCCCCTATCCCAAGGACATCCCGGACGACATGGAGATCCTCTATCTCGAAACGCCGCGGCCGCTCGGACCGTTCGGCGCGGCGGGCGTCGGCGAGGCGCCGTTGACGGCGCCGCATCCGGCGATCCTCAACGCCATCTACAACGCCTGCGGCGTGCGCATCTTCCGCGTGCCGGCGCTGGCGGACGTGATCAAGCTGGAGCTCGACGCGAAGAAGGCGCGCCAAGCCCCCAAGCACGCCGAACACGTCTGACGGCGTTTGAAGCGTAGGGACGAGCCGCCGCTCTCTTACAGGAGGCGGCGGCTCGCTCCGCTTGCGAGAGTCCCGGCCATGGACGGTCAGCGCGTCAAAGCGTGGGAAGCCCGCTGCATCGAGGAGCAGCCGCCGGCGTGTTCGGTCGGCTGCCCGCTGCGCGTCGACGTTCGCGGCATGTTGGCGAAGGCCAAGGCCGGCGATTTCGCCGGCGCTTGCGCGATCTACGCCCGCTCCGTCGCGCTTCCCGCCGTGCTCGGCCGCATCTGCGATCATCCTTGCGAGACCGTCTGCCGCCGCGCCGAGGCGGGCGGCGCGATCCGCATCGGCGCGGTCGAGCGCGCCTGCGTCGAGGCGGCCGCCGAAACGATCCGCCGCGCGCCGCAGCGCGCGCGCAAGGCCAAACGCGTCGCCGTGGTCGGCGCCGGACTTTCCGGCCTCACCGCCGCCTTCGACCTGGCGATGAAGGGATGTGCGGTTACGGTGTTCGAAGCCGAACCGCGCCCGCTGACCCGGCTGACGCGCGACTATTCCGGCGCGCTGCCGCCCGCGGCGATCGAGGCCGACGTCGCCGCGCTGGTGAAGCTCGGCGTCGAGGTCTTCTGCCAATCGCGCGTCGAGGGTGGCGTCGGGCCGCTCGGGCTGGAGACGTTGATCGACGACTACGATGCGGTTCTGCTGGCGATCGGCGCCGGGTCGGCGGCCCCATTCGCCGGCGCGCTGAACGTGACAGTTGAGGGCCAAGTCGCAATTGACCCGACGACCCGCGCCGCCAGTCGCGCTAAGGTCTTCGGCGGCGGCGCGCCGGGAGCGCCTTATTCGCCGATCCGCGCGGCCGCCGACGGCCGTCGCGCCGGGGCCTCGATCGATCGCTTCCTGCAAGGCGCGTCGCTGACCGCGAACCGCGCCGACGACGCCGTCGCAGGCTCGTGCCTCTACGTCAACGTCGCCGCGCAGGCTTCCGTTCCGCCGATCGCTCCCGCCGCGCCGCGGTCAGGCTACAGCGGCGCCGAGGCGAGCGCCGAGGCCGGGCGCTGTTTCCCCTGCCGATGCATGGAATGCGTCAAGGCGTGCGAATTCCTCCGCCATTACGGGACCTATCCGAAACGCTACGTGCGCGACATCTACAACAACGTCAGCATCGTCATGGGCCTGCGCAAGGCCAATCGCATGATCGACAGCTGCACGCTGTGCGGGTTGTGCGACACGTTGTGTCCGAACGACCTCGCCATGGGCGAGGTCTGCCTCGAGGCGCGCCGCGACATGGTCGACACTGGCCACATGCCCGCCTCGCACCACGACTTCGCGCTGCGCGACATGGCGCACAGTCGCTCGGAGGCGGCGGCCTTCGCCCGCCGCCAGCCCGGCTGCGCCGAATGCGCCGTCGCCTTCTTTCCCGGCTGCCAGCTGTCGGCGTCGTCGCCCTGGCACGTCGAGCGCATCTACGCCCATCTCGCCGCGAAGATCCCCGGCGGCGTCGGCCTGATGGTCGATTGCTGCGGCGCCCCGGCGCTGTGGAGCGGCCGTCGCGCCCTTCACGAGGAGATCGCCGCGAGCCTGCGCGAGACTTGGCGCAGCCTCGGCGAGCCTGAGATCGTCACCGCCTGCTCGACCTGCCTGAAGACGCTCGGCGAATTCTTGCCCGAGATGAAGGCGCGCTCGCTGTGGACCGTGATCGACGAGATTGGCTGGCCGGATGGCGCGCGGCCGCGCCGCGCCGGACCGCTGGCGATTCACGACCCCTGCACCGGACGCCGCGCGATCGACGCGCAGCGCGCGGTGCGGCGCCTCGCCGCGGGGCTCGGCGTCGAACTGCGCGAGCTCGGCGGCGCGGAGCTGACGACCTGCTGCGGCTTCGGCGGCCTGGCGTCGTTCGCCAACCCGGAAGTCACCGACAAGATCGTCGACCGGCGCATCGAGGAGAGCGCCGACGACTATCTCACCTATTGCGCAATGTGCCGCGACAATTTCGCCCGCCACGGCAAGCGCTCGGTCCATCTGCTCGACCTCGTCTTCCCCTCGCCCGAGGGCGGCGATCCGGCGGCGCGGCCCGATCCGGGCTTTTCCTTGCGCCGCGACAATAGGGCGCGCCTCAAGACGCGTATGCTCCGCGAGGTGTGGGGAGAAGACATGGCGGACCCGACGCCCGAGATTGCGCTGATCGTGCCCGACGCCGTGCGCGCCGACATGGAACGCAAACTGATCCTGGTCGAAGACGTCGCGCGCGCGATCGCCGAAGCCGAGGCGAGCGGCCGCAAGCTGAAGGACAAGGCGACCGGCCGTTCGATCGCGACGCTCAGAATCGGCGAATTCACCTGTTGGGCCGAATACGAGGCGACGGCGCGCGGCTTCCTGCTGCATCGGGCCTGGGGCCATCGCATGCAGGTGGAGGCGAAGCCGTGACCGCCGCGCCGGACGCCGACAAGCCGCCGGAACTCGCCAATCTCGTCTGCGCCGCCTGCGACGCGCCGCTCGAGATGGGCAAGGTCGAGGCTTTCTATCTCGGCCAGAGTTTCCCGGTCGAGCTGCCGCGCTGTCCGTCCTGCGGCTTCGTCTACGTCTCGGAAGAGCTCGCCCTCGGCCGCATGCTGAAGGTCGAGCAGGCGCTGGAGGACAAGTGATGCTGCGCGCGCCGCCAGAGCGGGAAGGGCTGTTCGGCTGCGGAACGCTGCGCGACGGCGCCGGCGAGCCGCTGCGCCCCGGCGGCCTGGCGCTGACGCGCGAACTGATCGATCGCGCCGGATTCCGCGCCGGCGAAACGGTCGCCGACATCGGCTGCGGACTCGGCGCGTCGACGCGGCTGTTGCGTGACCGCGGCGTCGCGGCGATCGGCGTCGATCTCCTCGCCCCCTTCGACGCCGGCGCGCGCGGCGAAGCGCCGCCGCTGGTCGTCGCCGACGCCGCTCGACTGCCCTTCGCCGACGACAGCCTCGACGGCGTGCTGGCGGAATGCAGCCTGTCGCTGACCGCTGATCGCGCTCTCGCCCTCACCGAGTGGCGCCGCGCGCTGCGGCCCGGCGGCCGGCTGGCGCTGAGCGACGTCTATCGCCGCGACGGCGGCGGGGCGGGACGGATCGCGACGCGCGAGGCGCTGTGCGCGGACCTCGCGGCGGCTGGGTTCCGCGTCGAGGCGTTCGAGGATCGCTCGGAAGCGCTGAAGAGCTGGGCCGCGCGGTTCATCTTCCGGTTCGGCTCGCTCGACCCGCTGTGGGGCGACGGTTGCGCAGCCGATCCGGGTTCGGCCGGCAAGGCGCGGCTTGGTTACGCCCTGCTGGTCGCAGCCAAGTCCGGCCAGCGCGCGCCGGCGGGAGGCTGACATGGACGACGAGTCGTTCCGCATCGCCGAATTGCTACTGCAGGGCTACACCTGCGGCCACGTGCTCGCCAAGCTCGCGCTCGAGGCGCAGGGACGCGACAACCCCGATCTGGTGCGCGCGATGTCCGGTCTCGCGCTCGGCATGGGCTGCGGCCTCAACTGCGGTTCGCTGAGCGGCGGCTGCTGCGTTCTCGGGCTCTATGGCGGCCGGGCCAACGACGACGAGCAGGTGCATCCGCGCTACGACCTGATGATCGAGCAATTCTCCGCCTGGTTCGTCGACGCGACGGCGAAGAAATACGGCGGCGTCAACTGCAAGGAGATCATCAACTTCGATCCTGCGCTGATGCAGCAGCGCTGTCCCGGCCTGATCCTCGAATGCTGGCGGAAGATCAAGGAGATCCTCGCGGAACACGAGATCGACGTCGCCGGGCCGGTCCCGGCGGCGTGGGAGGAGGACTAGAGCATGGCTGAACGCGCCGACCGCGATCCCGCCGCGACGATCGTCGCGATCGTTCTGGCCGCCGGTTTCTCCTCGCGCATGGGCGCCTTCAAGCCGCTGCTGCCGTTCGGCGAGCGAACGCTGATCGACCATTTCGTGACCAACCTGCGGGAGGCGGGCGTCGAGCGCATCCACGTCGTCACCGGCTTCCAGGCGGGCGATCTGGCGCCGGAGCTGACGCGGCTCGGCGTCACGCGCGCGCACAATCCGGATTTCGCCGCCGGCATGTTCTCGAGCGTGCGTGCGGGCGTCGCCTCGCTGCCGGCGGACGTCGACGCATTCCTGCTCGCGCCGGTCGACATGCCGCTGCTGCGCCCGTCGACGATCGTGCGGGTCTTGCGCGCCGCAGCGGCGCGCGACTCGACGATCGTCTATCCGACCTTTCGCGGCAAGCGCGGCCACCCTCCGTTCGTCCGTCGCGCCTTGTTCGCCGAGATCCTCGATAGCGACGGCGACGGCGGCCTGCGGGCGCTGCTCGCTCGCCACGAAGACGAGGCGAGCGAAGTCGCCGTGTTCGACTGGGGATGCCTGGTCGACATGGACCGTCGCCACGACTATCGCCGGCTCGCGGCGGCGTTGGCCGGACATCGCATGCCCGACGTCGCGGAATGCGAGACCATGTTCGACGAGGCTGCGACGCCCGAAGCGACGCGCCGCCACGGTCGCGCCGTCGCCGCGCTGGCGACGAGATTCGCGCGGCGGCTGCAAGCGGCCGGCGAGGCGATCGATCCGAACCTGGCGCGCGCGGCGGCGCTCGTCCACGACATCGCCAAAGGCCGCCGGCGCCACGCCGAGGCGGGCGCCGCGCTGCTGCGCGAGTTCGGCTTTCCCGAGGTCGCCGCCCCGGTCGCGCGTCATATGAATCTCGCCTTCGACGCGGGGCGAATCGACGAGAGCGCAATCGTCTACCTCGCCGACAAGCTCGTCCGCGGCGAGACACGCGTTTCGCTGGAGACGCGCTTCGGCTCGGCGCTCGACCGGTTCGCCAACGATCCGTCGGCGCTGGCGGGCGTGCAGCGGCGGCTCGCCAGCGCCCAGGCGATCTGCGCGGCGCTCGAGGCGCGCATCGGGTCGCTTGCAATCGACGACGGAACGAGGCTTGCGCTGTCGGCGGGAGAAGGGTCATGGCCTGCTGCGATCGCCGTATGAGTCTCGGCGCCACCGAGAGCGTCTGCCCGACCTGCCTCGCGACCGTTGCCGCGGAGCGCTTCGCCGAAGGCGACGTCGTCTATTTGCGCAAGACCTGCCCGGAGCACGGCGCGGTCGCCACGCCGATTTGGCGCGGCCTCGATTCCTATCTGCGCTGGGGATTGGCGCCGCGCGCCTATTCGCCCCCGGCGGTTTCCGCCGTCCCGGTCGAGCGCGGCTGCCCGCACGACTGCGGCCTCTGCTCCGAGCATCGTCAGCAGAGCTGCTGCGTGCTGCTGGAGGTGACCTCGCGCTGCGACCTCGCCTGTCCGGTGTGCTACGCGTCGGCGCGCCGCGACGGCGTCGACGCCAGCCTGACCGAGATCGAGGGCTGGCTCGACACGCTCGCCGAAGCGGGCGGGCGCGTTCACATCCAATTGTCGGGCGGCGAGCCGACGACGCGCGACGACCTGCCCGAGATCGTCGCCCGTGTGCGCGCGCGCGGCTTCGAATTCGTGCAGCTAAACACCAATGGCGTCCGCATCGCGCGTGAGCCCGCCTATCTCGCCGCCCTGGCGGCGGCGGGGCTCGATTGCGTCTTCCTGCAATTCGACGGCGTGACCGACGACGTCTATCGGCGACTGCGCGGCGCCAAGCTGACGCGGCTCAAGGCGCAGGCGGTCGACAATTGCGGCGAAGCCGGAATCGGCGTGGTGCTGACGCCGACGCTCGTTCCCGGCGTCAATGTCGGCGAGATCGGCGCGATCGTCGACTTCGCTGTCGCGCATATGCCGGCCGTGCGGGCCGTGCACTTTCAGCCGGTCAGCTATTTCGGACGCTGCTTGGCCGAACCCGACGCGGCCTCGCGCATCACCTTGCCCGAAGTCATGGCGGCGTTGATCGCCCACAGCGGCGGGACGATCCGCCTCGACGACTTCCGTTCCGGCTCGGCCGAGAATCCCTATTGCTCGTTCAGCGGCCGCTTCGTCGTCGATTCCGCCGGGCGCATGCGGCCGGCGGCCGATGCGCGGCCTTCCTGCTGCGGCGCTCCGGTCGAGCCGCAGCGTTCGACGTGCTGCGGCGCGGCGCGGCCGAGCCCCGACGTCGCGCGCGAACGGCGCTACGTCGCGGGGCAGTGGACGCGCGCCGATCGCGCCGCCGCGCCTATCGCCGGGCTCGGCGCCTTCGACGCCTTCCTCGCCAATCAGGAGCGCACGCTCGGCCTGTCCGGCATGGCGTTCCAGGACGCCTGGACGCTTGACCTCGACCGGCTGCGCCAGTGCCACATCCACGTCGTCGCGCCTGACCGGCGCGTGATCCCGTTCTGCGCTTACAACCTGACCAGCCGCGACGGTCTCCCGCTCTACCGGTCGCCGGTCGCCGTCCGCGAGTCGGTCGCGTGAGCGCGGCGACGCTCGATCCCTGGATGGCGGCGCGCATGGGGCTCGCAGCGCCGTTGACGCGCGCAGCGGTCGACGCCTGGGGACTCGCGCGGCTCAACCAAACGATCGTCCACGCGCGCGCGGCGAGCCCGTTTTACCGCGCCCGGCGCGACTTTCCGGATAGCCCGCTCGCCAGGATCGAAGAGCTCGCGCGCCTGCCGTTCACCACGGCCGCCGACCTGCTCGCCGACGATCCGCCGCTGCTGGCGCTGTCGCAAAGCGCCGTCGCGCGTGTCGTCACCCTCGAGACCTCAGGCACCAGCGGTCCGCCGAAGCGGCTCCATTTCACGCCCGACGACCTGGAATCGACCGTCGATTTCTTCGACCACGGCATGGCTCTGTTCACCCGGCCGGGCGACCGGGCGGCGATCGCCTTTCCCGGCCGCCATCCCGGCGGCGTCGCCGCGGGGCTCGCGATCGCATTGCGCCGCCTCGGCGCCGTTCCCGTCGCCGCGCCCTCGCCGCTCGATCCGGTCGCGCTCGCCGGTTGGCTGCGCGAGACGCGGCCCGACGTCGTCGCCGGGCCGCCAGTCCCGCTGCTGGCGGCGGCGCGCGTCGCCGCCAACGACGGCGGCGCGCCGATCCGCGCGCGCGCCGTCCTGCTGAGCTCCGACCACGTCGCCGACAGCCTTGCGCGCGGCCTTGAGGCGACCTGGGGCGCCGAGGTCTTCCGCCACTGGGGCATGACCGAGACGGGCTACGGCGGCGCGGTCGATTGCGCCTTCCATTGCGGCTGCCATCTGCGCGAGGACGAGCTGTTGGTCGAAATCGTCGATCCCGACACGGGCGCGCCGGCGCCGGCCGGCGCAGTCGGCGAAGTCGTCGTTTCGACCCTGCGGCGGCGCGGCGCGCCGTTGTTGCGCTATCGCACCGGCGATCTCGCGCGGCTGATCGAGGCGCCCTGTCCGTGCGGATCGGCGCTGAGACGGCTCGTCGGCTTTGCCGGCCGCGTCGGCGCGGGCGCGCTTCTGCCGGGCGGCGACACGCTGACCCTGCCGCGGCTCGACGAGGCCTTGTTCGCGCTTGAGGCGGTCAGCGACTTCGTCGCCGTCCTCGACAGAGGCGCGCCGGCGACGCTGACGCTGTCGATCGCCGCGCCGGCGCCCGTTCGCGTCGCCGCGACGCTGGCGGCCGTGCGTGCGCGGCTCGCCGAAGACCCGATCGTCGGCGCGGCGCTGCGGGCCGGCGCCCTGCGCGTCGAGGCCGCTTTCGCCGACGCCGTTGCGCTTTCGTCCCCCGCCAAGCGCCGGTTGACGATAAGGGAGGCAACGCCATGCGCACAGCGCTGCTGATCCGTCACGGCGCGGTCGGCGACGGGGCGGAGGAACGCTTTCTCGGCGCCGCCGACTTGCCAATGAGCCCGGCCGGCGAAGCCCAAGTCCGCGAGCTCGCCGCGCGCCTGCGCCTGCGCGCCATTCCAGATGCGATCTACTGCAGTGATCTTTCGCGGTCGCTGCGGACAGCGGAACTGTTGGCGGACGAATCCGCCATCCCGATCCGCGTTCGCCCGGCGCTGCGTGAAATCGAGATGGGCGATTGGCAAGGCCTGTCGCGGCGCGAAATCGCCGAACGGCGGCCTGAAGACTACGCGGCGCGCGGGCGCGACATCGCCAATTTCCGTCCGCCCGGCGGCGAGAGTTTCGCCGACCTCGCCGCGCGCGTGCTGCCGTGCTGGCGCGAACTCGTCGAAGACCGCGAGACGCAAGTCGTCGCGATCGCCGGCCACGCCGGCGTCAATCGGGTCATCCTTTGTCATCTGCTCGGAGCCCCGCTCGCCAATCTGTTCCGAATTGCGCAGCGTCCGGCCTGCGTCAATGTCGTCGAGTGGCAGAAGAACGAGCCGGTCGTCACCCTCATCGACGGAGAGCGCCCGTGAGGCGGGACGATTCTCAGGCGGCGCGCGCGCCGACCTCTCCGGCGGCGGAGGAGCCGTCCGCGGCGAGCGCCGGCGTCGAATTTGGCGAATATCAGTTCGTTCAATACGAACGATCGGCCCAGATGAACGAGACAAATCCGTGCGCGCGGGCGTATGAAGGCCGTCAAAACGCCTCGGCGCGCGAAGATTGCCAGAATGCAATTTGCAATGTTGACGCAGGTCAATGCTGCGAAGCGCCGCTGCGCAATGATTTTACACGAGCGGTTCGCAAAGGCCGAATCCCAGCAAGGTCGGCGCCGCGACCTCGGGTGAGGAGATCTCTCTTGCCCGCAGACGAGTCCAGGGAGGAAGGTCGCCAACCTTCGCGCCCGACCGCGCGACTGGCGCCGGATGCGGCGATCGCCGCGCGACGGAAATACCTGTTTGAAGGCGTCGAGCCGGGCAGAGAGGTTCCTGCGCCGATCTTGCGGTCATGGGAGCGCAGTTTCGCGCTCGGCTTGAACATGACTTCGCGGCCCGGCCTCGATCTGCTGTCGCAGCAGAAGTTGCGCGAGGCGCAGCAGCGCAACGAAATCCTGGTGCGGGCGGCGCGCGGCGAGATGGAGGCGCTGTGTCGCGACGCGAGCGTCGCCGGCGTTGTCGTCGTCCTCACCGATCCGCACGGGCTTGTCCTTTGCCGCCTCGGCGAAGGCGCATTCGCCGAAAAGGCGGCGGAGGTCGCGTTGCGGCCCGGCGCCGCCTGGGAGGAGAAAGCGGCCGGCACGAACGCAATCGGCGCGGTGCTGGCGGAGCGCCAGCCGATCTCGGTGATCGGCGGCGAACATTTCTTCGAAGCCCACAGCATTCTCAGTTGCTCGGCGGCGCCGATCTTCGATCCCTACGGCGCGATCGCCGGCGTGCTGGACCTCACCAACGCCTCCAATCAGCCGCAGGCGCTGACGATGGCGCTGGTGAACCGCGCCGCAGAACAGATCGAGCGGGCCTTGTTCGACGCCCAGTTCCGCAACTGCGAACAGATGCACTTCCACTCCGATCCCTATCTGATCGGCAGCCCACACGAGGGGAGCCTGGCGTTCGAGGGCGATCGCCTAGTCGGCGCCAACCGCAACGGAATCTCGCTGCTTGGACTCGACTGGCCGGCGCGCGGCGCCCTCAGTTTCGACGAGTTGTTCACCTTCGAGCAGGCCGCGATCAGCCACAATGCCTCGTCGGACGATTGCGCCGTTCAGACGAAGAAAGGCGAGGTTTTCTACGCTCGCCTGCAGCCGCGGCCTCGCATTCATCGCAGCTGGTCGCCCGCTCAGCCGGCCGCCATGGAACCGCCCAAGGATCTGACCCTGACGCAGATCATCGACCGGATCCTGGCCGGGCCGTACGCGCGCCTGATCACGATCCGGCGAGTCAAAACTGGTCAGCTCATCTACGGCGCCGACGAAGAAAAGGCTGTCCAGGAAGGGCTGGTCGTCGTGCGCAGCGGCCGGCTCAGGTGCTTCGCCTCCTTCGACGGCAAGGAGCTGACCCTGTTCACCCTCGACGCCGGCGACGCGCTGCCGATCAACGAGGCCTCGATGTTCGAGGTCAAGCACGACGGAGAGATCGTCATCTTCAGCGGCAAGGCGTTCCAGGAACTGGCGCAGTGCGATCCCGACCTCGCGCGTTCGGCGATGCCGGCGATCAGCCGCATGCTGCAACAATCGGCGCGGATGACCGAGGACATCGTCTTTCGATGCGTCAAACACCGCCTCGTTCGCGCGCTGTGCGACGTGGCGGCGCGCGACGGTCGCCATTGCAAAGAGGGCGTCGTGCTCGACGCGCCGCCCAGCGCCGAGGAATTCGCGATGCATATCGGCGCGACCCGCCAATCGGTGTCGACGATCATCGCCGAGCTGATCCGCGATCGCGCGATTCGCCGTCTCGACGCCTCGGCGATCGCGATCGCCGATCTCGAACACCTGAAGGCGATGCTCGCGTGAGGCGATCGGCCGCCTTGCGCCGAGGAAGAGGAGATATGCGATGTGCGAGAGTTGCGGCTGCGGATCGCACGGCGGCGAGACGATCGTCGTGCGCGAGAATCTGCTGGCGGCCAACGACCGCGTCGCCGCGCATGTGCGCAAGCATCTCGACGCTCATCGCGTCCTGGCGATCAATCTCATGTCCTCGCCCGGCGCCGGCAAGACCAGCCTCCTGGAGGCGACGATCGCCGCGCTGCCGCCGGGCGTCCGCGTCGCCGTGATCGAGGGCGACCTCGAGACGGAGAACGACGCGGAGCGCATCCGCCGGCGCGGCGTGAAGGCGGTGCAGATCACCACCGGCGTCGCCTGCCACCTCGACGCGACGATGGTCCACGACGCGCTCGACGAGATCGACCTCGACGACGTCGACATCCTGTTCATCGAGAATGTCGGCAATCTCGTCTGCCCGGCGGACTTCGACATCGGCCAGCATCGCAACGTCGTGCTGCTGTCGGTCACCGAGGGCGACGACAAGCCGCAGAAGTACCCGGTGATCTTCCGCAACGCCGATCTCGTCCTCATCACCAAGACCGACCTTCTGCCTTACATGGACGACTTCGACATGGCGCGCGCGCTCAGCGCCGTCGCGAGGTTGCGCGGCGGCGGACGGACGAAGCAGGTCTCCGCCAAGACGACGCTCGGGCTTGAAGGGTGGATGGATTGGCTCGTCGCCGAGCTCGCCGCTCTGCGCCTCGCGCAACCGGCGCAAGTCGCCTGAATGTCCTCGACCCGTTGCGCCGGCGAGCGCGCGCTTTCATGACTGCGCTCCGTTCCGACCATTGGCCGCCAGCGGCGGGCGCAATGAGCGGCGCGGCCGCGGCCTCCGCCGCGCCGCCGCGGCTCGTCGATCCGTTCGGCCGCGCCATCGCCTACCTCCGGCTGTCGGTGACCGATCGCTGCAATTTCCGCTGCGTCTATTGCATGGCGGAGAAGATGACCTTCCTGCCGCACGCCGAAGTGCTGCGGCTCGAAGAACTGGATCGGCTGTGCGCGATCTTCGTCGGGCTGGGCGTGAAGAAGATCAGGCTGACCGGCGGCGAGCCGCTGGCGCGGCGCGGCGTGATGACCCTGTTCCAGGCGCTGTCGCGCCGCCTGCGCGCGCGCGAACTCGACGAGCTGACGCTGACGACCAACGGCTCGCAGCTCGTCCGCTACGCCGACGAGCTCGCCGCCTGCGGCGTCAAGCGGGTGAACGTCTCGCTGGACACGCTCGACCCGGCGGCGTTCGCAGCGATCTCGCGGCGCGGGTCGCTTACCGACGTGCTGGCGGGCATCGAAGCCGCCGATCGCGCCGGGCTCAAGGTCAAGATCAACGCCGTGGCGCAGAAGGGCGTCACCGAAGACTGTGCGGTTCCCTTGATCCGCTGGGCGCATGGTCGCGGCTACGACCTGACCTTCATCGAGGTGATGCCGCTCGGCGACGTCGAAGGCGAGTGGTCGCAGCGGTTCCTGTCGCTGGCCGAATTACGCGCTGACCTCGCGCAGCGTATCACCCTGGCGCCGACGCCCTATCGCAGCGGCGGTCCGGCCCGCTACTGGCAAGTCGAGGAGACCGGCGGACGCGTCGGCTTCATCACGCCGATGACCCACAGTTTCTGCGACAGTTGCAATCGGGTGAGGATCACCTGTTCGGGCCGGATGGTTCTCTGCCTCGGCGCCGAGGCGGCGGTGGATCTGGGCAAAGTCCTGCGCGAGAGCGACGACGACCGCGACGTCGAGATCGCCATCCGCGAGGCGGTGGCGCAAAAGCCCAAGGGCCACGCGTTCGGCTCGAGCGAGGCCAGAGCGCCGCGCGCCTCCGCCCGGCCGATCAGCCTGACCGGCGGCTAGGGCCAAATCAGCCGCTTCGCCTGATGGCGCGCGGCCGACGGATTGGCCGACCGGCGTCAGTCGATGGCGACCATGACGTCGGAAGCCTTGATGACGGCGCTCGCCTTCTTGCCGACCGCGAGGCCGAGCGCGTCGACCGCTTCGTTGGTGATCGAGGCGGTGACGACCGCGCCGGCGGCGATTTCGATCTTCACATGCGCCGTGGTCGCGCCCTTGGTGAGGGCGATCACTTTTCCGGGCAGCACGTTGCGGGCTGAGATCTTCATTTTGGCGCTCTCTCAAATGTCCGCCGCGCCGCACGAACGCGCTGGCGCCGCCTCGCGCCAACATAGAACTTCGCCCACGATTGTCCATTCGACTTGCGCGCAACGCGGCGCGGTTTACGATTTCGTAACCATTTCGCGCCAACCATCGGTGAGCCGGCGCCGCGTCTCAACGCGCGGCGGCGCAGGCGCGCGCCGATCGGGGCGACGAGGCGGCACTTTGTCCACGACCACATCGACCTATTTGTCGATCGAAAACAATCTGGCGCGCTACCAGACGATGATCGCCAACGAGCCGGCGGTGAAGACGGCGACCGAGTATTACGCCGCCAACATCGGCAAGGTCACCTCGATCAGCGACCTGGTCGGCAATTACCGCCTGCTGTCCTACGCGCTCACCGCCTACGGGCTCGGCGATCAGGTCGACAACAAGGCGTTGGTGACCCAAGTGCTCGAAGGCGGCGTCAGCAGCTCGAAAGCGCTCGCCAACACGCTGGCCAACCCCAACTGGGCGAAGTTCGCCGCGGCCTTCAATTTCGCCGCCAATGGCGCGAGCTCAATCTCGACTGCGAGCGCGATCTCGACCACCGAATCGGCTTACGACGAGCAGGCGCTCGAAGGCCAGCAAGGTCAGCAGGACGTCGGCGTCCAGCTCGCGCTCTATTTCCAGCGCGTCGCGCCGACGATCACTTCGTCCTATAACGTGCTCGGCGACGAGAATCTGCTCGAGGCGTTTCAGACCATCTTCGGCGTGACGCTCAACACTTACGGCAGCATCGACACCAACGCGTCGATCGTTTCGAAGCTGATGCCGATGTCGGATTTGACCGACCCGACCAAGCTCAAGCAGCTGACCGAACGTTTTACCGCCCAATACACGCTTCTCTACGGTCCAGGCGGCCAAGACGCTTCGACGCCGCTGAGCGTGACCTCCAGCGGCACGACGACAGGCAACCTCAACGCCGCAACCTCGATCATGAGCGGCATTCTAAGCGGCAACAGCAGCTACAGCGGATCGTCGACCGCCGAGCTGCTGTCGGGCGCGCTGCTGACCAGTCTGCAGAGCCTGTCGCTCGGCGGCTGAGCGCGGCAAGTCTCAGGCAAGCGTCGCGCGCTTAGCTCGGCCGAATCCGACGCGGAACAGGCCGCGGCGGCGCGGGCTCGTTCGACGTGACACAGAGATCGCAAACTGGCGCCGCCTCCGTCGCGAGCGCGCCGGCGCCGGACCCACAGGTCGAGGAGGGCGGTCTCGAATCGCTCTACACGCGCGGAGTGGCGTTGTGGAACGGCGGTCGGCGCCAGGAGGCGATCGCCGCCCTCGATGCGGCGCTGCGCCGCAACCCCGATTTCCCTGAGGCTTTGTGCATGGGCGGCTACATCCTCGCCGACTCGGGAAAGCGCGAAGCCGCATTCGAATTCTATCGCCGCGCCCTCGGCTTCAATGTCGATCTGCCCGTCGCCTGGTCGAACGTCGGCAAGCTCCTATTCGAGGATGGCCGCTACGCCGAGGCGCTCGATTCCTTCGACGCAGCGCTAGGGTTGAGGCCGACGGACGCCGATCTATGGAACAGCCGCGCCGGCGCTTTGCGCAAGCTCGGTCGACTGGAGGAATCCGCCGGGGCGACGCGTGAGGCGCTGCGTCTCAAGCCACGGTTCGCCGAGGCCGCGCTCAATCTCGGCGCCGCGCTGCTCAAACTCGACCGCTGCGACGAGGCGCTGGCCGCCTTTGAGGCCGCCGGCGACGCTCGGCCGGGTTACGGCGCGGCGTTCAACGGCCAGGCGCTCGCCTTGCGCGCGCTCGGCCGCATCGGCGAGGCGCGCGTCGCCTTCGAGGCGGCCGAGGCGCTTGGCGATCGCGAAGCGGTCAGCGGCCGCGGCTGTGTCGATCTCATGCTCGGCGATTTCGAGCGCGGCTGGGAAGGTTACGAAGCGCGCTGGGTCGACGGCCATTCGCTCGCCGAGGCGCTCGGCGCGCGTTTTCCCAAGTGGCGCGGCCCCGGCCGGGCCGGCGAGCGCGTGCTGGTGATGAACGACCACGGCTTCGGCGACACGTTCCAGTTTTGCCGCTACCTGCCGCTGATGGCGGCGGCCGGCGCCGAGCCGACTTTCCTGTGTCCGCCGCGCCTGCGCCGCCTGCTGTCGTCGCTTACCGGGATCCGCCTCGTCGCCGAACGGTCGCCGGGCGAACGCTTCGACGCTCAAATCGCCGTCAGCAGCCTGCCGCGCGCTTTCGCCACCCGGCTCGACAGCGTGCCGGCCGCCGTCCCCTATCTCGCCGCCGAACCGGAGCGCGCGCGCAAATGGGCGGCGCGCATCGGCGCCGAGGGCTTCAAGATCGGCATCGTTTGGCAGGGCAATCCGAATCCCGAAGCCGATACGGCGCGCTCGGTTCCGCTCGCCGCCTTCGCGCCGCTCGCCGCGATTACGGGAGTCAGGCTGATCTCGCTGCAGGTCGGTTACGGCGTCGAGCAGCTTGCCGATCTGCCGGCCGGCATGCGGGTCGAGACGCTCGGCGACGACTTCGACGTCGGGCACGATGGCTTCGTCGACACGGCGGCGGCGATGGCCGCGCTCGATCTCGTCGTGACCTGCGACACCTCGGTCGCCCATCTCGCCGGCGCGTTGGCGCGCCCGGCCTGGGTCGCGCTGAAGCAGGTCGCCGAATGGCGGTGGTTGCGCGACCGCGACGATTCGCCGTGGTATCCGACCCTGCGCCTGTTCCGCCAGACCCAGCGCGGCGTCTGGAGCGACGTCTTCGCGGCGATGGCGGCCGCGCTCGGGGCGCTGGTCCCGTCGGGCGGCGCCGGGCGGACGATCGACATCCCTGGCGCGGTCGGCGAGCTGATCGACAAGATCGCGATTCTCGAAATCAAGGGGCGGCGGATCGACGACCCCGACAAGGTCGCCAATGTGCGTCACGAGCTTGCGCTACTGACGGCGAAACTCGGCATGGCGGGGCTCGACCGTGTCGCCCTCGCGCCGCTCGAAGCCGAACTCGCTGCGGTCAACGAGAAGCTGTGGGACGTCGAGGACGAAATCCGCCTGTGCGAGAAGGCGGGCGATTTCGGCGAACGATTCGTCGCGCTGGCGCGCGCCGTCTATGGCGCCAACGACCGCCGGGCGGCGATCAAGCGCGAGATCAACCGCCGCTGCAACTCGGCGATCGTCGAGGAAAAGCACTACGCCTGAGACGCCGCCGCGCGTTCAGTCGCGCACGGCGTAATAGCGGCCGCTGAGCGCCGCGCGCTCGCTCGCCTTCAGCGTCGAGGCGCCGTAGCCGCAGAAGCGGACGCCGAGCGTCGCGTCGCGCCGCCAGACGGTCGCGACCAATTCGACCGCGCCGGTCTCTTCGTCGTGGACCTGAAACTGCGGCGGCAGCCGCACGTCGCGCGCGAGCGTCAGTCTGAGCCCGGTCGCCGAACGGTCGTAGATAAGGCAATCGCAGACAAACGCATTGGCCGCGTCGAGGATCTTGGCCGAGCGCAGCCGGGTGCGCCGCCGTCCCGTCAGGCGCAGCTCGCGCCCGGTCGCCTTCGGGCGCGGCTTTTCGCGAACGGCGCGCGGCGTCTCGCGAACGGGATCGAAGACGACGTAGGCGACCTGGCCGCGCCGCGCCAGAGCGCGCGCCAACGCGCGGTCGTCGCGAGAGAAAGAGCTGCGCACGCCTTCGAGAAGATCGCTCATGACGCCGTTCGAGTCCGTGAAACGGCCGGCGCGGCCGCGGGCGCGAGGGTAACGCTCCGCGCCTTGCCAATCCGTTGCCGGTTCGGTCGTCGCGGACCGCCAAATTGCCCTAGAGGAACAACGATTAAGGGCTTGTTAACCATGCTCTACGTAAGTTTCCCCTTGGGAATTGGGGAACAACACCGGCGATTCGTGGGCCGCCGCCAGCACAAGTGATCCGAACGGCGCGCGTTCGCGCCGCTCAAGGTCGAGAGCGACGGCCCTGCGCGTTTCCACCTCATGTCTCGCGGCCATGGCCGGGCGATGTCGTTCGCCCGATTGCGGGTCCGCGCGTGTCCCGCGTCAGCGTCAGTAAGTCCAGCGTGTAGGCTGATCGACTTTACGGGGCATTTGCATGTACATCATTGTCGACGAACGCGACCTCGTTGCGGGGGGTTACGCGTCGGGTTTCGACCGCGAGGGTGTTTCGACAGCCGGGATCGATCCCGGCGAATTTCAGGAATGGATAGGCAAGGTCAGCGATATCGACATGTGTGCGGTCGAGGCGTTCCTGATCGGCGACTGCACCAATCGCGAGACCTTACCCAAGCTCATCCGCGAGCGCTCCAAGGCTCCGGTCCTCTGTCTCAACGACCGCCAGTCGCTCGACGAGACGCTCGAGCTGTTCGCCGCCGGCGTCGACGACGTGCTGCGCAAGCCCGTGCACGTGCGCGAAATCCTCGCCCGGGTCGGCGCGATCAGTCGTCGCGCGCTCGGCGAGCAGGGCCACGTGACGATCGGCGAACTGCGCGTCTATCTCGACGGGCGCGAGCCGGAAGTGAAGGACGTGCCGCTGCCGCTGCCGCGGCGCGAATGCCGCATCCTCGAATATCTCGTTCGCAACCGCGGTCGCCGCGTCACCAAGACGCAGATCTTCAACGCCGTCTACGGGCTGTTCGACGAAAACGTCGACGAGAACGTGGTCGAGAGCCACATCAGCAAGCTGCGCAAGAAGCTCAAGCACCGGCTCGGCTACGATCCGATCGATTCGAAGCGCTATCTCGGCTACTGCATCGAGCGGCGCTAAGCCGTCGCGCCCCCGCCGTCATTGCGAGCAAAGCGAAGATTCCATGGGAGGTGGATAGCGGCCGATTCTGTCGCCAGACTGAGGCTGTGAACCCACTCACTCTGGAGGCATCGATGTCAATTGACGCTCGCGAAGA
>Ga0182030_10002832_pt1 | contig 36930 bp, 31 predicted proteins | sample 812S3MmetaG_FD_121299 | JGI IMG/M metagenome (GOLD analysis project Ga0182030, IMG submission 121299) | Permafrost microbial communities from Stordalen Mire, Sweden - 812S3M metaG (Illumina Assembly) | ecosystem: Environmental > Terrestrial > Soil > Wetlands > Permafrost | place: Sweden...
AGCCACATCGGCCAACGCCACGCCCGACCCGACACCCTGCATCCAATCGGCCAACACCGACGCCGTCACCGCCACCCGCGCCGCCGTCTTACCCGACACCACCAACGTCGACACCCCGCTGTCGGGACGCACCCGACGTGGCCCTGCGAACTCTTGGCCCTGCTCGATCACCACGTGCGCGTTGGTCCCACCGAATCCGAAGGAGGACACCCCGGCCCGGCGCGGACGTCCCGTATCGGGCCAGGGAGTTTGTGTGTCAACAACTTTCATCCGCAAGTTGCCGAAGGGGATATGCGGATTCGGGCTTTCGAAACGCTGATTCGGCGGAATCTCACCGCGCTCAACCGCCATCACGGCCTTGATGAAGCCCGCGATCCCGGCCGCCGCCTCGGTATGACCCAGGTTCGTCTTGAGCGCACCGATCAGCAGTGGAGAATCCTCGGGACGGCCACGACCCAGCACCGTGCCCAGGGCACGCGCTTCGATCGGATCGCCCAGCAACGTTCCGGTGCCGTGCGTTTCGACATAGTCGACCATGCCGGGCTGCATTCCCGCGTTGGTGTAGGCGGCACGCAGCACCGCCATCTGGGCTGCCGGGTTGGGAGCCATCAACCCGTTCGAGCGGCCGTCCTGGTTGACCGCCGAACCGCAGATCACCGCCAGCACCCGATCGCCGTCGCGCTGCGCGTCGGTCAACCGCTTGAGCACCACCACCCCGGCACCCTCACCACGCACAAACCCGTCCGCCGCCGCGTCGAACGCACGGCACTTCCCGGTGGGCGACAGCGCGCCGACTTGGTCGAAACCGCGAAATACCGCCGGGGTCAACAGCAGGTTCACCCCAGCAGCGATGGCCAGATGGGACTCCTGGATTCGCAGGCTCTGGCAGGCCAGGTGGATGGCCACCAACGATGACGAGCAGGCGGTGTCCACCGCGACCGATGGGCCGCGCAGGTCAAGGAAGTACGAGAGACGGTTGGCGATGATGCTCATCGCGCCGCCGGTGTTGTTCCATCCGTCGACCTGGCTGAGATCGTTGGACGCGATAACGCCGTATTCACTCAGGCATGCCCCGGCGAATACTCCCGTTTGCGAACGGCGCAGCGAGCTGGGCGGTATTCCGGCGTGCTCCAAGGCTTCCCAGGCCACCTCCAGCAGCAGGCGCTGCTGGGGGTCCATCTTGTCGGCTTCGCTGGGGGAGATCTCGAAGAATTCGGCGTCGAAGGCGTCGATGTCGGGCAGGAATGAGCCCCACCGCGTAGTGCGGGCCAACGCCGCCGCGACCTCGGGTGAGTCACTCTCGAACGGCTGCCACCGCTCGGGCGGCACTTCTCCGATCGTGCTCCCGCGCTCAACCAACAACTCCCACAACGCTTCTGGCCCCGATATCCCGCCGGGGAAGCGGCACCCCATCCCGACGACGGCGATCGGCTCGTCGAGCGAGTTGCGCGCCGGGCGTTTGGGTCCCGCCTCGGATTCGAGGTCGGGCTCGGGCGCGGTGAGGTATGCGGCCAGAGCGTTGATCGTCGGGTGCTCCCAGAATTCGATCGGGGATACGGGCTTGCCGAGCAACTCTGACAATTCACCGGACAGCACGACCGACTCGCGAGAGCTCACGCCAAGGTCGGCCAGCGACAGATCAGGGTCTACCTCGTCTGGCGTGCAGCCGATGTTGGTCACCAGGTAGTCGACCAGCCAGTGGCGAAGGTCGGCCTCACCGCTGATGCCCGACGACGTCATACGGTCACGTCCAGCCGGGTGAATCCCTCGGTTTGATAGCGCTCGACGCAGGCCGAACGCCGGACTTTGCCGCTCGTGGTGATCGGTATCGAACCGGGTGACACCAGAACAAGATCGGCGACCCGCAGACTATGCGACTTCGAGATCGCCGACGTGACTTTGCGCTTCACCGAGCGAAGTCGCACCAGTGCCTCTTCCTCGGACTTTCCGTGCCCCTTGAGTTCGATGATCGCCACCAGTTGCTCGGTGATGTCGTCCGGCACCGATATCGCCGCCACCCGGCCGCCGGTGATTTCCTGGATTGTTGCCTCGATGTCGTCGGGGTAATGGTTGCGCCCGTCGACGATGAGCAGGTCTTTGATGCGGCCCATGATGAACAGTTCGCCGTCGGAGATGACGCCCAGATCGCCGGTCCGCAGCCACGGCCCTGCTGCGGCTCCCGGTGCGGGATCGGCCAGCTTGGCGTTGAACACGGGCTCGGTTTGTTCCGGCTTGCGCCAATATCCCATCGCCACGTGGTCGCCCCGCACCCAGATCTCGCCCACGGTCCCCTCGGGGTTCTCCACCAGGGTCTCCGGGTTGACGATCCGCACGGACGCGGGGTCCGGCGCGCCGTAGCCCAGGAGTTCGGTACCCAGAGTTCCCTCGGTGCCGCAGGGCTTGGCCTGACCGGCAGTCAAGTGCTCATAGTCGAAACGGACCGTCTTGAGCGCGCTGCCGGGTTCGGGACCTGCCACATAAAGCGTTGCTTCCGCGAGCCCATAAGAGGGGCGTATTGCCGTTGCGCTCAGATTGTAGGGAGCGAAACGCTCGTTGAAACGCTTCACCGTCGCGACATGGATTCGTTCGCTGCCGCTGACGATTCGTTGCACGCCGCCGAGGTCAAGTCCGGCCATGTCGTCATCGGACGTTCTGCGCACCGACAATTCGAAGGCGAAGTTCGGTGCCGCGGAAAGGCACGGACCATTGGTGGCAAGCATGTGGATCCAGCGCGCCGGGCGAACCAAAAATGACATGGGGCTCATCAACACCGCGCTCCGCCGGCCCACCAATGGCGCACAAAGTCCCAGAATCAGCCCCATGTCGTGGTACAGCGGCAGCCAGGACGTCAGAGTCAGGTTGGTCGGCAGCTTTGCGGGATCCCCAAAGTAGGCATACATACTCTGCGTCACGTTCGCGATGACGTTCTTGTGCGACACGATGACGCCCGCCGGCGTGCGGGTCGACCCGGAGGTGTATTGCAGGTATGCCGCGCCGGAAGAGTGGTGCCGACTGGGTGGGAGCTCGCGGGGTGAGTCCAGATCCAGCAGGTCGACCTCGATGACGAATGGGGCGGGTTGCCCGTCGTATCCGGTGGCGTATTTCGTGACTTCGCCGACCACCGCAGAGGTCGTCAGAATGGCGGCCGGGTTGGAATCCCGCAATACCGAGGAAATCCGATCGTCGTGCACGCCGTATTGCGGTGTCGAAAGCGGAACGGCGATGAAGCCGGCCTCCAGCGCGCCGAAGAAAGCGACGATATATTCCATTCCCTGCGGCGCCAGAATCGCGACTCGGTCACCGGGTGATCCACACAGTGCGAGCTCCTCGGCAACAATGCGTGCGCGCTGCCAAATTTGCGACCACGTGAGGGTCTCAGCAAACCCCGTTGGGTTCTGCTCGTAGTCGATGTACGTGAACGCCACCGCGTCAGGCTGTTGGTCGGCCCGTCCCTGCAGCAAAGCAGGTATAGACGCATTGGTTACCGGCATTTCGTTACCTTCCAACTCGCTGTCGGCGTCACTAAGTGCACGCACCCCGTGTGTTGCGTCTTGAGCGGCTTTGCGGCTCCTGGATGGAGCCCCCCCAAGCACACAGCAGCTGCTGGCGGATACGTCGGCGCGTTAAGACTGGATGGTCGGGGTCCTCGGTTCCCTCCCCGACCACGAGTCTCCTTTAAGCAAGGTAAGCGATCTAACACGGGGAAGTGATGGGTTTTGGAAAATCCACAGACTTCATGCACAGGTTGCGGCGTGGGTTGTTGACTCTGTGGAGCACATTTGCCGCGAACATCATTCGCGCAGGTCATGGTGCTATGTTCAGCGCGTGGTTGGTGGTGTTGATGGTGCTAGAGTGGTATGTGGGTAGCGCGTTGCGACCTAGCCTGTGCATCCAGCAGGTGGTGGGGCCGGTCGGTTTTGGGACCAGCGCACCGTTTTGCCGGCCACCCGGACGTGCTGCGTCGAGCAGCCCGCTGGCGCATAGGCGAACCCGAGACCACCTGGCGGAGGTCATGGGGTGCGACGGCTGCGCGAACGGAGCCTACAACGGGTGTGTAGGGCGAATTGTTGATGACCGGTGGACCAGCGGCGGCGCGAATTCGCCCGTCAGTCGCGCCCGGCCTATCAGGCTAACTCCCGCCGCACCGATCAAGGATTTTTTCCTCGATGGTTTTTACCAGTTCCGGCAAATTGTTGTTGAGGTAAAAGTGATCCCCAGCAAATACCTGGAGGGTGAATTCGTCCGTCGTACGATCGGACCACGCCGTCATGTTTTCCTCGGCCACCATGATGTCGTTATCCGCGACGAAGGCGTGGATCGGGCACGACACCGTCACCTCGGGTGCCCGGGTGTAGGCGGCAATGGCCCGCACGCTTTGCAAGGTGGGCAGGATCGTCGCGGCGAATTCGTCATTCGCCAGCATTTCGGGGTTCGTATCGGTGACCTGTGCGACCACGTTGAGGATGTCGAGATCCGAACCCTGTAGTTCCTTGTAGCGGATATGGCCGGGTGCCGCGCACGACGACACGAACAGAGCGGCGATCGGATGTCCGGCCGATTGGAAGCGCAGCGCCACTTCGAAGGCCAGCAACCCGCCCATGCTGTGGCCGAAGAACGCCACCGGGCGGTCGGTGGGGGCGTTAGGCGCCATCATGGTGAAGATTTCGTCGGCGAACTCGGGAACGCTCGGAAGCTGTGTGAGGCCGCGATCGCTGCGCCCGGGGTATTGGACGGCAACCCGTTGGATGTCCGCGGAGAACGTCTTCGCAAACGGCACGTAGAAGGTAGCGGACCCGCCGGCGTGCGGAAATATGTAAAGCGTCGATGCGGCCGGCTTCGCGTCGGCGCCGCCTCGGTTTGTGGGCCCGTTCACTGACTCAGCCTATCTTGATGCCGTGAGCTGACCGCCGCGCGCCACCTGGGCGCCGGCACCCGCTCGTCGGCACGGCGCAGGCATCCGTCCCTGCGCGGGCGACAATGCAGAAGTCCTGGAAGAATCGACTTTTGTGAGCCGATCGTGGGCGGCGGCGCGACCGACCGGTGAATTTGCCCGACACACCGGCCTCGCCACCGCCGTCACAGAGGTAACACCAGGCACACTAGTAACAACAACGACGCCAGGAGGGCATGGCCGTGTACCGAGTCTTTGAAGCGCTGGATGAATTGGGCGCCATTGTCGAAGAAGCCCGCGGCGTGCCGATGACGGCCGGCTGCGTGGTGCCTCGCGGTGACGTGCTGGAGCTGATCGACGACATCAAAGATGCGATCCCCGGCGAGCTGGACGACGCCCAGGATGTGCTCGATGCCCGTGATTCGATGCTGCACGACGCCAAGACGCACGCCGAATCCATGGTGTCCTCGGCGACCACCGAGTCCGCGTCGATGCTCAACCATTCCCGTGCCGAGGCGGACCGGCTGCTTTCCGATGCGAAGGCGCAGGCCGATCGGATGGTGAACGAGGCCCGCCAGCACAGCGAGCGCATGGTCGGGGAGGCTCGTGAGGAGTCCATCCGCATCGCCACCGCGGCCAAACGCGAGTACGAAGCCAGCGTCGGCCGCGCCCAGGCTGAAGCCGATCGGCTGATCGAAAACGGCAACATCGCGTACGAGAAGGCCGTGCAAGAGGGCATCAAGGAACAGCAGCGCCTAGTCTCGCAGAACGAGGTCGTGCAGGCGGCGAACGCGGAATCGACGCGTCTCATTGACACCGCCCACGCCGAGTCGGACCGGCTGCGTGGGGAGTGCGACATCTACGTCGACAACAAGCTCGCCGAGTTCGAGGAGTTCCTCAACGGCACGCTGCGTTCGGTGGGCCGGGGCCGTCATCAACTCCGCACGGCAGCCGGCACGCACGACTACGCGACGCGCTAGCGGGCGGCGCCCGTCGGCGGCCCGTGGCATTGGCTGACCGGCGCCGTAACATTTCACCTATGGCGCGGCAACACAGCAGCACAGCGCGACGTCCCACCTCCCCGCTGGCAATCGACGTCACGCGGCTCGGGCGACGCCCGGGATCGATGGTCACCCTGCGTGACACCGTGCCCAGTCCGGCGCGCATCGGACTGGACATGATCGCGATCCAGCAGGATGCCCCGTTGGAGCTGGATCTGCGGGTCGAATCGGTGTCGGAAGGCGTGCTGGTCACCGGGACGGTGGCCGGGCCCACGGTGGGCGAGTGCTCTCGCTGCCTGACCCCGGTGAACGGGCGGGTGCAGGTGGCGCTGACCGAACTGTTCGCCTACCCGGACAGCGCAACCGAGGCGACCACGGAGGAAGACGAAGTCGGCCGGGTGGTAAACAACATCGTCAACCTCGAACAGCCCATCATCGACGCCGTCGGACTCGATCTCCCGTTCGCCCCGGCGTGCCGGCCGGATTGCCCGGGACTGTGCCCCGAATGTGGTGCCCTGCTCGCCGATGAGCCCGGCCATCAACACGACAACATCGACCCGCGCTGGGCCAAGCTGGCTGCCATCTTGCCTCCGCTGCCCAATGAATCGCGGGGTGATCAGTGACCTCCCGACAGGCCTTGCTCGACGCGCTCAGCGTCGACCTGCCCGAAGAGGCGCTCGAACTCGCGTTGACCCACCGCAGCTATGCCTACGAGCACGGCGGGTTGCCGACCAACGAGCGCTTGGAGTTTCTAGGCGACGCCGTGCTTGGCCTCACCATCACCGACGAGCTCTACCACCGCCATCCTGACCGCTCGGAGGGAGACCTGGCCAAATTGCGGGCCGGCGTCGTCAACACCTTGGCGCTGGCCGAGGTCGCGCGCAAATTGACCGAAGGCGGCCTGGGGAGTCACCTGCTGCTGGGGCGCGGCGAGGCGAACACCGGCGGAGCCGACAAGTCGAGCATCCTGGCCGACGGCATGGAATCGCTGCTGGGCGCGATTTACATCGAGCACGGAATCACGGTGGCGCGCGAGGTGATCCTGCGGTTGTTCGGTCCGCTGTTGGATGCCGCGCCCACGCTGGGGGCCGGGCTGGACTGGAAGACCAGTCTGCAGGAGCTGACCGCTGCGCGCGGTCTGGGTGCGCCGTCCTACCTGGTCACTTCCACGGGCCCGGACCATGACAAGGAATTCACCGCGGTGGTGGTCGTGATGGAGACCGAATACGGCGCGGGGGTGGGGCGGTCCAAAAAGGAGGCCGAGCAAAAGGCCGCCGCCGCGACCTGGAAAACGCTCGAAGTCATGGACGCCGCGGGGAAAACCTCCGTCTAAATGCCTGAACTGCCCGAAGTCGAGGTGGTGCGCCGCGGCTTACAGGCCCACGTGGTGGGCAAGACGATTACCGCGGTTCGGGTGCACCATCCGCGCGCGGTGCGCCGCCACGAGGCCGGGCCCGCCGACCTGACGGCCCGACTGCTTGGCGCGCGGATCGCCGGGACGGATCGGCGCGGCAAGTATCTGTGGTTGCTGCTGGATGAAGACACGGCGCTGGTCGTCCACCTCGGCATGAGCGGACAGATGCTCTTGGGTGGGGGCACCCCCAGCCGCGGAGCGGCGAGGGGGAAAGTGCCACGCGCGGACCACGTGCGGATCTCCGCACTGCTCGACGACGGAACCGTGCTGAGCTTCGCCGACCAGCGCACCTTTGGGGGATGGATGCTCGCCGATTTGGTGAGCGTGGACGACAGCGTGGTGCCGGTGCCGGTGGCCCACCTGGCACGTGACCCGCTGGACCCCCGGTTCGACCGCGAAGCCGTGGTGAAAGTGTTGCGCGGCAAGCATTCCGAGATCAAACGCCAGTTGCTCGATCAGCAGGTGGTGTCGGGCATCGGCAACATCTACGCCGACGAAGCGCTATGGCGGGCCAAGGTGAACGGCGCACGGATCGCGGCGACGTTGAGCCGTCGCCAGCTGACCGCCGTCTTGGATGCCGCCGCCGACGTGATGCGTGATGCCCTGGCGAAGGGCGGGACCTCGTTCGACTCGCTGTATGTCAACGTCAACGGCGAGTCGGGGTATTTCGACCGATCGCTGGATGCCTATGGCCGCGAAGGCGAAAGCTGCCGGCGGTGTGGAGCGGTCATCCGTCGCGAGAAGTTTATGAACCGGTCGTCGTTCTACTGCCCGAAATGTCAGCCGCGGCCGCGTAGCTAGCTCGGCGGTCGCGGAATACCGGCAAAGGTGAGGTTTGCCTTACCCCGCGCGGCTATCCTTGTCGGATGGCAAACTTCCGGCGCAAAGGCAGCGATTTCTCGGGTTCTCCGACCGTGCTTGCCCAGCTGGCGCCGGGACAACGGGCAACCATCGTGGGCGTGGCGGCTGCGGCATCGTCGGTGGTAGCGGCCCGACTGCGGCAGTTGGGTTTTCGCCCGGCCTCCGACGTCGAGGTCATCCGTCGGGCCCCGCTGGGCGACCCGACCATCTACCGGGTCCAGGACACCGAACTGTGTCTGCGCCGGCGCGAGGCCCGGCTGATCGAGGTCGATCCCGGGAGCGGCACGTGACGGCTTGCCACGAGGAAGGCGGCGCAGCCGTCGCGGTCGCGGGTATGGCACAGGTTGCTCTGGTGGGCAGTCCCAACTCGGGCAAGACTTGCGTGTTCAACCATCTGACCGGACTGCGCGCCAAGACCGGCAACTATCCAGGCGTCACCGTCGGACGCAACGTCGGCGTCACCAAGGTGGACGGCGTCGAAATCGCGGTCGAGGACCTGCCCGGCACCTACAGCCTCGAGCCCATCAGCCCGGACGAGCAGGTGGTGGCCGATCTGCTGGCCGGCAACGTCGCGGACGTCGGCCGGCCCGATGCGATCGTCATCGTGGCCGACGCCACCACGCTGCACCGCTCGATCATTCTGGTGGCCCAGGTGCTGCGGCAGGACCTTCCGTGTCTGATGGCGCTGAGCATGACCGACGAATTGACCGCGCGCGGCGGTGGCATCTCGGTCGATGCTTTGTCGACGGCGCTGGGTATCCCGGTCGTCGCGGTGGTGGCGAACCGCGGCGTGGGCATCGACACCTTGCGGGCCCGCCTGGCGTCCTTCGATCGCTGGCAACGGCCCCCGGTGCTGCCGCCGGCCGACAACGACGCTATCGACGCGTGGGGTAGATCGGTGCTGAATGCCGCAGATTATGTTGCGCCGCAACCGGATCGGCGCACCCGCGGGATCGACGCGATCGTGCTGCACCCGCTGTGGGGGACGGTCATCTTCTTCGCGGTGATGTTCTGCTTCTTCCAGGTCGTTTTCACCATCGCCGCACCACTGCAGGCCCGGGTGGGCCAAGTGCTCGGCTGGCTCGGCGGACTGGTCAGTGATCACGTCGGCAACTACATTGTGCGCGGCCTACTCGGCCAGGGGCTTATCGGCGGTGTCGGAACGGTGTTGCAGTTCATCCCGCAAATCGTGTTGTTGTTCTTGCTGATTGCGCTGCTGGAGAACGTCGGCTACATGGCGCGGGCGGCATTCCTGATGGACCGGGTGATGGCCGCGACCGGGCTGGAGGGACGCGCGTTCGTGGCGATGCTCTCATCGTTCGCCTGCGCAATCCCGGGGATCATGGCCACCCGGACGCTGCCGTCGTCGCGCGACCGGATCGCCACCATCATCACCGCGCCCTTGATGACCTGCTCGGCCCGGCTTCCGGTGTTCACCCTGCTAGTCGGACTGCTCGTTTCACCGCAGACCTGGTGGGGCGGTCTGAGCGCGCAGGGCATCGCGATGTTCGCGCTGTATCTGTGCGGCGGCACCTCCGCTCTGATCGCGGCGTCGTTGTTCAAGTCGACGATCCTGCGCAGCGATCTGCTGCCGTTCACGATGGAGCTGCCGCCGTACCGCTTCCCGTCGGCCAAAAACGTGTTGATCACGATGTGGGATTCGGCAAAGGTGTTCCTGCGCAAGGCCGGAACCATCATCTTGGGCACTTCTTTGGTGCTGTGGGTGTTGCTCAATCTGCCGGCGCGCCAGGCGGAAACCGCACATATGTCTCCGACGCAGGCCACCTCCTTTGTGATGGACCACAGCTACGCCGCCGATGTCGGCAAGGCGATCGGGCCGGTGTTCAAACCGCTCGGTTTCGATTGGCGCATCAACGTCGCGCTGCTCGGTTCGACCTCGGCGCGCGAAGTGTTCGTGTCCACCCTCGGCCAAGTGTCGGCGGCCACGGAGCCCGACAATCCGCATGAAGCACTGCTCACCATGACCGACGACGACGGCCATCAAGTGTTCACCGCGCCGACCGTCATCGCGCTGATGGCCTATTTCGTCTTCGCCCTGCAATGCATGTCCACCGTCGCGGTGATGCGCCGTGAAACCAACTCGTGGCGGTGGCCCGCGTTCGCGTGGTGCTACATGTTCGTCCTGGCGTGGACGGCGGCGTTTGCCGCACGGTCGATCGCGATCGGCGTGGGCGCATGATTCCGATCCACGCCACGGCCACCGCGAATCCGGCGCAGCTGCGCTGGGTGGTCCCACCCGACCGGCTGCCGCCACGCGGCACCGTCCGACACGCCCCGGGCCGGCTGGGTGCCTTGGTGGACAACGGGACGATCGACGCTCTTGTGGTGGGCGGCAACGACATCCTGATCGCGATCGGTGCGGCCAACAGCTGGCGCGAGGTGGGAGACGACATTCGCGAGGCGCTCAGTGAGGCGCTGCTGGACCCGCAGGGCTGGACGGTCGACGAGTCATCCGCCCCCGACGGACAGCTGGAAACCGTCGCGGCGGAGCTGCTCGCCGGGCCCATCGGGGACCTGGCCGCCTCGCACGGCGGCTCGATCGAGCTGGTCTCGGTGGTTGGCCACCAAGTAAGGGTGCGGATGTCGGGTGCCTGCGACGGATGTCCGGCCGCGTCCTCCACGCTGCGCGACGTGTTCGAGCGCGAACTGCGACGACGGGTCGATCAGCAGGTTGCGGTCTCATGCGAAAACGATTCGGCCACAATGTCTCTGGGTAAGAAGCTGTTGTCGTTGATAGTCCGCTGAGTTCGCCCGGTAGAAATAAGCCATGACGCAACTGTGGGTTGAACGCACCGCGACGCGCCGCTACACCGGCCATAGCTCGCGAGGTGCGCAGGTTCTGGTGGGCTCAGAAGACGTCGAAGGCGTGTTCACCCCGGGCGAGCTGATGAAGATCGCGCTCGCCGCATGCAGCGGGATGTCCAGCGACCAGCCACTGGCCCGCCGGCTCGGTGATGATTACCAAGCGGTGGTCCGGGTGTCCGGGGACGCTGATCGTGATGAGGAGATTTATCCGCTGCTGCAAGAGACCCTCGAACTCGACCTGTCCGGATTGTCGGAGGAGGAAAAGGAACGGCTGCTGGTTGTGGTCGAGCGGGCGGTCGACCTGGTTTGCACCGTGGGGCGCACGCTGAAATCCGGCACCGAAGTCAACTTCGAGGTCGCCGATGTCGGATCCTGACGTTCGGTTGACCGCCTGGGTGCACGGAAACGTTCAGGGGGTGGGATTCCGCTGGTGGACCCGCTGCCGGGCGCTGGAGCTGGGCCTGACGGGCTACGCGGCCAATAAGGCCGACGGACGCGTGCAGGTGGTCGCCCAGGGCCCGCGGGCGGCCGGCGAGAAACTGCTGCAGCTGCTGGAAGGCGGCGATTCGTGGCCGTCCCGGCCGGGCCGCGTCGACAACGTCGTCGCCGATTGGTCATCACCGGCCGAGCAGTTCGCCGGTTTCGTCGAGCGCTGAGTGACGGATGTGGCCACTGTGGCTAATGCATCCGGGTGTGAATGTCGGGCCGATTTCGGGCGGGACGACACCCCTCGGTGAGGCTGGCGCGGGCGATTTGAGCGGTAGTCTGGCACGCCGTGTACCTCAAGAGTCTGACGCTGAAGGGCTTCAAGTCCTTCGCTTCGCCGACGACTCTGCGTTTCGAGCCCGGCATCACCGCCGTCGTCGGACCCAACGGTTCGGGCAAATCCAACGTGGTCGATGCGCTGGCCTGGGTGATGGGGGAGCAGGGGGCAAAGACCCTGCGCGGCGGAAAGATGGAAGACGTCATCTTCGCCGGCACGTCGTCGCGCGCCCCGCTGGGACGCGCCGAGGTCACCGTCACCATCGACAACTCCGACAATGCGCTGCCGATCGAATACTCCGAGGTGTCGATCACCCGGCGGATGTTCCGTGACGGCGCCAGCGAATACGAAATCAACGGCAGCAGTTGCCGTTTGATGGATGTTCAGGAGTTGCTGAGCGACTCCGGCATCGGCCGGGAGATGCACGTCATTGTTGGGCAGGGCAAGCTCGACGAGATTCTGCAGTCGCGCCCGGAGGATCGCCGCGCGTTCATCGAAGAAGCCGCCGGCGTGCTGAAGCATCGCAAGCGCAAGGAAAAGGCGCTTCGCAAACTCGACTCGATGCAGGCGAACCTGGCCCGGCTCACCGACCTGACCACCGAACTGCGACGACAGCTTAAACCGCTGGGCCGGCAGGCCGAGGTGGCCCGCCGCGCGCAGACGATCCAGGCGGATTTGCGCGACGCCCGATTGCGATTGGCCGCTGACGACCTGGTCAACCGGCAGACCGAGCGGGACGCGATTTTCGAAGCCGAGGCCGCGATGCGCCGCGACCACGACGAGGCCGCTGCCCGGCTGGCGGTGGCGTCGGAGGAGTTGTCCACCCACGAGAGCGCGCTAGAAGAGTTGTCGGTGCGGGCCGAGAGCGTGCAGCACACCTGGTTTGGGCTGTCTGCCCTGGCCGAACGGGTGGGCGCCACGGTGCGCATCGCCAGCGAACGCGCGCAGTACCTCGATATCGAGCCCGTGTCGACCAGTGACACCGATCCCGACGCCCTGGAGGCCGAGGCCGAGCAGGTGGCGGTCGCCGAGCAGCAGCTGTTCGCCGAGCTCGCCGCGGCGCGGTCCCGGCTGGACGAGGCCCGCACGGAATTGGCCGAGCGTGAGCGCCAAGCTGCCGAGGCCGACCGTGCACACTTGGCGGCCGTCCGAGCCGAGGCCGACCGCCGGGAAGGCTTGGCCCGGCTGGCCGGTCAGGTCGAGACGATGCGGGCGCGCGTCGAATCGATCGACGACAGCGTCGCGCGGCTGTCCGAGCGCATCGAAGAGGGCGCCGCTCGCGTGCAGCAGACCCGGGCGGAGTTCGAAACCGTGCAGGGCCGCGTCGGTGAGCTGGATCAGGGCGAGGTCGGTCTCGACGAGCATCACGAGCGGACGGTGGCGGCGATGCGGCTGGCCGACGGACGCGTCACCGAGCTGCAGGCCGCTGAGCGGGAAGCTGAGCGCCGGGTGGCGTCGCTGCGGGCCCGCATCGACGCGCTCTCGGTAGGCCTGGAACGCAAGGATGGTGCGGCGTGGCTCACCCAAAACCACAGCGGCCTAGGACTTTTCGGGACGATCGCGAATTTGGTCAAGGTCCGGTCGGGGTACGAGGCGGCGTTGGCCGCGGTGCTCGGTTCGGCGGCCGACGCGCTGGCCGCCGAAAGCCCGAGCGCGGCCCGTTCGGCGGTCGCCGCCCTCAAGCAGGCCGACGGGGGCCGCGCGGCCCTCGTGTTGGGCGATTGGCCGGCCGATCATTCGACGCCGACCGACGGGCTGCCCGTCGGCGCCTTGTGGGCGCTTGACTTGGTAGAGGCGCCGCAGCGACTACGCGGCGCGATGGTTGCCATGCTGTCTGGCGTCGCGGTGGTCGACGAGCTGGGCCGAGCGCTGGATCTGGTGGCGTCGCGCCCGCGCCTGCGCGCGGTCACTCTCGATGGTGACCTGGTCGGCGCCGGATGGATAAGCGGCGGGTCGGACCGCAAAGTGTCCACGCTGGAGCTGGTCTCCGAGATCGACAAGGCGGGCAGCGAGCTGGCCGCCGCCGAGGCGCAAGTGGCGCACCTGACCGCGGCGCTGTCCGGCGCGCTCGCCGAGCAGTCCTCCCGTCAGGACTCCGCCGAACAGGCGTTGGCCGCGCTCAACGAATCCGACACCACGATTTCGGCGATGTATGAGCAGCTGGGCCGGCTCGGGCAGGAAGCCCGCGGCGCCGAGGACGAGTGGACCAGGCTGGTGCGGCAGCGCCAGGAGCTGGAATCCGGACGCGCACAGACCCTCGAAGAGGTCACCGAACTCGAAACCCGGCTGCGCAACGCCCAGGAGACTCACCTGGTGGACGCGGGGGAGCCCAGCCACGCCGAGGTCCGTCAGCGCATCGCCGCGGAGGCCGAGGCCGCCCGCGGCGTCGAAGTGGAGGCGCGGCTGTCGGTGCGGACCGCCGAGGAACGAGCCAACGCGGTGCGTGGACGGGCCGATTCGTTGCGCCGTGCGGCCGCCGCCGAACGCGAGGCGCGGTTGCGGGCCCAGCAGGCGCACGCCGCGCGACTGCGGGCAGCGGCGATAGCCGCCGCGGTGGCCGACGCCGGGCGATTGCTGGCGGCGCGGTTGAGCAAGGTGGTGACGGCGGCGTCGCACATCCGCGACGCGCTGGCCGCCGAACGTCAGGAGCGGACGACCGCGATGGCGGGCGTGCGCGGTGAAGTGAACACGCTGAACGCCCGGGTGGCGGCCCTCACCGATTCCCTGCACCGCGATGAGGTGGCCAACGCCCAGGCGGCCATGCGGATCGAGCAGCTCGAGCAGACGGTGCTCGAGCAGTTCGGCATGGCGCCCGCGGATCTGGTCGCCGAGTACGGACCGCAGGTCGGGCTGCCGCCGAGCGAGCTCGAGATGGCCGAATTCGAGCAGGCCCGCGAGCGAGGCGAGCAGGTGACTACGCCCGCCCCGATGCCGTATGACCGCCCCACCCAGGAGCGCCGCGCCAAACGGGCCGAACGTGAGCTGGCCGAATTGGGCCGGGTCAATCCGCTGGCCCTGGAAGAGTTTGCTGCGCTGGAGGAACGCTACAACTTCCTGTCCACCCAACTCGAGGACGTCAAGGGCGCCCGCCAGGATCTGCTTGGCGTGGTCGCCGAGGTCGATGCCCGCATCCTGCAGGTGTTCGCTGACGCGTTCAACGACGTCGAACGGGAATTCCGTGAGGTGTTCACCGTGCTGTTCCCGGGCGGTGAGGGCCGGCTGCGGCTGACCAACCCCGACGACATGCTCACCACCGGTATCGAGGTGGAGGCCCGCCCACCCGGCAAGAAGGTCACCCGGCTATCTTTGCTGTCCGGTGGTGAGAAGGCGCTGACCGCGGTGGCAATGTTGGTGGCGATCTTCCGTGCGCGTCCGTCGCCGTTCTACATCATGGACGAGGTCGAGGCCGCGCTCGACGACACCAACCTGCGGCGTCTGCTCAGCCTGTTCGAGCTATTGCGGGCCCGGTCGCAGCTGCTCATCATCACGCACCAGAAGCCGACGATGGAAGTCGCCGACGCGCTGTACGGCGTGACCATGCAGGGCGACGGCATCACCGCGGTGATCTCCCAGCGCATGCGCGGCCAGCAGGTCGAGCAGCTGGTCGGCAATCCGTCGTAGGTTCCCCCGCGGCTCGGGCCGACGTCGTGGCCCTGAAAGAATGTCGACGTGTCCCAAGGTCTTTGGATCGCCATTGCCGTCGTCGCTGCCCTGGTTGTCATCACCGCGCTGGTCCTGGGCCTGCGGCGCTACCGCCGGCGCCAAATCAGCTTGTCGACCCGGCCGGACCCGAGCGCGCTCGACCGATCCGGCGGCTACACCGCGTCGTCGGGCATCACGTTCAGCCAGAGCGCGACATCGACTGAAGATCGGATCGATACCACCGGCTTGCCTGCGGTCGGCGACGACGCGACCATCCCGCGCGATGCGCCGCGGCGCACCATCTCCGACGTTGAGTTGCCGGAACCGGAGATTCCGCCTGCAGCGGCGCCGGAAGCTCCGCCAGCCCCGGCTCCAATAGCTCCGCCAGCCCCGGAGATCGAGGCCATCGAGCCAACCGATGGCCGGCTGGAGCGATTGCGCGGCCGGCTGGCCCGATCACAGAACGCGCTCGGACGCAGCATGCTGGGCCTGATCGGCGGCGGCGACCTGGACGAAGACTCCTGGCAGGACGTCGAGGACACCCTGTTGGTCGCCGATCTGGGCCCGGTGGCCACCGAGTCGGTGGTCTCGCAGCTGCGCAGCCGGCTGGCCGGCGGCAATGTGCGCACCGAAGCCGACGCACGGGCCGTGCTGCGCGACGTGCTGATCAACGAACTACAGCCGGGCATGGATCGATCCATCCGCGCTCTGCCGCACGCCGATCACCCGTCGGTGCTGCTTGTCGTCGGCGTCAACGGCACCGGAAAAACCACCACCGTCGGCAAGTTGGCGCGCGTGCTGGTCGCCGACGGCCGGCGCGTCGTGCTGGGCGCGGCCGACACCTTCCGGGCCGCGGCCGCCGATCAACTGCAGACTTGGGCGTCCCGAGTGGGCGCCGAGGTGGTGCGTGGACCCGAAGGCGCAGACCCGGCATCGATCGCCTTCGATGCGGTCGACAAGGGCATCGCGGTAGGCGCCGACGTCGTGCTGATCGACACCGCGGGACGACTGCACACCAAGGTCGGGTTGATGGACGAGCTGGACAAGGTCAAGCGGGTGGTGACCCGGCGCGCGGCCGTCGACGAGGTGCTGTTGGTGCTCGACGCCACGATCGGGCAAAACGGGCTGGCTCAGGCCAAGGTGTTCGCCGAGGTCGTCGACATCACCGGTGCGGTGCTGACCAAGCTGGACGGAACGGCCAAGGGCGGCATCGTTTTCCGCGTCCAACGAGAACTCGGGGTCCCGGTGAAACTGGTCGGACTCGGTGAAGGCCCCGACGATTTGGCGCCGTTCGAACCGGCCGCGTTCGTCGACGCCCTGCTCGGCTAGAACCCCTTACACAGGGCGCGTTTCGTTAATCCTCACGAAACACAGTGGCTCCATTGCTGAAACAACCATTGCGCAAGGTTCTGGATCAGGTCATCGGGCATGTGTCTGATGGCGCGTTCAGGGCCGACCGGAGGTGACAGCGAGTGAGTTTCCCGCAATTGGGCCAACCAGATACGGGCGATACCGCCTGGATGTTGGCGAGTTCCGCGCTGGTGTTGTTGATGACGCCTGGGCTGGCGTTCTTCTACGGCGGCATGGTGCGTACCAGAAGCGTGCTCAACATGATCATGATGAGCATCAGCGCCATGGGCGTGGTGACCGTGCTGTGGGTGCTCTACGGCTATTCCATGTCGTTCGGTGATGACGCCAAATGGGGCATCGTAGGCAAGCCGGGCGACTACTGGGGCCTGAAGGGCCTCATCGGCGGCAACGCGGTCAAGGCGAGTGGCAGCACTCCCGCGACGGACATCCCGCTGGCCGGCACCATGCCCGCCACCGTGTTCGTGGCCTTCCAGCTGATGTTCGCGATCATCACCGTCGCCCTGATCTCGGGCGCGGTGGCCGACCGGCTGAAGTTCAGCGCCTGGCTGGTGTTCGCCGCACTCTGGGCGACGATCGTCTACTTCCCGGTCGCGCACTGGGTCTTCGCGGCCGACGGCTTCGCGTCCGAGCACGGCGGCTGGATCAACAACAAGCTGCATGCGATCGACTTCGCCGGAGGGACAGCGGTCCATATCAACTCCGGTGTCGCGGGCCTGGCCCTGGCGATCGTTCTGGGCAAGCGCAAGGGCTGGCCGACGACGCTGTTCCGCCCGCACAACGTGCCGTTCGTGATGCTCGGTGCCGGATTGCTGTGGTTCGGCTGGTTCGGGTTCAACGCCGGTTCGGCGACCAGCTCGAACGGCTCCGCCGGTAGCACCTTCATGGCCACGACGATCGCGACGTCGACCGCCATGCTCGCCTGGCTGCTTGTCGAGCGCATCCGCGACGGCAAGCCCACCACGCTGGGCGCGGCGTCGGGCATCGTGGCCGGGCTGGTCGCCATCACGCCGTCCTGCTCGTCGGTGAACGTGCTGGGTGCCCTTGCTATCGGGGCGGTCGGCGGGGCGCTGTGCGCACTGGCGGTCGGGCTGAAGTTCAAGCTCGGCTTCGACGACTCGCTCGACGTGGTCGGGGTGCACATGATCGGTGGTCTGACGGGCACCCTGCTGGTGGGTCTGCTCGCTGCCCCGGAAAGCACCGCCATCAACGGGGTCGCGGGCGTGTCCAAGGGATTGTTCTACGGCGGCGGCTGGTCGCAACTGGAACGTCAAGCGGTCGGCGCGTTCGCCGTTCTCTTCTACTCCGGCATCGTCACGCTGATCCTGGCCTTGATCCTCAAGTACACGATCGGGCTGCGTCTCAACCCCGAGGCGGAGGCCACCGGCATCGATGAGGCTGAACATGCGGAGAGCGGCTACGATTTCGCAGTAGCTTCCGGCACGGGCTCGGTTCTCCCTCATGCCAGCCTGCCGGATAGCGCTAACGGTTCGGAGGATCGGGTGGACACCAAAGTGGAGGCGGAGCAGTCATGAAGCTAGTCACCGCGATCGTGAAGCCATTTACCCTCGATGACGTCAAGACCAGCCTCGAGGAGGCAGGCGTCCTGGGGATGACGGTCAGCGAAATCCAGGGCTACGGGCGGCAGAAGGGTCACACCGAGGTTTACCGCGGTGCTGAGTACTCGGTCGATTTCGTGCCGAAGGTTCGGATCGAAGTCGTCGTCGACGATTCGATTGTCGACAAGGTGGTCGACAGCATTGTCCGGGCCGCGCGCACCGGCAAGATCGGCGACGGCAAAGTCTGGGTCAGCCCCGTGGAAACCATTGTGCGAGTGCGTACTGGTGAACGCGGAACCGATGCCCTCTGACGGCAGTCGTACATTGCTTAAGGCCGGACGGGCCGGGAGGGTATGAAAAATAACCCACCCGGCCCGTCTGGGTCATCTGGCGAGGGAACAGAAAGCGCCTGCGGGGCAAGTGATTTGGCCGCCGCGCGGCGCGAACTGTTGGCTGATAGCAGTGAGCTGAATGCGGCCGAGTTGCGCCAAGCTTGTCTGGATCTGCACGAGTCCTGGCTGACCGCCAAGGCGGCCGACCTCGGCATCACCGACGACAGTGGCTTCACGCTGGTGGGCGTGGGCGGCTTGGGCCGCCGCGAGCTGCTGCCGTATTCCGATCTCGACCTAGTGCTGTTGCACGACAACGTGTCTGACGGCCTGCTGCAAGAGGTTGCTGACGGGCTTTGGTATCCGTTGTGGGACGCCAACGTTCGGCTCGACCACAGCGTGCGAACCGTCTCCGGGGCCCTTGGAGTCGCCAATGCGGACCTGACGGCGGCTCTGGGCCTGTTGGATGTGCGCTACATCGCTGGTGCCGAGCGGCTGTCGAAGGAGCTGATCGAGGGGGTTCGACGGCAGTGGCGCAACGGCATTCGATCTCGAATGGACGAGCTCGTCGAAGTGACATATGCACGCTGGCGACGCTGTTGGCGAATCGCGCAGCGGGCTGAACCGGACCTGAAATCGGGTCGCGGCGGCCTGCGCGACGTCCACCTGCTGGACGCGCTGGGCATCGCTCAGCTCATCGACCGGCGCGGCATGGCTCACCCGGACGCGCCGGGGGGTTCGCTGGACGCCGCGTATCTGACCCTGCTCGATGTGCGGACCGAACTGCACCGGGTGTCTGGCCGCGGGCGCGATCAGCTACTGGCCCAGTTCGCCGACGAAGTCAGCGCCAATTTGGGTGTTGGTGATCGATTTGCGTTGGCGCGCATACTGTCCAGTGCCAGCCGCACCATCGCGTATCACGCGGAGACTGGACTGCGCACGGCGCAGAACGCGCTGCCGCGACGTGGCATCTCGGCGTTGGTGCGACGCCCGAAGCGCCGGCCGCTGGACGAGGGTGTGCACGAATATGACGGCGAAATCGTGCTCGCTCGCGAGGCGCAACCGGACAAGGACCCCGGCCTGGTGCTGCGAATTGCCGCCGCGTCGGCCAGCACCGGCTTGCCGATCGGCGCCGGCACGCTGAAGCGGCTGGCCGACAGCGCGCCGGACTTGCCGACACCGTGGCCGCGGGAAGCGCTGGACGATCTGCTGGTGGTGCTGCTGGCCGGTCCCACGCTGGTGGACACGATCGAAGCGCTCGACCGCACCGGGCTGTGGGGCCGGTTATTGCCGGAATGGGATGCGGTCCGCGACCTTCCGCCGCGCGACGTGTCGCACAAATGGACCGTCGACCGTCATATCGTCGAGACCGTGGTCAATGCCGCGCCGCTGACCACCCGGGTCGCGCGATCGGACCTGCTGGCGATTGGCGCACTGCTGCACGACATCGGCAAGGGCCGGGGCGTCGATCACTGCGTGTTCGGGGCCGACCTGGTGATCCCGATCGGTGAGCGGCTGGGCCTGTCGCCCCAGGACGTCGGCACGCTGTCCAATATGGTGCGACACCACCTGCTGCTGCCCATCACGGCCAGCCGCGGCGATCTCAACGACCCGAACGTCATTCGGGGCGTGTCCGAGGCGCTGGGCGGCGATCCGCAACTGCTCGAACTGCTGGCCGCGCTCGCCGAAGCGGACTCGAAGGCCACCGGGCCGGGCGTGTGGAGCGACTGGAAAGCCTCACTGATGGCCGATCTGGTCCGTCGCTGCCGGCTGGTGATGGCGGGTGAGCCGCTGCCGCAGGCGGAACCGACTACGCCCCACTATCTTTCGCTTGCGGCCGACCACGGCGTGCACGTCGAGATCAAACCGTCCGACGGCGAGCGTAGCCATGCGGTGATGGTCGCACCCGACGAGCGGGGATTGGTGTCGAAAGCCGCCGCTGTGCTGGCGCTGAACTCGTTGCGGATTCACTCGGCGACCGTCAACGTCCACGAAGGTGTCGCGATCGCCGAATTCGTGGTGTCGCCGGTGTTCGGTTCGCCGCCTGCCGCCGAGTTGCTGCGCCAGCAATTCGTCGGTGCTCTGCGCGGCGACATCGACGTGCTGGACATGCTGGAAAAGCGCTACAGCGACGCCGCCAGCTTGGCACAGGCTCGGGCCGGCGAAATTCAGGCCGGGGCGCCGCTGACACGTTCGACGGCGCCGCCCCGCATTCTGTGGCTGGATTGCGTTGCGCCCGGCCAACTTATCGTCGAAGTTCGGGCGATTGACCGGATCGGACTGCTCGCCTTGTTGGCGCAGGCGCTCGAGCGTGCGGGAGCAGACATTGCGTGGGCCAAGGTCAATACCTTCGGATCGACGGCCGCCGATGTGTTCTGCATGTCACTGCCCGCCGAGTCCGACAACGCCCAAGCCGACGTGGAAAAGCACCTATTGGCGGTGTTGGGTGTTTCCGAGGACGCGGTGGTTCACGAACTCGTCGGTGACTAAGCCACTCGTCAGGAATGCTCGGAATTCAGTTGGCGCACAGCAACAATGCGCTCCTTGAGCTGGTCGCGGGTCGCTGCGGCGATCGGAGGTCCGCCGCAGCGACGGCGCAGTTCGTTGTGGATCCAGCCGTGCGGTTTGCCGGTGCGGTGATGCGCTGCCGACACCAGCGAGTTGAGTTCGCGGCGCAGCTCGCGCAGCTGACCATGCATGGCCCCTGACGTCGAAGGCCCCGGCGCCGGTGCCGCCTGTCCCGAGGCGGCTCGTTTCTGTAGCTGCTCGTCCTGGCGGCGGTTCAGCAGGGCACGCATCTGGTCGACGTCGAGCAACCCGGGGATCCCCAGGTAGTCGGCCTCCTCCTCGCTTCCGGCCGGGGTGGCGGTGCCGAACGAGGATCCGTCGAAGATGACCTGGTCCAGTTCGGCGTCGGCGCCCAGCGAGGTGAAACCCTTGTCCTCATCGGTCTTTTCGGTTTGCTGCTGGAGTGCGGGATCGCCGAGGAGTGGGTCGTCCAGCGATTCGCGATGCGGTGCGCCCAGCACATGGTTGCGTTGGGCTTCCAGTTCGCTGGCCAGCTGCAGCAGGGTGGGCACCGACGGGACGAAGATGCTGGCGGTTTCCCCGGGCCGCCGCGACCGCACGAACCGCCCGATCGCCTGGGCGAAGAACAGCGGCGTGGACGCGCTGGTGGCGTAGATCCCGACCGACAGCCGGGGCACGTCGACGCCTTCGGAGACCATCCGCACCGCGACCAGCCACCGGCCGGTGCCTTCGGCGAATTGGCTGATGCGCTCGGATGATCCGGGGTCGTCGGACAGCACGACGGTCGGCGCTTCGGCGGTCAGCTTTGTCAGCAGGGCGGCGTAGGCGCGGGCTGCGGTCTGGTCGGAGGCGATGATCATGCCGCCGGCGTCGGGCACGTGCTCGCGCAGCTGCCGGAGCCGTTGGTCTGCGGCGGCGATGACCGCGGGCATCCATTCGCCGGCGGGATCCAGCGCGGTGCGCCAGGCCCGCGCGGTCTGTTCGGCGGACAGCGGCTCGCCGAGTCGGGCGGAGTGCTCTTCGCCGGCGCTGTCGCGCCAGCGGGCTTCCCCGGAGTAGGCGAGGAACACCACCGGGCGGACCACACCGTCGGCCAGAGCTTCGGAGTAGCCGTAGGTGTGGTCGGCTTCCGACCGCTGGATGCCGTCGGCGCCTGAGCTGTACGTGACGAAGGGGATGGGGCTGTCGTCGCTACGAAACGGCGTGCCGGTCAGGGCAAGTCGGCGTGTCGCGTCGCTGAAGGCTTCGCGGATGGCGTCGCCCCACGTCTTGGCGTCGCCGCCGTGGTGGATCTCGTCGAAGATCACCAGGGTGTTGCGCTGCTCGGTCCGCACACGGTGCAGCGTCGGGCGAGACGCGACCTGGGCGTAGGTGACCATGACGCCGTGGTACTCCGGCGAGGTCGCAGCGCTGGTGTTGGAGAATCTCGGGTCCAGCGCCAGGCCGTGGCGCCCGGCGGCCCGCGCCCACTGCACCTTGAGATGCTCGGTGGGCACCACCACCGTGATCTGGTCGACGACGCGATGCGCGAGCAGATCGGTGGCCACCCGCAGCGCAAAGGTGGTTTTCCCGGATCCGGGGGTGGCCACCGCCAGGAAATCGCGCGCCTGACCGGCCAGGTATTTCACCAACGCGCGGCGCTGCCAGCCGCGCAGCGGTCGGCGGTCGGCTTCGCCGGTGTCGCCGTCGAGGTTCGCGTCGGCGGCGGTGACCGGCTGCATCGACACGGTCCCCCTGTAGCTGATTTCGGTCTGACAAGTCTTGCGCCCGGCCCGCGATGCTTGCCGCCATGACGACGGGTGTGAAATCTAGCATGGCAACGCTTTTCGGCGCTGCAATGACATGGCCGGGTTATCCCGACAACTGCGAGGCGCCCGCCAGATCGCGGCTTTGCAGCCACGCGTGGATTCGTCCGGCGACGTCGGTCCAGCCCGGTTCGAGCATCATGTTGTGGCCCATATCGAAGAATTCCGGTTCGGTCGCATAGGCGCGTGCCGTGGCGCGCACCTCGCCCATGCTGACGAACCCGTCTCGCTCGGCGCCCAGGACCAGGATCGGGGTGCGCACCCGCCGGGTCTTGACGCGGCGGAGCATCGGATCGGTCATCGCGGCGCGAACGCTCTCGGCTCCGGCGCGTTGCCTGCAGGATTCGACGATGGCCTCGGGTGTGTCGGCGCAGAAGAGGTACTCGCGGGCCAGCGCCGGGGTGGCGAGGAATTTCAGCAGCGTGCGGTCGGACCAGGCTTCCATGGTCATCGACGGCCGGCGGCGCCAGACCCGCAACGCCAAGGTGAGCACGCCCTGCGGCGGCACGGAGCCCACCAGCACCGCGGCCGAGGCGCGGTGTTCCTCGAGGTAGCGCTGCACCACGAAGCCACCCAGGGAATGGCCGATCAGCACCGGAGCGCCGCCTAGGTCGTCGGCCACCGAACGGACGTCGTCGAGGTAGTCGGCGATGGAGACCTTGTGCAACGGCTTGGGGGTCGGGCTGGTGCCGTGCCCGCGCAGGCTCATCGACACCGCGCGGTAGCCGGCATTGGCGAAGTAGTCCAGAAAATGGTCGTCCCAGCACCAAGCGCCATGCCAGCCGCCGTGGACGAAAAGTAGCGGCACCGCGGTGCGGCTTCCCTTATCGATCACCTCGATCATGTCCTGACCTTTATTGCAGCCAACCACGCCGTCAAGCCCTTCAGCCCTTTCCGGCCGCGGCGAGCATGCCGCTCACGCCCGCTAGGCTGGCAAGGTGTTTGAATCGCTGTCCGACCGGTTGACCGGTGCCCTTGCGGGCCTGCGCGGCAAGGGTCGACTGACCGACGCCGATATCGATGCCACCACCCGCGAGATTCGGCTGGCGCTGCTGGAAGCTGACGTATCACTGCCGGTGGTGCGGGCGTTCGTCGGCCGGATCAAAGACCGCGCCCGGGGCGAGGAGGTGTCCGGTGCGCTGAACCCGGCGCAGCAGGTCGTCAAGATCGTCAACGAAGAACTCATCGGCATCCTCGGCGGCCAGACCCGGCAGCTCGCATTCGCGAAGACCCCGCCGACCGTGGTGATGCTGGCCGGCCTGCAGGGTTCCGGTAAAACGACGCTGGCCGGCAAGTTGGCGGCCTGGCTTCGCGGTCAGGGGCACACGCCGCTGCTGGTGGCCTGCGACTTGCAGCGGCCGGCCGCGGTCAACCAGCTACAGGTCACCGGTGAGCGCGCCGGGGTGCCGGTGTTCGCGCCGCATCCGGGGGAGTCGCCCGGGTCGGGACCGGGCGATCCGGTCGCCGTGGCGGCGGCCGGTATTGCCGAGGCCCGCGCCAAGCACCACGACGTCGTCATCGTCGACACCGCCGGACGGCTGGGCATCGACGAGGAGCTGATGAGCCAGGCCGCGGCCATCCGCGACGCCATTAACCCTGACGAAGTCCTGTTCGTTCTGGACGCGATGATCGGGCAGGACGCCGTGAACACCGCCGAGGCGTTCCGCGAGGGCGTGGGCTTCACCGGCGTGGTCTTGACCAAGCTCGACGGCGACGCTCGCGGTGGCGCCGCGTTGTCGGTCCGCGAGGTCACCGGTGTGCCAATCCTTTTCGCGTCCACCGGCGAGAAGCTGGAAGACTTCGACGTCTTCCACCCAGACCGCATGTCCAGCCGCATCCTGGGCATGGGCGACGTGCTCAGCCTCATCGAGCAGGCCGAGCAGGTCTTCGACGCCGAGCAGGCCGAGGCCGCTGCCGCCAAGATCGGCAGCGGCGAGCTGACGCTGGAGGATTTCCTCGAGCAGATGCTTGCCATCCGGAAGATGGGACCGATCGGCAACCTGCTGGGCATGCTGCCCGGCGCCGGACAGATGAAAGATGCGCTGGCCGAAGTCGACGACCGACAACTCGACCGGCTGCAGGCCATCATTCGGGGCATGACGCCGCAGGAGCGGGCCGACCCCAAGATCATCAACGCGTCGCGGCGGCTGCGGATCGCCAACGGCTCGGGCGTGGCGGTGTCCGAGGTCAACCAGCTCGTGGACCGCTTCTTCGAAGCCCGCAAGATGATGTCGTCGATGCTCGGCGGCATGGGCATCCCCGGCCTCGGCCGCAAGTCTTCGACCCGAAAAGCCAAGGGAGCAAAAGGCAAGAAAGGGAAGAAGGGGGCACGTGGCCCCACCCCGCCGAAGGTCAGGAGTCCATTCGGTGCGGGCATGCCAGGCATGCCGGCCGGGTTCCCCGATATCTCCCAGATGCCCGAAGGCCTCAACGAGCTGCCGCCCGGGCTGGCCGACTTCGACCTGTCCAAGCTGAAGTTCCCGGGCAAGAAGTAGCCGCGCAGTGCGGATGCACGTGCGGGGCCTGGGCTTGCCCGACGAGGCCGAAATCGAACTGTGGATCTTCGACGGCCGCATCAGCACCGAGCCGGTAGCCGGCGCCGACACCGTCTTCAACGGCGGCTGGATTTTGCCCGGGCTGGTCGACGCCCATTGCCACGTCGGCCTGGGCCAGCACGGCGAAATCCCGCTCGACGAAGCGATCGCGCAGGCGGAGACCGAACGCGACGTCGGTGCGCTGCTGCTGCGCGACTGCGGCTCGCCCACCGATACTCGCAGCCTCGATGACCACGATGAGCTGCCCCGCATCATCCGGGCCGGAAAACATCTGGCCAGGCCCAAGCGCTACGCACCGGGTTTCGCCGACGAGCTCGAAGACGAATCCCAACTGCCGGCCGCGGTGGCCCGCGAGGCGCAGCGCGGCGACGGCTGGGTCAAGCTGGTCGGTGACTGGATCGATCGGGAAGTCGGCGATCTGGCGCCGCTGTGGTCCGACGACGTGCTCAAGGCCGCGATCGACACCGCCCACGCGCACGGCGCACGGGTCACCGCGCACGTCTTCAGTGAGGATGCGCTGCCCGGTTTGATCGGCGCCGGCATCGACTGCATCGAACACGGCACCGGGCTCACCGACGACACCATCGCGCTGATGGTCGAGCACGGAACCGTCCTGGTCCCCACCCTGGTCAACATCATCGAAAACTTCCCCGGCATCGCCGAAGCGGCCAAGCGCTACCCGAGCTACGCCGCTCACATGCGCGACCTGCATGATCGCGGCCTGGCGCGGATCGCCGCGGCGCGGGAAGCGGGCGTGCCGATCTACGCCGGCAGTGACGCCGGCACCATGGTCGCGCACGGGCGCATCAACGACGAGGTCGAAGCCCTCAAAGGCATCGGGATGAGCGCCACCGAGGCGCTGGGCGCGGCCTGCTGGGATGCCCGTCGCTGGCTGGGCCGGCCCGGTCTGGAGCACGGCGCATCGGCTGATCTGCTCTGCTACTCCCAGGACCCGCGGCTGGGTCCCGACGTGCTGGGTCAACCCGATCTGGTGCTCCTGCGCGGCAAGACGTTTCGGCCCTAGAACCAGCCAAGTGCTAGTCGCGCGCGGTGTCGCGACGGCGGATAGGATCGCTTAATGGCGTTAGCCAGCGGCGCGACGTTCGCCGGTTACATCGTCGCGCGGAGGCTGGGATCCGGGATGACCGGCGATGTGTACCTAGTCCAGGACCGACAATCCGAGCGCTGGGCTGCGCTGAAAGTCCTGTCGCTGGCGTGGTCGTCGAACAGCGAATTCCGCCAGCGGTTTCACGCCGAGACCCCGATCGCGGCAAACCTCCTCCACCCGCACGTCGTGGAGGTGCACGCCCGCGGCGAGTACGAGGGCCAGCTGTGGATCGCGATGACCTATGTCGAAGGTCTCAACGCCGCGCAGCTGATGACCGACCGCTTCCCGGCGGTGTCACCGGTCGGCGAAGTGCTTGCCATCCTGACCGCCGTCGGCGGCGCTCTTGACGAAGCTCACCGGCGCGGGCTGCTGCATCGCGACGTCAAACCCGCCAACATCCTGCTGACCGGTCGGGGGGGAGAGGGCGAACAACGGATTTTGTTGACCGACTTCGGAATAGCCCGCCAATTCGGCGAGGCCGGTGCGTCCAATATCCCGGTCGGGACCGTCAGCTACACCGCCCCCGAACAGTTGACGGGCGCCGAGCTCGATGGGCGCGCCGACCAGTACGCGCTGGCGGCCACCGCATTCCACCTGCTCACCGGCGCGCCGCCGGTGCAACAGGCCGATCCGGACGCCGCGCCGCCGCGGCTGAGCGACCAGCGCCCGGAGCTGGCGCGGCTGGACGGCGTCTTTTTGCGTGCGCTGGCCGTCAGGGCCGCCGACCGGTTCCCCACCTGCCGCGAGTTCGCGGACGCGGCAACGGAACAAGGCGGCGTCGCGGCCGGTGACCACAGCCCCGAAGCCGTGTTCGTGGCCGACTACCCCGCCTACGCGTGGCCCGATATCGACGATCTCGAAGGCCTCAAGTCGGCCGCCAAACTCCGATCCGCCGCCCGGACCACGAAGGCTCCCGGCGCCAACAGACGCTCGGCGCCGTCCGCGATGGCGCGTCGCTTCGCCGACTCGCCCCCGGCGAGCATCCCGACGGCGCCGGAAACAGGGGAGCGTCGGGCGGCGATGCCGAGCAGACGCAGGCCGCGCCGGATCGTGCTGGGTGCCGCGGCCGTGGTGCTCATCGCCGCCCTGGTTGCGGTGGGCTTCCTCATCGGGCGCAAAACCGATGCGAACGTCACCCGGGCCGCCGGTCCGACGACGAGCCCCTCGCCGGCGGCCGCCGCCCCGCCGCCCAGCAATCCGGCCTCTCCGCCTGCTCCGCTGGACGGCGTGTACCGGCTCGAGGTCGAGCGCACAAAGCAGACCTTCAACTTCACGCCCGATCCACAACCACCCGACGTGACCACGTGGTGGGCGTTCCGGTCGTCGTGCACGCCGAGCGCATGCAGCGCTGCCGGCCTGCAGCTGGACGACGACGACCATGTCAGGGCGAAGACACCCGGCGCTGAACCGGTCGTCCTGGATTTCCGCGACGGCCGCTGGCTGGCCCGTCCGGAAAAGGGCAGCGTCGCCTGCATCGGGCCAACCGGAGCGACTGGCACGCACGTCACCGACCAGGTGCTGAGCTTGCGACCGCAGCCGCAGGGCGATCTCACCGGCGAAATGGCGATCACCGTGCAGACCAATGAGTGCGGCCAGCAGGCAGCCGTGGTCCGCGCCCCCGCGGTGGCCACCCGCACTGCCGATGTGCCATCGGACGTGATCGTGCCGGATCCGGTGACGATTCCCGACACCTCCGCGACGCCGACCACGTCGGTGCCGGGGCCCCGTCGCTGACCGAGCCATGTACTTGCAAGGCTGACGCCGCGCTAAGAAAAAGATTGCGAGTGATTGCTATCTATGTTAGAGTTCGGGAAGATCAGACGACCCGGAGGTAAAAATGAGCTACGACGTGATCATTCGCGACGGACTGTGGTTTGACGGCACGGGTGAGGCGCCCCTGACTCGCACGCTCGGTATTCGCGACGGCGTGGTGGCCACGGTGTCCGACAGCCCGCTGGACGAGACCGGCTGCCCCGAGGTGATCGACGCCGCAGGCAAGTGGATCGTGCCCGGTTTCATCGACGTGCACACCCACTACGACGCCGAGGTGCTGCTGGACCCGGGGTTGCGGGAGTCGGTGCGCCACGGCGTCACCACCGTGCTGCTGGGCAACTGCTCACTGTCGACCGTCTACTCCAACACCGAGGACGCCGCGGACCTGTTCAGCCGGGTCGAGGCCGTGCCGCGCGAATACGTCTACGGCGCACTGGATTCCAACAAGACCTGGTCGACGGCCGCCGAATACGTCAAAGCCATCGACGCCCTGCCGCTTGGCCCGAATGTCGGCTCTTTGCTTGGTCATTCGGACCTGCGCACCGCGGTGCTTGGCCTAGACCGTGCCACCGATGCCGCCGTCAAACCAACCGACGCCGAGCTGGAAAAGATGGCGGCGTTGCTCGAAGAGGCGCTGGACGCGGGTGTCCTCGGCATGTCGGGGATGGACGCGGCCATCGACAAGCTCGACGGCGAGCGGTTCCGATCGCGCGCGCTGCCGTCCACCTTCGCGACGTGGCGCGAGCGGCGCAGGCTGATCAAGGTGTTGCGCAAGCGCGGCCGGATTCTGCAGAGCGCCCCCGATGTGGAGAACCCCGTGTCGGCGCTGATGTTCTTCCTGACCAGCAGCCGGATCTTCGGTCGCGGCAAGGGAGTTCGGATGAGCCTGCTGGTGTCGGCCGACGCCAAGTCGATGCCACTCGCGGTATACGTCATGGGGCCGGCAACTCGCCTGGCGAACAAGCTGCTGGGTTCCCGGGTGCGGTTCCAGCACCTGCCGGTGCCGTTCGAGTTGTACTCCGACGGAATTGACCTGCCGGTCTTCGAAGAGTTCGGCGCCGGCACCGCGGCCCTGCATCTGCGCGACCAGTTGCAGCGCAACGAACTGCTGGCCGACAAGGAGTACCGTCGCCGGTTCCGTCGCCAGTTCGACAAGCTCAAGCTCGGTCCGTCGTTGTGGCACCGCGACTTTCACGACGCGGTCATCGTCGAATGCCCCGACGAGTCGTTGATCGGCAAGAGCTTCGGCGCGATCGCCGACGAGCGCGGACTGCACCCGCTGGACGCGTTCCTCGATGTGCTGGTCGAAAACGGTGAGCGCAACGTCCGCTGGACTACCATCGTGGCCAACCACCGGCCCAAGCTGCTCAACGCCCTCGCCAACGAGTCCAGCGTGCACATGGGCTTCTCGGATGCCGGTGCGCACCTGCGCAATATGGCCTTCTACAACTTCCCGGTCAAGATGCTCAAGCGCACCCGGGACGCGTCGAAGGCCGGTGCGCCGTTCATGTCCACTCAGCGCGCGGTGCATCGTCTGACCGGTGAACTGGCCGAGTGGTTCGGCATCGACGCCGGCACCCTGCGCGAGGGCGACCGCGCCGATTTCGCGGTGATCGACCCGGCCGGACTGAACGAGGCGGTCGAGGGCTACTACGAGGAAGCGGTGCCCTTCTACGGCGGCCTCCGGCGCATGGTCAACCGTAACGACGATGCCGTGGTCGCCACGGGTGTGGGCGGCGCCGTGGTCTTCCGCGCCGGCCAGTTCCGCGACGGGTACGGCCAGACCGTGAAGTCGGGCCGCTACCTGCGGGCCGGTCAACAGCCGGCTAATAAAAGCCTGAGCGCCCTCAAAGTCGGAGCCTGATGGCCAGGACCCAGCAACAGCGCCGCGAGGAGACCGTCGGTCGGCTCCTCGAAGCCTGTATCGCCAGCATCGTCGAGGTCGGATACGCGCGGGCGTCGGCCGCCGTGATCACCAAGCGCGCTGGGGTATCAGTGGGCGCTCTGTTCCGTCATTTCGAGACGATGGGCGATTTCATGGCGGCGACGGCGTCGGAAGTGCTGCGCCGGCAGGTGGAGTCGTTCACCAAGCAGGTCGCCGAGATCCCGGCCGACCGGCCGGCGCTGGAAGCGGCGCTGACGATTCTGCGGGATCTCACCAGCAGCCCGACCAACGCCGTGCTCTACGAGCTGATGGTGGCCGCCCGCACCGACGAGAAGCTCAACGCCCATCTGCGCGAGGTTCTCGCGGAATACGCCGCCAAGATCCACGACGCGGCGCGTGCCCTGCCCGGTGCGGACAGCTTCGGCGAAAAGACGTTCCCGGTGCTGGTCGCGTTGCTGACCAACGTGTTCGACGGAGCTGCCCTGGTGCGTGGGGTGTTGCCTGAACCCGACATCGAGGAGCGGCGAATTGCGTTGCTCACCAACCTGATAACCGGTCTGGCCCCGAATCAGGAGCCCTGATTTACAGTGAGCCGACGCTGGACTGCGGGTTGAGAGCGAAACCCCAGTCGAACAGGCTGCCGGCCTGATCCCAATACGTCGGGCCGCCCTCTTTGATCAACCCGTACATCATGGCGACCACCAACCGGCGGCCGCCGCGGGCGGCGGCGCCGACGAAGGTCTTACGGGCCGCGTTGGTGAAGCCGGTCTTGCCGCCGATGGCGCCGGGATAGCGCTGCAACAGTTCGTCCTGGTTGGTGATCGGGTGATCGCCGTTATCGCCGGGGAACATCGCCGAAGGCTCGGAGGTGATGTGGGCGAACATCGGGTTGGCCATCGCGGCCCGGAAGATGACGGCCAGGTCGTGCGCGGTGGAGGCCCCGGAGCCGCCGGGGCCGTCCAGGCCGGACGGGGTCGCCGCGTGCGTGTTGACCGCCCCCAGCGAGGCCGCTTTCGCGTTCATCATGGCTACCGTGGCGTCCGCGCCGCCCAGCATCTGGGCCAGCGTGTTGGCGGCGTCGTTACCCGAAACCAGCAGCAGCGCGTCGAGTAACTGGCGTCCGGTGTAGGTGCGGCCCGGTTTGATGCCGACGCAGTTGCACTCGACCTGGGTGTCGGCCACGTCGGCGACCACCGTCGAGTCGAGGCTGACCTGGTCCAGCACCACCAACGCCAACAACACCTTGATGGTGCTCGCCGGCGGGTGCACCACGTTCTGGTCGCGGCCGGCCAACACCTGACCGCTGTCGAGATCGGCCAAGACCCAGGTCTGGGCCGGGCCGTCGGGAATCGGTACCGAACCGATCGGTTGCGTGCTGTCGGCCCAGGACTGCGGCGCGGTGATGGTGCAGGCACCGGCGGCGAGGGCGGCAGCGACTGCGGCGATGAGTTTCCGCATGGGGGCAAAGTTTAACGGCCGGGCTCGCGAGACGCCTTACGGGCACCACGGCGGGATCGGGCAAAACGGCAGCGTCGGCAGTGGCAGGTAGGACGTTTGCGTCGGCGCCGGGCCGGGCGGAGGCGGCTTCTTGAACGGAAGCGACGACCAGGAGTAGAAGGTGCCGGTGCCGATGTCGTGGACGCCGGCGGAGTCCCAGTAGAAGTCGTGGCAGACATTCCCATCCCAGGGAATGGGTCTGCCCGCCGGGTCGGGGTCGCCGGGGCACCAGCGCTGGCAGGAGCTTCCGGGCGCGCAACTCCCGGGAGCGGCGTCAGCGGTACGGGCGGGCAAGCCTGCCCCGCCGCAGAGCAGCATGGTTGTTGCTAAGCCGGCGATCGCCGCCTTCATAGCTGCGATTATTCCCCTCCCCGGCTTTGCGCGGTACCGGGCAGACGCCGGCGAGCGCCGCGTTTGGCAGAAACTCAGCCCGGGCCGTCGACTGAGCGTCCGAGATATGCCATTAGCCGGGCAGTCGGCGTCGAGTCCTCAGGGGCCGGTCGGGGCGGCCCGAAGGCGCCAGGCCGCCGCAGCATGTCCTCCGGCAGCGACTCCACGAGTCCACGGCACAGTGCCAGCAGGTCCTCGGGCAGCTCGACCAGAATGCTTTGTGAGCGGTGCACGTCCCAGCTGTGCATGGCCAGATCCGCGACGGGAAAGGTCAGCGCCCGGTGCAGCGGAACCTCGCCCTCCGGCGACGCCCGCATCGCGTCTAGGTCGACGGAGGGCAGGGCGTCCTGCAGTCGGGCGGCGAGCTTGCCAAGCCGTGCCGCCGGGTCCTCGCATACCCAGTCGGCCGGCTGGGAGGGGCCGCCCCAGATCTCGCCGTCTTCGATGAGCGTCACGATCTTCGCTGCGCTGCCGGTAGCGTGACCCACCAGGTCGCGCAAGCTCCAGCCGTCGAGGTTGGACGTCTGGTCCCAGCTCTGCGGCGGAATCTGCGCTACGGCGTCGATGAGCAGGTCGAATGCCTCGGTGGCCAGCTTGCCGGTCCGTGCGGTGGGGTCGGTCATGAGTGGAGCGTAGGCCGACCCTGTGACTTACCCCTTTCCGGCGATCCAGCTTTCGCACAGGCTGAGCCTCGCGCGATGCATCGATCGTGTTCAATCGATGCATGTTGAGCCTGGCCGAAATCTCGGACCGCTTGGAGATCCAGCAGCTGCTCGTGGACTATTCCACCGCCATTGACCAGCGCCGATTCGACGACCTGGACAAGGTGTTCACGCCCGATGCCTACATCGATTACCGGGAGCTCGGCGGCATCGATGGCCGCTTCCCCGAGGTGAAGAAGTGGCTGTCGGAGGTGTTGCCGACCTTCCCGGTGTATGCGCACATGCTCGGCAACTTCGCGGTGCGCGTCGAAGGTGACACCGCGTCGTCGCGGGTGATCTGCTTCAACCCGATGGTGCTTCCCGGCGACAAGGACCAGGTGCTGTTTTGCGGGCTGTGGTACGACGACGAGTTCGTCCGCACCCCCGAGGGCTGGCGGATGACGCGCCGGGTCGAAACGAAGATCTACCAGAAGGTGCAGTAGGCCGCTACGAAGCCGGATTTCTGCCGCGGGCCGCTGTTCTGGCACAATTGGCGGCTGTCCGCCGAGCGACCCACCCACGGGTGCTCGCACGGCCGGTCAGACACGCGAGGCAAAACCGGGTCCCGGCATCCTGCCAGGGTCGCTGAATTGCAGCGTGACACACACAGGAGAAGTCGCTCAACCATGGCTGTGAAGATCAAGCTCGCGCGGTTTGGCAAAATCCGCAATCCCCAGTACCGCATCGCCGTCGCCGATGCGCGCAACCGCCGCGACGGCCGTTCCATCGAGGTCATCGGCCGCTATCACCCGAAGGAAGAGCCGAGCCTCATCCAGATCGACTCGGAGCGCGCCCAGTACTGGCTCTCCGTGGGTGCTCAGCCGACTGAGCCCGTCCTCAAGCTGCTGAAAATCACCGGTGACTGGCAGAAGTTCAAGGGCCTGCCCGGTACCGAGGGCACCCTGAAACTCGCCCCGCCCAAGCCCAGCAAGCTGGAGCTGTTCAACGCCGCATTGGCCGAGGCCGACGGCGCGCCGACCACCGAGGCCGCCAAGCCGAAGAAGAAGGCCCCGGCCAAGAAGGCCGCGAAAGCCGACGAATCCGGCGCCGAGGCCGCAGCCGAAGAGGGTGCGACCGCCGCGGCTGAGCCGGCCGCAGCTGAGCCCGCCGCGGCTGAGCCGGCCGCAGCTGAGCCCGCCGCGGCTGAGCCGGCCGCAGCTGAGCCCGCCGCGGCTGAGCCCGCCGCAGCTGAGCCCGCCGCAGCTGAGCCCGCCGCGGCTGAGCCCGCCGCAGCTGAGCCCGCCGCGGCTGAGCCCGCAGCCGAGGGCGGCGACCAGCCCGAACCGGCGACCGAAGGCTGACTGCGGCCATGAGTACGGTCGTCGTAGACGCTGTGGAGCATCTCGTCCGTGGGATCGTGGACAACCCTGACGATGTCCGGGTTGACCTGGTCACCAGCCGGCGCGGGCGGACTGTCGAAGTTCATGTCCATCCCGACGATCTGGGCAAGGTGATCGGTCGCGGCGGACGTACCGCGACCGCATTGCGCACGCTGGTCGCCGGTATCGGTGGCCGCGGTATCCGCGTCGACGTGGTGGACACCGACCAGTAGGCCGGGGGCTCCCTTGGAGTTAGTCGTCGGGCGCGTGGTGAAAGCGCACGGCATCACCGGCGAGGTGGTCGTGGAAGTCCGCACCGACGATCCCGCTGCCCGCTTCGCGCCGGGTGCTGCCTTGCGCGCCAAGCATTCCCGCCGTGGCGGCCCGGAGCGCGGCTATGTCGTCGCCGACGCGCGGGAACACGGCGGGCGGCTACTGGTGCGATTGGCCGGGGTCGACGACCGCGACGCCGCCGATGCGTTGCGGGGCAATGTGTTTGTGGTGGACTCCGATGATCTGCCGGCGATCGACGAGGCCGACACGTACTACGACCACCAGCTCGAAGGCCTGCACGTCCGCACGACGGCAGGCCACGATGTCGGCGTGATCGGCGAAGTGCTGCACACCGCGGGCGGGGAACTGCTGGCGGTCAAGCGATCTGATGACGGCACTGAGGCGTTGGTGCCGTTCGTCAGCGCCATCGTCACGTCGGTGTCGCTGGACGACCGCATCGTCGAAATCGATCCGCCCGAGGGCCTGCTGGATTTGGACTAGCGGGGAGTATCGACATGAAGATCGACGTGGTCACGATTTTCCCGGCCTACCTCGACCCGCTTCGACAAGCGTTGCAGGGCAAGGCGATCGAGTCGGGTCTGGTCGATTTGCAGGTGCACGATCTGCGGCAGTGGACCCATGACGTGCATCACGCCGTCGACGACGCGCCATACGGCGGTGGCCCGGGGATGGTGATGAAGGCGCCGGTGTGGGGCGAAGCTTTGGACGAACTCTGTACTGGGGAAACTCTATTGGTCGTCCCGACGCCCGCGGGTGTGCTGTTCGACCAGGCCACCGCCGCACGCTGGAGCGCCGAGACGCACCTGGTATTCGCCTGCGGCCGCTACGAGGGCATCGACCAGCGCGTCGTCGAGGATGCCGCAGGACGGATGCGGGTCGAAGAAGTCTCGATCGGCGACTATGTGCTGCCGGGTGGCGAATCGGCGGCCTTAGTCATGATCGAAGCCGTATTGCGGCTGCTGGCCGGCGTTTTGGGTAATCCCGCGTCGCATCGCGACGATTCGCATTCTCCGACGCTGGGCGGTCTGCTGGAAGGGCCGAGCTATACCCGGCCGTCCAGCTGGCGCGGCCTCGATGTGCCCGACGTGCTGTTGTCCGGGGATCATGCGCGAATCGCCGCCTGGCGTCGCGAGGTCTCGTTGCAGCGCACCCGCGAACGTCGCCCCGACCTGGAGTCCTAGCGCGAAGCCGGATCAGATCCGGCCGTTGGGAAATATCGTCTTGACCGCGCGGGTCATGGTGTCCCGCGCGGTGGCGTCATCGGAGGCCTGCAGCGACTGGACGACCATGATGTAGCGCCGATCGGGGCCGATCACGCCGGTCGACAGATGCATCCAGTCGGCGCCGATACAGCACATCCAGCCTTGCTTGACCGCCACCGGTTCGGCGTAGAGCCCGTCGGGAATGCCGAAACGCTGCGGGTAACCGTCGAGTCCGTTCGGTGTGGAGTTGGCCAAGTCGTTGACGATGATCTTGGCCCGGTCCGGCGGCAGCCCGCCCGCCCCGTCGAGCAGCATGTCGTAGTAGTGGATGAGGTCGGTCAGCGTGCTCATCGTGTTCCACCAGCGCCCGTCGCTAGGCGGGGTGGTCGATGACAACCCGTACCGGTTCGCTACCTGCGTGATGATGTTGTCTCCGCCACCCTGACCCCAGAACCTCTCGGCGGCGCCGTCGTCGGATGAGGACAACATGACGTCGAGGGCCTGGCGGTCGTCCGGCGACATGGTGCTTCGGCCCTGGGATTCGGCCAGCAGTAGGTCGTCGGCGATAAAGAGCTTGGCCACCGAGGCGGTGCCGACGATCTGGCTGTTGCCGTTGGAGACCAGCTCATGGGTCCTGCGGTCGAGGATGGCTACCGAAAGGGCAGCGCCGCTGCCTGCGGCTTCATCGGTTGCCTGCTGGATACGTGCCTGTACTCCGCTGAACCCGGCGCCCGGCGGTGTCGTCGCCGCGGCGGCCACGCCGGCCGTCGAAACGGTGTCCAGTAGCAGCTCGATGAGCTGCGGTTGCGGACCCAACGGAAAGCGAAGCGGTCCGGCCACCGAGGGCTTACTCGCCTGTTTGGCCTGGACCTTTGCCTCTAGCAAGGCCTCGTCGCAGCCGGCAATCACCATCGTCACCGCGGCGATGGCGGTGAGGACGGTGAGCGGACGGGCGCGCTTCCTCAGTTTCCTACTCCTCTGATGCAAAACCTGCATGTGGCGGCCACACGCCAGCTGTTCCCGGGCTTCACGCTGGAGGTTCGGGTTGGCTAGCGCGTTCTGACCCCAGTCATATGTAACCATTCACCAGCACCTTCGGCCTGCCACGAACCGCTTGATTTCATGTGATTTTCACAGCGCGCGCTGTATCTGGCACAATTGACCAGTTATCTCGAGCGGTTGTCTGCGGGCTGGTGCCCCTGCCTGCTGCGGGATGCA